>OLPF01001702.1_pt1 | contig 17002 bp, 16 predicted proteins | sample 1673121 | NCBI WGS metagenome assembly OLPF01 (sample SAMEA3136756, study PRJEB25190) | human gut metagenome
AGCTGGCGGAGGATCTCCGCCTCGGCCCGGTCATAGTCCGCCGTCTCGATGCCGGAGGACACCGTCAGGATGCCCTTGGAGCGGACGTAGGTGCTGGAGGCATAGTAGCAGAGGGAGAGCTTCTCCCGGACGTTCAGAAACAGCTTGGAGTTGCTGGAGCCGCCGAACATGAGATTAGCCAGAATCATGGCGGGCTCGTCATCGGTATCGCAGCGGAAGCCCATGGAGAGCTTGCCCTGCGTCACGTCCATCTCCTCCGTCACCAGTCGGGGCTGGGAGGGAGCGGCGAACCGTCGGGGCGGCTCCGGCTCCGTTTGGGGGCCACGGGTCAGGGAGGAGAAGGCCGTCAGCAGGGCCTCCTCCACCCGATGGCACTCGGCGCTGCCGCAGTAGAACAGCTCCAGCCGGGAGGAGGACATCATCCGCTGGCTGTGAGCGTAGAGCTTCTGGTTGTTGATCTTGGCCAGCCCCGCCTCGTCACCGAAGCGGCTGATGCCATAGGGCTCCCCGGCGCACATCTCCTGCAAAAGCCGCAGGTCGGCCCAGTCCCGCTTGTCGTTGCGGATGGAGCGGATGGCGTCGGCCAGATTGGCCTTCTCGCCCTCCACATATTCCTGCAGAAACCGGCCGCCACGGGTCACAGGGTCCAGCAGAAGCTCCCCCAGCAGCTCCGCCGCAGGCTCCAGCAGCGGTTCATTCCGGGAGACGAACCGGTCGTCGATAAAGCTGGCCACGAAGCCAAGGCACTGTGTCTCCCCCCGCTTGCGGATGGTGGGGCTGATCTGTGCGCCGTAGAGCCGATCCATGGCCGCAGCGGCGTTTTGAGCTCGTGCGAGACATTCGCCGTGAACTCCCGGCGGTTGCGCTCGGCAAACTCCTGCTCCGTGATGTCGAAGGCCAGAATGACCGTACCGAGCAGCTTCCCGTCGGACGTGATGCGGCTGATGTCGAACTGATACACGCGGCCCGCGCGCTCGGCGCGCACCTCGCTGTGGCCGTCCGTGACGGCGGCCTGAATGGCGGCGCTGATCTCGTGGCTGCGCTCGACGGTGAGAAAGTCCTTGCCCACGCACTGCGCGTCCGCACCGAAGAGCGTCTGCGCCGCGGCGTTGATGCTCAGGATGCTGCCGTGCTCGTCGAGCAGGATGAGGCCCTCGCGCATGCTGCCGGTGATCTGCGTGAACTCATCGGTCTTTTCGCGCAGCTCGCGCAGCTGCGTCTGGATCTCGACGTGCTGGCGGTGGATGCGCTTGAGCAGCGGGGAGAGCTCCTCATAGGCATCGTTGTCGAGCGGGTGCTCAAGGTCGAGGCTGTTGAGTGGGTCAACGATGCGCCGCGACAGCCGCCTGGCCAGCAGGCCCGAGAGGATGAGCGCCACGATGAGCACGATCAGCAGCGGCTGAATCATGCCGACGGCGATCATGCCGACCGTCGCGCGGCTGATGGAGATGCGCAGCACCGTACCGTCGTCCAGGCGCTGGGCATAGTACATGGTCTTTTCCATGAGCGTCGAGGAATAGCGCGTGCTCTCGCCGGTGCCGGTAGTCAGCGCCTGGCTGACCTCGGCGCGCGAGGCGTGGTTCTCAAGGCTCTCGGCGTCGGTCCTGGTATCGTACAGGACGCTGCCGTCAGCCGCGATCCACGTCAGGCGGCAGCGGTCGGCCGTCAGTTGGGACAGATAGTCTGTGCCGCCGTCCTCCACGGCCGCCGCGGCAAGGCTCAGCTCGTCGCGCAGCTGGTTTTCCTCCACGCCGCCGAAGTAATCGTACAGGAAGCCCATGATGATCAACAGACTCGCCAGCAGTACGCACCCGGCCACGAGCAGGATCGATTGAAAAATCTTTTTGGTCATGTCGTTGCCTCCATGCGGTAGCCAACATTGCGCACCGTTTCGATCCGCCGTCCGTAGGGGCCGAGCTTCTGCCGGAGCGTCCGGATGTGCATGTCGACCGTGCGGGTCTCACCGCAGTAGTCCATGCCCCAGATCTCCTGAAAGAGCTGGTCGCGCGTGAACGCCATGCCCGGATGGGACAGAAACAGGCGCAGAAGTTCAAATTCTTTATACGTAAGCGCGACGCGCGCGCCGTCGACCGTGACCGTGTGTGCGTTCAGATCCACGACGAGCCCGCCGCTGCGCAGCAGATGTGCAGCCTTTTCCGGCTGGCAGCGGCGCAGCACCGCCTTGACGCAGGACACGAGCTCCATCACGCCGAACGGCTTGACGAGGTAGTAGTCCGCGCCGAGGTCGAGGCCGCGGATCCTGTCATACTCCGCGCCCTTGGCCGTAGCCATGACGACCGGGATGGTGCGCAGCTCCGCAGACGCCTTCATGCGCTGCAGCAGCTCGATGCCGTCCACACCGGGCAGCATCACGTCGAGCACGACCAGATCGGGCTTCTCCGTCTGGAGCGCCGACCAGAACGAGACACCGTCGGCAAAGCCGCGGGCGTCAAACCCCGTGGACGAGAGCGTATAGACCTCAATGTCGCGGATGCTGGCGTCGTCCTCCACACACCAGATCATGGCTTACCCCTCCTTGTGCACCCCGGTGACCGAGAAGATCACCCACTCGGCGATGTTCGTCGCGTGGTCGCCGATGCGCTCGAAGTATTTGGCGATCATGAGCAGGTCGAGCGCGTACTCCCCGTCGTCGGGATGGGCGGCGATCTTGTCGATCAGCCGGCGCTTGACCTCGTCGAAGGCGTTGTCCACGACATCGTCCTCGGCAATGACCGTCTCTGCCAGCATTGTATCACGCTGAACGTAGGCGTCAACACTTTCCGTGACCATATGGATGGTCGAGCGGGCCATTTCGCGCAGCAGATCGTCATTTTCCGCCGAACGGCCGGCGAGAAACTGGATGATCTCCGCAATGTCCTCGGCCTGGTCGCCGATGCGCTCCATGTCCGTGATCATCTTCAGTGCGGCCGAGATCTGGCGCAGGTCGCGCGCGACGGGCTGCTGCTGGAGCAGGAGCTTGAGGCACAGCGACTCAATGTTGCGCTCTTTCTGGTCGATCTCGGCATCGAGCGGCGCGACCTTCTTTGCCAGCTCCGGATCTGCCTCCGTGAGGGCTTTGGACGCGAGTGCGATGACCTCCTCGCACAGTGCGCCCATCTCGATCATCTCCTTGTTCAGGAGCGCGAGCTGTTCATCAAACCGGCTTCTCATCAGCCAAACCTCCCTGTGATGTAATCCTCTGTGCGCTTATCCTGCGGCTGCGAGAACAGCTGCTGCGTGTCATCGCACTCGACGAGCTCGCCGAGCAGGAAAAACGCCGTGCGGTCGGAGATACGCACCGCCTGCTGCATGTTGTGCGTGACGATGACGATCGTGTACTGCTCCTTGAGCTGCATGGCCAGCTCCTCGATCTTCGACGTGGAGATGGGGTCGAGCGCGCTCGTGGGCTCGTCCATGAGCAGCACCTCCGGCTCGACCGCGAGCGCGCGGGCGATGCACAGACGCTGCTGCTGGCCGCCGGAGAGGCCGAGGGCATTTTTCTTCAGGCGGTCCTTCACCTCGTCCCAGATGGCCGCGCCGCGCAGGGACTTTTCGACGATCTCGTCGAGCTTCGCGCGGTTTTTGATACCGTGCGTGCGCGGGCCGTAGGCGATGTTGTCGTAGATGCTCATCGGAAACGGGTTCGGCTTCTGAAAGACCATGCCGATCTCGCGCCGCAGCTCGTTGACGTCCGTGCCGGCGGCAAAAATGTCCTGCTCGCGGTAGCGCACATCGCCCGTGATCTTCACGCCCGGGATGAGGTCGTTCATGCGGTTGAGCGTTTTGAGAAACGTGGATTTGCCGCAGCCAGACGGCCCGATGAGTGCCGTGATGCTCTTTTCGGGGATGTTCATACTGATATCGTGCAGTGCCTGATGGTCCCCGTACCAGAGATTCAGGCCCTGTACTGTCATAATGTCACTCATAGACTTCTTTTCCTCCTGAAGTATCGCTCAACGAGCGTGGCCGCGCCGTTGATGAGCAGTGTAAGGATCATCAAAATGGCGGCGATGGCAAAGGCCACATCGAACTGGCCCTGCTCCTTGGCGTAGACGTAAAGCGCGACGGTGAGCGTGGCGCCCGCGCTGCTCAGCCCCTCAAAGAAGCCGTTGAGCGCGTGGGCAAAGCCCGCTGTGAACAGCAGTGCGGCCGACTCACCGAGGATACGGCCGACGGACAGGATGCAGCCGGTGATGACACCGTCCACGCAGCCGGGCAGCACCACGGTGCGGATGACGCGCCACTTGCCCGCGCCGAGACCAAAGGCACCCTCGCGGTAGCTCTGCGGCACGGTCTTTAAGCTCTCCTGCGTGGTGCGCATGATGGTCGGCAGGTTCATGATGACGAGCGTGAGCGCGCCGGCCAGCAGCGATGTTTTCATGTTCAGAAACTGGCAGAAAAACAACATGCCCACAAGGCCGTAGATAATGGACGGGATGCCGGAGAGCGTCTCGGCCGCATACTCGATGGCGCCGATGAGCCTGCGGTTCGTGGCGTACTCGGTCAGGTAGATGGCCGCGCCCACGCCGAGCGGCAGGACAATGAGCAGCGTGGCGATGACGATATAGAGCGTATTGAGAATGTCCGGCAGGATGCCGATGCGGTCGGAGAGGTAGCTCGGTGCGGTGGACAGCAGCGTCCACGACACGTTCGGCAGGCCCTTGATGAGCACATAGGCGATCAGAAACAGCACGAGCGCCGCCGTGATGACGGCCGCCGCGCCCATGAGGATGCGCATGGTGAGGATATAGGCCCTGCGGCCGCCGGAAATGGCTTTCTTTTTCATTTGTCCCCCTCCTTATTGCGCTTGAGGAAGAAATTGAGCGTGGCGTTGATGAGCATGATGAACAAAAACAGCACCAGCGCGATGGAAAACAGCGCCTGCCGCTGCAGGCCGCCGGAGTAGGACATTTCGCTCGCGACGGCAGTGGTCAGAAAGCGCACGCTCTGAAACAGCGTCGGCATGTTCGGCACGTTGCCGGACACCATCATGACGGCCATGGCCTCGCCGATGGCACGGCCGACGCCGAGCACGACGGCGGCGGCGATGCCGCTCCTGGCCGCCGGAACGGAGACCTTGAAGTACGTCTCGATCGGCGTCGCGCCGAGTGCGAGCGACGCGTCCTCATACTCGGGCGGCACGGCCTCGAGCGCGGTGACGGATACCTTGATGATCGACGGCAGGATCATGATCGCCAGCACGATAATGGCGGCGAGCAGGCTCGCGCCGTCCGCCAGGTGGAACACCTTGCGGATGCCCGGTACGAGCACGAGCATGCCCACGAGACCGTAGACGACCGACGGGATGCCGGCGAGCAGGCTCACGGCTGATTCGAGCACGGTCTTGAGCCGTGGCGGAGCGACCTTCGCCAGATACACGGCTGTCAGGAACCCCAGCGGCACGCCGAGCACGATGGCCCCGGCCGTGCCGTATACACTTGTCAGAATGAACGGCAGAATGCCGTACGACGGCTCTGCCGCCGTGGATGCCCACGTCTTGCCGAACAGGAACGGGACGAGCCCGATCTGCCGGATGGCGGGGATGCCGGAGACGATCAGGTACACACTGATGAGCAGCACACACCCGACGGTGATGAGGCCAAGGAGCAAAAACACGCCATGCACGACCGTCTCCAGAACTTGAGATCTCTTTTTCATATCAGCACCTCTGTATATGCGAAAGGCGGCTGGTCTCCAGCCGCCTGTACGCTTGTCTGTGGCTCAGGCCACCGGGACTGCGCCCGCCGCGGAGATGATGGACGCGGCGTCCGCAGAGATCGCGAAGTCGAAGAACTTCTGCGCGGTCTCGCTCAGGGCAGCGCCTTCCTTCGTCACAAGGACGAACGGACGCTGCACGAGATAGGTGCCGTCTTTGACGGTTGCTTCCGTCGGAGCCACACCGTTGACGGTCAGGGCCTTGACGCTGTCCTTGATGGCAGCCAGGGAGGCATAGCCGATCGCGTTCGGGTTCTGGGACACGGTGGTGATGACATCGCCCGTGGAAGTCAGCTCCTGACGGTACTGGCAGGCGTCCTTGGTCTCGGTGATGGACTCGAAGCCGTCACGGGTGCCGCTGCCGGCCTCGCGGCCGATGAGGACGATCTCGGCATCCTCGCCGCCGACATCCTTCCAGTTGGTGATCTCACCGGTGTAGATCTTGGCGATCTGCTCCAGGCTCAGATCCTTGACCGGATTCTGGGGGTTGACGATGATGGCGATGCCGTCGAGCGCAACGATGGTCTCCTTCAGGCCGGAGGCCTTCTCGTCGTCCTTGAGCGCGCGGCTCGACAGGCCGATGTCGCAGCGGCCTTCGGAGACGGCCTGGATGCCGGAACCGGAGCCAGTCGGGTTATAGGTGAAGGTCGTGCCCGAGTTTGCCTCCATGAAGGATTCGCCCAGCGCGCCGATGACTTTTTCCATCGAGGTGGAACCGTCGGTCGAGACTGTGCCGCCGGTGGTCGTGCCGTTGTCATTCGCCTTCTGGCCGCAGCCCGCGAACAGCGAGAGCGCCATGACGGCAGCACACAAAACAGTGATGATCTTTTTCAAGATGAAGTGCTCCTTTCGAACTTCAATTTTGATTCTGGTTTTTTGTTCCCTACGCTTCACAGAATACGCAGGGGATGTAAAAACGAAAAGAGCGCTTATGTAAAATGCGTGTAAAATTGTAAAATACCGCAGCGATGCGTAATTTTCTCTTTGTTTATGAACAATTCCAGGCATATTTGTATATAAACGGGCGAATCCGGAACATCCGTCAGCGAAAAATTGTGAAGAAAACTGTGCAACTTTTTATCCCCCCAGGGTGCTTACGCGGCTGCTGCCCGTCCGGTATACTGGTGGCAGCGCTCCGGAAACGGGGCAAACAACAGAAAATGAGGATGGAATGTATGAAAAAACGCAACATCATCTGCCTGCTGCTGGCAGTCCTGACGCTGCTGTCCTGCGCAGCCTGCGGCGGGAAAACAAATACCGGCGACACTGCCGGCACCCGCACGATCACAGACGGCAAAAACCGCACCGTGTCCGTCCCCGAAAAGGTAGAGCGCATCGTGTGCGTCGGTGTCGGCGCGCTGCGCTACAGCTGCTATGTCGGTGCGGCTGACCGCGTGGTCGGCGTGGAGGACTATGAGACCAAGGCCGGCATGAGCCGCCTGTATAACTATGTGAACTTCGACAAATTCAAGGACCTGCCCGTCACCGGCACGAACGGCGAGCCGTATGTGGAGCAGATCATCGACGTCGCGCCGCAGGTCATCGTCATGAGCGCCTATGCCTCATGCGACGCAGATGAGCTGTCCGGCAAGACCGGCATCCCGGTCTTTGTCGTGCCCGGCAGCGACACCACGCTCGACGATGCGGCCTATGAGACCATCCGTCTGCTCGGCGAGCTCTACGGGCTGGAAACGCGCGCGCAGGAGCTGACCAAGTACCTCAAGAGCATCCAGACCGACCTCGACACGCGCACGGCCAAGATTGCAGACGATCAGAAGCCGTCCGTCTATGTCGGCGGCGTGTCCTTCAAGGGGCAGCACGGCTTTGAGGGCACGGAGGCAGGTTACGGCCCGTTTGCGCTCATCCACGCCAAAAACCTCGCCGACACGACCGGGCAGACCGGCGCGTTCAACATCGACACTGAGCAGGTGCTCGCCTGGGACCCGGATGTGATCTTCCTGGACTTCAATGGTATGCCCCTGATCCGCGAAGATTATCAGGCCAACCCGGCTTTTTATAACAGCCTCACCGCCGTGCGCAGCGGCAAGGTCTATTCGCAGATCTCGTTCCGCTCCTCGGCCTCCAATCTGGAGACGGCGCTGGCCGATGCCTATTACGCCGCCTGTGTGCTGTATCCGGAGCAGTTTGCCGACATCGACCCCGAGACCAAGGCCAGCGAGATCTTCACGGAGCTGCTCGGCTCCGACCCCTATCCTGATCTGAAGGAGGCCGGGTATGCATTCCGTGCCATCACACTTGGCGCATAAGCCGCACGATTCCGACTACAGCCGCAACCGCGCCAGAAGCATCCGCTTTCTGATCCTGCTGGCAGCCATTCTGGCGCTCGCGTTCTTTCTGTCGCTGCGCGCCGGGTCCTACAACACGCCAGCCGCCGAGCTCATCCGGGGCATCTTCGGCCGGGCATCGGACGCGAAGATCAACCTCGTCATCCGCAACAACCGCCTGCCGCGCATCTGCACTGCCATGGTCGCCGGCGCGGGGCTGGGGCTGGCCGGGTGCATTCTGCAGGCCGTGCTGCGCAATCCGCTGGCCTCGGCCTCCACGCTCGGCGTATCGCAGGGCGCAACATTCGGCGCAGCCGTCGCCATCATCGGCCTCGGCCTGAGCCAGGCCGGCAGCTGGGCCATCCCGCTGTGCTCATTTCTCGGCTCGCTGCTCGTCGCGGCCGTCATTCTGGGGCTGAGCCAGTTCAAGCAGATCTCCTCGGAGGGCATCGTGCTCGCCGGCGTCGCCATCAGCTCCATGCTGACCGGTGCGACCACGCTGCTGCAGTACTTTGCCGACGAGGTCGCGCTCTCGTCGCTCGTGTTCTGGACGTTTGGCGACCTCGGCAGTACGGACTGGCAGTCTCTGCGCGGCATGGCGCTGGCCGTGCTGGTGCTGATCGGCTACTGTTACCTGCACCGCTGGGACTATAATGCCCTGCTCTCCGGCGAGGAGACGGCGCTGAGCCTCGGCATTCACGTCCGGCGGCTGACGCTGACGAACGTCGTGCTCACGTGCTTTGTCTGCTCGGTGATCGTGTCGCACGTCGGCCTTATCAACTTCATCGGCCTCGTCGCGCCGCACATCGTGCGCATGGTCGTCGGCAACAACTATATCTATCTCATCCCCGGCTCCGTACTCGCCGGCGCAGCGCTGCTGCTGCTGAGCGATCTGGCCGCGCGCGTGGTCATCATGCCCGTCATTCTGCCGATCGGCGCGCTGACAGCGTTTCTTGGCGGCCCGCTGTTTTTGTACCTGCTGTTCAAGGGGAGGGGCCGGACATGATTTGTGTGGACCATCTCTGCTATCACTACAAAGGCGGGCGGCCAATCCTCCGCGACGTGAGCTTCGAACTGGAGGACGGGCGCTTTCTGGCCGTGCTCGGCAACAACGGCGTCGGTAAGAGCACACTGCTTAAGTGTATGAACCGCATCCTCACGGCTGACAGCGGGCACTGCCGCATCGACGGCGAGGATCTGCTCACACTCTCCCACCGGGAGATCGCAAAGCGCGTGGCCTTCGTGGCACAGCACGTGCCCGACACGCAGATGACCGTGCACGACATGGTCATGCTCGGGCGGCGTCCCTACATGACCTGGGGCGTGACGGAGCACGACCACCACGTCGTACACGAGGCCATGCGCTATCTGAATCTGGAGGATATGCGCGGCCGGTTCCTCAACCGGCTCTCCGGCGGCGAGCGGCAGAAGGTCATGCTCGCCCGTGCGCTGGCGCAGGAGCCGACGCTCCTGCTGCTGGACGAACCGACCAGCAATCTCGACATCCGCAATCAATATCAGGTGCTGCAGATCACGCGCGATCTGTGCCGCGAGCAGAATCTCACGGCGATGATCGTCATCCACGACCTGAACCTCGCGCTGCGGTTCTGTGACCGCTTTCTGCTGCTGCGCGAAGGAGCAGTGTACCGCTATGGCGGCGCGGAGATCTTTGATGCCGACGCCCTGCGGGACGTCTACGGCGTGACGGGCAGCATCGTGGACGTGCAAGGGCAAAAGCTCGTGCTCATCGACGACGAAGAAAAGGAGACAAGATCATGACCAACTGGGAGACCTGCGTACAATTTCACGGCCACGCCTGCGGCGGGCTGACGATCGGTTACAAGGCCGCGTGCTACGCCGCCGAGCTGCTGGAGCTGAGCTTTTCCGGTGACGAGCAGGTCGTGTGCATCGCGGAAAACGATGCCTGCGGCGTGGACGCCATTCAGGCGCTGCTCGGCTGCAGCATCGGCAAGGGCAACCTGCTGTTTCACATGCGCGGCAAGCAGGCATTTTCGTTTTATAACCGCGCCACGGGCAAGTCCGTGCGCCTGGTGCTCCGGCCGCGGCCGGAGGGGATGACGCGCGAGGAATCGTTCGCCTACTATCAGGCGCAGGAGCCGGCCGACCTGTTCGACATCAAGCCGGCGGCCATCCCGCTGCCGGAGCCGGCCAGGCTGTTTGACTCCTACCCGTGCGCGTGCTGCGGTGAGGTGACGGGCGCCAACTGGATCCGTCTCGTCGGAGGACAGAAGCTGTGCCTCGACTGCGCCGGAAGCTACGACCGGTTCGACGTCTGAAAACAACAAAAAATCCGGCTTCCGTGTTGGAAGCCGGATTTTTTATCCGCTGCACCTCAGCCGCGCAGCAGTGCGAGCTGGTAAAACGCAACGGCGCTCGCCGCGGCCACATTGAGCGAATCGACCCCGTGTGTCATGGGGATGCGCACCGTGTAATCGCACGCAGCGATCGTGTCTGCTGCCAGCCCATCCCCCTCCGTGCCAAGCACGATGGCGAGACGCGGCACGGCGCGCAGGTGCTTATCGTCGATGCGCAGCGAATCGTCCCGCAGCGCCATGGCCGCCGTCCGAAAGCCGAGCGCGTGCAGCATCTCCTGCCAGTCGGCATCCGCAGGCAGATACGTCCACGGCACCTGAAAGACCGTCCCCATGCTCACGCGCACGGCGCGGCGGTAGAGCGGGTCGCTGCCCGCCGACGTGAGCAGCACGGCGTCCACACCGAGCGCCGCCGCCGAGCGGAAGATGGCACCGATGTTCGTCGGGTTCATCACGTTTTCCAGCACGGCCACGCGCGCAGCGTTCGCACACAGGGCGGCAACATCCGGCAGCGCCGGGCGGCGCATGGCGCAGAGCATGCCGCGCGTGAGATGGAAACCCGTCAGCTGCGTGAGCACATCGAGCTCGGCCGCATAGACCGGGATGTCCTCGGGGCAGCGCGCCAGGATCTCGCGCGCCTTGCCGTCGATATGGCGGCGCTCCATCAAAAACGACACCGGCACGCACCCCGCGTCAAGCGCGCGGCCGATCACGAGCGGGCTCTCGGCAATGAAGAGGGCGTTTGCCGGGTCGGCGCGGTTGACGAGCTGGTTTTCCGTCAGGCGGGCGTACACGTCCAGCTCCGGCGCGGAAAAGTCCGGAATATCAAAAATCTTTGCCATAGCTGCATCTCTCTTTTCCATAGGGTCAGCCCGATTATAACCGATTTTGCGTGCGGACGCCACCGCTTTTTTCCCGCCGGTGTATGCCCCGCCGCGCCGGTGGGCATACTGGCTCTGAGGTGATATTTATGCAGTTGACCCCAAAAGAGGCCAGTTTACTCAAAGATCTCAAAGGGCAGGAGCAGCTGTGCGTGGACAAGTATAACCGCCACGCCGCCAGCGCCAATGACCCGCAGCTGAAAAACCTGTTCGAACAGATCGCGCAGGTCGAGCAGCAGCATCTCGACGCGATCACGCAGATGGAGGGCGGCACCGTCGCCGCACCGGCAGACTCCGTGACCGTGCCGACGACGTTCACGGCGACCTACAACAACACCGAGACCCCGCAGAAGCAAAACGACTGCTACCTGTGCACGGACGTGCTCGCGATGGAAAAGCACGCCTCGCACCTGTACGACACGTGCGTGTTCGAGTTTGGCGATGCCAACGCCCGCAGCGTGCTCAACGACATTCAAAAGCAGGAGCAGCACCATGGCAAGGTCATCTATGACTATATGAACACCAATGCCATGTACGCCTGACACCATCCACGCAAAAACGGCGCCCCCGAAGGCTCGGGGGCGCCGCTTTCTGTCTGCTGAATTTACTTGGAGAGCCCGTAGCTCTCAGCCAGCTTCCGGAACGCCGGGAGCGAGCGCTCGAGCTGGCTGCGCGCCACGCAGTAGGCCAGGCGCGCATAACCGGGGCAGCCGAAATCATCGCCCGGCACGAGCAGGATGTCATAGTCCATCGCGCGGCGGCAAAACGCCCGGGCGTCCGGCTCCGGCGACTTGAGGAAAAGATAAAACGCGCCGTCCGGCCGCGCGCACGCATAGCCCATGTCCGTGAGCGCGCCGTAGATAAGTTCGCGGTTGGCCGCATAGGCCGAGATGTCCGCCGTCTGGCCGAGGCACTCCGCCACGGCGAGCTGGAACAGCGACGACACACAGATATACCCCAGCGCGCGCCCCGCGCCGAGCACGGCCGCGTGCACGGCGGCGTAATCGTCCATGGCCGGGTGCAGGGCGAGAAAGCCCACGCGCTCACCGGGCAGGGACAGCGTCTTGCTGTAGGAATAGCAGTAGATCGCGTTCGGGTAAATTGCTGGCAGGAACGGCACCTCCACCCCGCCATAGACCAGCTCACGGTACGGCTCGTCGGCGATGATGTAGATCGGGTGGCCATACTGGGCCTGCTTTTCGCGCAGCAGGGCCGCCAGCGCCTCAAGCTCCGGGCGCGAGACAACGACGCCGGAGGGGTTATTCGGGGAGTTCAGAATGAGCAGCGCGGTCTTTTCCGTCACTGCGGCCGCGAGCGCCTCCAGATCGAGCGCAAACGTGTCCGCCCGGCACGGCACGACGCGCACGCTGCCGCCCGCCGCCTCGGCATAGACGGCGTACTCCGGGAAGTACGGTGCGAACACGATGGCCTCATCCCCCGGGCCCATGAGCGCACGCGTGAGGATCGCCAGCGCACTCGACGCGCCGTCGGTCATGTAAATGTCCTGCGCGCGGTACGCCTCGCCGAAGGTGTCCGTCAGATAGGCCGCGACCTTTTCGCGCACGGACGCCATACCCGGCGCGGGCGCGTAGGCGTGCAGCTGCGTGGGCGGCACGGTGCGCAGCAGGCGCTCGACCGCCGCGTGCACGCAGTCCGGCGGGTCGATGCTCGGATTGCCGATGGCGAAGTTATAGACGTTTTCAGGGCCGATCTCGGCCGCGCGGCGCTCGCCGTAGGCCGCGATCTCGCGGATGGAGCAGCCGCTCTCGCCCCAGTCGATCATTTGTTTCGAGATCATGCGTTTTCCTCCTCCAGATACTGTTTCAGGTACAAGATCGCCTGCCGGTAGCCCTCAAACCCGAGGCCCATGTACGTTTTCACGCACGCCATGCCGGCGTAGGAGATCTGGCGAAAAGGCTCCCGGGCGCTGACGTCCGACAGGTGCACCTCCACCGCCGGGAGCGCCACGGCCTTGAGCGCGTCGAGAATGGCCACGCTCGTGTGCGTATAGGCGGCTGGATTGATGATGATGCCGTCCACGGTGCCGTAGGCCGCCTGAATGGCGTCGACGATCGCGCCCTCGTGGTTGGACTGGAACAGCGCGACCTCCACGCCCGCCTCGGCGGCGGATGCGCGGATAAAGTCCTGCAGCGCGGCAAAGCTCTGGCTGCCATAGATGGCCGGCTCGCGCAGGCCGAGCAGGTTCAGGTTCGGCCCGTTGATGACGAGAAACTTCATGCCAGCACCTCCAGAATTTTCTGCACCGTCTCCTCCGGCGTGCCGTTGTTGTCAATGACCGCATCGGCAAAGCGGGCGTACAGCGGCGCGCGCTGTGCGTAGAGCGCGGTGAGGTCGCTGCGCTGGGAGATGGGGCGGCCGTCCTTCGGCAGCAGCGCGAGGTCGCGCTGGAGCCAGAAGATCGTGCCGTTCTGGTGCAGGAGCGGGTAGTTTTCCGCGCGGCAGACGCAGCCGCCGCCGGTTGCGAGCACCGCGCCCGAGCGCTTGCCGAGCCCGGCGAGCGCGGCCGTCTCCCGCGCGCGGAAGGCGTCCTCTCCCCCAGCGGCAAAGATGTCCGGGATAGACATGTCCGCCGTCTCGACGACCTGCGCGTCGCTGTCGAGCACCGGGCGGTGCAGCCGCTCGGCGAGCAGCGCCGCGATGGTGCTCTTGCCGCTGCCGGGCATGCCGATGAGGACGATGTTCTCCATCTCCTGCCGCAGCAGGCGGTGGATGCGCAGGATCTGCGCATCGTCGATGACCGTATCGGTGAACACCTCACAGCTGCGCTTGGCCTGCGCCACGAGCATGTACAGCCCGCCCGCGCACGGGATGCCGAGGCTTTCCGCCTGCAGCAGCAGCGCCGTGCGCGCGGGGTTGTAGACGATGTCAAGCACACCCGCGCACTGCGGGAACTGCCGCAGGTCGACGGCGGCTTTGCCCGTGTTCGGATACATGCCGACCGGTGTGGTGTTGACGATCACGTGCGCGTCGGCGTGGCGGTCAAGATTCTCGTAATTATCCGGCCCGTGGCGGGAGATGACCGTCACGTGCGCACCGAGCTGCTCGAGCACGGCCTGAATGGTCGCGGACGCGCCGCCGTTGCCGAGCACGAGCGCCTTTTGCCCCGCGACGTCGATGCCGCTGTGGCGCACGAGATACTCGAAGCCGAATGCATCGGCATTGTCGCCGTAGAGCGTGCCGTCCGCCCGGTGGACGAGCACGTTCACGCTGCCGAGCTTGCGCGCGATCGGCGAGAGCTCGGCGCAGTACGGGATGACCGCCTTCTTATACGGAATGGTCACATTGAGCGCGTCAAAATCGCCGCCGGTCAAAAATGCCGGCAGGTCCTCCGGCGCGACCTCATAGAGCCCGTAGGCATAGTCGGCGAGCTGCGCGTGGATGGCCGGCGAATAGCTGTGGCCGAGCTTTTCGCCCAGAAGTCCGCACCGCATCATCACACCACCTCACGATAGCTGCCGAGATAGGAGAATTCCTCACACAGGACCGGCAGCTCGCCCATGAGCTGCTGGAACTGCGGCGAATAGACCGACGTCTCGAGATCGAAGTAGAACATGAACTCAAAGTCACGCTCCGGCAGCGGACGGCTCTCGAGCTTGTTGAGGTTGATGCCGAGCGCATAAAAGCGCGAGAGCACCTTGTACAGGGAGCCGGGCTTGTGCGGCAGCACCATCATGAGGCTCGTGCGGTCGGCACCGGGATAGATCTCAAGGTCCTTGGCGATGCAGATAAAGCGCGTGTAGTTGTTGCCCTGATCCTGCACGGAGGAGGCCAGGCTCTCAAGTCCGTAGAGCCCGACGCACGCGCGCGACGAGAGCGCCGCGACGTCCGTGCGGTCCGACTCGGCCACGCGCTTGGCAGCCACGGCGGTGTTCTCGCAGCGCACGACCGTCACGCCCGGCAGGCTCTGCAGGAAGCGGCCGCACTGGCTGATGGCCTGCTCGTGCGAGTAAATTTCCTTGATGTCCGAGAGCTTTGTACCGGGTTTGGCCAGCAGGCAGTGGTCGATCTTCAGGCGCACACTGCGCACGATGCGGAAGTTGTGCTGCATCATCAGATCGTACACGGCGTTGACGGAGCCGGCCGTGCTGTTTTCCAGCGGGATGACACCGTAGCGGCACAGGCCCTTTTCGATGGCGGCGAATACCGCCTCGAACGTGGCGCAGTAAAACACGTTCGGCATCGTGAACAGGCGGTCGCACGCGAGCTGGGAATACGCGCCCTCCACGCCCTGGCACGCAACGGCCGGATGCTCCGGGAACAGCTGCGGCGTGCGCGCGATGGCCTGCTCGATCTCTGCGGTCAGCGGGCTCGTGACGCCGAGCAGCCGGTTCTGGCAGCTGCGGCTGAGCTCAAAGATGAGCGAGTAGAGCGACACGGCGTATTCGCGCAGATCCTCCGGTGCGGCGTCTGCGATCTGCTGCAGCTTTGCGCGCTCGCGCCCGGCGTCGAGCGCCGGGAGGTTGTGCGCCTTCTTGTAGCCTGCGATCTGCGCCGCGACCTCCATGCGCTGGTAAAACAGGGCAAGCAGCTGGCTGTCGATGCCGTCGATCTGCTGGCGATAGTCACTAAGTTCCATGGTCAAGCTCCTTATTCAAGTTCTGTATTCTCCGCCGCGGGAACGGTTTTCAGCGCAGAAAGATCCGTCCAGAAGCGGGGATAGGATTTGTCGGTACAGGCGCGGTCATGCACCGTGACGGGCGCGGTACAGCCGCAGGCGGCGGTGGCCGCCGCCATGGCGATGCGGTGGTCGTGCTGCGGGTCGACCGTGCCGCCGGTGAGGGTCGGCCGGCCGGTGACGGTCAGGCCGCTGCCGTGCACCTCCACCTGCGCGCCGAGCGCGCGCAGCATGGCGGCCGTGCTCTCGAGCCGGTCAGACTCCTTGAGCCGCAAGCGGGCGGCGTTGACGATCTGCGTCTGGCCGTCCGCAAGCGCGGCGACGACGCTCAGCACCGGGATCAGATCCGGGATGGGCGCAGCGTCGATCGTGACGCCGTGCAGTGCGCCGCGCCGGACGGTGACGGTGTCCTGTGTCTCGCGCACGTCCGCGCCGAAGCGGCGCAGGACATCGAGCACCGCGCGGTCACCCTGCGGCGAGTCGGATGCAAGGCCCGTGACCGTGACGCCGGCAGGCGAGAGCGCGCCCATGCACAGGAAAAACGCGGCGTTCGACCAGTCGCCCTCCACATGGCCCTGCGCCGGGAGGCGCGCCGTCTGGCCGCCGGGGATGGTGTATGTCCGCTCCTGCTTTTGCAGGCGGATGCCGGACAGGCGCAGCGCGTCCTCCGTCATGGCGATGTAGCCCGCAGACTCGAGTTTACCCGTCACGGCGAGCGTGCTCTCCCCCGGCAGGCGCGGCAGCGCCATGAGCAGGCCGGAGATGTACTGCGAGGACACGTCGCCCGGCAGCGCATAGGTGCCGGGCCGCAGCTGCCTGCTGACGTGCAGCAGCGCGCCGTCGCGCCGGATGGTCATGCCGTGCGCCGTGAGCACCGCGTCGAGCGGCGACAGCGGCCGCTCCGGCAGGCGCCCCTCCATGCGGAAGGTCACGTCCGCGCCGAGCGCGCCCACGACCGGCAGCAGAAAGCGCAGTGTCGAGCCGCTCTCGCCGCAGAAAAGGTCGGCGTGCGCGGGCATTTCCCCGGCAATGGGGACGATGCGAAACGTGCCCGCGCCGTCGTCCGTGATGTCCGCGCCGAGCGCGCGCAGGCAGCGCGCCGTGGCGGCGATGTCGGCCGAGACGCCGTCGCACCGCAGCGCCACGGGCTGC
>OLPF01001705.1_pt1 | contig 16986 bp, 11 predicted proteins | sample 1673121 | NCBI WGS metagenome assembly OLPF01 (sample SAMEA3136756, study PRJEB25190) | human gut metagenome
GCACGTGGACGCCCGCTGACCTGAGCATCTTCCCGGATGCGGACAGCGTGTCCGACTGGGCGAAGGATGCCATGGCGGACGCGGTCGCACTCGGTCTGATCTCCGGCGCGAGCAACGGCGGCCAGACTCTCCTTGAGCCGCAGGGCAGCGCGACCCGTGAACAGGTCGCGACGATCCTGATGGAGTTCTGCAAAAACGTGAAGAAGTAATCGTAAAAATGCAGTCCCCCTCTGATCCTGGAAGAATCAGAGGGGGACTGTTTGTCTTGTTAAAAAAAGAAGAAAAAGTCCTGTATTCCTTGAGAATACAGGACTTTTTGCTGGTCCGAGTGAGAAGATTCGAACTTCCGGCCTCTTGAACCCCATTCAAGCACGCTACCAACTGCGCTACACCCGGATATTTTATTTGCTCAAATAATATAGCACACCGCGCAAAAAAATGCAAGAGGGAAATGCGGCTTTTGGGCAGAAAGTTTTTCGTTATATTTCTTTACGATTGTATCAGAATTTCGAATAGATAGGTTTCGAAATAAGCATAAAATTTTTTAAATAAATAAATTGAAATTTTTTGGCTGATTTGTTAACGTGTTCTTAACACCTATATGGGATGATAGAGTCCCATGCATGCGCGGGCATGCAAGACCAACGTGGCAAAATGGAAACAAAACAAAGGAGGAAACATCATGACAGGTAAGAAACTGCAGCGGGTGCTGGCGTGCCTGCTGGCGGTGCTGCTGCTGTCGCAGGTCGGTGCGTTCTCGCCGGTCGTGTTCGCGGCGGATGCCAGCGGCTACACGCTGCAAGACGGTACGGCCATCATCAAGTCCACGATGACGACCGATGAAGTGAACCATGCGCTGACGCGCGCGCTGGTCGTCGGCTTTGACCAGATGAGCGAGGCAGATCAGAACGCGCTTCTCGACAGCCTTCAGTGGGAGTATAAGTGCGAGGGCAAGGGCAAGGGTCTTTTTGGCGTCTCTGTCACGCGTACCGACTGGGGTTCCATTAATGGGTTTACTAGCGCAGATAAGAGAACCAATTATACCCACCCCGCGCTGGCCGATAACAAGGATGGCGACTACAAGGTCCGCCTTGCCGGCACGACAGCGGAAGTGACGCTGACGAAGGCGGAGAAGCTCTCTTCGTCCATCGCGCTTAAAGAGGGCGTCAGCATTGCGCTGCCGTACAATGAAGACGGCACGCTGAATGCTGACGCGCTGCGCGCGGCCATCTTTGCTCAGGTCGTGGAGAACACCATACCCGAGTTGACGGTCAGCAACGTGACCATCGAGTATTATGCTACGGCTAAGAGCGGATCTTTTGTCGGCGTCGGCGAAGCATGGATGCCGCTGGAAGGCGGCACAAAAGGTATTCTGACCTATCCTGCCATTTCTGCGGGTGACCAGCAGATCCAGATCAGCTTCAAGGGCGACGATACTTACAAGGCGTCCTCTGAAACGACGACGGTGACCTTCACCGAGCGCGCGGATTCCCACATCGTTCTCAAGTCCGGCCAGCAGGTCGCGCTGCCGTATACGGACGCCACGACCGTCGATTTCAACACGCTGCGTGCAGCCATTCTCCAGCAGATCGTGGACGAGGGGACTACCCCGTCTCTGACGGCGGAGAATACGGAGATCGAGTACTATGCCAAATTCGCGACCGATTCCGACAGAAGATGGGTCCCTCTGGAGGGCAAAACGATTGATATTGCCGGCAAAGAGTTTGGCTACCCTGCCATTTCTGCGGGTGACCAGCAGATCCAGATCAGCTTCAAGGGTGACAATACTTACAAGGCGTCCTCTGAAACGACGACGGTGACTTTCACCGAGCGCCCGGGCATCGAAGCGACGACGAAGGAAAACCCGACGTTCCAGCTTGCCTTCACCGCCGACGGCGAGGCGATCTACGACAACATCCGGCAGCAGGTCTGGGATGCGGTCGTTGTGAGCACGAACCCGACTCTGACCGTGGATGATGTGACCATCGAGTATTATGCGACTGCAACGACTGGCGCTGTTGATAAGCTTGGTCATGCTTGGGTCGCGCTGACGGGTGGAAAAGTCAATGGTCTGACCTATCCCGCCATCGGTGAAGGTACGCAGGAAGTGCGCATCACCTGGGGCGGCAGCAAAGACAACGCCGCCTGGCAGTGGCAAGGGAATGTGGCCGTCACCGGCCGCGCGGACGCACCGTTCCAGCTCAAAGAGGGTGTGACCGAGGGCATGACGGTCGCGATGGTCTACAATCGCGATCAGAGCATCAACTATGAGGCGACCGCGCAGGCCCTGCGCGATGCGCTGCTTGAGAGCACGGATCCGAATATCTCTATCGACGACGTGACGGTGCAGTACAACGCCGGTATCAAAAATTATCAGCCCTTGAATTATAGCCCGACGGGCAGCGACTTTATTGACCAGTTTGTTAAATTTGGTCTCGGATCACAGACCATCCACTTCGTGTGGAACGGCAATGCCAACTACAAGCCGCTCAAGCTGGATGACGTCAAGGTCAATATGGAGGATCATCGTATCGCCAGCGCGGTCGTGCTCAAATCCGGCGCTTCCATCACCTACAACATGGATGCCAATGTCATGCTGCAGGCGATCTTTGAAAACCTCATCGACTGGGACGCCTCCAAGCTGCCCGAAAAGAGCACGCTGAGCGCGGCTGACTTCACGATTGAGTACTATGGTGAAAATGTGCTCGGCGAGGAAGACGGCGGCATCAGCGGCGGTGTTCCGAACTGGGCACCGGTTGCCGGCGGTACGGTGAACTTTCTGAATTACCCCCAGATGGGCGCAGGCGAGCAGAAGATCCGCGTGACCTTCAATGGCAATGAGGCTTACCGTCACAGCACGCCTATTGAGGGCAACCTGACCGTGAACAAGGCGAAAGTCTCCGTTAAGGTGCACTCGACGAGCATCTATGCCGAAGAGGCCAAAGATAAGCTGGGCGAGGGCTTCATCACCACCGATCCGGCCGATAAGTTTGACATCTACACCATCTACGGCGGCATGACCAGCGATGTGACCGGCAGCGTGTTCGTGCAGCTGCCCGAGCGTATGACAAAGGGAACGATCATCGATCTCATTGACAAGACGCTCAAAGGCCTCCACCAGAAGACGCTCACGGAGATGATGCAGCAGGGCACGACGGTCGGCGAGCTGCGCAAGCTCTTGAGTGATATCGTCGGCAAGGGCGACAAGCTGCCGCAGCCTGTGAAGGATTTGCTCAAGAAGGTCGGCATCGACATCGACACGCTCGTCAAGCTCAACGAGGCGCTCAACAAGTTCCCCGGCCTGCTTGACAATGTCCGCGTGGCCTTCGGCACTCCGGATCAGGCGGGCATCTACACCGTTTACGCGATCACGAACAACAAGAACTACGAGACCGGCTTCGGTATGGGTGCACTCGTTGTGAAAAAGCACTACTCCGGCGTGAAGCTGCAGTGGAACCAGACTATTCCCAACGGCAAGCTGACCGCTGAGGAAGCGAAGAGTTTTGACTTCGGCGTAACGCTGATGTATGACGGTAATCCCGCTGAAAAGCAGACGAATGTGCACTACCTGTATTCCGGCTTCACCAGCAAGTGGAAGCCGTACTCCAGCACCACGACGCCTCCGACTGAGCCCGGCCGCTATGTTGTGACGGTCGTGACTCTGGGCGGCAACTATCAGGCAGCGCCCATCACGCGCGCTTTCCAGATCACAAAGTAATTTTCCCGCGTGTGTCTCCCGGGTGATTTCTGCCCGGGAGACATTTTCACGCCCGGGAAAACCGGCCGCGGCGGAAAAATGAAAAACGCCGAAAATTTTTTCAAAAATTACTTGACACCGGTCGATTCGTCTGGTATATTAAACAAGCGCTGAGGCGACGAGGCCGAGTAGTTCAGTCGGTTAGAACGCTAGCCTGTCACGCTAGAGGTCGAGGGTTCAAGTCCCTTCTCGGTCGCCACCCGCGGGGCGAAAGCTCCGCGGGCTTTGTATGCTGCTATAGCTCAGTCGGTAGAGCGCATCCTTGGTAAGGATGAGGTCCCCGGTCCGAATCCGGGTAGCAGCTCCAAAAAAACCTGTAACCGTAACGGTTACAGGTTTTTTGTTATTCCGTTTTCTCCAAATAGGCCAGCGCCTGCAGATAGATGTCCTTTTTCGCGGGCGCAGCGCCGTCGATCCGCCGGGTGTCGAGGTTGTGCCGCAGGTCGGCACACTTGACCCTGCGTGCGATCGGATTTTTCGCCAGCGCCTGCACGTAGTCCATATAGGGCACGCCCTCGGCGTGCGTCAGCAGCCGGAGTGCATCGAGCACGGATACGGGAAAACCGGCGCGCTCCAGATCCGCGAAGGAATACACATCCCCGTGATCCTCAATCACGTCGTGCAGCAGCGCCACGCACGTTGATGCTTCGTCGTCCATCTGCGTGGCGAGATAAAACGGGTGGAACACGTAGGGGTAGCCGCCCTTGTCGAGATCGTCCTTGTGCGCCTGAAACAGGATGGTGCACGCTGTTTTTACGAGCTGCGAGTAGTACATATGCCAAGCCTCCGTATGACGAATATCGGCGGTGCACGTTGTATATCGATTATAGCAGGTGCGTACCCGCTGCGCAACGGCACTTTGCAGCATATAGCAAGACCCCGCCGTTCGGCGGGGTCTTGCAATTGCGAGTGAGCCTGTAAGCCGGGTTCTGTAATCGACAGCCATCTATCTAGACGCACCGTTGCCGGTGCGTTCCAGCCACCTCCATGGGACGGCCGGGCCAGCCGTATGTCCCTCCGCGGTGTTGCTCCGGATAGAGTTTACAGCGCCGCACTGTCTCCAGCCGGCGAGTGAGCTCTTACCTCACTTTTCCACCCTTACCCGATCGCTCGGGCGGTATCTTTCTGTTGCACTTGTCCGAGGGTCGCCCCTGGCGGGTGTTACCCGTTATCCTTGCCCTGCGGAGCCCGGACTTTCCTCACGCACAGCCTTTCGGCTCGTGCCCGCGGCTGTCCGGCTCACTCGCCCGACTATTTTACACATCCTGCCGCAGTACGTCAAGCGCTGCGGCGATTTATTTTCTTGTAATCGCGTCAAATGGGCGGTATAATCGCTTATAAGATTCTTTTTCTTCAAAAGGAGTGTCAGCATGACCTTTTCGGATTATATCGACTACCTGCGCGACAAGCGCATCGGCGTCATCGGCTTCGGCGTGAGCAATCAGCCGCTCGTGCGCGTGCTGCTGCGCAGCGGCTGCGACGTGACGGTGTGCGACCGGCGTGAGCGCGCGCAGCTTGGTGCGGCCGGGGACGAGGCCGCGGCGCAGGGCGCGAAGTTTGCCCTCGGCGCGGACTATCTCGAGCATCTGGACTTTGATGTCATCTTCCGCACGCCGGGCGTGCTGCCGATCGTGCCGCAGCTGCGCAAGGCTGCGCAAAACGGCGCGATCCTCACCTCCGAGATGGAGGCATTCTGCAACCTCTGTCCGTGCCGTATCCTTGCCATCACTGGCAGCGACGGCAAAACCACGACCTCGACCATCACGGCTGAGCTCCTGCGCGCGCAGGGGCACACCGTGCACCTCGGCGGCAACATCGGCACGCCGCTCTTTGATCGTATCCCGGACATCCGGCCGGAGGATTTTGCCGTGCTCGAGCTCAGCAGCTTCCAGCTGCACAGCATGCACTGCGCGCCCGATGTGGCCATCATCACGAACATTTCGCCGAACCATCTGGATGTGCATCCGGATTTTGAGGACTATGTGTCAGCCAAGTGCAGCATTTACCGTGGTCAGCGGCCGGACGACGTACTTGTGCTCAACGCGAAGGATGCCCACACCCCGCGTTTCGCAGCCGAGGCGCCGGGGCACGTGCGCTATTTCAGCAGCATCGGCCCGGTGAAAAACGGTGTCTATTGCGCAGACGACGTCATTTACCGCGCGCATGACGGCGTGGCGGAGAAGATCCTGAATGCTGACGAGATCCGCATCCCTGGTGCGCACAACGTGGAAAACTATATGGCGGCCTTTGCCGCGACCGACGGCCTGGTTGGTAATGCGGCGTGCATTCAGGTCGCGCACACCTTCTCCGGTGTGCCGCACCGCATGGAGCGCATCCGCGAGCTCAATGGCATCACGTTCATCAACGATTCCATCGCCTCGAGCCCCTCGCGCACGATCGCGGGTCTGCATGCGCTGCCGAAGCCGCCGGTCATCATTCTCGGCGGGCACGACAAGCACATCCCGTTTGACACGCTCGGCGACGAGGTCTGCCTGCATGCAAAGGCGGCGGTCGTTGTTGGTGAGACGGCACAGCGCATTGCTTCCGCCATCCGCGCATCGAATTTCTATGACCCGGGAAAGCTGCCGCTCGTCGAGGCACCGGACTTCCGCGCGGCGGTCGAGATGGCCTACCGCCTCGCGCAGCCGGGCGATATCGTAACGCTGTCGCCTGCCTGCTCGTCGTTTGATCTCTTCAAAAACTTTGAAGAGCGCGGCAATACCTTCTGCGCCATTGTAGAATCTCTGCACTAAGTGCATGAATCGCTCTGCCGCTGCATAGCATGGCAGGGGGGATCTGCTATGATTTGTGCGTCTCGCCGCTGGAGACCGGCCGCCCGCCGCCGGCGCTCGCTGCGGCCAAACCGGAAGGCGGCGGCACTGCTGCTGGTGCTCGTGCTGCTGGGCGGCATGGCATATTTCACCGTGTCGGTACTGCACCTGATCACGCAGCTGGCCGTCAACTCTGCCTGCGATCTCATGCAGCTGAAGATCAACGCCGCCGTCTCGGCGGCAACGGTGCAGGTGCAGGGGGACTATTATACCTACCGCACGGATGCGGACGGGACCATCACAGCCGTGAGCGTCGATACCGAGCATGTGGGGCAGGTGTCCTCGCTCGTGCTCGAGCGCATGATGGACGGCGACGACGGGCAGGTCGAGCTGGATATTCCGCTCGAGACGCTCTTCGGCGTGAATTTTCTGCCCGGGCTGAAACTGCCGCTGCCGGTGCGCATCCTCGTGCTGACGACGTCGGATGTGAGCTACCATAATGAACTTATGTCGGCCGCAATCAACCAGAGCAAATATCAACTGTATCTGAATGTGAAGATGGATCTCGACATTCTGGTGCCCTGGGAGCACCAGGCCGAGACCGTGGGCACGAATGTCCTGCTGGCCGAGACGGTCATCGTCGGCAAGGTGCCCCAGACGTATGTGGAAGTGGAGTAAAAAACATGGATGTACGCGAAGAGATCCTGACGCTGCGCCGTCAGCTGGAGCATGCAAATTTTCTCTATTATGTGAAGGACGCGCCCGAGATCAGCGACTTTGAATATGACGCGCTCATGCGCAGGCTCGAGGAGCTTGAGGCGGCGCATCCGGAGTATGCCTCGCCCGATTCGCCGACACAGCACGTCGGCGGCTACGCGCTCAACACCTTTGCGCAGGTGCGCCATCAGGTGCCGCTCGAGAGTCTGCAGGACGTGTTTTCATTCGACGAGCTGCGCGCGTTCGGCGCGCGCATGGACGGGTCGCTCACGCAGGCGCATGATTATTCGGTCGAGCCGAAGATCGACGGCCTGTCCATGTCGCTCGAGTATGAAAACGGCGTGTTCGTCCGCGGCGCCACGCGCGGCGACGGCATCACCGGCGAGGACGTGACGGAAAACCTCCGTACCCTGCGCAATCTGCCGCTCAAGCTCGACAGCGCGCCCGCAAAGCTCATCGTGCGCGGCGAGGTCTATATGTCGCATGAAGTATTTGCAGCGCTCAATGCCGAGCGCGAGCTGCTTGAGCAGCCGCTGCTGGCCAATCCCCGCAACGCGGCGGCGGGCTCCGTGCGCCAGCAGGACCCGAAGGTCGCGGCGGCACGCAAGCTGGATATTATCATCTTCAACCTCCAGTTTGACAGCGACCGCACGTTCGCCACGCATACGGAAACGCTGGACTATCTGGCATCGCTGGGCTTCCCGGTCGTGCCGTATCAGCGCTGTAAAACACTCGATGCCTGCTGTGCGCGCATCGACTGGATCGGCGATAACCGCGAGTCGTTCCCATTCGATATCGACGGTGCGGTCATCAAGATCAACGACCTTGTGCAGCGGCAGTATCTCGGCAGCACGGCGAAGTTCCCGCGCTGGGCAGTGGCGTATAAGTACCCGCCGGAGAAGAAGGAGAGCCGCGTGCGCGACATTGTCGTGCAGGTCGGCCGCACGGGCGTGCTCACGCCGAAGGCGGTCATCGAGCCGGTGCGTCTGGCCGGCACGACCGTCACGAACGCCACGCTGCACAATCAGGACTTCATCGATAACCTCGACCTGCGCATCGGCGACACGGTGCTCGTGCAGAAGGCGGGGGAGATCATCCCTGAGATCCTCTCCGTCGTGCATGACAAGCGGCCGGAGGGCACGGTGCCGTTTCATATGCCGGATACCTGCCCGGAGTGCGGCGCGCCCGTTGTGCGCGACCCGGACGGGGCCGCCCTGCGCTGCACGGGCGCGGAGTGCCCGGCGCAGCGGCTGCGCAACATTGCGCACTTTGCCTCGCGCGAGGCGATGGATATTGACGGCCTCGGCATCTCGCTGTGCCAGTCGCTGATCGAGGCGGGACTCGTGCACTCCCCGGCGGAGCTGTATGCGCTCGAGCCGCAGTCGGTCGCAGCACTGGACCACATGGGAAAAAAGTCGGCTGAGAACCTCATGGCCGCCATTGAAAAGAGTAAGGACGCCGGCATGGCGCGCCTGCTGTGCGCGTTCGGCATCCGGCAGGTGGGGCAGAAGGCGGCGAAAGTGCTGGCCATGCACTTCGGCACGCTGGACAAGCTCATGGCCGCGACGGAAGATGAACTCATGGCCATACCGGACGTCGGCCCGACGACGGCCGCGTACCTGTGCGCGTGGTTTGACAACACGCAGTCGCAGCACCAGATCCGGCTGCTTCGTGACGCGGGCGTCAGCTTCGATTCCAGAGAGCAGGTCGTGGACCGCCGCTTTGCCGGCAAGACGTTCGTGCTCACCGGCGCGCTCGAGCACTTCAGCCGCGATGAGGCCAGCGCCATCATTGAGCGCTTCGGCGGCAAGACGAGTTCTTCCGTGTCGAAAAAGACGTCCTATCTGCTCGCCGGGGAAAACACCGGCTCCAAGTATCAGAAGGCGCTCACACTCGGCACGCCCATCATTACGGAAGCAGAATTTCTGGACATGATCCAGGAGTAACGAAAGAAACGGAGTGGAAATCATGCGAGATTACGCAAAAGAATTTGAAAACCGCGTCGCCTTTATCCGCGACCTGCTCAAGAGCAGCGGCGCCAAGGGCGTCATCTACGGCAACAGCGGCGGCAAGGACAGCGCGCTCGTTGGCATCCTCTGCAAGGCTGCGTGCGACAACACGGTCGGCATCATCATGCCGTGTGCCTCTAAGCGCAACTTCGGCGAGGACATGACCGACGGTCTGGCCGTGGCCGAGCAGTTCAATATCGAAACGCGCACGGTCGACCTCACGGCGGAAAAGGAGCTCGTCATGCAGACTGTCTCCGCCGTCACGACGCTCAATCAGATGGCGACGTCGAACATTGCCCCGCGCCTGCGCATGCTCACGCTCTACACCATCGGTGCGGCCGAGGGCCGTCTTGTCGCCGGCACCGGCAACCGCAGCGAGGCGTACATGGGCTATTTCACGAAGTGGGGCGACGGAGCGTATGACTTCAACCCCATTGCTGACCTGACCGTGACGGAGATCTACGAGTTTCTGACCTGGCTACACGCGCCGGAGAACATCATCCGCAAGGCGCCGTCCGCCGGCCTCTTCGAGGGCCAGACGGACGAGCAGGAGATGGGCGTGACCTACGCCGCCATCGACAAGTACATCCTCACGGGCGAAGCCAACGAGCACGACAAGGCCATCATCGACCGCTATCATAGCCGCAGCGAGCACAAGCGCCGCCCGGCTGCGACCTATCACGCCGAATGACGCAGTATTTCGATACCCACGCGCACTACGACAGCGGAAAGTTCAACGCCGACCGCAGCGATGTGCTGCGCGCTGTGCACGAGAGCGGCGTCGCGCTCATCGTGGACCCTGGCGATTGTGCCGCGACGTCCGCGCGCGCCGTCGCCATCGCGCAGGCGTATGATTTTGTCTATGCCGCCGTCGGCTGGCACCCGGAGGAGGCCGCCGGTTGGACGGACGGCAGTCTGGCGCAAATCCGCGCGCTGGCATCGCAGCCGAAAGTCTGCGCCATCGGCGAGATCGGTCTGGACTATTACTGGGACACCTCCACGAAGGCAACGCAGGAGACCATGCTGCGCGCGCAGCTGGAGCTTGCGCTGGAGCTGGATCTTCCGGTCATTATCCACGACCGGGAGGCGCACGGCGACAGTCTGCGCATTGTGTGCGACTATCCGGCCCTGCGCGGTGTGTTTCACTGCTTTTCCGGCAGCGTGGAGATGGCGCGCGAGCTGCTGCGCCGCGGCTGGTATCTCGGCTTTGACGGCCCGATCACATATAAGAACGCCGTCAAGGCGCTGGATGTGATCGCTGCCTGCCCGGCCGACCGGATGCTGCTCGAAACGGATTCACCCTATCTGGCCCCGGTGCCAAACCGCGGCAAGCGCAACGACTCGCGCAACCTGCCGTTCATCGCCGCGCGCATCGCGGAGATCAAGGGCATGACTACAGAACAAGTCGCGGAGGTGACACTGCAAAATGGGAAACTACTCTTTGGCATTTGAGCGCTGGCTGCTGCGCGGCGCGCCGAACGCGCGCGACCTCGGCGGACTGCCCACCATGGACGGCCGCACGGTCCGTCCGGGGCTGCTGCTGCGCAGCGGCGAGCTCGCCGGCATCACGGAGCGGGACGCGCAGACGCTCGCAGATTATCCGCTGCGCACGGTTGTGGATTTTCGCACCGACCTTGAGCGGGAGCAGAAGCCGGACCGTGTCCTCCCGGGCGTGCAGTATGTCCACTGTCCGATCGTGCAGCAGGCGGCGGCCGGCCTGACGCGCGAGGAGCATGCCGACCCCTACGCCGCCGTCGTCGCACACGCGAAAGCGATGGCCGGCCGGGAGCGGGCATTCATGTGCGAGCTGTACCGCAGTCTCGTCACGCAGGAATTCTCTATTGCGCACTACCGGCGGTTTTTTGCGCTCCTGCTCGCGCAGACGGACGGCGCACTGCTCTATCACTGCACGGCGGGGAAGGACCGCGTCGGCGTCGGCACGATGCTGCTGCTCACGGTGCTGGGTGTGGACTGGCCGGTCATCGTGGAAAATTATCTGATCACGAATGAACGCATGGCCGCCTCGACCGACTGCCTGCTGACGGCGGTCGCGGACTATGACCTGAGCGAGGCGGAGCGGGAGGTCATCCGCACGTTTGACCGCGCGGACGCGGCGTTCCTGACGGCGGCGCGCGATGCGATCGCAGAGCGGTATGGCAGCGTGGACGCTTTCCTGTCGCAGGCGCTCGGTGTCGGCGCGCCCGAGCGGGAGACGCTGCGCCGCGCCATCAACCGCTATATGCTCGACCGTTTCGATGTGGAATACGATCCCACCAACGAAATTCTCGTCACCGTCGGCGCCAGCGAGGGCATCGACCTGGCCCTGCGCGCCATTGTGGAGCCGGGAGACGAGGTCATCGTGCCCGACCCCAGCTACGTTTCCTATATGCCCGGGGTGGCCTTTGCCAACGGCGTGTGCGTGCCGGCGCCCACTTATATGGAGGATCAGTTCCGGCTGACCCCCCAGGCCCTGCGCACCGCCATCACCCCCCGCACCAAGGCGCTGATTCTGCCCTACCCCAATAACCCCACGGGCGCGGTGATGCGCCGGGAGGATCTGGAGGCCCTGGCGGAGGTGCTGCGGGGCACGGACATCGTCGTGATTTCGGACGAAATTTATTCCGAATTGACCTATGGCGACGCGGCCCACGTCTCCTTTGCGTCCATCGACGGCATGTGGGAACGCACCGTCACCCTCAACGGCTTCTCCAAGGCCTTTGCCATGACCGGCTGGCGATTGGGCTATGCCTGCGCCCCCAGGCCCCTTTTGGACGTGATGCTGAAAATCCATCAGTATACCATCATGTGCGCCGCCACCCCTTCTCAGCACGCGGCGGTGGAGGCCCTGCGCACCGGTTTCGCCAATGATTTCGCGGACGTGCGCAAAATGGTGGAGGCTTACGATATGCGCCGCCGGCTGATGGTGGAAGGCCTTCGGGCGGCGGGGCTGCCCTGCCATGAGCCCATGGGCGCGTTCTACGTGTTCCCCTCCGTAAAGGAAACCGGGCTCTCCCCTCAGGAATTCTGCCAGCGGCTTCTGTACGAAAAGAAGGTGGCCACCGTGCCGGGAGACGCCTTTGGCCAATTGGGCCAGGGACATATCCGCTGCTCCTGCGCTTCTTCCACGGCCAATATCGTGGAAGCCGTGGCGCGTATCGGCGAATTCGTCGCCGGCTTGAAGTAAAGAGGCTCCCCCACGCGGGAATGGATCGCCTGTCACGCCGTCACCGACCGGCCCATGACCCCGGGCCAGCGCATCGTGTTCGACGAAAATTATCACAGCGGCGTGTACGCCCGGGGGTTGGCCCGGGCCCGGGAGGCTCGGGATTGTTGCGCACATCCCCGGCAGAAGCTGGACCATCCTCTGATGCCAGCCCTGCGGGGACTGGCCCTGGAAGAGGTGCGTCAAAAGGAATTCCCGGTCACGTGGTGAAGCTGCGCATCCGGGGAAGGCGCCTCGCCGCCGACGCGCGCAATTGCTTCGACGCAGCCTGCGACCGGGAGGAAAATTTCCGCCTGGCCCGGCGCTATTGGGAAAACCGGCCCAATACCCAAAATCAGCCGCCTGTCGTGGAATATCTGGCGGATGGGGAAACCGAAGCGCTGGAAATCGTGAAGGAACTCGGCAAAAATATCTGAAACCGCAAAACAACCGTCTGTCCCAACGCGGGCAGGCGGTTGTTTTTGTAAAAAGGTGAAAACTGAAGGAGCTCCCTTGCGCTCGTTGGCCGTAAAATCCCCTCCCTGCCCATAAGCATGCGGATTTTTCCGGCGAATGCAATGTGGCGATTTCCAAAGGATTTCAAAAAAAGAAGCGGCAGGGAAGACTTGCTTCCCCGCCGCGTTTTCAGCGCTTAGTGCTGATCGGGATTGTTGTAGAACATCTGCTCGATGGAGTAGTTCCAGCCGATGCCGATGCCGCCGGTGGGCACGTTGCCGATGTCCTCGTTCACCAGCACGCACTGGTCGATGGAAGCCATGGGCAGGATGTTGCCGCCCATTTCGGCCACCAGGGTGCCCTGTTCGTCGAAGAGTTCGGTAGCGGCCACGGCGGGATCCACCTGCAGCAGCTTATCGACGTTTTCGAAGAACTTGATGGCAGTGTCGGAAGGAACGGCGTATTCGCTTTCCTCGCCGGACAGACCGCCCTTGGAGTACCAGTTGCCCCACAGGGGAGCCCACGCGCCGTAGTTCCAGTCCTTGGTGTACCACAGGCCGGCGGATTCGCACCAGAACACAGAGCAGGGCACTTCGTTGGCAGCCCAGGCGTTGCGCAGGTTCTGCTGGTCAGAGGGGTTCACGCCGAACTTCAGGCCGATCTGAGAGGTGTACTCTACCCAGAATTCGGAGTTGGGAGTGAAGTCGGAGGCTTCAGCGGAATTCCACAGCATGAAGGAGAAGGGCAGGCCGGAGGGAGTCTCACGCCAGCCGTCGCCATCCACGTCCACCATGCCCATCTCGTCCAGCAGGGCGTTGGCGGCGTCGAAATCGCCGGTGCACTCATACTTGTCGTTGATTACGCCGAATCCGTTGTACACGGTGTCCAGAATCTCCTGAGCGTCGATGCACAGCTCCAGCGCCTTCAGGAAGCGAGTGTCGGAAACGCACTCCTGCCAGGCCTTGGACAGATCGTCGTCCTTCACGGTGCCGTCGGTGTTCATGCCGTAGTTCAGGTTCACGTTGAAGGAGCAGCTGTTCACGTGAGAGGAGGTGGTGTAGGCCTTCAGGTGGCTCTTTTCCTCGTTCTCGCGATACAGGGAGATGTTGTCGATGGTGGCGGATTCACGGGCAAAGTCCGCTTCGCCGGACATGTACTTCATCTGCACCATTTCCATGTCTTCCACCAGGGTGGAAACCACGTAATCGAAATAGGGCAGCTGGTTGCCGTTGGCGTCCACCTTGAAGTAATAGGGGTTGCGCACCCAGGTGGTAATGCCGTTGTCGTTGCTTTCCATGATCCAGGGATACAGATGGGGGAAGTTGTCCTCGATCAGACCCTTGAAGGTGACGTTGGTCAGGGCGTCGGTGGGGTCGGTGAGCTCCCAGTTGGTCATGTCAATCTGGTTGAACACGTAAGTCCAGTTGTCCGCTTCCTTCACGTCGTCGTAGCCGATGGCGGTGGCGAAGGGCTGCATGAACTCCCAATAGGCGTCCAGGGAGCCATGGCACTCTTCGGCAAAGTCCTTGTGGAAGGGCTTCAGGTAATGGGCGGGCTTGAGGATGTCGGTGTAGCCCTTCCAGCCGTTGGCGGAAATGTGCACCAGGAAGCCGCCGTAGGTCATCTTGAAGGTGAGCTTGAAGGTGTTGTCGTCAATCACTTCGAAGGTGAAGGGATCGCCGGTGGTCAGGCCGCCGTCGCGCATGTAAGCGGCGATAGTGGGAGTCAGCTCCTCGTTGAACACGAAGTTTTCGATGCCGAACTTCACATCGTCCATGGTGACTTCGGTGCCGTCGGACCACTTCAGGCCCTTGCGCAGGGTGAAGGTGAACTCAGTCATGTCGTCGTTCACTTCGCAGCCGCCCAGCACGTTGGGGATGATCTCGCCGGAGTTGGTGGAGGACATGGACATCAGGCCTTCGTTCATGCCGATGAAGCCGTCCGCGTCCCAGTTGACCACGGAGGTGGTCAGCCGCAGGGTGCCGCCGTAGTTACCGACTTCGGGCTCCAGGTACTCGTCCAGGAACTCCTTCAGGACGCAGGGGTTCTCGGGGAGACGCTCTTCTACCGGGGGCAGCTCGCCGCTCTCAACCAGAGCGTCGAGCATGGGGGCCTGGGCATAGGTTCCTTCGGCGGTGGCGGTCACTGCGCACAGGGACAGCACCATGGCCAGAACCAGCAGCCAAGACAGTTTCTTCATGGGGGTTCCTCCTGTTCTTGTCCGTCTATTGTGCTCTTTTTCCGGCGTATTTCTCCGCGCCGGTTTCATTCTCTTATTCGGCGTACAGCCCCTTGGGCAGATGGGTCATGGTTTTGCGCACCATGTCGGCCACGGAAACCTTGCCCACCCCGAAGATGCTGGTATCCAATTGCCCATGAACCGGCCCGGTCCATTCCGGGCCAATGGCGGCGCTGCCCCGCATCATGCCCAGAACGGAGCCCGCCGTCGCGGCGTTGCAATCGGTATCAAAGCCGGTGTGTACCGCCAGACAGACGGTCTTTCCGTAATCCCCTTCGCCGTAAAGCAGCGCCGCAGTTACCACCATGGCGTTGGAAAGCACATGGCACCAGTCGTGCAGCTCGTTTTCGTTGAAACGCTTGTGAATTTCAATAAAGCAGACCTCGGCGGAAACGCCCTTTTTCCATCCGTCGATTACGGCGCATACCGCCTCGTGCAGCCGGCTGCCGGCGGGAATCTGGGCAAGGCCCGCGCGAATGACCTGCTCCATGTCCTGTTCCACCGCCGCCTGGGCCAGCATGGCGGAGACAAACATCTCCCCGTAAATTCCGTTTTTGATGTGGGAAATGCTGGCGTCCCGGAAGGCCATGTCCGCCGCCGTTTCCGGGTCTCCGGGATTGATATATCCATAATAATCCCCGCGAATCTGCGCGCCGATCCATTCCCGGTAGGGATTGTGATACACCGCGGAATTGGGCGGCATGTATCCCCGCATAAAGTTGGTATAGGCCACGCGCTCGGCGGTGCAATAGGCCCGCCGGGGCTGATAATCCATCCAGACGCTGGCCACGTTTTCCGGGGTGAAATCCCGGCCGTACTTGTCCAGAAGCACTCCCGCCAGCACCGTATAATTGGTGTCGTCGTCCACGGGCATGCAGTCCACCGTATCGGCCCAGCATTTGTTTTTCTGATCCTCGGCCACGTCGGAAGAGCGGATATAGCGATGCATGGGCCAGTTTCCGCTGGCCTTGAGCATGGGCTGCAGCTGCGCCCGCTTCCAGGTTTCCACCGGCTTGCCCAGAAGGCATCCGCAGATGCGGCCCAGCCACGCGCCCAGCAGCCGATCCTCCAGTTCCGCCCTGTCGGGAAGCGGCAGTTTGGGCGTTTCTCCCCGGCGCAAAAGGCGAATTCCCTCCAGGTCGCTGGGTTCGTTGTAGGTATAATCCGCCCGCATGGGCGCTTTCATCACCATGTTGAACAGAATATCCGCAATTTCTTTCTTTTCCAGCCCGCTGGGCATTTTCGCCACGGAATCGAACAGCTCGCGATACGTTTCCACGTCTTTTCCCTCTTCCATGGCCTGTCGATATTCCGTGCGCAGATCCTCGGCATAACTGTCCCACACGTTCATCTGGCTGTAATCCGGGCTGATTTTGGATTGCTGATAAAGAATTTCCGCGTTCCTTCGATTGCCGCAGCCCACCAGTTCATCCAGAGAAACGCCGAACATCCGCGAAAGGCGGATCAGATTTTCCAATTCCGGCACCACCGCGCCGGATTCCCATTTCTGTATCGCCTGCCGCGTTACCCCAAGCTCCTCCGCGCAGGCCGCCTGGGTCATATGCGCCCGGGCGCGAAGCTGCACAATTTTTTCGGATACGTTCATGCTCATCCTCCCGTATATATTTTTCCTGTCTATATTATAAGGGCGGCGGGAGGGCATTTCAAGAAAACCGTAGTTGACAAAAATGCAAACCGAAATTCCGAAACGCTTTAACAAAACGAAACGTCTGCCCGCAAAAAAATCCCCCGGGCCCGGGGCCCGGAGGAACGGAAGGGTTTGATTTCAAAAGATCAGGAAATTTTGGAAAGATACTTGCGGGCGATTTTGCGCA
>OLPF01001710.1_pt1 | contig 16940 bp, 10 predicted proteins | sample 1673121 | NCBI WGS metagenome assembly OLPF01 (sample SAMEA3136756, study PRJEB25190) | human gut metagenome
TCTCCGGCGGCGAGCTGCAGCGCACGTTTCTGGCGCAGGTGTTTGCGCAGAACCCGAAGCTGCTCATCCTCGACGAACCGGCGAACCATCTGGATTTGATCTATCAAAAGCACATCTTTTCGCTGATCGAGGCGTGGCTGAAGCAGCCGGGGCGCGCGGTGATCTCCGTCGTGCACGATTTGAGCCTCGCCAAAAAATACGGCACGCACGCCGTGCTGATGGATCGCGGGCGGTGCGCGGCGCAGGGGAAAACCGCCGAGGTGATGACGCGCGAACGGCTGGAAGCGGTTTACGGCATGGACGTATACGGCTGGATGCGCGACCTGCTGGGGCAGTGGGCATAAAAGACGAATAAAAATCGGAGGGGGACACGCTATGAAATTCCTTCACCTGTCGGATCTGCATCTGGGCAAGCAGATGAACGACGTTTCCCTTTTGGCGGATCAGGAGGCGGTGCTGCTGGGGCAGGTCGTCCCCATCGCGCGGCGGGAAAACGTGGACGCGGTGCTGATCGCGGGGGACGTTTACCAGCGCGCGACGCCGCAGGCCGAGGCCGTGGCGCTGTTTGATCGCTTTGTTTCCGAGCTGGCGGCGATGGGCAGGCGGGTCTTTATCATCAGCGGCAACCACGATTCGGCGCAGCGGATCTCGTATTTTTCCGCGCTGGTGAGATCCGCCGGCGTATACGTGACGGAGGCGTTCGAGGGGCGCATGCAGAGCGTGACGCTCAGCGACGAATACGGCGAGCTGACGGTCTGGATGCTGCCGTTTCTGCGCCCCCAGCAGGTCAAGCGCTTCCTGCCGGAGGAGAAGATCGTCACCTATCAGGACGCGATGCAGGCCGTTCTTCGCCAAACGCCCATCGACGGAAAGAAGCGGAATATCCTGCTGTGCCATCAGTTCATCACGGGCGCGGTGAAATCCGATTCCGAGGAGCATACCGTCGGCGGGCTGGATCAGATCGACGCGGCGGTGTTCGACGCCTTTGATTACGTCGCGCTGGGGCATATCCACAGGCCGCAGCGGGTGCGGCGGGAGACGCTGCGCTACGCCGGTTCGCCGCTGAAATACTCCTTTTCGGAGGCGGATTACGGCAAGAGCGTGCCGGTGGTCGATGTGCGGGAAAAGGGCTGCGTCGACGTTCATATCGTGCCGCTGTCGCCCGTGCGCGACGTTCGCCGGGTGGAGGGCATGATGGATGAGCTGATGCGCATGCCGTATTCGGAGGATTACGTCTGGGTGACGGTGCACGACGAATGTGTGCCGCCGGACGCGCGGGTGACGCTCAGCGGCGTGTTTCCCAATATTATGAAGTTTTCCATCGTCAATTCCAAAACCAAGACGGATCTGGACGTGACGGCGGCGCAGCGCATGGAGAGCAAATCCGTCGTCGAGCTGTTCGCCGATTTTTACCGCCTGCAAAACAACGATCAGCCGCCGAGCGCGGCGCACATGAAGGAAATCGAAAAGACGCTCAGGGAATTGGAGGAAAGGCCATGAAACCGATTCAGCTCGTTCTTTCGGCGTTCGGCCCGTATGTGGAGCGAACGGTCATTGATTTTTCCGCGCTGGGCGAGGAAGGGCTTTTCTTAATCGCGGGCGACACCGGCGCGGGCAAGACGACGATCTTCGATGCGATCAGCTTTGCGCTCTACGGCGAGGCTTCCGGCGGCAAGGAGAAGCGAAAAAGCAAATCCTTCCATTCGGATTACGTCTCCGATCAGACGGAAACCTACGTCGAGCTGACGTTCCGGCACCGCGGGGAGACGTGGTGGATTCGGCGCAACCTCGAATACCAGCGCCCGTCGAAGAAGAAAAAGGACGGGATGGAGACGACCACCCGGCAGGCGGCCGACGCGCAGATGCGCAACGAGGACACCGGCGAGGAGATTCTGCGCATGGATGACGTCAACCGCCGCGTGCGCGAGCTGCTGGGGCTGACGCAGGATCAGTTTACGCAGACGGTGATGATCGCGCAGGGCGATTTTTTGAAGATTCTCACCGCGTCCTCCGACGATCGCAAGAAGCTCTTCCGGGATTTGTTTCACACCAACCTCTACGTCGATCTGCAAAGCCGCCTGCAGGAGAAAAACCGCGCCTGCGCCGACGAACAGAAGGCGCTCGAACAGGTCATTTTGAGCGCGGAAGGGAAGATCGACCCGGAAGCGGAATTTGCCGAGCGGGAGATTCTGCTGAGCTACTGCGGCCAAATTCAGCATACCGACGCGCTCTGCGCGCTGCTGGCGCGGCTGATTGAGCAGGAAAAAGCCGCGCAGGAGCAGGCCAGGGCGCAGAAAAAGGAAGCCGCCGACCAGATCGGCGCGCTGATTGCCGCTGTGACCGAGGGCGAGCGCGTCAACCGGGATTTTGCGGATTGGGAAAGCAAAAAGGCGCGTCTGGCGGCGCTGACGGCCGGACGGGGCGAAATCGACGCGCAGCGGGCGGCGCTGGCGGCCGCGCGCAGGGCGCAGCAGCTTGAAACCGACGAGGCGCTGATGCGGCGCACCCGGCGGGATATGGACGCGCAGCGGGCGGCGCTGTCCGATGCGCAGGCGGCGCTTGAACAGGCGGAAAAGGCGCTGCCCGAGGCCGAAACGCGCATGAAGGAAGCGGAGAGCCGCGGCGGGGAGATTCACGCGCTGCTGGCGCAGGCGAAGCAGATGGAGGATTGCCTGCCCGTGCTGGGCGAGGTCGAGCGGCTGAAAGCGGCGCTGGACACGCAGAAGCGGGAGCTGCAAAGGCTGACGGCGGACAGCAGCCGGGCGCAGGCCGCCTACATCGCCGCGCAGAACAGCTATTACCTCAGTCAGGCCGGACTTTTGGCGCGTGAATTGAAGGCGGGGCAGCCCTGCCCCGTGTGCGGCTCGACCGCGCACCCCTGCCCGGCGCAGATCACCCCGGAGACCGTCACCCGGCAGGCGCTGGAGCAGGCCGCAAAGCGCCGCGAGACCGCGGAAAAGGCGCAAAGCGACGCGGCGACGCGGCTGGCGGCGAACCAAGCCGCGCTGGATGAGCGGGAAGACCGCCTGCGGGCGCTGAAAATCGGGGCGGACGAGACGCGGCAGCGGCTGGCGGCGCGCATCGACGCGGCGCATCAGGCGGCGGCAGACCGCCAGCGGGAGATCGACGCGGCGCGGAGCGCGTATCAGACGCTGGATAAGCGGAAAACCGCAGCGCAGAGCGCCGTCGATGCGGCGCAAAAGCAGCTCGCGGCGCTTGAGGAAGACCTGCGGGCGCAGACGGAAGCGTTTGAACAGAAGCGGGCAGCGCACGGCTTTGAGGATGAAGCGAGCTACCGGCTTGCCAAACGGACGAACGCGGACATCGAGCGGCTGGATCGGGAAATCCGGAATTATGACGAGCAGAAGCGCACACTCGCCGCGCAGACCCACGAGCTGGAGGAGAAGCTGAGCGGCAGACAGAGGACGGATTTGACCGCGCTGCAAAACCGGCGGGCGGCGGCGCTTGACCGGCAGGCAAAGGCGGAAAACGCGGAAAAGGCCATGGTGCGCAAGCTGACGCTGCATGAATCGGCAGAGCGGGAAATCCGGCAGGCGAACGCGGCAATTCAGAAAAAGCGCGGAAAGTGGCAGATCATTCAGGAGCTGTATACCTGCTGCGCGGGCATCGCGGCGGGCAACCCGCGCGCCAAGCTGACGTTCGAGGCCTACGTGCAGCAGTATTATTTCCGCTTTGTCGTCGCAGCGGCGAATAAGCGGCTGACGCGGCTGACGGACGGCATGTTCACCCTGCGCGTCATGCGGGAGGCGGCCAACCGCGTCAGCCAGAGCGGCCTCGATCTGGAGGTGCTGGACAGGAGCACCGGGCAGGCGCGCGACGTGTCCACGCTGTCCGGCGGCGAATCGTTTCTGGCCAGCCTCGCGCTGGCGCTGGGGCTTTCGGACGCGGTGCAGAGCCAGAGCGGGCAGATTCGCATGGACGCGATGTTTATCGACGAGGGCTTCGGCTCGCTGGATGAAAACGCGCTGCGCAGTTCCATCGACGTGCTGCTGGAGCTGGCGGACGGCAAGCGGCTGATCGGCATTATCTCCCATGTGCAGGAGCTGGAGGAGCGGATTGATAAGCAGATTGTCGTGACCAAAACGCCGAACGGCTCGACGGTCAGGATGAACGTCTGAAAAAATTTGAAAAAAAAGCCGCTCAAATCGCGCGCACATACGTCTATATATTTGACAGGAGGTGAGCGGCTGATGGAAAGCACAAACGAAAACGAAGCGACAGAAATACTGAATCGGCTGGTGGAACAATATCAAACCCCATTGCGGCGCATGTGCTTTATCATGCTGCGCGACGAAGAACTGGCGAAAGACGCCGTTCAAGATACCTTTCTCAAGGTATACAAAAATATCGACGTATTCAGAGGCGAATGCAGCGAAAAGACATGGCTGATGCAAATTGCGGTCAATACCTGCCGCGATGTGAAGCGCTCGGCGTGGTTTCGCCATTTAGACAGGCGGATTACGTTGGAGGATTTGCCGGAGCCGTCGGTGCAGCCCGCTGAAAGCGCCGTCGAGCTGACAATGGAAATCATGCGGCTTCCGCGAAAATTCAGGGAAATCATCCTTCTCTACTTCTATCAACAGATGACCACGCGGGAAATTGCGGAAATTTTGCGTATTCCGCAATCCACGGTGGCGACGCGGCTCAAAAAGGCGCGGGAGAAACTGAGGGTTTCGTTGGAAGGAGGGGAGCGGGGATGAAGCGACAAACAAGGAGCGAGCAGATTCAAAACGCGATTGATACGACGCTTTCCGGCCTGAAAGACGATCCGCGGCTCGCACAGCGGGTGATCCGCGCGGCGAGACAGATGGAAACGCCGAAGAGAAAACGCTTTTATGGAATGGTTCTTGCGGCGCTGCTGCTTCTTTTGGCAGCGACGGCCGTTGCGGCGGCGTATCTGTCCGCGCGGCAATTCGTGCAGCAGGAGGTTTTGCCGCTGGCACAGGAAAACGATGCGGACGGATATGAAGAAAAATTCAGCAATCAGGAGCTTGCGGAAATTGTTCGGTTGGCGCGGGAAAACGGCATTGCGCTGTCCGACGAGATGATGGCCGCGTTTGAAAACGGCTATGGCTATTATGAGCAATCGGCCATCATGGAGATTGTCAGCACAGCCTTGGGCAAAAAATATTATTCGTGGTCGATTGAAGAGAAATACTGGTTTGGAGAAGTGATGGTTCTGCTGGGATTCCGAACGGATAATCCCTGCCGCCTTCCCTCCGGCGACGATGCTTCGCAGCAAGACTGCCTGAGCGTTATTCAGCGTGACATTTTGGAGACTTACGGGGACGATATAACCGATTCCTCGATATGGGAGCAGAGCGTTTCTTTTGAAACGCTATCGGAAGATAACGCGACGCAGAGCCAGCCGCATTGGTATTTTCAGTTGGATTCCCTTGATCTTCGGCATAACAGCTACAGTGTGGAGCTGACGGCACAGGGGCAGATCGTCGCGGTGGAGCCGCTTCTTGCGCCGTCGGATGACAGCACCGGCAACGAGATTGTCGATCAATTTCAACAGGTTTACGGCTTTTACGGCGATTGGACGGTGGAAACATGGGCGACGCTCGGCCAGATGCTGAAAGGCAGAGAGCCGGGCGGGATGCGTGCGTGGTTCTTTGCCTGCGCGGATTACATTCTTCCGCCGGAAAACAGCATTACGCAGGCCGAGGCGGAGCGACTGGCTCTTGAAGCGGTCGGGGATGCGTATACAAAGATTGACGGTATGGTTTGCTGCATGGATCGCGGAACGCCCATTTGGAAAATGGAGCTTAAAACGCTGTATCCTCAAGATATTGGCAGCGGAGAATACAGCCACATCTGGCTGGTTGAAATGGATTGCGCGTCCGGAGAAATCAACGACATTCAGGAATACAGTGTAGGGGGCGAAATCAGCCCGTTTATCCAATGGGTTCCCCGTTCAGTCATCGAAAATCCCCCGCCCATGCCGGAAAACGGATAAGCCCAAAACAAAAAGAAGGGATGATCGCTATGCGGGATCATCCCTTCAGACTGTAGACAAAAAGCTATTCCCCCCCCCGAAGGGGGGGAGAATAGCCCTTTCCACAAATGAAAGAATAGCTGAATTTCTTGATTTTGCTATTCAAGCCAAGTTTGCTTATGTCAACAAGAAGAAGGGATGATCGCCATGCGGGATCATCCCTTCTTTAATGGGTGAAAATGGATGGAAACAATATGCGGTTTGCCGACGCGGGCGGCCTTACATCTGCGCGGCGATATCGACGATCTCCATCGAGCGGCGGATGAACTCGGTCATCTGCTCGGCTTCCAGCGGCTGGCGGCTCAGCTCGGCCAGATCGTAGAGCTGGCGGGCGAGCAGAACGCTGCGCTCGTCCTTCTCACGGGCGGCGAGCTTTTCAATCGTCCGGCTGCGGCTGTTGAGCACGACACTGTATTTGGCCGGCATCGTAAATTCGCTGTGGCCGTAAATGCGGCCCATGTCGTTGAAGCGGCGGGTCTGCTCGTCCTCCACCAGCATCACCGGCACGCTGTCGTTGACCAGCGGCTTGACCTCGACGGTCAAATCCTTGTTGCCGCTCGCCTCGCGCATCAGCTCGGTCAGTTTTTCGCTGTCAAGCGTCGGGGCGTCCTCGGTGCTGGTCAGGCTGTCCAGCTCGGCGTCAACGCGGCAGTAGCGGAATTTGCTCTCCGGGTCGGCGCTGTATTCCATGTAGGAGACGAAGTTCACGTCGATGGGCTGATCGAGCACCGTCACGTCGATGCCGCGCTCGGTGAACAGGCGGATTGCCGCATCCTGCCGCGCCGGGTCGGAGGTGTAGACCATCTTATCCGGCAGCTTCTCGCCGTTGCGCTCCTTGTATTCCGCCAGCGTCAGGAATTTGCCGTCCGTCGTCTTGAAGAGCAGGCAGTCCTTCATGCGCTCGGCGAATTTCTCGTCGCGCATCACGCCGTATTTGATGAACGGATGGATATCCGGCCAGAAGCCCTCGTAGGTTTCGCGCTCGGTCTTGAACATGCCGGTCAGGCGGTCGGCGACCTTCTTGGTGATATGGTTGGAGATGCGGCGCACATAGCCGTCGTTTTGCAGGAAGGAGCGGGAGACGTTCAGCGGGAAATCCGCGCAGTCGATCACGCCCTTAAGCAGCATTAGGAATTCCGGAATGACCTCCTTGATGTTGTCGGCGACGAACACCTGACCGGAATACAGCTTGATCTGGCCTTCGATGCCGCCGAACTGCTCCTTGATCTTCGGGAAATACAGAATACCCTTGAGCTTGAACGGATAATCCACGTTCAGGTGAATCCAGAACAGCGGATCTTCGTACTCGTGGAACACCTTGCGATAGAACTGCTTATAATCCTCGTCCGTGCAATCCTGCGGCGCGCGGGCGTAGAGCGGCTGGGTGTCGTTGATGGGCTTCGGCGCTTCCTTCTCGGCCTCGGGCTTTTCCTCGGCGCCCTCGCCCTCGCCCGTCACCTTGGCCTCTTCCTCCTTGATTTCGTCAAGGTAGATCGGCACGGACATGAACGAGCAATAGCGGTCGAGCACCTCGCGCACGCGCCAGACTTCGAGGAACTCGCTCTCCGCCTCGCTGACGTGCAGGGTGATGGTCGTGCCGCGCGTGGTGCGCGTGCCCTCGGTCATGGTGAAGGCCATGCCGTCCTCGCTCTCCCAGCGAACCGGGGTCGCGCCCTCGCGGAAGGAGAGCGTGTCGATGGTCACCTTATCGGCGATCATAAACACGGAATAGAAGCCCAGACCGAAGTGGCCGATGATGCCGGAATTTTCCTTATCCTCGTTCTTGGCGTATTCCTCCATGAAGGATTTCGCACCGGAGAACGCGACCTGATTGATGTTGGTCTTGACCTCGTCCTCGGTCATGCCCACGCCGTCGTCGATGAAGCGGAGCTCGCGCGCGGCCTTGTCCACCTCCACGTGGATGGAGCAGCCCTGCGCGGCGGCGCTGTCCACCATGCGCAGCTTGGTGATCGCGTCGCAGCCGTTGGAAACGACCTCGCGGATGAAGATGTCTTTATCGGAATACAGCCATTTCTTGATGATCGGCATGATGTTTTGAGCGTCGATGGATACGTTGCCCTGAATCGGTTCCATAATGAAAAACCTCCTTATACAAACGGGGTAAATCGCCTTATCCCGTTGCTGATTCGTTATGCAAGCGTATTGTATCGCGGTTTCAGGGTGATGTCAAGAGAAAATTAGCACTCAATCAAAAAGAGTGCTAACAATTTTCGGGGCGGTCAGTGCGTAAACGAAAACGGAAAAATGTTATCCGTTATATCCTTGACTTGCGCGACGCGCGGGCGTATGCTTTACAAAAGAACAGTAAATGAGCAAATCCGAAATTTTGCGCAAATTCCGATAACGGGCGCGCAATGCGCGCCCCTACACCGTTGCGGAAAAAGCAACCGCGCCATTGTGCCGCCGTACCCGTAGGGGCGCGCATCGCGCGCCCGCGTTTTGTGCAGAACTTGCTTTTTGCTCAATGAGAAGAAACAAAAGGGAGGAACGCATCCGTGAAGCGCGCGAGACAGGTTCTGGGGCTGTTTTTTCAGTTTATGAAATTTGGGCTGTTCACCTTCGGCGGCGGCTGGAGCATCGTCGCCCAGATGCAGAAGCTCTACGTCGAGCAGGAGAAGGTCATCACATCCGAAGAGCTGCTGGATTTGACCAGCGTCGGCCGCAGCCTGCCGGGGACGATGATCGGCAACGTGGCGATGCTCTACGGCTATCGCGTGGCGGGCGTGGCGGGCGGCATGGCCTGCCTGTTCGGCATGATCCTGCCGCCGCTGGCGGTGCTGGCCGTCATCACGCAGTTTTACACGGCATTCCAGAATAACCTCTGGGTGGCGGCGGCGATGCGCGGCATCCGCGCGGCGGTTGTGCCGATTATGATCAGCGCGGTGCTGGGCATGGTGGGCAGCGCGTTCCGCTATCCGCCGTGCTATGCGGTGATGCTGCTGGTGATCGCGCTGTATCTGTTCTTTAACGTCAACTGCGTCTATCTGGTGGTCATCGGCGCGGTCTGCGGGCTGCTGATTGCGGAGTTCTACGAGCGGAAGGGGGACAAGAAGCATGATGGTGCTGCTTGAGCTGTTCGTCAGCTTTTTGAAAATCGGCTTCACGAGCTTCGGCGGCCTTTCGATGATCCCGCTGATTACCTCGGAGATGACCGCCCACGGCTGGATGACCGCCTCGGAGGTTTCCGACATCGTGGCGATTGCGGAGATGACGCCCGGCCCGCTGGGGCTGAACTGCGCGACGTTCGCGGGCATGCGCACGGCCGGTCTTTTGGGCGCGATTGCGGCGAATCTGGGCACGCTGTCGCCCACGCTGACGGTGTGCCTGCTGGCGGCGATCTTCTTTGAGCGCTTCCGCAAGAGCAGCTTTATGACCCGGCTGATGACGGGTGTGCGCCCGGCCTGCGTCGGCATGATCTTCGGCGTGGTTATTTCGCTGTGCGCGACGAACTACGCGGCGGAGCCGGGCGGCGTGAGCTGGCCGGCCATCGCGATCGGCGCGCTGGGGCTGCTCCTGCTCGTCCGCTTCAAGGTCAGTATTCCGAAGGTGATCTGCCTGAGCGGCGCGCTGGGAATGCTGCTGTTCGGCGTGATGGGGCTGAATTGACGGCGGTTTTACGCAGGATTCGTTTGTGTGGTTGCCATGTTTTAAAACATATGGTAAAATAAACGAAAACGTTTGAGCGCCGGGGGAAGCGTATTGGAGAATCGGGAAGCCATGAAGAGACGGGAACGGGATCGGGCGACGAGGGGCGCGAAGGACTATCGGCTGCTGTGGGCGGGTCTGCTGCTGCTGGTCGCCCTGATTTTTGCCTGCGTCGGTTTCAGCTGCGGCCACATCCGCAGGGGGCTGAAAAACGCCGCGGACGCGGAGATGGCCGAAACGACAGGCGAGAACGCGGCCATGCTCCGGCTGACGCTGGAAAGCCGCTTTGCGCTGCTGGACAACGTGGCCGAAAAAATAGCGGAAGACCCGCAAAACGCGCGGGAAATGCTGACGAATCTCGGGAAATACGCCAACGGCTACGGCTTCAAGCGCCTCGGCTATATGAACTCGACGGGGCGGACGGTGACCAGCGACGGCGAAACCGGCGATTTCTTCTACCGCGCCTATTTCCGCATGGGGATGGACGGGCAATACTGCATCACCGGCGAAATCAACGACCGGCTGGGCAACGGAGAGGCCGTCCATATTATGAGCGCGCCCGTGCGCAACCCGAAGACGGGCAAGGTCATCGGCGTGGTTTTTGCGGATTATACGCCGGAAATGTTTCACCAGATGATGGATGTGGAAACCTTCGGCGGCGAGGGGCGCGGTTACATCGTCGAATCGAGCGGCGAAATCGTCGTCGCCTCGTCAAGCGCGCGTCTCACGGGGCCGGGCAATCTGCTGGCCGGGGGGGGGGATTTTTCGGAGACCGGCCGTCAGGACGCGGAGGCGCTTCGGCAGGTTCTCGCCGGGGAGCAGCCGGGCGATGGGCGCGTGCTGGGCGCGGGGAAGCTGCGCTTCTGCTGCCGGAAGATTGAAAACGGCCGGCAGGACGACACGTGGTATCTGGTCATGGTGATGGACGCCGGCGCGCTCTACGGGCGGATGTACGGCGTGTTTTCGAGCATCTGCAGCCTGATGAGCGTGACCGTGCTGATGTGCGCGGTGTTCATCTTTGCTATCCTGATGGCGTATCGGCGCTACAACGAAGGCCTGCGTCAGGCGGCCTACACCGACGCACTGACGGGCGGCAGCAACTTCTCCGGCTTTCTGATGAAGGTCAACAACGCGGAGGGCGGCTACATGGTCTCCTGTGATTTGGACGATTACAGGATGATCGCGAGCATGTTCGGCGCGCAGAAGGGCGACGAGCTGCTGCGCGGCGTGTACGAGTGCATCAAGAGCGGGCTGACGGAGGGCGAGCCGGTGGCGCGCGTGGACGCGGATCACTTCGCCTTCCATCTGGTGGAGCGCCAGCGCTCGGCGGTGCTCGAACGGCTGCGCCAGATTGAGCGCAGGATTCGCCGCATGTCGGATAAAATGGGCGTGATTCACCTCGTGCCGCGGTTCGGCATTTACGCGATGCGCCCGGAGGAGGACGCCCGCCGCTCGTGCGAGCTGGCGAATCTGGCGCTGGGCGCGGCGCGGAGCAGCGCCGACAACACCGTTGCGTTTTATCAGGATCTGGATCAAAACGCTTTCTTTGAAAACATGCAGCTGGAGGATCGTTTCGACGAGGCCATCGGCGAGCATCAGTTTAAGACGTATTATCAGCCGAAGTGCAACCCCAAAACGGGCGAAATCGTCGGCGGCGAGGCGCTGGTTCGCTGGGTGCAGGAGGACGGCACCATGCTCTCGCCCGCTCGCTTTATCCCGCTGTTTGAAAAGAACGGCGCCATCGGCAAGCTGGATGAATACATGTTCACCTGCGTCTGCGCGCAGCTCAGCCAGTGGCGCAGGGAAGGGCTTGAGATTCGGCCGGTGTCGGTCAACCTGTCGCGCGCGTCGCTGTGCCGTCAGGGCGTGGCGCTGGCGTATAAGCGTATTCTGGAGGGCTACGGCCTGTCCACGTGGATGGTGCCGCTGGAGGTGACGGAAAGCGCGATGATCTCCGACGACGCGGTGATCTCCGTCCTTCAGGAGTTTTATCGCTACGGCTTCCGCATCGAGATCGACGACTTCGGCAAGGCGCAATCCACCCTGCCGATGCTCAAGCTGCCGTTTGTCGATACCGTCAAGCTGGATAAGAGCCTGATCGACTGCATCGGCGACCGCAAGGGCGAGATCATGCTCCGGCAGGTCGTGCGCCTGTGCTACGAGCTGGGGCTGTATACCACCGCCGAGGGCGTGGAGGCCGAGGATCAGGTGGATTTCCTGCGCGCGCTGGATTGCACGGATATACAGGGCTACTTCTTCTCCCCGCCGCTGCCGGTTGAAAAATATACCGAAAAGCTCCGGCAGCAGGCGCGGAAACGGGCTTGACATTTTTGCCCGCGTTGGCTACAATAAAAGGCGTTTCATGGCCGATTTCGGTCGGCCGCTAAATGCGATGATGGGAATCAGCGCGCGTAGGCTTTTCAGAGAATCGGCGGTTGGGTGCGAGCCGACGAGCCAAAGCGCGGCCTTTCTCCTCCCGGAGCATCGCGGGCGAACGCAGTAACCCGCGACGGCTCAGCCCCGTGATCGGCTGAGGCTTATTTGGCCGCTGAGGGCCGCCCGCCGGGCGGCTGAATCAGGGTGGTACCGCGCTTTCGGGCGCCCCTGTGCATGATCGCCATGCGTGCAGGGGCGCTTTTTTCGTGTTTGAAAACAGTGCAGTTTGGTCACGTGTGGGCAACAAACTTTTTTCGCCGACTGTGGCGGAAGTGTGTGCGGCCTCAGGCCGCAAGGAGGAAGAAACCATGAGCAAAGCCTACAATCCCGAAGAGATTGAGCTGAAATGGCAAAAGAAATGGGAGGATGCCCATTGCTTTGAGGCGGAAGCCAGCCATGAAAAGCCGAAATTCTACGCGCTGATCGAGTTCCCGTATCCCTCCGGCGCGGGTCTGCACGTCGGCCATCCGCGCAGCAACACGGCAATGGATATCATCGCCCGCAAGCGCCGCATGGAGGGCTATAACGTGCTCTTCCCGATCGGCTGGGACGCTTTCGGCCTGCCGACCGAGAACTACGCCATCAAGAACCATGTCCACCCCGCCGGGGTGACGAAGAAGAACATCGATCACTTCCGCGAGCAGCTCAAGCGCATCGGCTTCTCCTTCGACTGGACGCGCGAGGTCAACACCACCGACCCGAACTACTTCAAGTGGACGCAGTGGATCTTCCTGCAGCTCTATAAGAAGGGGCTGGCCTATAAGACCGAAATGCCGGTCAACTGGTGCCCGAGCTGCAAGTGCGGCCTGGCCAACGAAGAGGTTGTGGCGGGCAAGTGCGAGCGCTGCGGCGCGGAGGTCATCCGCCGCGTCAAGAGCCAGTGGATGCTCAAGATCACCGCTTACGCGCAGAAGCTGCTCGACGGCCTCGACGATGTGGATTTCATCGACAAGGTGAAGGTGCAGCAGCGCAACTGGATCGGCCGCAGCGAGGGCGCGGAGGTCGATTTCGCCATCAAGGATACCGACGAGAAGCTCCGCGTGTATACCACGCGCCCGGATACGCTCTTCGGCGCGACCTATATGGTCATCGCGCCGGAGCATGCCGCCGTCGATAAGCTCAAGGCGCGCATCGCCAACTGGGACGATGTCGTGGCCTATCGCGAGGCCGCCGCGCGCAAGAGCGATTTTGAGCGCACCGAGCTGAGCAAGGAGAAGACCGGCGTGGAGCTCAAGGGCATCAAGGCCGTCGATCCGGTTGACGGCCGCGAGATCCCGGTGTTCATCTCCGACTATGTGCTGGCGACCTACGGCACGGGTGCGATCATGGCCGTTCCGGCGCACGATACGCGCGACTGGGATTTCGCCAAGAAGTTCGGCCTGCCGATCGTCGAGGTCGTTTCGGGCGGCGAGGACGTGCAGAAGGCGGCCTATACCGACGTGGAGGAGGGCGTGCTCTGCAACAGCGGCTTCCTCAACGGGCTGAGCGTCGCGCAGGCGAAAAAGACCATCATCGACTGGCTGGTGGAACACAAGGTCGGCGAGCGCAAGGTGAATTACAAGCTGCGCGACTGGGTCTTCTCCCGCCAGCGCTACTGGGGCGAGCCGATTCCGCTGGTCAAGTGCGAGAAGTGCGGCTGGGTGCCGGTGCCGGAAGATCAGCTTCCGGTGCTGCTGCCGGAGGTGGACAACTATGAGCCGACCGATTCCGGCGAGAGCCCGCTTTCCAAGATGGAGAGCTGGGTGAACACCACCTGCCCGTGCTGCGGCGCGCCGGCCAAGCGCGAGACGGATACCATGCCCCAGTGGGCGGGTTCCTCGTGGTATTTCCTGCGCTATGCCGACCCGCATTGCGACACGGCGCTCGGGCGCTGGGACGAGCTGAAATACTGGATGCCGGTGGATTGGTACAACGGCGGCATGGAGCACACCACGCTGCACCTGCTGTATTCCCGCTTCTGGAACCTGTTCCTCTACGACATCGGCGCGATTCCGAACGCGGAGGCCTATAAAAAGCGCACCAGCCACGGCATGATCCTCGGCGCGAACGGCGAGAAGATGAGCAAATCCCGCGGCAACGTTATCAACCCGGATGACACCATCGCCGAAATCGGCGCGGATGCGTTCCGTATGTACGAGATGTTCATGGGCGCGTTCGATCAGGCGATTCCGTGGTCGACCGAGGGCGCGCGCGGCTGCCGCCGCTTCATCGAGCGCGTCTGGCGCCTGCAGGATATCCTGACGGACGAGGAGGGCGTGCGCCACGAGATGGAGGCCCCGGTCAACGCGATGATTAAGAAGGTCTCCGAGGATTACGAGCGCATGAAGTACAACACCGCCATCGCGGCGATGATGTCCTACGTCAACGAAATCTACACCCGCGGCAGCGTGACGCGCGGCGAACTGCGCGCCCTGCTGCTGTGCCTGAACCCGGTTTCCCCGCACATGACGGAGGAAATGTGGGAGATCTGCGGCTTCGGCGAGCCGATCTATACGCAGAGCTGGCCGACCTACGACGAAAACAAGCTCGTCGCGGACGAGGTGGAAATCGCCGTGCAGATCAAGGGCAAGGTGCGCGGCCGCATCATGGTGCCCGCCTCGCTGGGCAAGGACGACGGCGAGAAGCTGCTGGAGAACGAGACGGTTAAGAAGCTCGTCGGCGACGCGCAGGTGAAGAAGATCATCTTCGTGCCGGGTCGCCTGCTGAATATCGTCTGCTGACGGGAAGCGCCGGAAACCGCCCCAAATCAGCATCGGAGGAACAACAATATGGATTATCGCATTGAGCACGACACGATGGGCGAGGTTCGCGTTCCCGCGAACCGCTGCTGGGGCGCGCAGACCCAGCGCAGCCACGAAAATTTCCCGATCGGCACGGAGAAAATCCCGCAGGAGATCATCCGTGCGTTCGCCGTGCTGAAAAAGGCGGCCGCGCTGGCCAACTGCAAGCTCGGCAATCTGGATGCGCGCCGCGCGAACGCGATTGCCGCCGCCTGCGATGAAATTCTGGCGGGCAAACTCGACGACGAATTTCCGCTCGTCGTCTGGCAGACGGGCAGCGGCACGCAGAGCAACATGAACGTCAACGAGGTTGTCGCCGCGCGCGCGAACGCCCTGCTGGGCGAAAAGCTGGTGCACCCCAACGACCACGTGAACAAATCCCAAAGCTCCAACGATACCTTCCCGACGGCGATGCACATTGCGGCGCTGACGGCGGCGGAGGATCATGTCCTGCCGGCGCTTGACGGGCTCGCGGCGACGTTTGAGCGCCTCAGCGCGGAATATGCCGACGTGATTAAAGTCGGCCGCACCCACTTGCAGGATGCGACCCCGCTGACGCTGGGGCAGGAGATCAGCGGCTGGTCGTCCTCCCTCCGCCGGGACGAGCGCATGATTCGCGGCGCGATGGAAGGCGTGCGCGAGCTGGCGCTGGGCGGCACGGCGGTCGGCACGGGGCTGAACGCCCTGCCGACGTTCGGCGAGACCGTCGCGCAGGAGATTTCCGCGCTGACCGGCAAGCACTTTGTCACCGCGCCCAACAAGTTCCACGCGCTCACCAGCAAGGATGAGCTGGTCTATCTCCACGGCGCGTTCAAGGCGCTCGCGGCGGATCTGATGAAGATCGCCAACGACGTGCGCCTGCTGGCCTCCGGCCCGCGCTGCGGCATCGGCGAGCTGCTCATCCCGGAGAACGAGCCGGGCAGTTCCATCATGCCGGGAAAGGTCAACCCGACCCAGTGCGAGGCGATGACGATGGTGGCCGTGCAGGTGATGGCCAACGACGTGGCCGTGGGCATGGCCGCGTCGCAGGGCAATTTCGAATTGAACGTGTTCATGCCGGTCTGCATCTATAATTTTCTGCAATCCGCGCGGCTGCTGGGCGACGTGATGCGCTCCTTCGAGCTGCGCTGCGCGCGCGGCATCAAGCCCAATCGCGAAAAGATTCAGGCGTATCTGGATGAATCACTGATGCTCGTCACCGCGCTCAACCCGCATATCGGCTATGAGAACGCGGCGAAGGTGGCTAAAACGGCCTTCGCCGAGGGAATCACCCTGCGGGAAGCCGCCGTCAGGCTCGGCTTCCTGACCGCGGAGGCGTTTGACCGGATCGTTCGGCCGGAAAAAATGGTCGGGCCGATTGAAAAGTAAGTCCCATACGAAAAAAACGGGGGCTGTCAAGCTTAAACCGAACATTTCAAGGAACAAGTATCTAAGCATTTTGGAATATGGGGCTTTGCCCCATCGCCCCACCAAAGGGCTTTCCGAGCGTTCACGGCGCCCGTTTGGCGCATCGCCCTTTGGAAACCTTCGGGCAAAAATACTTAGCTTCTATTCTTGAAATATCGGCGTTAGCTTGACAGCCCCGTTTTGTTGCTTTTTGGCGGTGCATCGTTTACAATAAACGGGATTAAAAGCAGATAAAGCGACGGAGGACAATATGACGGATTGGCAGAGCGCGCTGGAAGCGGTCGCGGCGGAATACACAAGGGGAACGCTCGAAAGGGATGCGCGCGCCATCAGCGAGGCGTATCGCCTCAAGACGGGTGAGGGAAAGCGCCTGCTGACGCGCGAGAGCGAGGCGGCGGCCTATGCGCTGTCCCGGATGCCCGCGACGGTGGAGGCCGCGAGGGCGGCGCTGGCCGAGGCGCTGGAGGCGAGCGGCCTTGCGCCCCGGACGATGCTGGATTGCGGCGCGGGGACGGGCGCTGTGACGTTCGCGGCGGATTCGCTGCTGGCGCTGGAGCGGGCGACGTGCCTGGAGCGCGAGGCGGCGATGCGCGCCGTCGGCCAGCGGCTGATGGCTGAGGCCGGGGGCG
>OLPF01001722.1_pt1 | contig 16881 bp, 16 predicted proteins | sample 1673121 | NCBI WGS metagenome assembly OLPF01 (sample SAMEA3136756, study PRJEB25190) | human gut metagenome
GTATCGCATAAAAATACCCCCAATACCGGGTGTCCAGTATTGGGGGTACATATCAAACTTGTAAGGGTCTTCGTATGTGTAGATTTTAAACGGCATTTCTTAGACCTCCGTTTCTATGAGATTCTGCCAAGACAGATTATGCTTTCCTTGGATCTCAATCCAAGAGAAGGATCGAATCGATCTTGTCATAGCAACATAGAGGACACGAGCTTCCTCGCGGGCCTTTTCAGACTTCTCAATGATTTCATCATAGAAGTCGTTCTGGACGGTTTCGCCGGAATCGCCTACGCTCATGCTATATCCAATACGATATCTACCTTGATACTTGGTGGTGCTGATCTGCAACTGCGTCCTTTTGATGAAGTCCATAGATGCCGAGCAGAATGGCATGATTACATGACCATATTCAAGGCCTTTCGATTTGTGAACCGTAATACACTGAATAGCAGTTTCTTTCTCATTTTGGGCTGGGGTTCTGCTATCGACAGATACTTGCGAAACGATACTGTTATGAAGATGTTCCTGTAGCGTATTGATGGTGAGTCTGTCTACATTGCAGGCGTTGATAATCTGCTCAAATAGAAGGTCGACATTCAACTGATAATAGTGTTGTTTCCATGGGTCATTGCTGAAATGCTTCCACGGCTCGAGAGTGTTATAGACCTTGCGGATTGCTTGCAGAATAGGCTGCGTTCTGAGGCTGGCAACGATATATTCCCACTTGTTATTCTTATCAACGGTGTTCGAAAGCATCAGGTTCATGAAGTTGATAAGGTAATTGACTTGCTCTTTTTCGTCCGTCTTTGCTCTCCAGCCGCCGGTGCGAATCTTCATGCGAATTTCGTACAGATTGGATTTAGGAATGTCGAGATTAAAAAAGTTCGATGTTACGAGGTTGTACAAGTAGTCGGCCTCATCGAAATGTACCAGCGCGTTAACCAAAGTGAGCATATCAATGGCAGGCTGGGACATATACAAGTCACCGCCTGTGTTGGTGTGTACGCTAATTCCGAGTCGGGCACAATCTGTACGAATCATGTCAGCCTGCCAGTTTTCGCGAACAAGGATTGCAATGCTCTTTTCTTTTGCAGAGAGCTTCATGCCATGGCTCTCTTCATACTGGATACGCTTCTGAATGCGCTTGATTTCTTCAACAAGAATCGGGATGCGCATCTCTTCGCTTGTGGTGGGAAGCCTACGATAGAAACGATTTACACTGGTTAAATACTTGCCGTTATAATCCTGTGTTCCAATAAGCCTGTCCTTATCTTCATCATAAGTAAGAAGTTCTTCGTCCAGTTTCCCCCATTTGGTAAAGGACCGATCAAAGATATCAAGTAAATGCTTGTCGGTGCGGTAGTTCCGCTGCAGAGAGAACTCCAACCATTTATCGGGATTTTCTGCGATACCTAATTGGTCAAAGGCTTTTTCCTTTGCGCCACGGAAACGGTAAATACACTGCTTAATATCGCCTACAAGGAACAGCTTATAATCAAGAACCTGTGAAATACGCAGCAGAGACTCGATTTGAGAGTCATCGGTGTCCTGGAACTCATCGACGAACATAAACTGCTGGGCGTGTTTATCTTTTTTTAGTTCCCTGATTCTGCTTTCGCTTTCTGGATTGTTGATAAAACGATTGAGAACAGACATCATGGAATTAAGGTGAATTTTGTTGTCCTCAATGAGTTCCTCAAAGTATTCACGCTCCACGGCAGGAATTACACTCGCAAGAAGCTCATGCAGTTCGCCGTGAGATTCATTGTTCAGAAGGGTCCCGAAGTCTTGGGGTTCAATAGCTCCAATGTCTACACTCTTGTTGTGAAGTTTTCCGATAAAATCAAGGATACTGTCACGGATAGCATAAACAGGCATACCCAGCTTGTCGGTATAGTTTTTGCCCTGCTCCATTTCTTTTTGATAAATATAGGCATCAAGCAAATCAGAGATCTTTTTACGGCGATAAAACTCGCTGGATGTAATACTTAAGTCAATTCCATATCCAAACGAAGTACCCATCTGAGCGATAAGGTTCTTGGCGTAGGAGTGAATGGTGCTTATCTGCATATGGTCAATCTGCGAGATCATCTGCAGATAATCGGGTTTTGAGGTTACCAGGTAGCAATTTTTGAAATATGCTTTGAGCTTTTCCTCCATTTGGTCGGCAGCTTCATTGGTGAATGTAATCATCACAATGCGGTCGGCCATCTTCTGCAGCGGGACATTTTGCGTATAGCAGATAAAGCCAATGCGAGAAATCATGGTATAGGTTTTTCCAGTACCGGCACCAGCACGAATGACAATATTCTTTTCGGGGGTTGCATGTTCAACTTGGTACTGCTCAAAGTTAAACTGGCTCTGCTCACTAAGCTTTTCGAGTATGCGTTTCTGGGCAGAACTGTAACTGCCATTTGGGATTGCGAAGGAAGTCGTATTCTTATCAAAGGGCGCACTCAATACACTCATGGAACAATGGAATCCCATGAACATATCCCCAACAGACTCAGCCAGAGGAGTATGGCTTTTTTGCTCGTCAAATGCAATTTCGATGTTGTCGCGATTACGGACTAACCCCCTTTGCGTAAGGGCAGTATCAAGGGCTTTGATGACAGCAAGCATCTGCGCTTTCTTGGAGAAGACGCAGTACAGTTTGCAGCCGTGCAAATATTGAGCTACCATATCGTTGATGGTATTGCCGGACATCTGATCGAATTCGTTGAAATAGTAAAAGCGCGAATAGTCATGCCGATGATAGGACGAGGCAAGTTCTTTTTCAATTTCGGATTCGCCATCTTCGTCAACATTGATATCTATCTCAAACAGGTTACGGACCTCCAACATGGTTCTCCGGTCAAATGGGTCTCTGTTCCAATGACAAACCTCACGGAGTGCTTGATCCAGCTTATTGAAAAAGGATGTTTTGTCTTTCAAATCCTCCTTGAGAATCGTAAACTTTTCTTCCATGACCACATCCAGCCGGTGAGATTTGAAGAACGCCTTGGATACCTGTGGCAAACAGACCATTTGATATACAAGCGGGAACTTGCCGATATTCTGACGAATATGGCGCTCAATGGAAAAACGATATCCTCTGGCTTGCTTCTGCGGTGATGCAGATACCTCACCATCGTTGGTCTGAATAATCACTGAATCATTATTTTCAATGCGTAGTATATTCTCCTCGCGCCATCCTTTAAGTTCAACTACAAGGATTCCTTTTTCGGGCATAAGAATACAGACATCGAATTCTTTCCCGAAAAGCTGACGGTTCCAGTATATGATGTTGGTATCATCCAGGTATTCTGATGCCTTGTTAATAAAAATCTGTTCTCCATAGTTGTTCGAATTGGAAGATCCCATCAGGCGTCCCATATCGCAAACCTCTCGTTCTACTCTAATTCCGCAACTGCATCACGAATCATAGCTGCATATTGTCTTTTAGTTTCTTCAGGTCCTTTGATTCTGACCTTCCCGCCGAAGCCGAAAATCCAGCTGAAGAAGATATGGCTGATGGCCACCCGGACGATCACGCGGAAGGTGCTCATATCGCAGGCGTAGATGGTCACATCTGTCCCGAAGCGGTCGATGATTGCATCGATCACGGAGTTGTCACAGATCAGTTCTACCTCCTGACACTCGCTGCCGTACATCCGGAAGGTGGTCGCAAGAAAATCATCGACACCGAAGTCCGCCGGGACGGGTACGGCTTCCTCCGAAAGAATGTCAGGACGGGCGCTGATACGGTCCACACGGAAGCTGCCAATAGCTTGATGCTTGTCCGAATAGCCCAGTACGTAGTAATAATCGCCGTTCCAGATTAGGCGGTAGGGGCTGAAGACGTATCGCTCGCCGTCGTGGCGCAGCTTCTTCTGCTTGCGGACATTGTAAGAAAAGTACTGGAAGGCAATTTTCTTCTCCGCATTGATGGCCTCGTTGATTGCATCTACGATCAACAGATCCTGCCGGTTTTCCGATTTTGTACGTCCCTCCACGGAAGCGTTGCGCTTCAGTTCCTCAGCCTTATGCTGTCCGGCCAGCGCGACGATCTTGGAGACCATCTGCTCGCTGCGCTCTTTGGGGATGAACTTGGAGGACTGCACAGCATCGATCAGCAGCTTCAGCTCAGCGATTTCAAATTGACGGCTAATGAGGTTATAACGGTTCTGAGTGGACTTTACTTCTTGGATGTCCATTCCGAACTGCTGCAGAAGCTCAATGTCCGTCTTAATGGTCTGCCGGTGCGCCGGGATACCGTATTCCTCTTCAAGAATCTGCGCCAGCTGCATCGTGGTCAGATAGTGGTCTTCATCGGTGCGCTCATATAGAATCTTCGCCAGATATAGCGGGCGGAGCTTTGCATTGTTGTCCATTGGTTATACCTCACGCATACATGGTAGAATTACTGCTTAGTTTGTTTCATCCTCTACTACTTCCATCAAGTCTCCAATGTCACAATGGAACACCTTACACAATCGGAGCATGACAGACATGGAGACGAGGCGGTTATTGTTCAACTGGGTCATGGTATGGGACGACAGGTGCGCAGCCTTGGCCAGCTCGCCTTTTTTCATTTTGTTCTTAATTAGCAAAATCCAAAGTTTGTCATAACGGACCGTCATGGGGTTCCTCCTGTTGAAAATAAAATCTTCCAAAGTGCTTACAACTTCACAGAGTATATTCTACCATAACATCTCCGAAATTACAACAGAATCCGAACAAATTCTGTAAAAACAGCAGCTATGGTGTCGATTTTTGGCGTCACCTAAAAAGCCTCCCAAACCGTCCACCCATGAGAAGACAATTTGGGAGACTTGTGGGTGTATGGGATACTCTTACAAGCTATCTGGACCTGCTATATTGATAATCCGCAGGCCCATGCGGCGGGCATAGTTCACGGTATAGGCCGTGCCGCCGGTGGGTTTCGTCAGATAGCAAATGCAGACGCTACTGTTATCCACAAGATGCCGATTGCGTTTTTGCATACAGCCCCGAAAATAGTGCTCCGAGGTATAAGTCACCTTATTTGCGCAGCGCTTGATCTCTTCGTAAGTGTCGATATTCTCTTGCGGCCAGCCTCGAGTCTGGTTAAGGCACGGCAGCACAAGGATCAGCCGGATCTGCGGATAACGCTCCCGCAAGCGGAGGACAGCCTGCGCTGCCAGGGTATCGAATCCCAAGGCACCACCTGCGCCGAAATAGCGATAACCCTGCTCGATCAGCGTGACCAAGGTATCCTTTAAGCGCTTGGAGATTTCGGGCAAATCATCTGCCGGCAATTCCCGATGCCCGGTGAAGCAAACTGTTTTTGAGCGCATAAACTTCGCACTCCTCTCGAATACTATAAATGCCGAAATTTGAGGAATAATATCTATAGTATATATCACGGCCTTTTGAATACCAATAGTCTATGGATTGGCCAAAGCGATATTTATAGACTATATATGGAGGCGAGGGGAATGAGTGATATCGCAAAGATCATTGGACAACACATCAGAAACTACCGGACGCAAAAAGGACTCAGCCAGGAAAAGCTAGCCGAGCTTGCCGGCTGCCATCCCACATATATTGGGCAATTGGAACGTGGTGAGAAAAACGCCACTTTGGAAAGTGTTGAGAAGATTGCATCAGCTATGGATATTTCTCTGTCCGAGCTATTCGATAAGTTGGGAAAGAGCGGCAGCAACAACATTGCGGCCAAATGCTATGACTTGGTTGCCTCTAAGAACGAGGCAGAGCAGAAGCAACTCTATAAAATACTTCAGGAAATGGACAAATACAAAAATCAATGAAAAAACACGGTGCCACCCGACGGAGGGTGACACCGTGTTCTGCTTAGTAGGCGACTACGCCATATCCGAGAATTTCATAATAGCCAAGCGGGTACTGATTGACGCGGCAGCTGTCGCCGGAGTTGCCCTCGATGGTGTAGACAACGCCGTTTTCGACCTTCTGGACGATACCGACATGATCGGCTTGGCCGTCCTGCGGACCGGAGCTGCCCCTGTTATCCCAATCGAAAAAGATAATCATGCCGGGCGAGGGCTCCATGGCGTTATCCGCCCACTGCCCACGCTCCCGGAACCATTGGACACCGTTGACACAACCTGCGAACTTCGGAATGACACCAGTGTCGATATAGCCGCATTCGTTTGCGCACCAACTGACGAAGCAGGCGCACCACTCCACACGGCTGCTGAAGCCGTACCATGCCCAATAGGGTTCGCCACCCACATTGCCCACCTGCGACAGCGCCACGGCAACGATTTGATCATCCACTCCATAGATTCCGTAAAGCACCGCCGCCCACATGCTGCCGTCCTGCGCAAGCAGTTCTGCAAGCTGCTGCTTCTGATCCTCATTGAAGCCGTACTGTGCAGCCATCTCATCCGCGGTTTTGTGACTGACGGCGATATAGAGCGTCGTAATCGTCTCCTGTACCTCTTCCTCAAGAATATTGCCGTTGCCGTCGTCCGTCTCCACAATGACCGTCTCGGTCTTTGTTTCCGTCCGGTGGGTGATTTCGTTCATCTCCCAAAACAGGTCCTTCAGAAGCTGTTCCTTTTCCGGAGTGATCGTTGCTACCTCCTGAGGATTATCCGGATCGGAGGTCGTCTTGACGGCATGGATCGACAGCACCTCTGGCCACACGGCCCGAGAACCGGACATTTCAAGCGCATCGTATTCAACGGAATCCTTAATGGCATCCAGCTCGTTCTGGTAATCCATGTTGATTTCCTGAATGACCTGCCGCATCGTCTTTTCTGAGCCGGTATCCTCGCTTGAAAAGAAAATACCAAAGCAGGAACAGGCGATCAAGGCAACAAGACAGATAACCACGACGACCACGACCGCAACCCAGCCACCGGCAGCGATAGCCGCAACCAGTGCTTTCATCGCCGCTGCGATGGCCTTGATTGCTGCCGCAACAGCTTTCGCCGCCGCAACAGCCGCTTTGTAGGCGGCAATGGCAGTCTGGCGGGCAATCTCCGCCGCTTTCTGAGCGGCCTTTGCAGCCGCAGCCGCTGCCTTTTGCGTTGCCTTCGCTGTTGCCTCTGCGGTTTTGATGGCAGCCTTGGCGGTTTTCTCCGCAGTCTTTACGGCTTTCTCCGTTGACTTTACCGTTCCCTTTGCACCGGCTTTTACGGTCTGTTTCCCGGCAGAGCGAGCAGACTGCTTGATGGTGCGCTCGGTACGCTCCGCAGATTTGATGGTCTGATTTCGTCTGCGCCGGATGCTTGTCCGTGTAGCCTCCGTATTTTGCCGCGCTGCCTGCCGTGCAGCATCCTCTCGCGGCGTTCTGCTTGGCGTGCCCCTACGCAGCTCCTCCTCATAGCGGCGAACCCGTTCTTCATTTTTTGGATGCGCTTTCCGTTGCGGCGCTCCCGGTGTGCCTCCTTGCCTCTTTCAATGGCTTTTTCCGTTTGGCCGGAGACCTCGTGCCAAACCTGATCGGTCACATCCTCAGCGGCATAGCGGATTTTGTCCTCCGCGTACTCGGAGGGGGAAATCTGCCCATCGTCCATCAGGTTTTCCACCTGATCCTTGGAACGGACGAGCGCCGTCTTCATGCGCTCGGAGACAACAGCCGCCTTGTCAAGAACCTTGATATCCTTAACGCTCTCTCTTGTTTTTATCCTGCTCAAAGCCATCGCCTCCTCTCAAAGCAGGCAGTTCACACCTTCTTCGCTACGATAACAAAGCGACCGTTGGGATAGGTATATTCGCAGGTAGAAAGGGTCAAAAGCTGATCTCCGTATTCGGCAGTAACGCCCGTGTCATAGAGTTGTCTTGCGCGGACATTCTCCATGAACTCGGCAAACTGCGCCTCATCCATCAGCGTGTATTCGTTGTACTTGAAGGTCTCACGGTTCGTATTGAATTTGAAAGCGGCAACGACCTCATATTTGCCGAGGATGGAGAGCGTGTCAAAGGCAATCTCCGGATGCTCCTTGCAGAAGTCGGAATCGGTGTATTTGCAGAGGTCGGCAAACATAGAGCCGTCGTTCATGTGGTGCCCATAAATCACAAGATTGTTGCTGATCCCGGTCATACAGGCCTCGTCAATATAGGGAACGCCGTAGTCACTGTACGATTTATCAAAGCTGCGCTTCAGATAGAAGTCCGGCTTGTTCGGGGTCTGCATGACGGGGTAATTGACATTCGTACCATCAATCTTAATCCAGCCGATAAGGTCGTTGTTCTGCACAAACAGCGCCGCATACTTTTCGCGGGCCAGCGCCGCCTCTGCCGCCGCCAGTTCTTCTGCACTCAGATCGGATTCCTCCGCTTCGGTGTCCTTCTGGGGCTCGTCGATTTCCGTAATCAGATTTGTCAGATCGTCAAATGCCGACTTGCTGTTCTTGGCGTCCAGATACTGATGCGTAAACATGGCGCTGCAAAAGATCGCAGCCGCGCCGAGCACGGAAATGGCGATGATTCCAAGGGTTTTCTTTTTCATTTTGTATTCCTCCCAAAAGAATGGAGGACGGGGTTAATCCCGTCCTCTTGCAAATTTGCCCTCGCCGGGGCGCGTGGTCATAAGCTGATAGAGCTTGGTGTCCTGCGGGAACCGATTGATGAAGGGCACCAGCGCAGAGCCGTATTTGATCAGTCCGCAGCCGGCGTCGGCATTGGTGATATAGCTCATCTGCTCATTGGAGATGTTCAGGAGCTTGGCAAGCTGCCCTCTGTCGGAGGCAGCCTGGTTCAGCATGACCACAAATTCCAAGTTGGAAAGCATGGTGCTGGCCTGAACGGAATCCAGCAGATACTCCACATTCTGCGTAATTGCCGTGGGGTATGCGTTGCGCTTACGGAACTGCCGCCATGCGGAGTTGAAGAACTGCGCCGAGAACTCGTTCTCGAACACCACATGGAACTCGTCAATAAAGACATGGGTGCGCTTGCCCTTCTTCCAGTTCAGCGTCACACGGTTGAGCATGGTGTCCGTGATCACCAGCAGGCCGGTGGGCTTAAGCTGGGAACCGAGACCGTGAATGTCGAACACCACGACACGCTTGTCGAGGTCCACATTGGACTGCTTGCCGAAGATGTCCAGAGAACCGGTGGTATAGAGCTCAAGGGACAGCGCGATCTGCTTCGCTTCAGGCTCAGGCTGCTCCAGCAGCATATCGCGTAGGGTGCAGAGAGTGGGAATCGTCCCGGTGTCCGCCGCATTGCGGTACACATTGGTGATGCAGCGGTCGATGATCGACTTGTGCTGCGGGCCGACGCCCTTCTTGTCGATCTGCTCGATCAGAGACATAATGAACTCGGACTTTACGACAATGGGGTTGTTCTCACCGTACCCGTCCACCATATACATGGCGTTCAATCTGTCTCTGCCGCCGGCAGACACGCGGATCACCGAGCCGAGACCACCCATGGCTTCAATAAGCGGTGCGTATTCTCCCTCGGGGTCACAGATCATAATATCATCGTTAGTGTTCAGAATGAGGAAGGTGATCAGCTCCTTTGCCGAGAACGACTTACCGGAGCCGGGGACACCGAGCAGAAATGCAGACTGGTTCAGAAGATTTGCCTTATTGCACATGATGAGATTGTGGGAAATGGCATTTTCACCGAAGTAAATGCCGCCCTTGTCCATGATCTCCTGCACCTTGAAGGGCATCAGTACCGCAAGGCTTTCTGTCGTTAGGGTTCGGAAGCCATTGATTTTTCTCGTCCCGATGGGCAGCACCGTATTCAATCCGTCCGTCTGCTGATACTTCAGCGTTGCCATCTGGCACATGTGCTTTCTCGCTGTAGACAGCACCGTTTCCGTATCCAGATCCAACTGCTCCTTGGTGTCTGCGGTAATCACCATTGTGACCACCGCAAACATCATGCGCTGGTCGCGGGTAGTCAGGTCGTCCAAAAACTCTTTGGATTCCTTGCGCTGAAGCTCCATGTCGTAGGGAACCACAGCGGAGAAATTGTTGTTCTGATTCTGCCTTCTCTGCCAGCCGGTGATGTTCGTTTCCACGCCCAGCAAGAGGCGCTCCACCTCGCGGACGGCCTCGTCGGTGGGAACGGGAATCACATCAATGGACAGCATGAGGTTGCGGTTCAGCTCGGTCAGCTCCGAGAACATGCTGTCCTTGATATAGCTGGCGTAGTCCTTGAGGAAAAGCACTCTGGCATATTTCTCGCCCAGCTTGATATGATCCGCAGTACGCTCTATGCTGTCCGGGCAGATGTAGTCACGGAAATCATGCCCCAGACATGCCTTCCGGTTCATATCAAACGAGAATGCCACCTCATCACCGGGGCGATAAAAGTTGTGGAGAATGCGCAGCCGCTCAACGGCGTTCAAGGGGACACACTTGGAACCCAGATTTGCGAAATGGGCGGTCAAATCCGCTCCGATTCTCGCAAAATATGCCCGTGCTTCCTCGATGTCCTTCTTGGCCACGGTGATGGTAATATACTTTTCCTGCGTAATGCCGTTTGCTCCCGTCGCCTTGTCCAGAAGCATATCATTATACTCCTTGCGGTACTCATCCAGCCCGTCCTGCTTCATGGGCATCAGGATGGATTCCTCAAAATCAGACCTGTTCAGTCTGTGGTTATTGATGGTGATCTTCGTGGTAGCTCCGCTGTCCAAGCTGTTCAGAAGCTCCGAGTATGTCAGAAACATGCTCTCTTTGTCCTCGCGGCTCGCCACCAGATAGTTGATGTCCGAGAATCGGAAGGATTTGGAGAACTTATTCCCAACCTTAAAAATGCCATCCGGCCAGATGTTCTTGATCGGAATAAGGTCCTGCACCTTTCTCGGAACCTTAAACTTCTCCTTGTCCTGTGCGAGGATCGCTTTGATGCTCTTAATCATTGTGCTTGGAAACCTCCTTTTCGCGTTCATCGATAGCGTCCTTCAACGCCTCGTAGTAGATATTCACCGGCTCGAACTTGATCTGCTTGGGCTCCAGCATTTCGCTCCGGAGCCAAGCCCACACAAATTGCTCTGCGGTCATACCGTTGTAGTTCACAAAGCCCATTGCCGCAAAGGGAGCGGCACCGAGGATGCACATCCACGAAACTGTTTCCGTCCCCACATAGGGCTTCAAAACAAAGTACAAAAGCACCGCAACGCCAACAGCCAGCAAAGAAAAAACGAACTGTCTGAGGGACAGTCCGAAAAACATGGACTCGGTATAATTCCGAATCTCTCTATTGATTTTGACCTCCATTTTCATTCCTTTTCCGGCGCAGAGCCTCTTGAAGCTCCCCCTTGCAGACACATTTCTCTGCAAGGCAATTTACTTCGCCTTTCTTTCTGCCGCCGTAATAGAGACAATATTTGCAATCGCAATCAGCCACGGTATATCCGCGCCATTGATTCAGTACACGCTTTGCCATATCAGATACCCATCATCTCCTTTACAAGCCGGTCTGCCATTTTCACCGCGCCGACCAGAATGAGCATGTTGAAAATCAGCTCGCCGATATAGCTCCACACCATAGAGGCTGCTGCTGCGTTCGGATCGACAACCGGCGGCTGGACGCAAACACGGAGAAGATGATGCAGGCCAGAACGATGATTGCTCCCTCCAGGCACACAGACGCATAGCTTTTCAAGAAGCTCTTGCCAATATTCTGCGTAGGCTCTCCGGCAAAGGCGGAAAGAGGAACCGGCGCAAGCGCGGTGTACATGTACATTTTGAAAAAGCGACCATATACACTCAGAATCATCACGAAGGACAGCACCCAAATGAACAGGCCGCCGATCAGCGTCACCGCCCACAAGGGGATAGACTCAAAGAAGCCGCAATCCTCCACCGCCGTGATGATCTCCTGCGGTAGCACCGTTGCCTGCGGGCTTCCAAAGCCGGCGGAATTCATGATCGTACTGACCACGCCCTGGATAATCTCCAAAATCGCCATCATCAGCTCCATACCGTAGGTAATCAGGCCCTTAGCAATCGCAAAACGGACGAACAGCTTCACCGCGTGCTCCGGCTTTTTCAGCTCGGCAAAGGAGCTGCAGGTCTTTACGACTCCCACCACAAAGAACAGAACCAGAAGAGCATAGCCGATGGCCTGCAGCGCTCCGTGGATGCTGCAAATAATCGACCAAATCGAGCCACCTTTGAATGTCTGCGGTGACTGCGTGATCAGCTGCCAGATTTCCGACAGCTTATCGTTCCAAACCTCCAGTGCATTTTCCAGGTTCTGCACAATCCAGTTATCCGACATTCGTTACACCTCCCTTCGGGGCGGTCTTTACGCCCGCCCCTTTTGCGAAAACCGGATCAGCCGACAATGAGGTTTAGGATTTCCTTGGCAAAGGTGATGATGACGCCGCCGGCCAGGGTCAGGAAACCGTTGGAACGCTGGCTCGGATCGTGGGACTGGAAGCTGAGACCGACCTGCACAATGCCCCAGCCAAGCAGAATCAGGCCGACCGCACGGATGAGGCCGAAGATAAAGTCGCTGAGGTTGTTGACGACGGTAATGGGGTCGCCTGCGGCAAAGGCGGTCACACCCATGCTCATGGTAAGCGTAAGGGCAAGGACAGCCATCACATAAATGCGGTAGCCCTTCTTGACCTTGCCGGGAATCTCCGGCTTGTTGGTGTTCTTCTTTGCATTAAGTTTCTTCATTGTCTTTTTTCTCCTTTTCGTCAAGTAGTTCTTCCAGCTCCTCTTCCGAGTAGAGCAAGAATTCGTGTTTTTCTGCCTCCAGCTTTTCGGCGTTTTTGACAGCCTTCTTGTCGAAGCTGAACGCCATGGAAGCGATACTTCGGGTATCTTCGCCGTGAGTATAGGCCGGTGCGGAACCGTCCGTCGTAAGCGCCACATTGGGATGATGAAGGATATCATACTTGAGATCCCGGATGGGGCGCTCTCCGCGTATAAAAAGAAGTGCGTACCGGTTGTCCAGCATACGCACTTCGTCAGGTGTCATCAGCTCTCGTCCGGCAAGCTGATAGTTGGTGGAATAGCTTCCGTTTCTGCCGCGAGACCGTCCGTAGGTATTCGTATCGATGGTCTCCTTACCCAGCAGCTTGGAAACATACTCGTGGGTACTCTGCTCGTTACCGCCCAGGTACAGAAATTCATCGCAGTTGCCCACAATACTCTCCCATTGCTTCTCGAACAGAGCTTTCAGCTGCGCAAGATTCTGAATGATGATGGAAACGGAAATCTCACGGCTTCGCATGGTGGACAGGAGCTTATCAAACTCATCCGGCAGAGCGACATTGGCAAACTCGTCCATGACAAAATGCACATGCATGGGCAATCTGCCGCCGTGAACGGAGTCGGCCTGATAGTAGAGCTGCTGAAACAGCTGGGTATAAAGCATACCCACGATGAAATTGAAGGAACTGTCGTTATCGGGAATCACGGCGAATACCGCCGTTTTCCTTTCACCGATTTGCCCCAAATCCAGTTCATCGCATTGGGTAATGCCGGCCAGCGAATCCAGATTGAACTTTTCCAAACGGGAGACAAGGGAAATCTGGATGGATTTCAGCGTCTTAGCGCTGCCGGAGTGATACGCCCGATAATACTTGAGGGCGATATGCTCCGGATTCCGTTCCTCCAATCTCTCAAAAAGCTCATCGAGAACCGACTGGTATTCCTCGTTGTCCTCCTTTACATCGCCGGCTCGGATCATCTCCATGACCATGGAGAAGTTCTGCTCATCGGGCGGAGCCTCATAATGGAGATAGCAGACAAGGGCCTTGAGCAGCATCGCCGCCGTCTGATCCCAGAACGGGTCCTGCGTCTGCGAACCTTTGGGCGTTGTGTTCTTAAAGAGGTTTGTGGTAAGCCGCTGAATATCATCATCGCTGCTGATATACACGAACGGGTTGTAGCAATGGCTTTTCTCCATATCAATGAGGTCAAGGACTTTTATTTCATAGCCCTTCTCCTCCAGCAGATGGCCGGTATCCCGGAGCAGTTCACCCTTCGGGTCAAGCACAACGAAAGAAGTATTCGCATTCATAATGTTGGGCTTGGCGTAGAAGCGTGTTTTACCTGCACCGGAACCGCCGCATACCAGCACATTCAGATTTCTGCGGTGCTTTCTTCCGTCCAGGCCGATGGCGACATTTTGCGTCAGCAGCTTGTTTTCCGTATTATCCTTGTTGGCATATTTCTTGTTGACCGAACCAGCCGTGCCCCACTTGGCCGATCCGTGCTCTTCTCGCCGTCTGTAATTGTGCTCCGTGGAGAGATAGACGCCGATGGCGATCCCGTACACCAAAAGCAAAGTGAGGACAGTTTTTACACTGTCCTCACAAAGCTGTATCTGGAATGGGTTTTGCATTCGTACCAGATCCAGACAGCGGTTATCTCCTCGTCCTTCGCGTATCTGTTCAGGCGGGAGCTGATGTCTCTCTCCAGGTAGATGCAGGTCGGCTTTGCGGTGATCGGATTGTCCCAGCAATCGGTTGCCGAGCTATCCAAGGTCAGCCCCAAGCTCACCGCCGTGCTTTTTGCGTAAGAAATCCAGTGCTCGATATCAAATGTGGGCTCGGGCTCCGAAGTCGGTTCCGGCTCGGTTATCGCAGGAACGGATGGTTCCTCTTTTGGACTTTCTATTTTCTCCGGCTTCTCCGGAATCAAGGGGGCCTGTTCGTTTTCTTCCGATGAAGGCGCATTCGATTCTGTGGGTGCGCTTACCGGCTCAGAAGAAATAGCAGGGCCGCTTTCGTGTTTGTCCTCATTTGATGTGCAAGCTGCTGGATCGGCGGCTTCTGTCGGGGCTTCTGTGGGAGCGTTTGGTTCTGTGGATACCGGCTCAAAGGAAGCAGGCGTTCCTTCCTGTGGCGTTGGAGCTTTCGGTGTGTTTCCTGCCGTTTGCCCTTGCAATGGCTCTGCGGCGCATCCGGAAAGCAATACGGAAAGCAGGAGCGCGCACAACATGAGATTCTTTTTCATGGGATGACCTCCAATGACTGTTTTTTCTCATATTGTACGAATGCACTTGGTTTTCTTCAATTGTGCCGCCTGTATATTTTCCTTTTGAGCTGGTATTGCCGGTAAATGAGGGGGAGAGTGTGAGAGGGGGAACGGCGCTGACGCAGCGTCAAAAGGGTAGACTGCCCCCTTGGCGAAGAACCTATCTTGCGTCATTCCGACTTTTCTGCCTTTCCTGATACCGGTGATAATATTCCAGCGCTTTCAGAATATACTCACCGGTTTTTTCGTAGGGAATGCTGGCGGGGATAAATCTTCTGGCCTCAGCGTACTTGATGTTGATCTTCTCCCTCTGGTTCGGCTTTTCCTCGCTCATGATCGACTCGGTGACTTCGTTGGTCAGCTTCCCGTCCTGGGAGAACCGCTTCAGCTTGATGGCCTGGGCAAGGGACGGAGTGGCATCCACATAGGCGATTTGTTCCAGCAGGACACTCTGCTCATCCTTTTGCAGGTACGAAAGCTCCACCGCCGGTCTGAACGCAATGCGCCCCTCGTCAACCAAATCCAGAAGCTCCGGAATGAGCTCCGTGAGGCGGATATAGCGTCGCACCTGATCTTGACTTTCACCTACTTCTTTCCCTAACAACTCTCTTGATGTGGACTTCTGTGCCACTGGCACAGAAGTTAAATCTGTACGCTGTCCCTGTCGGTTCATAGCTTCCAGCCTCATCTTGTATGAAAAAGCTTTTTCACTCGGCAGTATCACAGAGCGCTGCAGGTTCGATTCCACCATTAGAATGATGGCCTCATCACGGGTCAGCTCCCGCACCTCGGCCTTCACGGTATCAAACCCGGCAAGCTCACAGGCCTTCTTTCTGCGATGCCCCGATACGATTTCGTACCGCCCGTCCTCCTTCGGTCGGAGTGTGACAGGAGTGATGATCCCGCGCTCCTTGATGCTCTGGACAAGCTGATCCATGTCCTCGTCCAGCTTCACCTTGAAGGGATGGTCTGGGAAATCGTCGATCTCCGAGAGAGGGATATCATAAATGCGCGGGAGCTTGATTTCCTTTCGCTCCGTGTCATTCATGAAAAGCTCATCGTACCCGGTCAGGCCCAGATCGATTTTTTGCACGCTCTTCAATCTCTGTCACCTCCTTCGTCAGAGCCTCATACGCTGCTGCGACCTTGCCGTTCCTGTCGTGGGAGAAAATGCTTTCTCCGGAAAGACTGCACTCCGCAGCTCTTACCGAAAAGGGAATCTCGGAACGGAACACGCGGATGTTTTCTCCCACGGTGGAACGAAGCGAGGAAATAATCGCCTTGGCGTTGTTGGTGCGGTTATCCACCATCGTCAGCAAAATGCCGTCAATCTTCAGTCTCGGATTGATCTGCCGCTTGATCTTTGAAATGGAGCGCAGAAGCAGGTTAAGACCTTTGGTTGACAGGAAGTTCGGCTGAGACGGGATAATCACACTGCCTGCCGCAACCAGCGCATTGACCGTCATCATGCCCAGAGAGGGCATACAGTCAATCAGAATGTAGTCATAGCTCTTTCTCATGCCGTCGATAGTATTCTTCAGAACATACTCACGGCTCATGACATTGAACAGGCCCGTTTCCATACCGGAGAGCTCAATGTTCGAGGGAAGCAAATCCACACCCTCCTGGTGCCGGATAATTGCCCCCTCCGCAAGCGGCTCATCATCAATGACTGACTGCATAAGGGACGACAGCGACACATCCAGCTCATCGGGGTTCTTTACGCCGAGGCTCACCGTTAGGCTGCCCTGCGGGTCAGCATCCACCAGCAGAACCCGTTTGCCGGAGCTTGCAAGTCCCACGCCGAGATTGACTGTGGTCGTTGTCTTGCCGACGCCGCCCTTCTGATTCGTGATGGCGATCGCCTTACAGTTTTCCATGGGGTTTCCTCCTTTCTCTGAATTTGAATCATTTCTGATCCACGAAAGCCTCAAAGCATCCTTTGGGGCTTTCGTCGCTGCATTTCATT
>OLPF01001723.1_pt1 | contig 16873 bp, 16 predicted proteins | sample 1673121 | NCBI WGS metagenome assembly OLPF01 (sample SAMEA3136756, study PRJEB25190) | human gut metagenome
TACATATGTAGTATCGGCAGCAGGAGCTGTTGTAGGCTCTTCTGTTGTAGGCTCTTCTGAAGCGTCGGGATCTGTTACAGTATTATTAGCTACAACATACTTATCAAATACTTCCTGGTCAACGATTGACTTGTCAGCAACCGAAACTTCTTCATCGCCGATTTCCATGTCTGTTGCAGGATCAACCTTTGAAAGACGAAGTACCTGTACATCAAGATTAACAGTAGTTGCTGTAGCCTCAGGATCAATTACTTCAAACTCAGCAGAAGCAAATACGATTTCCTTTGATGTTGTGTCATAAAGGCTGAGTGTATTACCGTTAGCTTTAATTACACCCGGAAGAGAATTCCAAACATAACTACCAATCTTTGGATATTCAAATGATTTAGCTCTGGTTGTGTTAGCTGTTGGCTTGAGTACATTTGCATCGTAGTTCATATCCCACTGGAAGTCCAACATGTCCTTATCCTTAGACTGGAACATGTATGTAACCTTTACAGTCTTCTTATCTGCGCTGAGAGTAACCTTCTTCTCAGGGAAGAGGTTTGAAGTAGCTGTAACTGTGAGACCCTTTGCAGGAGCTGCAGTTGCAGGCTCTACTGTTGTAGGCTCTGCTACTGTTGTAGGCTCTGCTGTTGTGGGCTCTGCTGTTGTAGGCTCTACTGTTGTAGGCTCTGCTACTGTTGTAGGCTCTGCATCAGTAACGATGTCAACCTTACCCTTTGCACCCTGCTTTGTAGCATAGTTAAAGTTTGAAAGGTCAAGTGTAAGAACGATGTCATAACCGTCTTCGTAACCAGCTGCATCTGTATCAATGATCATGTTCTGACCGTTGTATGTAAGGTCAAACCACTCATTGAGAGGAGCTGTGCCCTGCTCAGGAAGGCCCCAGTTATCTGCCCATGAACCGTTGGCAGCAAACTTGAACTGATAGTTCTCATAAGCGTCAAGGCTCTCAAACTTAATCTGGTAAACCTTTGAACCCTCAGATGTTTCTGTCATGTAGTTAGCTTCAGCATCTACCTTCCAGTCCTTACCGTTGAGCCATGCATCTTCACCGTTACCAACGACTGTAATGTGGTCAACAACAAGTTCTTTCGGAATTACAACACCTTCACCTGTTGCAGTGATTTCATTTGTTGTAGGGTTGTAAGTTACTGTTACATCACATTCCTTTGTTACATTGAATGTGAAGTTGTCATTGCCGGTATCGCCTACACCAATCCACTCTGTATCGTTTTTAACGATCTTGAACTGGTAGCCGTTGCCGACTGCTACGTTGGTAAATACTTTTTCGTAGTTACCATCGCCGTTTTCTGTCATTACATTATCTCCGCAAGTTGCTTCAGTCTCAGCCCACTTGTAACCTGTGAGTTCTTCAGAACCGGATACGAAATATGAATCGCCGGCAGCAGAAACGCTCACTACAGTTGCAACGAGTGATGTCACAACAAGCATCATAGACAGTAAAAGGCTAAGTGCTTTTTTGAACATTTTCTTTTCCTCCTTATGTGATAATGCTTCTATAAGCAGTTTAATTATACAACAATCAACCACCAAAAGTCAATGCTAAAAACTCTTGCTGACTGATTATTTGACAAAATATTGTTTTTTTGTAGGAATGCACAAATAAAATATCATTTATTTGTTATTTGTAACCATTCACATTGTGAGATTGCCAGTTCCAACTGTCACGGCACATATCCTCAAGACTTTTCTCGGCAATCCATCCAAGTATTTTCTTGGCTTTTGTTGCGTCGGCAAAGCATTCTGCAATGTCGCCTGCTCGGCGTGGCTTTATAACATAAGGAATTTCAATCGAATTTGCCTTTTCAAAAGCCTTTACAATATCAAGAACGCTGTAGCCCGCACCTGTTCCGAGATTAAAAATCTCAGTTCCCTTGTGCTCTGCGGAATATTCAATAGCCTTTACATGACCTTTTGCAAGGTCAACAACATGGATATAGTCACGCACACCCGTGCCGTCATGCGTAGGGTAATCGTTGCCGAAAACACCGAGACACTTGAGTCTGCCGGCGGCAACCTGTGTTATGTACGGCATAAGGTTGTTCGGGATTCCGTTAGGGTCTTCACCGATTCTGCCGCTTTCGTGAGCGCCGATCGGGTTAAAGTAACGAAGAAGAACAACAGACATATCGGGATTTGCGTTTGCGGTGTCTGTAAGAATTTGTTCCATCATAAACTTTGTCCAGCCATACGGATTTGTAGGAGAACCCTTTGGCATTGTTTCAACAAGCGGAACAGTTTCCGGAGTACCGTAAACCGTAGCACTTGAGCTGAAAATAAAGTTATTTACACCGTGTTTTTTCATCACTTCAAGCAATGTGAGCGTTGAATCAATGTTGTTGCGGTAATATTCAACAGGCTTCTCACAGCTTTCACCTACTGCTTTAAGACCTGCAAAGTGAATTACCGCATCAATCTTATTCTCCGAAAAAATCTTTTCAACGGCATCTCTGTCACATACATCGGCCTCATAGAGCGGAATTTTTCTGCCTGTCAGCTCTTCAACTCTTTCAACCGCAACGGGACAGCTGTTTGAAAAATTATCTGCAATTACAACATCGTGATCTGCGTTGATGAGTTCAACACAAGTGTGCGAGCCGATATATCCGGCGCCGCCTGCAAGCAAAACATTCATTTTAAAATTCCTTTCTTAACAATCAGCATTTTTCAGGCTCGGGATAGTCAACACCAAAGGTTTCGGCTGTAACCTTTGCCATAACCTGTGGGTCAAGAGGCTTGTCGGAATAGTCTGTGTCACACTCTGCGATTTCATTGACAACATCCATACCCTCAATTACCTTGCCGAAAGCAGCATACTGACCGTCAAGGTGAGGAGCGTTTTTGTGCATAATGAAGAACTGCGAGCCTGCTGAGTCGGGCATCATTGAACGAGCCATTGAGAGAACACCCTCTGTATGCTTGAGATTGTTTTCAAAGCCGTTCACGGCAAATTCGCCCTTGATTGAATATCCGGGGCCGCCCATACCCGTGCCTTCGGGGCAACCGCCCTGAATCATGAAACCGTAGATTACACGGTGAAATGTAAGACCGTCATAGTAACCCTTGTTTACAAGGCTGAGAAAATTATTTACAGTATTCGGAGCAATTTCGGGATAAAGCTCCGCTTTGATTGTTTTTCCGTTTTCCATTTCAAAAGTAACAATAGGATTGCTCATTTTAAATCGTCCTTTCGGTTTATTAACACTATTTTAGTATATTCTTGATAAAATAGCAAGTGTTTTAGTGATTATTTGCGAATAAATCAGCCTTTTTCAATGCTCATTGTAGCAAAAGCATTGAGGTCTGTTCCTGCAATATTTCCGCTAAGAAACTCGTAATATCCCTGTGAACCGACCATGGCGGCATTGTCACCGCAAAGAGATTTTTCGGGCATATACATTTCCCAATCACGCTTTTTGCACTCTTCTGCAAGGGTTCTTCTGAGAAGTGAATTTGCCGAAACACCGCCTGCGATTACAAGCTTTTTCTGTCCCAGGTCTTCAGCCGCCTTGATAAAGTTTGTAACAAGGCAATCGACAACGGCATAGCGGAATGATGCACAGACATCGGCTTTGTTAAGCTCAACACCCTTTTGTGCCGAATTGTGAATGAGGTTGATTACGGCTGTTTTTAGTCCCGAAAAGCTGAAATCATACGGCGCATCGTGAACTGCGGGACGAGGGAGCTTGAATGCAAACGGATTGCCGTTTTCCGCAACTCTGTCCATTTCAATTCCGCCCGGATACGGCATTCCCATTGTCCTTGCGGCTTTGTCAAAAGCCTCGCCTGCGGCATCATCACGGGTTTTGCCGATAATTTTCATCTTTGTGTAGTCCTCAACCATAACAATATGGCTGTGACCGCCCGACACAACAAGGCAAAGGAACGGCGGTTTTAATTCTTTATTTGAAATATAATTTGATGCAATGTGTGAACGAAGATGGTGAACAGGAACAAGCGGAATTCCTGTTGCAAGTGAAAGTCCTTTTGCAAAATTCACTCCCACAAGCAACGCTCCGATAAGTCCGGGGGCATATGTAACGCCGATTGCGTCAATGTCGGAAAGCCTGCAGTCTGCATCTTCAAGAGCCTGTCTTACAACAGGAACGATTGCCTCTGCGTGACGGCGTGATGCGATTTCGGGAACAACACCGCCGTAAAGCTTGTGTTCCTCAACCTGAGATGCAACCACCGAGGAGATTATGTTTCTGCCGTCCTCAACAACCGCTGCCGCAGTTTCGTCACAGGACGATTCTATTGCGAGTATCTTCATAATTTTCCTTTCACTACGAAACATTTATGATGAAGTTCCGTAATATCGTTAATATAATGTTTTATTACATATATATGTCAAAAACAGCGTGTCATTAAAACAGCGTCTTCGGTTGGAGAGGAGTAGTAATTTTTCCTCTCTCCCACCTTGATGAATCCGAATTTTTCATAGAGAGAACGGGCATTCCCGTTACTTTCACGAACCTCAAGAGTGAGAAAGCAAAGGTTATTTTTCTTGGCATAGGTCACAAGCGTTTCAACAAGCGCCGAACCTATTCCCCGATTTCTGTGTGTACCGTCAACGGCAACATTGAAAATGTAACCCTCGTCAACAACAACACTCATTCCTATATATCCGACAACGGCATTATCTTCCGTTGCGGTAAAAAACAGCGAGGTTTCGTTGTTCAGTTCTTCTTCAAGGCTATTAAACGACCACGGATGCGAAAAACACCGCTGTTCAAGCTGTGCAACCGCCTCAAGCTGATTTTCGGTCATTCTGTCAATTTTCATACGCTTTTAATATTTCCTTTACAGAATTAACAATTTCATCACGGCAATGTCTGTACACCTCAATGTCGCCGCCGTAGGGATCGCTTATACCGAGCACGGCGATTTTTTCGGGCTGTACAAGAAAAAACTGCATCAACATTTTTGCGTGACTTTGCGACATACAGTAAAATTTTTCGTATTTTTCAATGCCGGCATCAGCTACGGCTGTTGAAGCTTTGCCCGAAAGGTCAATTCCGATTTCCTTACAGGCAATCACGGAATTTTTCGACACGGGAAGTCCCGTTGAGGTTGCAATGCCAAAGCTTTCCGCCCTGACGCAAACACCGTTTTTCTCTGCCATATCATTAAAAATTGCCTCTGCCATGGGACTGCGACAGGTGTTGCCCGTGCATACAAAAGCAATCGTTCTGTTATCCTTTTGCATCATACCAAGTCCTTCCGATTGCCGCATCGGCTGTGAGCGGAACGCTCATTTTAACTGCGTTTTCCATTTCTTCCTGAACGATGAGTGCAACTCTCATGCTCTCATCCTGCGGAGCTTCGACAATAAGTTCGTCGTGAACCTGCAACACAAGCCTTGCACGGAGATTTTCGGCTTTCATTCGCTCGTCAACCTTAATCATTGCAATTTTGATAATGTCTGCGGCTGTGCCTTGAATAGGCATATTTCTTGCAACTCTTTCACCGAATGCACGGATCATATGCTTGCTCGAGGTGAGTTCGGGAAGATTTCTTCTTCTGCCGAACATCGTTTCAACATAGCCGTCAGCGTTCGCCTTTTCGACAACATTTTTCATATAGCTGTCAACACCGCTGTAATGGGCAAGATAGCTTTCAATGTAGTGCTTTGCCTCTTTATTTGAAACACCGATATCCTTTGCAAGTGAAAATGCGCCGATTCCGTAAACAATACCGAAGTTAACCGCCTTTGCACGGCTTCTCATAATCGGAGTTACCATATCAAGCGGCATATTGAACACCTGTGACGCTGTGATTGCGTGGATATCTTCGTTATCCTTGAACGCTTTAATCATATTTTTGTCACCCGAAATATGGGCAAGCACACGGAGTTCAATCTGCGAATAGTCGGCGTCAACGAGCGCCCAGCCATCTCTTGCACAGAAAAACTTTCTCATCTCTCTGCCAAGCTCGGTTCTTACGGGGATATTCTGGAGATTCGGCTCTGTTGAGCTGATTCTGCCTGTTCTTGTTTCGGTCTGATTGAAATTTGAATGGATTCTGCCGTCATCTGCAATGACCTTTAAAAGTCCCTCGCAGTAGGTTGAATTCAGCTTTGAGAGCGTTCTGTATCTCAGCACCATTTCAACAACGGGATGTTCATACCTCAGACTTTCAAGCACCTCTGCATTTGTGCTGTAGCCGCTCTTCGTTTTCTTTTTGCAAGGGAGTCCGAGGTTTTCAAATAAAACTACGCCAAGCTGTTTTGGAGAATTGATGTTAAACTCACAGCCCGCACTTTCGTAAATTGCGGTTTCAAGCTCCTTAATCTGTGCAGAAAGCATTTCGCCGTAGCTTTCAATGCCCTGTCGGTCAACACAGACACCGATATTTTCCATTCTTGCAAGCACCTTTGCAAGCGGAATTTCAATTTCACTCAACAACTTTTCCTGACCGTGAGCCTTGATTTTATCTCCGAGTTTTTCGCACAATTCTGCGTAACAGGCAAATGCCTCGTATTTTTCATTCTGCTCATCAGTGCAGATAGGCAGAGTGATTTCGTAAGAGGCACAAAGATTTTTGTCCGAATAATCCTTTGACGACGGTTCAATCAGATATGCCGCAAGCTCAATATCAAACACAATATTTTCAACATCAATATTTTTCTTATCGGCATAAGCGTAGAGCGTTTTGATGTTTCTTGTGTACTTTTCAAGTTCACTGTCGGCAATAAACTTAACAAAAAGTTCTTCGTCCGTGCTTATATACACCTTGCCGTCAAAAAGTACGGCAAAGGATTTTAATTCTTTATTCTCTGTTTCAAAGTTGAGATAGAGCTTTTTCTCTGACTTAACATTTTTTAAAAGTTCATTTTCGTCAAAATCAGACACAACCTCAAGCGAATTTTTCTCAACCTTTTCGGGCTTTGCATTTTTGTCAGCCTTGATGCCGTATTTTTCTATTAAAGAAAACAGTTCAAGCTTTGCCATAAATCCGGCACATTCATCGGCATCTTTCATATCTACAACATAATTTTCGACATTTGTGTTAACAGGAGCGTTGCAGTTTATTTCACCGAGCATACGGCTGAGAATTGCATTTTCCTTTGACGCAGTCAGCTTTTTACGCACACCGTCCTTGATTTCAAGTTCATCAAGATGGTCATAGATATACTCAACCGTGTGATATCTCTGAATGAGGTCGCCTGCACCCTTTGGACCTATTCCCGCAACACCCGGAATATTATCCGAAGTATCGCCCTGAATCGCCTTGATTTCTATAAGCTCCTTTGGAGTTACACCGTAAGTTTCAAGAATCTTTTCGGGGGTATAAAGTATATCCTGTTTGTTTGAGCAAAGATGAACGCTTGTTTTGTCTGACACAAGCTGAAGGCTGTCACGATCACCTGTTGCTATAACGCACTCGTTTCCGTTTTCTTCGCAAGCCTTGGCGAGCGTACCGAGAATATCGTCAGCCTCAAAGCCCTCACAGGTAACAAGCCTGTAGCCTAAAAGGGTAAGAAGCTTTTTCAGCGGTTCCATTTGTGACGCAAGCTCCTCCGGCATACCTTTTCGTGTTGCCTTATAGCCTGCATAAGCCTTGTGTCTGAAGGTCGGTGTTTTCAGGTCAAAGGCAATCGCCACGGCGTCGGGATTTTCTTCATTTTTAATTTTGTACAGCATTGTAAGAAATCCGTAAATTGCGTTTGTAAACTGACCGTCCTTTGTAGTAAGCGGTCTTATTCCGTAAAACGCGCGGTTTACAATGCTGTTTCCGTCAACAGCAAGTAATCTCATAATTTATACATCACATTCTCAATTTTTCCGTCTTTAATGTAAATTCTCGGAACACGCTTTCCGACAAGACAGACGGTTTCGTAGTTTATAGTTCCTGTATTTTCGGCAAGTGAATCTGCAGTAGGCTCACCGTTTTCGCCTGTACCGAATACGACAACCTCGTCACCTGTCTTGACATCTTCAATATCGGTAACATCAAGCATTGTCTGATCCATACATATTCTGCCCACAATTTTCGCTTTCTTTCCGTTTACCATCATATAGCCGTCTTTTGCATTCTGTCTGATGAATCCGTCAGCGTATCCGATAGGAACGGTTGCAATTTTCATCTTTCTGTCGGCTGTAAAAGTTCTGCCATAGGAAATTGTTGCACCCTTTTGAACCTCTTTTACAAAAGCGACAACTGTTTTAAGAGTCATTGCAGGAACAAGGTCAAGTCTGTCAGCAAGCTTTGATGACGGAGCAAGTCCGTAGAGGATAATACCTGCTCTTACCATATCGCAACAGGTTTCGGGGTAATCTTCAATTGCGCCGCTGTTTGAGCAATGAACAACGCTGATATCAACGCCTCGCTTTTTAAGGCTGTCACGCACATGAATAAAGTTTTCATACTGCTTGTTTGTGAACTCTCTGCCCTCGGCATCTTCATCTGACACACAAAAATGAGTAAAAAGCCCCTCAACCTCAAGATTCGGCAGGCAACAAGCCTCGCAAATTTCTTCAATAGAATATTCATCCCGTGGGAACTCCTGACACATAAAGCCGATTCTTGACATTCCCGAGTCGACCTTGATGTGCATTTTGCAGATACAATCCTCTTCAACACATTTTTCGGAAAGCTCCTTTGCATACTCAAGTGAAAAAACAGCCTGAGAAATATCATATTCAGCAAGATTTTCAGCCTCTGAAACGGGAGTGTAGCCAAGAATCACAATAGGGAGTTTTGAACCGCTTTTTCTGATTTCTATACCCTCGTCAATATTTGAAACAGCAAAAAAATCCGCTCCGAGTTTTTCATAAACCTGTGAAAGCTCAACTGCACCGTGGCCGTAGCCGTCAGCCTTTATAACACAACAGACCTTTGTATCGTCTGCAACCTTATTTCTTATTACATTATAGTTATGCTCAATTGCATTAAGTGAAATTTCAGCCCAAGTTCTTTTTACCATATTCATTTTTATCTCTCCACATACCTTTTACAGTCAATTTGCAATCAATGTAATTATAATACTTTTGATTCTTCAAATCAACACAAAATCCCCCTTTAAATGCATATAAAAGTTATTTTATTCGTAATTATGTGCAAAATGTTACTCCTGAATTTTTGCAAATGCACAAATTATCTGCATAAAAGCCCTAAATACTGCAATTCACTTGATTTATTTATTCATTTTTGGTAGAATTAAAAGGTATTTGATTTATAAATTTAATTTCAGGAGGGGCATAATGACAACAAACAACATAATAGTTCTTTGTGCATTTATAGCTTATATGATTATTATGATCGTAATAGGCTTTGTTTGCTCAAAGGGCAACAAGAACAATGAGGACTATTTTCTCGGCGGCAGAAACCTCGGCAGTTGGACAGCCGCAATGTCGGCACAGGCATCTGATATGAGCGGTTGGCTTTTGATGGGACTTCCGGGCGCTGTATACCTTGCCGGCACAGGCGAGGCATGGATTGCCATAGGACTTCTTATCGGCACAATTCTCAACTGGTACATTGTTTCGGCAAGACTTCGTAAATACACAATTGTGGCAGGCAACTCGCTCACTATTCCGAGCTTTTTCAAAAATCGCTACCGTGACCATAAAAACATAATCAAGATTGTCTCGGCGTCAATCATCGCAGTTTTCTTCACGGTTTACACAGCGTCGGCATTCAGTTCGGGCGCAAAGCTTTTTGCTACGCTCTTCTCGGACAGCGCAAGCGGTGACGAAAACTACAATCGGGTTTATGTTATCGGTCTTATCGTTGCCGCAGTAGTAATTCTTGTATATACATTTATGGGCGGTTTCAAGGCAGTTTGTACAACCGACCTCATTCAGGGACTTATGATGATTGTTGCAATCCTTACCGTTCCGGTGCTTGCATATGCAATTCTCACATTTGACACAAGCTTCAGTTCTGCACTTGCCGCAAAAGGTGTTGAACAGCCTGCTCAGTTCCTTAACTTCTTTGTAAACGGTGACGGAACTCCTGTTTCGGCTGTTTCGATTATTTCAAACCTTGCGTGGGGACTCGGTTACTTCGGTATGCCGCATATTCTCGTCAGATTCATGGCTGTAAAGAGCAATGAAGAAATCAAGAAGTCAAGAAAAATTGCTGTTGTTTGGGTAATTATTTCACTTACTGCGTCATGCCTTATCGGTCTTATCGCAAGAGGCTACCTTACAGCACAGCTTGACGATGCAACAAGCGAATCTGTATTCATCAGAACAATCCAGCAGCTTTTCTCAGGCAACGGCGTGCTTATCTTTATCGGCGGTATTTTCCTTTGCGGAATCCTTGCCGCAATTATGTCAACAGCAGACAGTCAGCTTCTCGTCACTGCGTCGGCTGTTTCGGAGGATCTTTACAAAGGTGCTGTTAAAAAGAATGCAAGCGAAAAGAGTTCGCTTTTGGTCGGCAAAATTGCAGTTGCAGTTGTTGCTGTAATCGCATTCTTCATTGCACTTAATCCTAAATCAAGCATTATGGGACTTGTTTCGGATGCATGGGCAGGATTCGGTTCGGCATTCGGACCTGTTGTTCTGCTGGCACTTTTCTGGAAACGCTCAACACTTTCGGGTGCAATCAGCGGCATGGCAACAGGTGCTCTGACAGTTATCATATGGGACTATATTCCGCTTGTAAACGGTCAGACGCTTTATGCGGCAACAAATCTTTATTCACTTGTTGTAGGCTTCGGACTTGCGCTTATTGTGAATGTTATTGTTTCCCTTCTTTCAAAAAAGCCGTCAAAAGAAATCATGGACGAATTTGATTCAATTAAAAATATTGAAGTATAAACCGCAGGGGCAGTCGCTTTATCACGACTGCCTTTTTTGGGTCTGAATTTAATTTTTCCCGAAAATAAGAAAAATAAGGCATGGAATATCACAAAAATCAATTGAAATGTGCAAATATTTGTAGTATAATCTATCGTATTGTTTGTTACTATTTTATTTTTCAGAAAAGAGATTGATATGAAACTTTTAGAAGACAGAATTCTTAAAGACGGACATATTGGTGCCGACAATGTGTTAAAGGTTGACAGCTTTCTCAATCATCAGATTGATGTCAATTTTGTGTGTGAGCTTGGCAAGGAATTTTACAGACTTTTCAAGAACGAAAACATAACAAAAATTCTGACAATCGAAGCGTCTGGAATCGGCATTGCCTGTCTTGCGGCTCAGTATTTTGGTGTTCCGGTTGTTTTTGCAAAAAAGACAAAGACAATCAATATTTATTCCGATACATACAACGCAACCGTCCACTCATACACTCATAAAAGGGACTATGACATAGTTGTTTCAAAGGAATTTTTGAGCAAAGAAGACAATGTGCTTATCATTGACGATTTTCTAGCAAAGGGCAGCGCCTTAACGGCACTTCTTATGCTTATTGAAAAAGCAGGCGCAAAAACAGCAGGTGCGGGAATTGTTATCGAAAAAGCTTATCAGGGCGGCGGCAACCTCGTTCGTGATATGGGCATAAGAGTTGAATCTTTGGCAAAAATCAAGTCAATCAGTAAAAAAGACGGAATCGTGTTCTGCAAGCAGTAATAATATACTGCTTGCTTATACTTGACTTTTGCTGATATTTATAGTATTATCTAACGGTAGGTCTTGCAGAAATTGAAAATGCGGGTGTGGCGGAATTGGCAGACGCGCTAGATTTAGGTTCTAGTGTCAACCGATGTGCAGGTTCAAGTCCTGTCACCCGCACCAGTAAAGGTGGTTTTTTAACCACCTTTTTCTTTTTGCCAAAATTACTTAAAATGCCTTAAAAGTGGCTTAAACACTGGGTTTTTGAGATTTTAAAAATTCAGTTGAGTAATTTTGAATTAAGTTAAAACAAGATAAAATGCAGTCAAACTTACTGTCAAACTTACTGTCATTTTAGTTTGCCTGCCGATTTTCAAGGAAACAAGATAATATATTTTTAAAATTTATTACACCGTAGCACAAAGATTTTTCTATTCTAATATTAGATTTATAAAATATATATTAATAACAACGCATACTCTGCCCATAATAATATTAAAATAACTCATTGTTATTTTTACCAAAAAAATTTTTTATTACTAGTCAAAACGCTGATTAAAAAATTAAATTTATGCAAATATGGACATTTTGTATGTTTTAGTGTAAAATAGAAAGTGATAAGCACAAAAAACTCACAAGAAGTCAAACATTTTGTATGTAACAAGGTGGTATTATGAGTAATTTTTTTACTAGGATTATAAAAACAGAGTTGTTTAATTTTAAAAATGTTAACTATGGTCAAATTAAATATTTAAATTATTCTTCTGTTAACTCAAGAGCCAAAATAGAAAATAATGATGTATTAGGAATTTATGGACAAAATGGTTCTGGAAAAACTGCAATTATAGAAGCTATGGATATATTAAAAAATCTGCTTTCAGGTCACAAAGTTCCCTTTGATTATTCTGGTATTATACGAACTGATGGTAGCACTAGGATTATAACTCATTTTTATATTGAATATAAGAACAGTAAATATAAAGCTATTTACGAAGTTTCATTAAAGAGCAATTTTGATAAAAAAATCATCGAGATATGCAACGAAAAATTGTCATATTATACCAGAGGTGCTACATGGAAATCTTTACGCAGTTTCGCCTTTAGCAATCCATATTATGATAATTCTTTAATTTTAAATGAAGAAAAAGTTGATATTTCAGTTTCTCATAAACAGCATTTTGAAGATTTTCCTTTGTGTAAGCATATAAATAGTCTTGCTTTGTTTTGTTCTCAAAAAAACGCTTCTGTTTTTTTCAATAATACCTTAATTGATAGTTTTGTATCATATGAACCAAATAATCAAGAATGCTCAAATTTCACTGCAGTTTTAACATCGCTCTTTTATTTTGGCAATTGTTATTTATCGGTAATTAAAGTAAATCAACTAAGCGATATAAATAATGACTATGTTGTACCTATTAACATTTTTAGAGAATCCGATGATACAATAGTGCAGGCTTGCTTGCCACTACTTATAGGAAACAGCAACAGAGAACTCCCTGAGTCAATATATAATGAATTAAAAAAGGTAATACCTGCTATTAATATTGCTTTAAAATCTATAGTACCAAATTTAAAAATAGAGATAAATGAAATAAAAAAGGAAGTTAAACCTGATAATAAAAAATATGTAACTTTTGATGTATATTCAATAAGAGAAAACAAAAAGTTTTTAATAAAATATGAATCAGAAGGTATAAAAAGGATTGTATCTTTATTGCATTACTTAATATCTCTTTATAACAAAAGAGAAATATGCTTGATAGTGGATGAACTAGATTCAGGTATTTTTGAATATTTACTGGGAGAATTGTTAGGGGTATTTTCAGAAGAAGCAAAAGGACAATTAATTTTTACATCTCATAATTTACGTGCATTTGAAAAAATGAATTCAAAACATTTTATTTGTTCTACAACTAATCCCAATAATAGATATATAAATTTAGTTGGTATAGAAAAAAATCATAATCAACGTGATTTTTATTTAAGGACAGTGTTATTAGGAGGTCAAAAAGAAGAATTGTACGATGCTTTGAATTTACAAACAATAAGCTACGCATTTAAAGAAGCTTATGCAGGAAATACAAAAGATGTTAAACTTGATTTTTCTACTAACTTTAAAAATATAATTGAAAATAATGCTAATAAGGATGTTGAATAATGAAAAAATCAGTTATATTTATAGTAGAAGGGTCTACCGATAAAGACGCTCTTGAAAATATCTTAAAAAAATCTATAAGGGTAACAAAGAAATTGTCTTCATAATAACTAGTGGAGATATAACTACAAATAGTTGCACTACTTTAGATAATATTTGTGAAAAAATATATGAATTTGTATTGAATAAAATGAAAGAATATAAATTAAAAAAGCCAAATGTTTGGCAAATAGTTCATATTTTTGATATGGATGGTGCATATGTAGATGACTCACTAATAAAGTTGAGTAGCGAATCAAAATTTGTATATACTGAAACAGACATTTTCTGTTCAGATGTAAATCGAGTGGTTAGCAGAAATAATCAAAAAAGGACGATTATGGATAAACTTCTAATTCAAAAAGATATCAAAGGTATTTCATATAAGTGCTATTATTTTTCATGCAACCTCGATCACGCTCTTTACAATAAATTGAATTTAACTAAAGATGAGAAATCTGATTATGCTCACGAATTCACAAATTTTTTCTCAGGAAGAGAAAATTTATTCATAAATTTTTTAGAAAGTGATGTAGTTAATGGTGTTCCCGACTCATATATAAAATCTTGGGAATACATAAAAAATTCTCCTCATTCTTTAGAAAGACATACTAATTTGCATTTATTCTTTAAAGATAACCCAATTTTATAAAAAAAGAGGTTAAGCAATTTTTTCTAATGCTTAACCTCTTTTTTTATTTTGTTGATTACAGAGCATTCCCATACCATAACTATCCTCTATATTTTTGTTCTCAATTAACATTATACTTCATCCCCTACAAGTATTTCTCATTTTACCCTACTGCTTTAAAAGCCTCTTCAGCTGTAGCATAAACATTTTCTGGTGCTATGCAAAACCATCTTTTATGAGTACATTCTTTGGTTGACTCGTTATATTCAGGTGTAAGCTCTACATCGAATTGAGAATCAAAAGATCCGAATAAACCTACACTACATCTTAATACATCTGAAGTGTCTTTATCAATACAGTAAACACTTCTATGTTCAAGTCTTGCCTTTTTAATATCTCTGATTTTCATTAAAATACCTCCTTTAAGTCCTGTATAATTTTTCTTCTTAGGGTTGAAGTCATTGCTATACCTATCAGATGAGATTCTACTGTCGTTATAGAAATTTCTTCATCCTTGATTGCTTTTGATAATACCCTTATGTATTTATTATAGTCAGGGTGCTTTACCGCTTCCTCAGCTGATAGATGAAAAATATTCTTTAAACCCTCATCACCTACAAAACTACATATTGTCATCTTAATACCTCTTTTCTATTTTAAATATGATTACTTTTCTATTAAAAAGTGTACCACATATAAATCACAACCAGTAAACCTACTACTACCGAACAGATAAATAGTAGTACTCCAATATCCATATACTCTACAACCTTTCTATTTTTAAATAAGTAATTATTTTTACACTATTAATACCCTTGGTTTTCCATAAAGGCATATCAAATAAACACGAACCTTGATTTCTACCCTGTTTAGTGATACTATATAACTAAACACCCCAAAGGAGTACAAATCTATGAACATTAAAGATATGCCCTATAAAGAGTATTATTACATCTTTGAGATTGATTGCGTTAAGCAGGCTTGCTCTATTATAAATAGTTTAGAACATATTATTAACGAAAAGGAAATTATCTGTGATAAGGATAAGAATCTTCTAATAACCTATATAAAGGATTTTAAAGAAATTAGTAACCACTTAAAAACAAGAGAACACATAAATAGCTACCACGATTATGAAAATAGTATGAAAGCCTTAGCTATAATTAATGTTAAAATACAAGCTATCTTGTATAACTATAATCTTCCGAATACTAACTTTCATATAGATAATTATTGTAAACGAATAAACTCTTTATTAACTTTCACACATACTGCCAAAGACATCTTTATGCAAAATCACAGTACAAAATTTATCCTAATATTAATTTCTGTAATATTAGTAATATTAATAGCATTTTCTATTTATATTAATAATATAAATTTATTAACTATATCCGTACTCTTGCTACTACTATACTTAATTATTGTTGTTTTACTTTTAAAAACCATCCGTCATTATAATTCTTCAAATAAGATTAATAAGATTCTTAACAACAATACATTTATTAACTCACACAGAATTAAGTTATACTTCAGTAAATTTTACAAATTACTGAAATACATTAATAGCTATAAACATTAACACCATACCTACTAAAGAATCAGTAATTACCATTATACCTAAAAAGCTATTCCTACCGAAAACCTTCTTATATAAATGATTCTCATATGTCGCTACCAAAGCTACAAGAAAAAACACTACAAGGAAAATATATAAAATTATCATAAGTACAACCACACCTTTCCTTTTATTTTATTATATTATACCATATATTATAATTAAATTGAATACTTTCTTTAGTATAATATTTATTTTTAACATAGAAAAAGAGGGTTCATAAAGAACCCTCTCTTCCCAATAATTTTCTTTAAGGATTTATACTTGCTATTAAATTAATACCCTCTCACTTAGTTGATAGGAACTTTCTTATCCCAGTGATCATTTTCAGATACTTCCTCGTCGTAAGCTGGGGTGATTGTTTCTGTATAAGCTTCTCTCCAATGACCGTCTTCTACTGTTTTTGTGCCTGTCTGTACATACTCCTTCTCATGATGGTATGAACCTCTACCACCATTCTCCATTTCCCAAATAAGATGCTCTTCTTCGTTAGCATCTGTCATTTTCATACCACAATCATTACATACATCATAGCCTACCCAACCATATACTGGTTCCTCGCGAGTACCTGTTACAATCCATTCTCTATCGTGATGTTTTGTCACAGCATCGTGATGCTTATAATACTTATACTTCTTAGCTGCTGTCGTTTCAGTATTTGACGCTGGCTTCTTGTTGTTACTTGAAGAAGTAGCTGGCTTCTGATTATTACTTGAAGAGTTGCTTGGCTTAGCTGGCTTCTTGTCGTTATCAGATGTATTTGTCTTTGAAGTGTTGTCTTTCTTAGTATCTTCTTTCTTTTCGGTGTTACCCTTGTTGCTGTTGTTTTTGTTAGATACCGTAGTTTTTACATCGTCAACCTTAACTGTAACTGTCTTACCGTCATCGGT
>OLPF01001732.1_pt1 | contig 16792 bp, 11 predicted proteins | sample 1673121 | NCBI WGS metagenome assembly OLPF01 (sample SAMEA3136756, study PRJEB25190) | human gut metagenome
GAAAAAAGAAATAATACCATATCCCAGATGCGGCTTCGGAGCGTGTTTAAGATGCAGATGAGCATCTTAAACACAGCGACTACAGAGCAGATGGGATATGGCATGGTTTCTTTTTTCGTCTGTTTTCACCTAATGAATCGTAATCCATTTCAAAATTTTACTTTGGACTTCTACGAATTGTTCATATTCTTCCCGGCTGTTTTGCTGATATTCCAGTGTGACATACTTTGGTGCTACGCGCTCTACAAATTCCCGGACACCTTCTCCGATAAAAGGCTGATGCAGATCAATATGACAGGCATGGTCATATGCAAGGCGAAATAGTTCATAAAATGGAATCTTATCAAAGTCTATCGGATGTTCTCTCCATTCTTTTCGCTGCTTTCTTACATAATCCCCTCCAAGTGACAGCTGCAGGTGCATTCCTTTAAACCAGTGGAGCATCTGTGCTTTTTCGTATTTGTCTATCATTTTATTTAGATATGCTACGGCATCTTCCGGAGTCTTTAGCTGTGTTGTTGTATTCATATAATGCCCAGTATCGAGCATGATTCCCTTTTTTTGTGTATGCATTCCTTCTATAAGCCGGCGGGTAAGGCGGACATTTTTCAAGGTAAGCCCGCTCCACCAGAGATTCTCTACAAGAAAGTCGAATGGATATTCTTTTTCATCAAGGAGGGTATTGATGACCTCTAAGCTTGCATCAATCACTTCTTTATCTGTATAGCGGTATTTATAAATATAGCTCTCCCGGAGTGTCACTTCTGAAACATGGAAAACTACATACTTTGCTCCAACTTGTTCTGCATAGGCAAGATCGTCCCGCAAACTGTTCAGATAAGATTCCCTGCTCATTCCTCCAAAATATTCCAGCCACTGCTCTCTTGAATCAAATTCCTGATCTAGGCGTTCATAATTCCCCTTCCACCAGTCCATCCAGAAAATATGAAAATACAGATGTACCCCATTCACCATATCCGGCAGAATCTTTCCTTCATCTGGCTCGCCTGCCCGAATCACTTCCAGTCCATTTAATCCTCGTGACTCATAAGACTTTCTAATATCTTCACTATCTTTATAACGATTTAGCATCCCTTCATAAATTGAAAAATTCATGGAACGACATTCTGGTATTTTCTGCATAGTTTCCCCCTTCAATCTCGTATACTCTCAGAATCTTTCTAAGAATACATTTTATCTATACTTATCATCCATACTTATTTCAAAAATGCCCCATCATTCTGGCAATCTTTCTGAAGTTCAAAAACGCCCCGGCTATTCATCTCATCAGATCATATTTTATTTTTATCCGCTGCAGCTTTTCCAACAATGGCTTTGCTCCAATCCACAGAAAAATAAATGTAGAACTGGCATGAACAAGATCTACCGGAATACCTGAAATATAGATTGCAAGCAGTCCTTCCCATGTAAAATCATACACACTCATAAAGAGAGCCGCTGGATTCATGATTCCTCCATAAATGAACACCGTCACAAGGAATCCATATATACAAAGGCTGAGCCGTTTGGTCGGAAGCAGTCCTATTCGGTAAAGGATTCCTGACAAAAATCCGATAAAACCCATCGCAAACATCTGCCATGGGGTCCATGGTCCCTGCCCAAATAAGAAATTGCTGACTACCATCGTCATGGCACCAACTAAGAATCCTGCCTCGCCGCCAAATGCGATTGCACTGATGATCACGATTGCTATAATCGGCTTAAAGCTCGGTATCATAAAAAATGCTGCCCGGCCGGCGGTTGCTAATGCGACCATTGTTGCAAGAACAACTAGCTCTCTCACCTGAGGTTTTCGTCCCTCAAATACCATAAAAAACGGTAATAACGAGTATATAATGATTACCAGGCTAATAAAATAATACTTTCTTGGACCAAAAATCTTTTCAAATACTGTGCCAACGGCGGCAACATCCATAACATAAAATCCAACAGCAATTGTGAGGGGAATCGCTACAAGCAAGAGAAAGAGACTTACTCTGGTACGAACAGAAAGCCTGCGTTTTTCCTGCTTTTTCCAGTTTTCGGTATCCATCTCAAACATATCATTATCTAAAATGACATCTCCCGCCCTGCCTTCTCCTGACAAATCTCCTGCTAATTCTTTTAAAGCAGAAACTTTCCTGCTTTTTGGTAAAAAGATACGCTTTACCTTTGCAGGGATCGTATCTTCATTCACAATCGGAGAAGCGTAAAATTCTTTCAAGAACTCCTGACTTGATTTCCAGTCTGCCATTGTTCACACTCCTTTTTAAGACATTCCACAATGTCCTCCCCGGTAACCGCCATAGGAAAATACTTTCTAGCCATTCGATTTGCCGCTGTTGTATAAAAATTATTTCCGGCAAAGAATTCTTCCGGAGTTCCACATGCCACAATATTTCCATCAAAAAATAAACCACATCGGTCTGCATAAGAAGCGCAAAACTCAATATCATGAGAAATCATAAAAACAGTTACGCCCTGCTCTTTGAGTAATGCCAGTATTCCAGCAAATTCTTTTTTAAAATAGCTGTCAAGTCCTTTGGTCGGTTCATCCATCAACAAAAGCTTTGGCCGCAATAACAAAATCTTAGCCAGGGCGAGCCTCTGCTGCTCTCCCCCGCTTAAGTCATACGGATGACGATGCAGTAATTCTTCCAAATGTGTTACTTTAATGATTCCTTCCACCGCATCCTTTTTATCCATGGCAAGCTGATATTCTTCATCCTTTTTCTCTTTTACACCGCCTACCATTTCAAACAGTTCTAATTCCACACTTTTCTTTACAAAAAGAGACTGTGGGTTTTGCGGCAGTACTCCAAGGAAATTGCGGAACAGTTCTTTATCGCTGTAACGACGGATATCCTTACCTTCTAAAAGTACTTTTCCACGATATGGCTTTCTCAAACGGCTCAAAAGTGAAAGTGTTGTTGACTTCCCGGTTCCATTTCCTCCAAGCAATGCAAAGAATTCTCCTCTTTTTAAGGAAAAGCTTAGTCCCTTTACGACATCCGGCAGTTCTTTATCATAGCGGAACCACAGATCATCACACGCTAAGATGATATCTTCTTTTTTCTCTTTAAACTTTTCTGTAAACTTTTCTGTAAACTTTTCTGTAATCTTAGAAAAAGAAGATTTTCCTTTTTGGAAATCACTCTCTTTTCTGTATGAAGAAGATGCATTTGCTGGTGAAATGCCTTTTTTCTTACAAACTATGTCCAGCCACTTCCGCCCGTCACGAACAGTAATCGGGCAGGGCTGCTCTGACTCTACTTTGGCATAAACCTGCATCGGCACCGGCATAGCTAAAAACATCTCATGATTGCGTTTCTTTAATTCTTCTCCGATTTCCGGCGGTGTGCCAACACATAAAATCTGCCCTTCATCCATGACCACTACCCTGTCAGCAGAAGGAAATACTTCCTCTAAACGATGTTCCGTAAGAATAATTGTCGTTCCAAGATCACGATTAATCTTCTTTACTGTTTCCAAAAAATCAGAAGCTGCAATCGGATCAAGCTGAGAGGTCGGCTCATCAAGAATCAGCATATCCGGATGCATGGCCATGATAGATGCCAGATTCAAAAGCTGTTTCTGTCCTCCGGAGAGTTCCGATACATTTTTATAAAACCAGTCCTGAATCCCAAAATAACTTGCCATTTCCGCTACCCGGATACGGATATCTGCGTTACTGTATCCAAGGCTTTCCAAACCAAATGCCAGCTCATGCCACACTTTATCTGTCACGATCTGATTATCCGGATTCTGTAATACATAGCCAATCCTCTGACTCTGCTCCCGGTTACTCATCACCCCGATTGGTACTCCCTGAAAAAGAATCTCTCCTTTTCGCTTTCCATGCGGCGTTAGGGGAGTCTTTAAATGTGTCAGAAGTGTACTCTTTCCACATCCACTCTTTCCGCAAAGAACAAGGAATTCCCCGTCCTCCACATGCAAAGAAACATGATTTAGCGCCCTCTTTTTTTCTTCTGGATAAGCAAAACACAAATCATTGATTTCTAATATACTATTTTTCTTTTCTGACAAACCATTCGCTGTCACCCTGCACCTCCAAACTTGCTTTTTATCTCCTGTATATACGGCTATTCAACTTCCCACAAACGGTACCCAGCCGGTGCTGCACTTTCTACCTGTCCTCTTCTCGCCTTCCACATCCTTCTGTCTAAAATCTCCATCGCTGCTGGCATGATACTAAACAATAAAAAAGCGGCAAAGACAAGCAGGCTGCCTGCTGTAAAGGGTACTCCCTTTACAACGATCCGAGGATTATAAGAACAAAATGCATACCCCTTTGAAAAGCCCCATATCGCTGCTCCGAATGTAATAATCATAAAAATAAAGCACAAAAAATCCCTTTTATCGAAATGATATAAGGAAAAGGCGGTTCTGCCCTTCTCTCCATATCCCCGGCACTTCATTGAATCCGATGTTTCAATCGCATTCTCCAAAGACCAGGTAACCAGAATCGAAAAAATTGTAATTCCATGCTTTGCTCTCTTAATAAGGCTCCCATTCTCTACACTTCGCCCGACACACTTTTGCCCATCAGAAATAACAGATGCTTCTTTGATAAACTTCGGTACAAAGCGAAGGCACATGGAAAGTACTAAAGAAAGTGCCGGGATGATCCTTCCAAAAAGATAAATAAACTTATCTGATGTCATAACAACTGTGTAGCAGGAAAACCATACAAGAGTACATACCAGCATCACTGCCATCACAAGACCGTACACACAACTTTCTAATGTAAACGGATTTCCATTATGAAGATATCCTATAATCGTTACTCCATAATGATTAAACATCGGATTGATCAGGGCAACAATGATCATCATCGGTAATGAGAAGAGCAGATTAAACTTTACTGTCTTTTTCCATCCTTTTAAAACAACGGAATACGCAACAGCGCAGATAAATGAAATTGCCAGAATCACAGGATGAACAACAAACATCGTCACCCCGATCGTCCCGCAAAAATACAGCATATTTAAAACAGGATGATATGTCGAAAATGTATCTTTCATCTAAATCAAATCTCCATTACATCAAATTTCTATTACATTAAACCTTTATTATATCAAATCTCTATTTCATACATCCTTAATACATCGAATTATCTCCAACATCCTTACCAAGATTACATGTATAAACCCAGTTGATCACATCGCCGTCCTGTACCGTATACTTACTGCATCCGTAGTTAGGAAACCAGCCATTTACGTTATACATCCATCCGGAAAGCTGTCCACAGTCGAATTCATACAGATTATTAATTCCTTCCACATAAGCTGAATTATAAGCCGGTGTAAAAGAAGACTCCATCTGGATTCCTGCATCCTTACATACACGCTGTAATACGTCATGTACAGACTCTCCTTCCGTAAATTCTGCCTCGGAAGCTGCCAGAATCCATCCATCAGAAGGAACAAATTCTTCCTTGCCACTTTTTAAATCACTCATGTTATTAAGAATCGTCGCGCAGCTGATTGAAATCGTACACGTATGGGAAGAACCTGAAACTTCTTCATCGTTTGCAACATCCTGCTTGCCGGAAGAACCAGAAGAAGAAGCGCTTCCTGAACCTCCTTCTTCGTTATAAGAATTCTCTCCTGAATTCCCCGATTCATCACTTCCTTCCGATTCACTGTTCGTTGTTCCGTTTTCTGCCTTATTCGCTGCGCTTGCTCCTTTATTTTGCTGTTCTGTAATACCTCCAATAATATAACAATCTCCGTCCAGAGAAGTTACGCTCATTTTTAAAGAAGTGGTTCCTTTCTGTGGCTTTGTATCTTTCTTTGCTGCAGTAGTTGCCTCTGCCGCTTTATCAGAAGAATCTGCCTGTGCTGTTGTATCTTCTTTCTTAGAAGAATCTTCTTCTGCCTGTGCTGTAACGGTCACATCACTCATTCTCGCAAGCTTTCCAGCCTGTTCCTTTACAAGATAAGCAGAATTCGACTGCCACGCTTCCGGAAGCTGTACCTCAAGATCCGGTACACAGATCAGCCCTTTCCCGTACATTGTCATCTTCAATGCATCATTGGCATTGTTTGCCTGCTTCTTTAAATCATCAAGACCTTTCTCTGAAAAATCAATCTTTAAATTCTGATCTGCCGGATTCTGAATCTTTGAACAATCATACGTCCAGATATATGTAATTCCATCATCTGTTGTCCCCTTAAACTGTACCTTTTTATTTTCTCCGGCAACCGTTTTAAACTGCTCCTTTGTAATAACCCCATCTTCCGGAATGGTATTCACATCTGCAAGTGTCTCTGTCTTATCCGTCTTTTTATCAGAAGAACTGTCTCCACTCCCGGACTTTCCACAGCCCGTTGAAACAATCAGCAGCATACTCATAAGTAATGCCAGAATAACATGTACCAGTCCTCTTTTTCTTTTCATAGTAACACCTTCCTTTTTCTTTTTCTGTACTCTGCAAAAGTCTCTACTCTGCTTTTCCACCTTTCATCACTTTCTTTAATAATCCTGCAATACCACGATGCTTTTTATATAAAACAAATCCCAACGCTTCCACTGCCACAAGTCCTGCAGCACCTCCGGCTACAGGTAATGCCACCGAACGGATTCCATCTGCTTTAGAACGATCTCCCTCATCAGACACCCCTGTATCTTCCTGCACTGTATCTGTCTCGCTTTCTGCACTGTTCGTTTCCGGCACATAATTATCTCCACTAAAACTCCAGCCACCCGTTGTTGCCTCCGCTGCAGTATTCTTTTTCTTTGTGGTAGTAGTTTCACCGCTTCCTGAAGAAAGCTTCTTCGTCGTTCCCGATGTGGCAGGAACAGAAGTACGGGAACTTCCTGTACTTGAAGCTGCCGGTGTCGTGATCTGCCTTGTCTGGCTTGTTGCCGCCGTTGATGCTATTGTAGTCTTTTTATCTGTTGTTTCCGGAGCTGTTACGATAACCTTGCAGACTGCCTTCTTTCCGCTTCCATCCGTCGCCTTTACTGTAATCGTCACAGTCCCTGCTTTCTTTCCTGTCACCTTTCCCTTTGCATTTACCGCTGCAATCTTTTTATTAGAAGAAGACCATTTCACTGACTTATTCGTGGCATTTGACGGAGAAACCGTCGCTTTTAACGTCTTACTCTTTCCTTTTGTAAGATAGATCGTACTATAATTTAATCCCACTTTTATTACCTTTACTTTAGAAGCTGCCGGTTTTGTTTCTGTCTTTCTTGCTGTCGTTGAAGAAGAATTTCCTCCACTATTACTCCCCGTATCAATCGTCGGACTGACTACCGGCTTCGTTCCTGCCGAAATAGCCACATCACTCATATCATAAAGAAATGTCTCTCCATCCAAAAATCTACGGTAAGCAACTGTTGCATACAATCCCTGTTCCGTTGCCATTCCATCGATAATGCCACCGGCACCGCCACCATTATTCCCGGCACCAGCAGCTACATGCATAAATCCGCCTTCTGGCATATAATACTGGAATAATCCTGTCATCGGCCATTTCCCATTCTTAATAAAACGGGCATCTTCCCCACAATCTATTCCCACGCCGCAAAGAGCTGTGATAATCTGTGCCACACTTTCCGAAGTTTCTGTTTTCATCGTGCCAAAACCACCACTGGAAAGCTGATTCTTTTCTATCCATGCAAGTCCCTTGTCAATTGCCGCTGTAACATACTCATATCCATCTTTATTATAATAAGAGGCCAGTGCCTGCATCGCCATTCCCGTCATATCAGAATCTCCGGTGTCTCCCATCAATGTCCAGCCGCCATCGGCACACTGCATTTCTACAATCTTTTGTACCATCAGTTCCTCAGAATTCTGCTGTTTTGCAGAAGAATCCTCTGGAATCGTATAGACCGGATTACTCTTTAATGCGATCAAAGCCCATATCGTGCCGTTATTCCCCTGACGGCTTACATTCTCATAATCTGACAGATACGCTAATAGGTTATGTCCCATCACATCTCTTGCATCAACACCAATCGCTGTTACTGCAAGAATAAGCTTTGAATAATCCGAATACTTTGCTCTTGTAATCTGCCAGTCCTTGCTCTCACAGTATGCGATCACATTACTGTAAAAAAGATTTATATAAGATTCCGGCACATACAGCCCACTCCTTTTTAAACCAATAACATTCCATATACTACTGTAATCCGGCTTCGTATCTTTACTTAAGATATAGCTTCTTACCTTAGATAAAACCGTATCAATATCCGGACTTAAGACTTCCGCCTCTGCTTCCGTCTGCACTGCCACTCCTGATTCATCAGACTGTCCCTGTGCCGCATCTTCCTCTGCACCCCAAGCATAAAAACCATAACTTCTTCCAAGCTGCAAATTCTTACGGACAATCTTTCTCTCTTTTTTTGTTAATGTCTGTTCTTGTGTACTTTCCTGTACATCTGCCTCTGTACTTGTTGATGCATCTGCATCTTCCCTGGTCTGCTGCTCCTCCTCTTCCGAAGACTCCGTCTCCTCCCTTTTTGATGTCTCGCTTTCTGATGTCTCACTTTCTGACATAGAAAAATCGCCTGTACTCTCTGCAGCAGAAGCTGCCGCGGCCGGTTCTGCCCCATTATCTGCCGCATATGCATAGTATGGAACTATAAATGCCACAAGCAGAGCAAAAAGTACAAGCGATATACATTTTCTTTTTAACCTTTGATACATCTTGTTCATTCTACCCTCTCCTTCACTCATTTTACAAAATATCCAAGAGAAATTGAGAGTTTTTCGTAGAAAAGAAAGGCCCATGCATTATGTGCACAGGCCAAATACTTTTATAAAACTGTTACATTCTCCAGCCCAGATATTTGTTTTCATTCTAAAATCAAATGGCTGGCAATTCAGAATGAAAATAAGGAGAGTCCCCTAAGTGAGCCTGAGAAGCAAGCCATGTACATATTATAACATAGACTTTTAAAAAAATATGCCAACCAGACGGGTGTATTTGCTTCATTTTAGGAAATTAAGCGGGTGAAATTGTCCTGCAATTATTTCACCTTCATTTTCTTTACATTTGAGTAATTACCGTAATAAGTTGTCCCTCCTGCTTTACGATAAGTACGGATCTTGAAGTAATAAGTTTTCTTTTTCTTTAGCTTTCCGGCTTTATAAGTCACTTTCTTATTTTTGGTAATTGTCTTCACTTTCTTATAGCCACTGTTTTTCTTCATGGACTGGTATACTTCGTAGCCAGTTGCATTTTTTACTTTCTTCCATGTAAGCTTCACCTGATTCTTTTTCAGCTTCTTAATGGATTTTATGGATGTTTTAGATGGGGTGTATTTCTTTTTCAGAGCTTCCTGCTGAGCTTTTTGTTTCGCAATATTATCTGCCGTAGTTTTTAATTTGTCATATTGGGCTTCTGCGTCTGTAAGAATTTTAAGTTGTGAATAAACTACTAACGTTTTCTGTTCTGCATTTAATACATTGTACGCTGTTCGTGCAGCATCAATTTTCTTTTTACAGGAATCATTCAATACAACTGCCCCTATATTATTAATCTTTGCTACCGCATCCTGTGCTGCTTTTACTTTTTCATAATCAGGACTGCTTTCTTCATAGTAATAATTATCTGTATAGTGGAATACAACTACATCCCCATCTTCTAAATATTGTTGATTAACTCCAAAGTTAGGATGAATACCATTTAGCGTATACATCCAGCCAGAGCCTTTTCCGTTATCAAATTCTCCTAACGTTACTCCCCTTCGCGTAATACTTTCCACATAATTTCCAGTCGGATTGGAACAGGTCATACTATTATTTTTAAGAACCATATTTAGTAAATCTTTTACATTTGCATTCGCACTAATTGTATATTTTTTCGGTGCTATCCAAGTCTGCAAAGTTCCCATACTTAAAACATGTGTATTCTTATCTTTTTCCGAATTGTGAATCTCGTCTCCTAAAAGAGAAAATGTTACAGATATTTGTTGTGAGGAATCTTTAATTACATTAACAGAAATAGTTGCCATTGCACTTCCATAATATAAACGAACAATCTTTGTTCCTCTTGTCTCATTATCAAACTGCCCAACAGTAATATCGTCTATATTGACAATTGTATCTGCCTTTCCCTGAGTCCAATGTGCAGTGAATGTCAATCCTGTTAAATCTAATTTTTCTCCGATATAATATGTCTTTTTATAATTTCCTGAAATAGTTAGTTCGTGACAAACTGGCTCAATCGCATCATCAGAACATTTCACTAACGTTTTTAAATCTTTTCCCAGAGGATCATCAGAACGATTATAGTTTGGCATAGCAATTGCCTTACCTGGATATCTTCCCGTATCTTTCCAATCTCCATCTACTACTTTATAAATTTGATCCCAATCCTCTTGCGTATAAGTTGAATAATTAGCAGTATTATAATAAAATACTCCATTGTTCATACCAAATGGTACAGCATTTGTATCTACATGTACTACTTTTCCTAAACCTTTATTGGCACCACACTGACTTGCATATACATTATCCTTAATCACATTATTAACATTTAATGCTCTTATATAGCCAATAATCGCACCTACATTAGTGTTTCCAGATACTTTTCCTAAAAAAGTATTTGATACAATCTCCCCTATTCCATTATCCCATGCCTGATCAATTCCTGCCTCTGCACCAAAAATTCCACCTATATTATTTCGTCCCGATATATTACCATCTACTGTACAGTTTTTAATTACAGCTCCAAAGGCATTTGGTGCATTATACATATAATAACCAGAACCTAAAATACCGCCAATATTATTTCCTGTTGCATTAATTATTCCATGAAATGCACAATTTTCAATGCTAAATATGTCTGTACTTTGTCCACGAATACCGGCAATTCCACCAACATTGGAATCTCCATATACCGTAGCATAACTGACACAATTTTTAATTGTTCCGTTTAAAGCTCCCCCAAATGATCCAATATTAGATAATCCTGCAGAAGTCCCATCAATATTGCAACCAATAGTTACTCCCTGTTCAATCGTACAATTTGTAAAATCTGCATGGTCAATTCCGGATGCATAGCCTCCAAGAAAGCCTGACTGATGAATTCTCGTCCCACTCTTAATCGTAACTTTCTCTGCCGTAATTACTGCTTTCGGATCATCATCTGTCCAGTTCTTTCCATCTTTTCCATAGTCGACCACATAATTTTCTACAAGACCATACCCATCAATATATGTTCCAAAAATATTGAGATTACTTACCTTTGCATCTCGTACATAACCAAATAATGGCTTACTTCCCTTTGCAAAAGTCAATGTATGTCCATTTCCATCAATATTTCCTGAAAACGGAAGAATATTCGTTCCGTTTCCCGGCTTATCTGCTCTTTCTTTTAAAGTTCCTAATGGTTCCCAGCTAGACGAAAGTTTAATATCAGACTCTAACCGAAAATATTTATTTTTATAAGACTTTCCTCCCTTAATTCCATCTTGTATACTCTTAAAATCATTCTCTGTTTTAATAATATAAGGATTGCTTTCTGTTCCTAAACCAGTAAGAGTCCCTTCCGCTGCAAACAGCATCATTGGCATTAATAACATTCCAATCAATACTGACGCTATACTTACTATAAGTTTACTTATATTTTTCATCTAATCCCTCCTGCTGATAACTTCTTATCGTGTATTGTCACCTCATTTTTAGATAGCACAAAGCAGGAAACACATTGTATTTTATGTTTCCTGCCCTACGCTATATCATTTTCAGATATTTTACTTTGTAATCTTTACCGTTTTTTTCTGTCCCTTATTTTTCATCATCTTTTTATAAGATTTTAACTGTTTCGCAGGAACCTTAATTATAGCCTTTTTGTCAATGCCAGTAAATGCCTTGCTTCCCACTTTACTAAGTACAGTAGATTTTACCTTAATCTTTTTCACCTTACTGTCACCAGCAAATGCCTGAGTTCCAATTGTTTTTACGTTCTTTCCAATGACAATACTTTTTGTTTTCTTCTGATTTTTGAAAGCTTTATTTCCAATGGCTGTTACTTTAAAATTAACTTTCTTATAATTTACAGCAGAAACAACATTTACTTTTGCAAGCTTTTTATTTTTATAGCCAACAACTGTAACTGTAGGATTCTTCACAAGATTACTTGTTACTCTATACTTATACCCTTTTACAATAAAGGTTGTACCTTTTTTGACTGCAACAGTATTAACTTGTGGATTGGATGGCTTTGTTGTAGGTTTAGCTTCTGTTGTAGGCGTTTCCTGTTTTTTATCATCTTCTGACTTTGTAAGTTCAGCAATTTTAGCTTCTGAGTCGGTCAATTTCCGAACTAAAGATGGAGCCATTAATTCTTTTTGTGCATCTGTTAATTCATTATATGTTACTCTTGCCTCTACTACTGCATTTTTATCTGCTAATGTTAATGCACTCACTCCTGGTAAATCCTCTAATTTCGTAGTTAATAATGCAGACTTTGTACCCTCTCTGTGAACATAGATCATATAAGTCTGAATATCTTCTTGAATATCTTCATCTACATTGCCTTCTACACCAACTTTTATCTCAACAGTGGAACCTTCAACTGTTTCGTCTGATAACATTGCAGATATATCTGTACTAGCAGAATCTGAATTTTCAAGTTTTACATTGTCAGGCCAACTATATCCAAACATATGACATGTATAATATGCAACAATCTTACTATTTTCAGGCACATTTTCGGACATTTTTGCTCCAACGCTTACCTTTTCATTTGGAACAACAATTGAATATTCAAGTTTATCAGGCTTAAAATCTTTAATTATATTTTCTTTACTTTCAACTCCTGCATACGCCCTTAAATCTGATAAATAGTTTTTATTTTGATTCTCAGCTGCATGTGTCGTTAATGAAAGGACACATATACATGATAAAATAGGAATAACAGAAAGAATTTTTCTAATTTTATTCATATTTTCCTCCAATATTACCATGTATAAATCATTGATTCATAACTTAATGTAAAAGTTACGTTTCCATTAACAGTTGCTTTAGAAAGTACTACATCTGGATAGCTATTTATATCTGCTGGAATTGTAGATGGCTCACCATTAAAGTACATCCATGAATTTCCAATATATGTATTTGCATTTGGATAGCTTCCCTTATTTGTATAAGTTTTATCACCTACTTTAAGAGAATCAAGGTATTTATCTGTTGTTCCAGTCCATACAGCATTTGAAATACCACTTCCACTAGTTGCACAAGCCTGATCAATTGCATCCGCATAAGTTGTCCCTGCATTTACTGTCACAGTTACTGGATTACCTGAATTCAATTTATCCGTTCCGGTCACTACTCCACTAGCATTTCTCGTTGCTGTCTGTAAATAAATTTTTACAGTATACGTTGTTTCCCTTGCCATTGATGTTACACCAAGTCCCATCATCATAACTACTGCGAGCATCACTGCGAGCATTCTTTTTAAAGTCTTCATAAGTTTTCCTCCTTTAGAAACTCCGCTATTTAGATAGCATTCTTTGGTTTTGTCTACATGTTACTAAGGGGTCGCGACTCCCATTGCCAACGGATAGCTCCTTTAGCAATATATTGATTTAAAACAACTTCTATACGATTTATCTTCTTATATGCTTTCTCTACTGAACCTTTTTTTATTGTGGTCTCAACTACTCTCACATTATTATCTGCATATGAAATAACTGTATATTGTTGTTTTACCTCCTTTGATATTACCTGTTTGAAAATTACAGATATTTATAATTTCCAAACGCTGTATCAGGATTTTATGTGTGGGACTTTCGGATAGAAATCATTAGATAAAAACAAATAAACTGAGACTTGCTTTTCGACTTCTGTAAAGATTTCTCTAAACATATCGAATGAATGTACTCAGCACTCCCACCCAAAGTCCTGTTCATTAGAATTCTATTTTAAATATCCTGACTTAAGCTTCTTCTGCTTTTTCACACCTTCCCGGAAGATCCAGTGGTATTTGTGAGGGCATCCGCTTTCACAGTAGGGGTAAGCCTGTGTGGTTTGTACCAACTTTCTTAAAATAGAATGTATTTTTTTGTACATTTATTATAACATGGCTTTTCTAAAAAGTATTCCAACCAGACGGATGTCTTTTCGTCATTTTGGAACCTTTTTTAGATTTTTTTTAAAAACGCTTGACATTTTTTGCAGAAAAAATCCCGTCAGACTGAATGATCTAACGGGGCATTTTTCTTTTTTTGCTTATTATAGATAACATAACTTTTGTTTTATCTTCATTATTTTACGCTTATCGGAACATATATGTATACTTTTTTATTGATGTATCTTTCAAAAGTAAAGTTCTGTAAAGAGACCATATCGCGGTGTTCTTTTATCCAGCCATAAAAAACACACCGGGAAAACATACGGATGGTATCTGCGAGATTATCCACATCGCTTTCGCGGTCTGTTTCAAATACGGCAAATCGTCCGGCGGCTATCTCTATTTTCACAGCATCGTCCGGCACATTCGTAAAGTTGTTTACAACCGGTCCAAGGATATATTGAATATTGATACATTCCGGGTCATGATACCACATGGCAATCTTATCATTTCCATTCGTACTTCCGGCTACAGAGTTCATTTTCTTGAAGTACGGTGAATCCTCATCGAGCCAGAATGCTACCTGTGCCGGTATATCTACTTCCCGTCCACGATTGGGGATGATCGTCCAGCCAACCATTTTGATATCATCAACGTCCATAAAGGATACTTTCATTTTATCTTTATATTCTGAGTAAAACTGATTTAAGTCAACAACTTCTGTGTTTGCTTTAGCATATTTGGAAGGACTGGTACAAAAGGCTTTGCGGAAGGCTTTATCAAATCCATTTCTCGACTTAAAACCATATTTTTTTGCTAAACTGGCCACCTTAACACCCTGACGTAATTCTCTGGCGGCTTTTTGTATTTTCCTCTGACTGATATACGCACTAAGTCCCATTCCAAAATCATCCTGAAAGGCTTTGCGAAAATAGTCTCTGGAATAGTTAAAATGTTCCGCCATCATCTCTGGTGTGATATCTTCTGTAATATGCTCATCAATGTAATTGATCCATGCAATATTCTGAAATTCCATCCGGTAATACTTTGCCGGAACAACGCCGTATTCTTTGCGAAATGCATTAGAAAAAACGCTATAACTTGCAAATTGATATTTGGCACATACTTTTTCCGGATTCTTTCCTTCTTTTAATTCTTCTGCAGCAAAGTACAGCTTTCTCTGTTTTATGTAATCGGTGATTCTCGTTTCATAATAAAGCTGGAAAATATTTTTTAAATGTTTCTCGGAATAATGAAACAGCTTTGCAAGGCCTTTTGCTGTTAAATTCTCCGTAATATGCTCATCAATATAACTAATCCACTCGTCAACTCCATAAATCTTTTTCTCCTCTTTTTTATTTTTCATTACATAATCCGAATGCATTCTTTTTTCAAGAGGAAGATATACTGAATACAGTCCGTTTTCAAAAGAAATAAAATACATTTTCCGATTGTCATAGTGCATTTCACTTTGCTTTATCCAGTCACATAACGCATATTTTATCAACATTTTTATCATATCCGGTGCCTGTTTATCCCAATATTGCTCTTTTAACGTAAAAACTGCATAATCCGATGCCCCAAAGTCAATTCTCTTCTTTTCACTTTTCCTTCCGGCATCTTTTGGAACTTCCTGCCCGATCATATAAAAGAAGTGGTATGAATCATCATGCCACCAAAACTGCATATACTCTCCGGCACGCTCCCTCTCCTTCCACTTTTCCTTTACATCCTTCTCGATATATTCCATTCCGTTTTGAAAAACATCACCTTCTAAAGGCAGCATATCTGCCTCTACTGTCTGTGCCATTCTTCTCACAACCTTATATTCTATCATAGAACTATCAGGAATCCGTTCAAATGGAAGGACTTGATTTGTATAATCCTCTTCAATATTCAATCCCTGCACCTGTTCCCTGATTGCATCAAGAGAATTGTCAAAGAAAATGTCAGCCAGATAAAGGAATTCCTGCGTAGAGTATGCCAGTCTGCTTGCCAGATCTTTTACCGAAATGCTGTTATCTGTCTGAAGGCACAAAAGAGTGTCTCTCATACGTTCCCATAAAGCTGATTCTTCCTCCGGAAGTGAGGAAAATGTTTTTGTCTCATTCACTGTGTTCATTTTCTCTATCCTTCTATTATTTCTATTTCTTTTCCAAGCTCTTCTTCCATTTCTCTTTTAATTGTTTTATCTGATGATTCTCCTAATTCCACTCTACCTCCTGGTAAGCAATAATGGTCTTTTGTTACATTTCTATGTGTTAATACTTTATTGTTATGTATTATTAGTCCTGCTGTTCTTATGTTTAATTTGTAATCCTCAACATCTAAGCTTAAATCCATATTTTCATCTCCCATATTATTTAAATATCATATATATATCCAACTTCTTTATATTTCTTTCCTTCTTTTTCAAAATACTTTTCAGGAGTTATTAGTTTGCCTCCCATTTTCTCGTAAAATCCTCTTCCTATTTTGTTTTCTTCTAAACACCATAATACCATTTTCTTTTTTCCTTTTTCTTTTAAGTCATTTTTTACATATTCCATTAATTTTCTACCCGTTCCATGCCCAATACTATCATAGTCTACATATATTGCTAATATTTCAGAATCTATATCAGTATTTTCATATTTTACATTACTTGAATATTTACAATATCCAACTACAATTTCATTTTCTTCAGCAACAATTACATTATCTTTATTATAGTTTTTTCTCCATCTTTCAATTTT
>OLPF01001741.1_pt1 | contig 16730 bp, 13 predicted proteins | sample 1673121 | NCBI WGS metagenome assembly OLPF01 (sample SAMEA3136756, study PRJEB25190) | human gut metagenome
TTTTTGTTCCATTTTCTTTTACTGTTACTACATTTGCCCATTCTTTTTGAGTTTCGTGATAATTATACCAATTATCTTTACTAGCATCTGCTTTTTTCCACCCGTTATCGTAATATACGGGTATCATCCCTTCTTTTACTAATGGTGGGTTTACTGTTTCTTTTGGTGTTTCTTTTACTGTTTTTTGGCTAGTTTTATAATTGTTTTCTATTTCTTTGGCTGTTAGTGCTTGGTTATATATTCTTACTCCATATATTTTTCCTTTTAGGCTGGTTTCCCCTGTTCTTGAATCTCTTCCTATCCACACATTTAGCCAGTCGTAGTTATAATTTCCTATTTCTGCTTCTGTGCTTGTAAAAACTTGTTCTCCGTTTACATAAATAAAAATCTGATTTGTTTCGTGTTGAAATACATAACTAATTTGATATGTTTCTTGATTGTTTGTAATTATATTTCTAGTTCTTTTGTCTATTGCTCCATTATTTATATACGCTCTTAATGCATTGTTGACATCTTTTTCATAATTGATACTGTTAGCTGTAGAAAAATTACCAATAAATATATCTCTTGCTGATAATTCGTCCATTTGTGTTAGGATTTCTATCGTATTGTTATTTTTAAAAATATCTTTTAATTTGTTCCCAAGGTAAATTCCATCGTCTACTCCGTCTAGTCCTATTGCTCCATATTGCCATCCACTTCTTGAATGATATAGTATGTTTTCTAGGCTTCCATCATTGCTATTTCCGCTTAAGTCTTTCCAAGTAGATGTATACATATCATGACCATTCCCTGTATTGTTGTTTCCTTCATATTGCAATATTAATCCTTCGTATTTATATCCTTCTTTTGTTACAGGGTATGTATAACCATCTTTATAATAATAGTATGTTTCTTCTGGTTTGCTAGTATCTTTTATTTTTATTGTTTTTCCTGCTGTGTCAAACTGATATTGGCTTAAATTTAATATTCCATTATAACTTAATTCTAAATTGTTTCTTAATATATATTGTGCTGTTTCAGAAAATACATATGTTTTGCTTTCTTCTGGTATATTTATTTTTTCTCCTGTTCCTATTTTTTCTAATTGTTCTACAGTATATATAGATATTCTATTAATAGCATTTTGTGTTTCATTCTGACTATATATTTCTTGCACTTCTTCTCCTAATTCTAATTGTGTTTCTCTTTTTACTGAAGTTAAAATTAGTATTCCCATAAGGAATGTAATAAAAAATAATCCCGCAATTAGAACAAATAAAGTTGCAACTCCTTTTTCGCTTTTCATTTGTTTTTCCTCTCTTTCTATTTTTTTATGAAATTATTTATTTTTCTATACAATAAAATATCTGTATTGCCTATACAGATATTTTATTATTTTTCTTTATAAAAATCAAGGATATTTCAAACTTTTCCTTATTATAACATTTTTTTCATTACTGTGCCATTCTTTTGTCAATATGAATACACATATCAGATATAATTTCTGATACTTCTGTTACAATTTCTTCTTTTACTTTATCTATTTTTGCATCTAGTCTTTTTACCTCTTGTTTTAACTCGTCTACATCTCTCCTTAATTCTTTTTGGCCCTGCTTTAACTCGTCTACATCTTTTCTTAATTCTTTTTGCCCTTGTTTTAAGTCGTCTACATCTTTTCTTAATTCCTTTTGCCCTTGTTTTAATTCATTTACACATTTTGTTAGTTCTTCTTGTCCTTGCACTAAATTTTGTAAAATTTCTTGCATATTCATCATATTTTGTTGCATTTGTAACATTGTCTGCATCATCATATTTTGACTAGATAAAATTTGTTCTTCTAAATTAGTATTCATTACTTTTTCCTCCTTATTAAATATAATAATGCCCCCTTAATTTTCTTTATTCTATCATTTTTTTATAAAGTTGTCAATTGTTTTTGGCAATTTTACAAATTATTTTTTATCCATTTTATTCTTTCTTCTCTTAATTTTTTCTTAAACTTTACCCCTTTTACTTCTTTATAATTAGCTTTTATTAGTTTCCCATTTACCTGTTTAATTAATTCATTTCCTATTTTTGCAAAATTAAAATTATTGTTTTTTTGTCTATTAGTATAGTCGCATTGTATGACAATTTCCATTCCATCTAATTCCAAAACTGACTTATCTATTTTTTCTATAAAATCTACTTGTTTAGAAGGTTTCATTTTTAAAAATTTTCCTGCACGCATATGTTCTATAGTTGCTATTAGCCCTGATTCTTTCCATTTTTTAGGTACTCCAATTCTATCAGATAAGTTTTTTACTAATATAATTCCATTTTTGTCATGTCCATAATGATGTGGCAAAATTTCTTTTGGTGTACTTGCTTTTCCTAAATCATGTACTAATACAGCATATCGTATTGCTAATTGATTTGTTAATTTAGCTGATTTATCTAAAGCCAACATAGTATGGCAGAAAACGTCTCCTTCTGGATGGTATTGTATTGGTTGTGGTATACTAATTAAGTCATTAATTTCTTTAAAATGCACATCTAATACATTCGCTTTCTTTAATACTTCAAAAAATATAGATGGTTTTGTAGACGTAATTGCTTTTTTTAATTCTTCATATACTCTTTCTTTTGGTAAAGTTATTAATTCTTTTTTTAAACTATTCATTAACTTTATTGTATTTTCTTCTACTAAAAATTGCAAAGTACTTGCAAACCTTGCTACTCTATATACTCTTAATGGGTCTTCTCTAAAAGCATTTGTAGTTGCTCTTATTATTTTATTTTCAATATCTTGTTTAGCATGAAAAGGATCTATTATTTCCCCTGTTAAAACATCTTGTGCAATTGCATTAATAGTAATATCTCTTCTTGCTAAATCTTCTTGAATTGTAATTTCTTTTCCTGTTTTTATTTGAAATTGCTTATGACCTATACCTATTTTGTATTCTTTTCTTGCTAATGCAATTTCATAGCCTTTCAAGTCAAACACTGCAAAAAACTTTCCTCTTTTTTTGGCCTCTGGAAATAAATTGCAGAACTCTTCTTGGGTCAATCCTGTTACGCAATAGTCATAATCTTGTATTTCTTGTTTTAATATTTTGTCTCTTACTGCCCCTCCAACTAAATATATATTTCCACCATTGGCTTTTATTTTATTTGCAATTTGAATAATATCTTGCATCATTTTCTCCCTTATTTAATTCCTGTTCTTATAGTACATTTAGGATTTATACTCAAATTCCTCCATAAAAGGAAACATTTCTTTTAATGCTTTATCAGATATTAAGTTTAAACGTGCATGTGGGCTTTTTTCTTTTATTGTAATTAATTCTTGGGAATAACAATTATCTGATACCTTGTATATTAAATATCGATTCTGATTATAATTAAAATACAGTCCAAAACCATTATTTAAATCTTTTCTCATCTTTTCTAAAGTATAATTTTCCATTTATTCTCCTATCATTTCAATAAATTCTTTTTCGCTAATAATTGTTACTCCTAAATTTTGTGCTTTGGTTAGTTTACTTCCCGCTTCTTCTCCAGCTAATACATAACTTGTTTTTTTAGAAACCGTACTAGAAGTTTTTCCTCCGTATTTTTCTATTAAATCTTGTGCTTCTTCTCTTGTATATTTTTCTAAAGCTCCTGTTAATACAAATGTCTTTCCTGCAAATCTTTCATCCACACTTTCCTCTATAGCTTTCATATTAACTCCTGATTTTTGTAATTTTTTAATTAAATCCTTGGTTTGTTCTTGTTGAAAAAAGCAATAAATACTATCTGCAATAACAGGTCCAATATCCTCAATTAAACTAAGCTCTTCATAAGTGGCTTTCATCAAATTATGGATTGTCTTATATTTTTTTGCCAATAATTTAGATGTTTTATTTCCTGTATGTCTAATTCCAAAGGCATTAATTAGTTTTGCTAAATCATTATTCTTGCTTTTTTCTATTGCTTCTATTAAATTGCTAGCAAATTTTTGTCCATTCTTTTTTAAAGATGCAATATCCTCAATCTTTAAAGTATATAAATCCGCAATATTATGAATAAGTCCTTTCTCAATTAGTTGCTCTACAATAGATAGTCCTAATCCTGTAATATCCATCCCTTCTTTAGAAGCAAAATGTGCAATGCTTCTTAATTGTACTGCTTTACATTCTATGCCAATACATCTTCTAACTGCTTCTCCCTCTTCTCTAATTGCTGCCCCTCCACATACAGGACAAGTATCTGGCATAATAAATTCTTTTTCTTGACCAGTTCTTTTTTTCTTAACCACACCAACAACTTCTGGTATAACATCTCCTGCTTTTTGGATAATGACAGTATCTCCTATTTTTAAATCTTTTTCTTTTATAAAATCCTCATTATGAAGAGTTGTTTTAGAAATAGTAGATCCGGCAACTTTTACAGGCTCTAATATTGCCATTGGTGTTATTGCTCCTGTTCTTCCTACTTGACAAATAATATCTTTTAGAATTGTTTCTTTTTTTTCAGGTGGGTATTTATAAGCAATTGCCCATCGTGGCGTTTTAAAAGTACTTCCCATCTTTTCTCTTAATTCTAAATTATCTACTTTAATAACAGCTCCATCAATTCCAAAAGTTAATTGTTCCCTTTGTTCTCCAATTTTTTCGATTTCCTCTATAGCTTCTTCTATGTCATTGCAAAGTACTTTAATAGGATTTATCTGGAAACCTATTTTTTCCAAATAAATAAGGCTTTCATTATGAGAAATAAATGGTATAGAAGTGCATTTTTGTACATTAAATATATAAATATTTAGTGGCCTTTTGGCTGCAATAGAATTATCTAATTGGCGTAATGAGCCTGCTGCTGCATTACGAGCATTTGCAAAAAGAGGCTCTTCTAAAATTTCCCTTTCTTCATTTAATTTTTCAAAATCTTTTGTTGCAATAAATACTTCTCCTCGTACTGTAATATCAATTGGCTCCTTTAGTTTTTTAGGAATGTTATGAATGGTTTTCAAATTATCTGTAACATCTTCTCCAATAATTCCATCTCCTCGAGTTGCTCCTCGAACAAATTCTCCACCTTTATATTCTAATGCTACCGATAATCCATCAATTTTAGTTTCTACTACATATTTTAATGGCAAGTCATATTGACTTGCATATTCTTTCATTCTTTCATCAAAGTTTCTGAGTTCTTCAAAATTGAAAACATCCTGCAAACTTTGTAGTGGCACTTCATGTTCTACTTTTTCAAAACCTTCTTTTACACTTCCTCCTACTTTCTGTGTTAACGAATCTACTGTAATTAAATTTGGAAATTGTTTTTCTAAATTTTTTAGTTCATTCATTAACATATCATATTCAAAATCACTAATTTCAGGTGCATCATCATCATAATATTTTTTTGCATGATATGCAGTTATTTTATGTAATTCCTCTATTCTCTTTTTTGCTTCTATTTCTTTCATTTTAACCTCCATAGGTTTATTTATTGAAATAATTCTTTTCCGTTTTTTAAATAATCATATCCTGAAAAAATTGTTGCAATTGTTGAAATTATCATTAAACCTGTTGTTAATAAATTTAAACTAAATGCAAAGCCTTGTAAATTTCCAGTAAATATTGCTCCAAAAGAATTAATATCAATAAATGCTAAAATAATGGCAATCATTTGTGTTGCTGTTTTTAGTTTTCCCCAAAAACTAGCCGCTATTACTTTTCCACCTTTTTCTACAGCAATTAGTCGGTAACCTGATACAATAAACTCACGTGCTACTACAATAATTGGTATCCAAGCTGGTAATTTCATAGCCTCTACTAACATAATCATAGCTGCTAATACTAGGATTTTATCTGCTAATGGATCTGCAAATTTTCCAAAGGTTGTAATTTCATTTCTTTTTCTTGCTATGTAACCATCTAATTTATCTGTAATAGATGCAACAATAAAAATAGCATCTATTATAAACCAAATAATTGGAACTCCTAAGAATTCTCCATTTATTCCTAAAAACGGTATAATTACCATTATTGGTACTAATATAATTCTAAATATAGTTAATTTGTTAGCTAAATTCATTTTTTGTTCTCCTTTTTTTTATTCAAATTCTAAGTTAGATTATATTTTTAATTTAACTTTGTGTCAATCTTTTTATTGAATTTTTATTTTTCTCTTTTCTTATATTAAAATAAAACGTCCAAAACCCAAAAAATAATGTAATAATTCGTGTTTACTGTAATTATTACATTAACAAAAGTTTATTAAAGCCTTAAGACAAAAGCCCCGTCCCTTTGTCTATTTAGTTTGTTCTACAATATCCATAATATCTGCAACAAATTGTCCTATAATGGGTATATTTAATTTTACAACTTGTTGTAAGACTAAAATTAAAATAGCAGTTATAATTGTAAATCCAATTCCAATTCCTACTCCTTTAGAAATTCCAGCTAAAAAATTTCTAACTAGTATTTGTTTTTTATTTCCCATAATACTACTTATTTCTTCTAGCTTGGATTTTGTTAACAGTTCATTTATTTGATCTAATTTTTCATTTAAAATGTTTTTCTTTTTTCTTATTGCAAACATTATTTTCTCCTTTATTTTATATTTGAAGTTAATTATATGCTTATGTATAATTTTTCATATGCAAAAATAAAACTAATGTCATATACATTAGTTTTATTTTTTGCATATTTTATTGGTTTATACTATTTTCTATTTCATTTAGAAAAATTGCATTGCTTTCTACTACATTATTAACATTTGGTATGGTTTGTGTTATTAAGTCTTCTAACATTTTAATTAGTTCTTGCAATCTTCCGTATGTCTTTTCCCATCATTTCCCAATTATTGTTTTTGGTTGATTCGTCTAAATTTTTATTTGCTTTAATAATTGCATTAATTAATCCTTCTTGTGTGTCTGTATTTTCTACTTCTATATTAACAGCAGATTTTGAAAGTAAGTTTTCAATTGCTTCTTCTAAATTATCTCCAATGGCTACTTTGTTTCCAGATGCCACTACAATTTTTTTAATTACCGGTACAAGAGATTCATTTGTATATACTTGATATATTGGTTCAACATACAAGAGTGTGTTATTTATTGGAACTACAATCATATTTTTAATTAATTTTGTTCCTGAAGTATTTAAACTATTAATTACTGCTGATATTGTTTCGTCTTCTTCTAACTGTTTATCTAATTGTGCAGGGCTTAAAATATTTTCAGAAGAATCAAATTTATATAATTTTAATTTCATTTCTGTACCATCATAGGTTCCTACTAAGTAAGAAATAATATTTTGTTTTCCATAACTTGTATAAGGAATTACTAAACCTAATTGTTCTTTTTCTGAATCTAGTGTTTTTAACATAGTATAATAGCTTTCCATGTATGTTCCTACTCCTGTTGTAACTTTTGTTGTATTTGCTTTTGCTACCTCCCATAAATCATCATTTCTATACAATACTTCTGTTTGTACTTTATGGTATCTTTCATACATCTTTGCTTGAATATTGTATAAAAATTGAGGATATACAAAATGACTTGCAATGTCTTGTGGTATTTCTTCTTCCTTTTCTACAAATAAATTTGGATAAATATTTCTATATGCCATTGCAATTGGATCTGTTCTATCTGTTATATAAAATGTAACTGTTCCATCATAACTATCGATTAAAACTTTAACAGAGTTTCTAATATAATTTATTTTAGTTTTTATCCCATTAATTTCTATATTTGTATCTTGAGAATATGGATAACAATTACTTGTTGTATATGCATCCAATACCCACACTTGTTTTCCTTCGTCTGTAATTACTAAATATGGTTCTTCATCATATAATAAGTATGGCATAAGTTTTTTTGCGCGCTCTATTATATTTCTATTAACAATAATTTTACTTTCATTTGTAATATTAGTTGAAAAAGCAAAACCCCAATTATTTGTTGTTATTCCTAATGCTAATCTATCTCCAAAATTTAAGTTTAAACCAGCTTTTCCATCATATATATTTTCTGTATTAGTTGATGTACTTGTTGGATAATCAAATTCTGTTTTTCCTTTTGCATTTACTACAATGGCAGAATTTGTTTCTAAACCAAAATATATTCTTGGTTGTGTTATTTCTATTTTTTCGTCTTTCCCATTAAAGTCTGATTGTACATATTCTATGTTCCCTCTTGTATCTACTTTAGAAGCATATGTAATAATACTTCCATATCCATGTGTATAATTATAAGTTTTGTTGTCATAAGTTCTATTAACGCCATCAATTAAAATTTCTCTTGGTGAAATATAAACTAAACTTTGTTTACCATAAATATTATAGTTTTGAATTTTTGTATGATTATAAGAATAGTATCCAACTGAATCCTTATATTCAGACAATGTTTTTAATGTCATATCTTCACTTACTATTGGAATATTATTAATTACATTTGTATATTTTTCTACTTCTTGTCTTTCAATTGTTCCTGCATTTTCAATTTGTATTTCTTCTATATTTAAATTGTAAGCATCTCTAGTATTTTGTATATGGTATTCAATATAGGTTTTTTCTTTATCTAGTACATTAGGACTTACAAAAATCCATTGAAATAATGTCATTACAACAAATAGTCCTACTAAATAAATTGGAATTGTAAATATTGCTTTTACTGCATTTTTGTATTTTTTCTTTTTAATAAAAAGAATGGTTAATGTTATTGCTACTAAAATAATAATTGCTAATATTCGATACCCCCATAGTTTAACTGTAACATCTGTAAAACCAGCTCCTGTTAATTCTGTATTATTTATATCTTCCAATTTAATAAACTTCTCAAACAAAATATCTTGTGTTTTTAAATAAGTAATCCCAGCAATACAAATTGCAATAATAAGTGCAAATATAATCATTTGTTTTACAAATGTACTTCTTTTTAAGAGTTGACTATCAATTCCATCAAAATAAATATTAAAAGTAGCAACATAATAAATACCTGTATACACTGCTAAGGTTATTACTAGACCCATTATATAAAAAAATATTAATTCAATAAATGGTTTTTGAAAAACGTAATATCCAATGTCTTGTCCAAATATAGGATCAAACATTTCAAAGGAAGCACTATTTAAAAACAATATTGTTTTATTAATTAATATGTTTGAAGTAAATATTGCTATAATAGAACCTAATATTAATGCTATTGATTTATTGGGTAGTTTTGGCATTGTTTTATTTTCTTCTACAAAAAACTTTTTTAATCCTGCTTTAATAAATTTATTTGTAATATAAATTGCCAAAAACCATACAATAAAATTAATACCCGTAATAATAAATTGGTATCTCACGTTTTGATTAAATACATCAATATATTCTTCTCCAATCTCTTTTATTTGTAAAAATTCTCCTCTATAATTTATAAAAGCATATAAAGCAAATAACACAATAAATATCAAAACAAGAATTACTCTTTTTTTATAATTTGTCTTTTTTTCTTTTGTTTGCGTTTTTACTTGTTCTTCCATTAACCCTACCCTTCCTAGTCTTCTTTGACTAACTTTCAATATTTTTTAAATAATAGCTTCTAGAAATTCTTGCGGATTAAACACTTCCATATCATCAATTTTTTCCCCTACGCCAATAAATTTTACTGGTATTTTATTTTGTTCTACAATTCCAACAACAACTCCACCTTTTGCTGTACCATCTAATTTAGTAAGAATTAATCCTGTTAGTTCAACAGTTTGACTAAATGCTTTTACTTGTGCTATTGCATTTTGACCAGTTGTTCCATCAATTACTAACAAGGTTTCTTTTGAAGCTTCTGCTAATTCTTTTTCTATTACTTTATTAATTTTAGAAAGTTCTTCCATTAAATATTCTTTGTTATGCAATCTTCCTGCCGTATCACAAATTAATACATCTGCATTGGTTTGTTTTGCTACTTGTATTGCTTCAAACACAACAGATGCTGGATCTGCTCCTTCTTCTTTCTTTACTATATTTACTCCCGCTCGATTAGCCCAAATTTCTAATTGTTCTACTGCTGCTGCTCTAAAAGTATCTGCTGCTGCAACAACTACCTTTTTTCCATTTTGTTTTAATCGATTTGCTATTTTTCCAATAGAAGTAGTTTTTCCAACACCGTTTACACCAACTACTAATATAACAGAAGGTTTCGTATTTAAGTTTAATTCTACTGTTCCCACATCTAATAATTCAGTCATAATTTCTTTTAATGCTTTTTTTACAGTTTCCTCATCCTGTATATTTTCTCTTTTTATTTTATCTCTTAATCTTGCAATAATTTCTATAGATGTATTTACACCAATGTCAGATATGATTAAAACTTCTTCTAATTCTTCTAATAAATTTTCATCCACTTTTCTAAAAGATGCAAAAACATTATTTATTTTATCATTAAAATTATCTTTTGTTTTTCCTAATCCTTGTTTTAATTTTTCAAAAAAGCCCATTCCTGCCTCCTAATTATATATATCTAGAATTTTATTAATAGCTTAAAATTTTAAAAAGTAATTGTTGCTGTTCCCATTAGAACTCTTTTTAATAGTGCTAAATCTATTACATCTATTTCTGTTCCATTTTTTTGAAGCATTCCTGCACAATAATAATTATCTGTTAATTTTTGCATTTCCATTAAATGTCTTTTTACTAATGCTAAATCTATTACATCAACTTCTGTATCTCCGTTAACATCTCCATCTTTTATAATTGTATATGTTTTATCTAATACTTTTATTTTATAATCAGTTGCTAGTTTTTCTTCTTTTAAAACATTTCCATCTTTGTCCATAATAGAATAATTTTTAGTATTCAATTTTTTTACTAATTCTTCTACTGTAACTTCTGGTGTAACTTTAACAGTCATTTTTTCTTGATTAATTATTATTTTTTCATCAGAAACTTCTTTTCGTTTTAAGTCATAATATTCAACAATTGCATCTGCATCCGCTTTTGCAATTTTTTTAATATCTTCATCAGAATCAATATATTGCACATCTGTTCCTTTAATGTAACAATGTTCTATTAAAATAGTTGGCACTCCTTCTCCATTTTGTATATTGGCAGATGTGCTTGCTGGCACTTCTACTTTTTGTCCGTCTTTAATTATGGTAACCTTTCCATAATCTATCATTGTTCCTCTCATGGCATAACGAATAATTCCATAATAATCTGCTCTTGTCCCATCTGTGTATACATCTGTTGTATCTGTTGGAATTAATCTTGTTTTAACACCTCTATTACTAATTCCTAATGCAGATAATTTACTTAATATTTTATTAGATAACTCTGTTGTATTCTTATTATATTTTTCTAATGAATTATTAGCACTTACATAAATCTCTGCACCACTGACAGTTGAACTTTCTGAACTATTAATATGTAAACTAATTAATAAATCTGCTTTATTGTTTCTGGCAATCATTGCTCTCTCAAATATCATTAATTCTCCACTAGGCAAACCATTGTGTGTTAAAATAACATTTACATTTTCGTATTCTTGTAAATACTCTTTTATGTAATTTGCAATTTTTAAACTAACATCTTTTTCATATATAGAACCATTAACTGCCCCTGGATCTTTTCCTCCGTGTCCTGGATCTAATACTATTGTCATAGCTTGTACTACATTTGTAGTCAATATTGTAAACATGATTATAAACAAAATAATAGCTATCTTTGAAATTTTCATTATATTCTCCTTTTACTTGTACACATAAATTTTTACCGCACCTGTTAAAATTTTATATATTTAGAACAGTTTTTACAACTTACAGTTTCTCTTGTTTTTTTAAAGTTATTATACATTAATTTTTTATGAAATTCAATGAAATATTTTTTAATTTGCATAAATTATGTTGAATTTTTTATATTTTAATTTACTTACAGTATATCAGCAAATAATACTACAAAAATAAATATAAACTGTGGGAATAAGCATTGCTTACCCCCACAGAAAGGAATAACTATCAATATATGTAATCATAATTTGCGTATTTGGATATGTATCCTTCTACGCATTCTTGGTTTTCAGTAGTTAAAACGTGAAGACAATCTACTGTTTCATCTAAAACAATTAACACCTCTCCTTTTCGATCCCCTGCTCCTGAACCAATTCCTAAGTCTTGGTGAATACAGGCCCATTCAGTCGTGTATATGTTTACTGTGGACTTGTCTGTTAAAACGATTTTGTACCCATAGGTCAAGTATCGCTTTATGACAAATCCTTCCAATCCATCTTCTGTCCTTATATAGCAGAATTCGCCATATTCGGGACTATCAAATCGTTCGTGTGCCTCGTACACAACATCACCAACTCGAAGTTGAACAGACTTGTTGTCTTGATTTTTTACCGCTGCTGACTTTCTTGTTGGTTCAGTCCTCAAGGTAAGTTTTGCAACTCTTACAAAGAGTTGCATAGATGGTGCCTCTTCAGATAAAGCAGTTGTCGATGACAATCCTAGAAACAGAGCTACAAGCATGAAGATAGCAATTGTCCGTTTCATGAAGTTTCCTCCTTTTTTATTATATATGGCTTTTACCATATCTATGTTTATTTTACCATTTTTTCTATTTTATGTCAATTTGTATTTTGATTGTTTTGTAAAATTTTTTTCCTATTTCAAAAAATTTAATCTCCTAAACAGATTCCTATATTTCTTGCTGTTTTTGTTAGGTCATGGTCTTCTGTTACTATTCTAGTATTGCTTTCTGCTGTTCCACCTTGTACAGCTCCTATTTTTTTATTGTTTCCTACTACATCCTCTAATGGTACAAAATCCAATTTTCCCTCTTTTATAACAGTTAAAACATTAAAAGTTCCTTGCATTGCTAGTTCCATTGCTTTTGCTCCATATTTTGTAGATAATACTCTGTCAAATGAAGTTGGTGTTCCTCCTCTTTGCATATAGCCTAATGTTGTATTTCTAGTAATTAAGCCTGTTCTTTTTTCTAACTCTTTTGCTACCTTTTCTCCTGCTCCACCTAATTTTATATTAATAACTCCTGCTCCACCATCTCTTACTTCTTGTACTTCCATATCTCCACCTTTTGGTGTCGCTCCCTCTCCAACAACAACTACGGCAAAGTTTTTGCCCATAGCTTGTCTTTTTTTAATACTTTCTGCTACTTTATCAATATCATATGGAATTTCTGGAATTAATGCTACATCTGCACCACCTGCTATTGCTGATTCTAACGCTATCCAACCAGCATATCTTCCCATTACTTCTAGACACATAATTCTATTATGTGTCTCTGCTGTTGTATGTAATCTATCTATGGCATCTGTAGCAACCTGCACAGCTGTATTATAGCCAAATGTAATGTCAGTACATGCTACATCATTATCTATTGTTTTTGGTACACCAATTACCTTTAAGCCTCTTAATGTAAAATCCCTAGCTGATTTTTGTGTGCTGTCTCCTCCTAATGTAAAAATACAATCAATACCATCTTCTTTTACATTTTGCACACATTTTTCTGATAAGTCTTGATATGTAATATTTTCATTTTGGTCTATTACTTTATAATTAAATACATTTGCATTTAAAGATGATCCAATGATGGAACCACCTTTATGTAGTATTCCAGAAGCATTATTCTTTGTACTTAGCTTTACATAATTGTTATTTAATAAACCATTATATCCATCTACAAATCCTAAACATTCAATATTATTTTCTTCTGCTGTTTTTACAATTGCTCTAATAACTGCATTAAACCCTGAAACGTCTCCACCATTTGCAAGTATTGCTACTTTCTTTACCATAAAAATTTCCTCCTTCAAATCTATTTTAACTAATCACATTATATCAGTTTTCCTCATATTTGCAAGAGTTTTTTGCTTTTTTCCTAGATTTATGGTATACTTATAATATACCATAAATCTAGAAAGGGGTTACTTGTAAAATGTTTGAGCAACAGCATAATTTTGTAGAACGTTCCCGGAAATACTATTTCTGTGAATTTGATAACGATCGTAATCGCACCATGACTCAGGCAGAACACAAACTCCGTGCTATGAAAACTTTCTGTGGAAAACATTTTGTTTCCGGAAACATTATTGAGGGAAGCGACTACTTGCAGGTAGTTGTTGTCTACTCTCGGTAACCTCAAAAAAGACATCTGAAAATTCAGATGTCTTTTTTTGGTTATTGTATAGGAAAAATCAAATTTTTTATTAATATTTTCGTGTTATCAAGCGTAAGCAATAAAAAAGAATATAATAAGTTTCCTACACAGCAAAGCTAAGCTTCTTTGGTCTGTGTGCCGTTTACAAAGCAAAATGTACATCTAGCAAGGTTATTTTTCTTATATTTTAATAACTCCGCCAATCATTCTACTTAAAGCACTTTGAGCTGCTAATTCTGTTTTTCCACCAGATACAATAATGCAATCATCTGTTGTTATTATTCCTTCTGCTTTTAAATTTTCTATAGCCTTTTCTAATATTTTTTCAATATTATCCCCTTCTTCTTTTACAAGAATTGGTCTAATATTCCAGCTTAATCCTAATTGACGATAAGTAATTTCGTTTTTTGTTACCGCATATATTGGGCATTGTGGGCCAAAGCTAGAAATTAGTCTTGGTGTATCTCCACACTCTGTATAAGTTAAAATTAGTTTTGCTTCTACATTCATAGCACTAGCACATATAGAATGGTTAATATGAAATTCATAATTATTACTTGGCTCTTCATACACTCTATTTCTAAATCTTTTCCAATATTTAATTGTACTTTCTACTTTTTTTGCAATAGTATCCATTGTTTTTACACATTCAACAGGAAATTTTCCCATAGCAGTTTCTCCTGATAGCATAATAGCTGAACTTCCATCAAACACAGCATTTGCTACATCACTTACCTCTGCTCTTGTTGGTCTTGGATTATCACACATTGATTCTAACATTTGTGTTGCTGTAATAACTGGTTTTCCTGCTCTATATGTTTTTTTAATGAATTGTTTTTGCAAAACTGGCACTTCTTCCATTGGAATTTCTACTCCTAAATCTCCACGTGCCACCATAATTCCATCTGATACTTCTAGGATTTTGTCAAAATTATCTATTCCTTCTCTGTTTTCTATTTTAGAAATAATTTTAATATGTTCTCCGTGATTTTGTTTTAACACTTCTCTAATAGCTAAAACATCTGTTGGTTTTCTGACAAAAGAGGCTGCTATGTAATCAAACCCAACTTTTATGCCATATTTAATATCTTCTTCATCTTTTTGTGTTATGCTTGGCAAATTTAATATAAGATTTGGAATGTTTATACTTTTTGTATTTGTTAATTTTCCCCCATGAATTACTGTGCATATTATATCTTTATTGTTTATTTCTTTTACAGTTAATTCAATAGTTCCATCATTAACTAGTATTGTACTTCCAACAGATACGTCTTTATATAGTTCTTTGTAACTTACAGAAACCTCATTTTCATTTCCTAGTTTATCTTCATTTAGTAAAGTAAATGTTGCTCCATTTTCTAACATAATTCCATTATTCTCAAATTTTCCAATTCTTATTTCAGGTCCTTTTGTATCTAATAGCAACGGAATTGGTAAACCTAATTCTGTCCTTACTTTTTTAAATAAATTGATTCTTTCTTCTTGGTCTTGATAATTTCCATGTGAAAAATTAATTCTTCCTACGTTCATTCCAGCAAGCATTAGTCTTCTTAATTTTTCTTCGCTATCCACTGCTGGTCCTAGTGTACAAACTATTTTTGTCTTTCTCAAAATATTTCATTCCTTTCTTTGTTAGTTGTATATTTTTTACTATTCATTTTTTCCATGTAATAATATATTCCATTTGTTATTATTTTGTTATCCATTTTACTAAATTCATATTTTCTGCATCTAATAACATCTCATGCTTTGGCATAATTCTAAATGTATAGCCATAATTACCACCTGTATTTAATTCTATTTTTCCTGCAAAAGTATAGGTTTTACTTTCATCATCCTCGTTAATTAGTTTCATTGGAATAATACTAATGTTTTCTACTGTTCCATTTTCTAATATTTTTCCATAATATGTTTGGGCTTCTATATTTTCTACTGAAATATTTGGTAACTTTACACTACACATTACATCAATATTATTGCCTGCATCTATGGTAATATTGTCTAAATTATTAATTTGTGATATTTCAATATCCTCCCAATTAGCAACAGTATTTTCTTTCCAAGCATTATATTCTGTTACCAAGTCCAATTTACTAAAGTATTTATTTGTTAAGTTACAAAGTGGCATATAGAGTTTCTCTGTATAGTCCACTAACATTCTTGATGTACTAAATCTTCCTCCTGTACTAATAATAGAATTCTTCATTAATTTAATCCATTGACTTGATAAGCCATTTTTATCTTTATTATAATATGCTGGTATAATTTTACTTTCTAATGTTGTATAAATGCTTTCACTGTCAGCTAAATCTTGTGCTTCATAAGATTCATATTCATCATTTGTTCCAATTGCCCAACCATTTTTCTGGTTGTATCCTTCTGCCCACCATCCATCTAATACACTAAAGTTTACTACTCCATTAATAGATGCTTTTTGACCACTTGTTCCTGATGCTTCCATTGGTCTTCTAGGATTATTTAACCATACATCTACACCACTTATTAAATATCTTGCCATGGCAATGTTGTAATCTTCTAACAAAAAGATTTTTCCTTTAAATTGTGGCATAGCAGATATTTCATGAATATATTTAATTAAATCTTGTCCTTCTTTATCTGCTGGATGT
>OLPF01001743.1_pt1 | contig 16703 bp, 16 predicted proteins | sample 1673121 | NCBI WGS metagenome assembly OLPF01 (sample SAMEA3136756, study PRJEB25190) | human gut metagenome
ACTAAAATTTTAAATTTATTTTTAATATTTTTTTCTGTTATTTTATATTATTTAGTACATCTTTATTATAAGATGTTTTTGCTGGTATGTAACTATACTACCTTGTAAATAAAAATGCCTTAAAATCGATTCTAGAGCGTCACTTTTGGGAGGCTTTTTATATGTATGATGATGTTCCAGAAATTATGCGAGAATTCTTACAATATATGATTAGTATTAAAAATAGATCAATAAATACTGTCAATGAATATTATTATGATTTAAGATATGCTTTTAGATTTTTAAAATTGTATAAAAATGGTACTAAAAATATTAATAACGAATTAATTGAATCTACAGGAATTTTAGATATAGATTTAAATTTTATTAGAAAAATTGAACTTGATGATTTATATGAATATTTAACATTTATGGCAAACGAACGTTCTGACAAATCTACAACTAGATCTAGAAAAGTTTCAGCCCTAAAAACTTTCTTTGATTATTTAACTTTAAAAAGAAAAGTTTTAGATAAAAATCCTACTGCTGAACTTGAAACTCCAAAACTTTCAAAAAGACTTCCTAAATATTTAACACTTGAAGAAAGTGTCACTCTACTCCACTCGATCTCCGGAAAATTCGAAAAAAGAGATACATGTATTATTACCTTCTTCCTAAACTGTGGTCTTCGTCTTTCAGAGCTTATAAATATTAATTTTAAGGATATAAGGAATAATATACTAACAGTTGTAGGTAAAGGTGATAAAGAACGTTCTGTATACCTTAATGATGCCTGTGTTAAGGCTTATAATGAATATTTATCAGAGCGTGCTAAATATACTAATATAAAAGATAAAAATGCCCTATTTGTTAGTGAGAGAGGTACTAGAATTGGCAGAAGAACTGTGGAAATGATGGTAAAAAAGTATATTAATCTAGCAGGCCTTGATCCAAATAAATATTCTCCCCACAAATTAAGACATACTGCTGCAACTTTAATGCACAAATATGGTGGTGTGGATATTAGGGCGCTACAACAAATTCTAGGACATGAAAGTATTTCTACAACTGAAATATATACACATATTGACAATGATGAAATAAAAGATGCATTAAATAGTAACCCACTTAATAATATATAGAAAAAAATAAGCACTAATATAGTGCTTATTATTCGTATATAGGTAAAATTAATTTTTGACCTACATAAATATCAGAATCAGTTAAATTATTAATATCTTTTAATTCGTATATTATTTTCTGTATATTTAGATTTTTGTTTTTAGATTTTGAACATATATTCTTAGAAATTGACCATAAAGTATCATTATATGTAACGATATATTCACATTTTGGTTTTTCTTCTTTTGCTAAAACTTTAGTTGATAATATTCCCACAAACACTAGCGCTATAAGCAAAAGCAATATATTAATAACCTTTATTTTTCCATTTTTCTTATTTACTTTATTTCTTTTATACATAATTAATCACCTCAAAAACATTTGTTCTTATAACCATATTATACAATATGAACAATTGTTTGTCAATGATATTATTATAAAAAAACGAAAAAATGTTCTTTTTTATTTTACTCCTGTAGATCCAAAACCATTATCTCCTCTTTTTGTAGTATTTAGTGAATCTGCAAGTTCAAAATCTACACTAATATAAGGTAAAACAACTGCCTGAGCAATTCTCTCATAATTAGTAATTTTCCTTATTTCGTTACTGTCATTATGAATAGAAACTATTATCTCTCCTCTATAATCTGAGTCTACAACTCCAACACAATTTGCAGGTCTTAGTCCTTCTTTTGTTGCAATTCCGCTTCTTGCAAATATACCAAGAAATGTTAATTCTGGAAGTTCTAGGGCAATTCCAGTGCCAATTTTTACAGTTTCATGAGGCATTATACTAATACTTTCTGTATCAAGTAATGCATAAAGATCATACCCTGCAGCTTGTGAAGAACCTCTTGTAGGTATTTTAGCATTTTCTTTTAATTTTAATATTTTAACAACTTGTCCCATAATAAATCCTCCTAAATAATATATTTGTTAATTATAGGTTCAATTTCTGATAATATATTTTTTGATATTTTTAGATCAACATCAATATTTTCATTATATATTTTATTGCCTATAATAACATTCTCATTTTTTATATATTTTTCTATTTCATACTCAAAATCTTTAATGCAATTATATTTTACTTTTATATTATAATTAGTATACTCAATTATCTCTTTTTTATTAGTTAGCAAATATGCGCTTTTAAATGCTGAAAGATAAGCTCTAGAAAGCGGTCCCGCTCCAAGTAAAATTCCACCAAAATATCTAACTACAATTACTAAAATGTTTGTTAAATTTTCTTTTTTTATCATCTCGTAAATTGCCTTTGTGCCTGTTCCAGTCGGTTCACCATCATCAGAAAATTTAATGTTCTCTTTTGAATTTTCGTACAACGAATATAAGTATACAATATGTTTTGCATTAAAATTAGCTTTTCTTACTTCATCTAATTTTTCAGTTGCTTGTTTCTTTGAATTTATATTGAATATATAACATATAAATCTAGATTTCTTTTCATCATATTCAAAGTTTGAAATTGAATCAAAGTCTAATATGTCGTTATTATTTTTTATTAATGTATAATTTGGCATTTTAATATTTCTCCTGTTTTAATATAGAATTCTATATAATGAGTAATTTGAAACAACTTTTTTTAAATATTTTTGTGTTTCAGGGTATGGTATTGATTCAATGTCTTTTTTTTCAAGATTACTTGAAATAGTATTGGATTGCAACCATTTATCTACAGTACCATATCCTGCATTATATGCACAAATTGCAAGAAGGTAGTTTCCTTTATAGTGTTTTATTAAAGTGTCCATATATTTTGTTCCAAGTACAATGTTAAACTCTGGTGTATATAAAACACTATCATTTATTTCCTTAACCAAGTTTAACTCTTTATTTACCTCTTCAGCTGTAGAAGGCAAAATTTGCATCAGGCCATAAGCATCTTTGGATGATTTTGCCATTTTATCAAACCCACTTTCTGCTTTAATTATGCTTAGTATTAAATAAGGGTCTACGCAGTAATTTGAAGTAGTACTTGATATTATATCAATATACTCATTTTTATATATAAACTTTTTAAGTACAAATTTGCTGGAAAAAAACAGCATTAAAATTATAAATATAATAGTAATAAATAAAATAGTTTTTTTAGTTTTCATATTACCTACCTTTATTTTGCTTCATACCAATTTTTTCCTACGTTTAAATCTACAGTTAAAGGTACACTTAGTTTAATTACATTTTCCATTTCCTCTTTTAATATTTTACTTGCCATATCTACCTCACAGATAGGACACTCTATTAAAAGTTCATCATGAACTTGCATTATTAATTTTGATTTTAAATTATTTTCTTTAAGTCTATTATAAATTCTATTCATTGCAAGTTTAATTATGTCTGCCGCACTTCCTTGTATTGGAGTATTCATTGCTACTCTTTCTCCAAACTTTATTATATTTTTATTTTTACTTTGAAATTCCTTAATATATCTTCTTCTGCCAAATATAGTAGATACGTAGCCTAATCTCTTTGATTTATCTACAATGTCTTTCATAAAATCTGCTATTTTACTATACTTTTCAAGATACATTTGTATATATTCCTTTGCCTCTTTAGAAGAGCTGTTGATGTTTTTTGCAAGGCCGTATTCACTGATACCATATACTATACCAAAATTAACTGCTTTTGCTCTTCTCCTAAGTTCTGGTGTTACTTCCTCAGGTCTTACATTAAATACCTTAGATGCTGTAATTGTATGTATATCTTCATTGCTATTAAATGCATCTATCATAGTTTGATCTTTTGAAATATCAGCAAGCATTCTAAGTTCGATTTGAGAATAATCCGCATCTATTATCATATACTCATCTTTGGCAGTGAAAAATTCCCTTATTTTCCCACCAATTTCTTGCCTTATTGGAATATTTTGAAGATTTGGCTCAACACTACTAAGTCTTCCAGTAGCAGTAACCGTTTGCATAAATGTAGTATGTATTCTATTATCAGATTCAATTTTTGAAGCTAGAGAATCAACATAAGTTGATTTTAGTTTAGCAAGTGTTCTATATTCAAGAAGTAATGGAATTATCTCATGTTGTGATTCTAAACCTTCTAATACCTCTTTATCGGTTGAATACCCTGTTTTAGTTTTTCTAGCACCTTTTAATCCTAACTTTTCAAATAATATGATACCAAGTTGCTTAGTAGAGTTTATGTTGAATTCTTCTTCTGCAAGTTCATATATCTTTCTTGTAAGTTCTTCTATTTTTTCTGATATCATTATGTCAAAACTTTTAATTTTATTTTTATCTACATGCATTCCAGTGTGTTCCATTGAAGCGAGTGTTGTTACAAGTGGCATTTCAATCTCGTTATATAATCTTAGCATCCCCTCTTCTTCTAATTTTTTTAGCAAATGGCTACTTGCAAGGAAAATTGCTTTAGTCGCTTTAGATATATTTGAAATTTCCATCTCTGATAAAAAATTAGGAGTTTTTTCTTCTACTGAATCAAAGAAGCTAAGTTGTTTTACAGCCTTTTTATCTTCTTTATTTTCTTCTAACATAATACCAAAAATATCATTTAAAATATATTCAAGTAAGTATTCTTGCCTTGTTGCATCAAGTAGATAATAATCTATCATAATATCTTTGTTAAATCTTTTTATATCATTGCTAAAATTAAAAAAGTATCTAATATCTTGTTTAATGTTATATCCTATTTTATTAGAGAATGAATTTAAAAATAGATCTATAACCTTATTATAAGTTTTTGAGTCCTTATTTTTTATGTTGCCAAGTTCTATTATATATAACGTATCTGTATTATTAATATAAATAGACAAAAATTCGTTTAAAATTCCTAGATGGACTAAAAAGTAGCTTAAACTTGGGTTGTTATATATATATGAAATATTTTCTACATTTAAGATATTTTCCATATTGCATATAAAATTGTCTATATTATCATTATTTATTATAATTGTATTACTAGCATCTTTAAATTCAATATAGTTTTTTGATTCATTTGTCATCACATTTTGATTAATTTTTTCTTCATCAATATCTGAAAAATCAAACTTATCGAGAAATTTCTTGAATTCTAACCTTTTAAATATTTCATATGTTGCCTCTTTATTTATATCAGAGACCATACATTTTTCATAATCAAGATTTATATTTGCATCTAAAATTATAGTAGCAAGAGTTTTACTCATATAGGCACTGTCTTTACCAATGCTTAGCTTTTCTTTCACCTTAGGAGTTACATCTAGTTTATCCTCATCAAGCAATTTATATATGTTATCTATATTATCATATTTTTGTATAAGCTGATATGCTGTCTTCTCTCCTACTCCCTTTACTCCAGGAATATTATCAGAAGAATCTCCCATTAACGCTTTTACTTCTATTACTTGTATAGGAGATATCCCATAATTTTCCATAAGAAGTGCATTATCATATATGCTATATTCTGTTTTTCCCATACCACTTTTAGGCAAAATTACAGATGTAGATTTTGATATAAGTTGAAAAGAATCCCTATCGCCAGTAAGTATATATGTAAATATACCATTTTTTGTATTAATAGCAGAAACTGTTCCAAGTAAATCATCGGCTTCGAACCCTTCAAGTTCAAGTACGGGAATATTAAGCGCTGACAAAACTTCTTTCATCACAGGAAGCTGTTCTCTAAGTTCATCTGGCATTCCCTTTCTTGTACCTTTATAGTCTTCATACATTTTATGTCTAAATGTAGGGGTTGAAAGATCAAAACATACTGCTACATAATCTGATTTTATTTTTTCCTGTATCATCCAAAATATATTTAAGAATCCATATATTGCGTTTGTGTGTATTCCTGCAATTTTTGATGTCATTCTTGCATTGACCCCATAAAATGCTCTATTTAAAATACTATTACCATCTATAATTAAAAAACTTTTCATTAAAATCTCCTCTAAAATACATATTGTATTTTATCATATAAACATTTTTATATCAAATAAAAATGAGATGAATTTTTAATTCATCTCATTTATGTTGTGATATTAGTAATTTTTTATTTTCTTGTATACTGCTATTATTATAATGGCAAGATCCCAAATAAAAATAACTGAAAAACGTCTAATTATAAGAAATGAAGTGTTTTTATGACTGCAGTTTACGTTAGTGGGTTTTAATTCCACATCTTTAATATCGTACTTAGGATGGATATCAAGTTCTTTTATTATATTAGCTGCTCCTACATTTCCTGACATTTGAACACTTATAGGTTTTCTTGTTATTTCTTCAGAGCTTTTAAAGTCCACAATGACAACATCTGCCATAATTTCAGCTATGGTACCACTTGAATCAATTAGAGTAAGTGTTCCAAATTTTGGATCGTAAGTTGCTTTAATAGTACATTTATCACTTAATAAAATATTTATTGACATAGATATAGCCATCAATGAAGTCAGTAGTATAACTAAAGAGACTATAAAAGGTACTACTGTTGCTTTATTATTAAAGATGGACTTTAAAGCCTTAGAAATATTTTCCATATTTTCTTCTCCTCACTAATTTTAGTTTGCCTTTTATATAAACTTGCAATTGCAAGATTGTTTTTTCTTAAATATGGTAAAATTATAACATAAAGATTTAGTTAAAACAATATTATTCAAATTATTTGTGTTATATTTTAATTTAGTATTATTTATATATAACAAAAATGAGATGAATTTTTAGCTCATCTCATTTTCTATTAATTACTTCAAGCGTTTATATATTAAAATCAATTTTTTGTACATTATATAAACTTTTCAAATACTACATTTGCAACCTCAGCTCCCCTATTTGTAAGTACAATATTTTGATTATTATTTTTATATTCTAATAATCCTAAGGCTATTAATTCATCTATTTCTGTTTTAAATAGAGAATCAATTTTTTTACCATATCTTTTATAAAATTTGTTTATATCTACACCAGAAGACAATCTTAGGTTTAACATAATGTATTCTTTCATAAGGTCTAACATATCCATTTGTACTTTTTCTTTTATATGTTCTTTATTATTTTGGATACTTTTTACGTATTCATCTATACCACTTACATTTGAATATCTAGTTCCGTTAATAAAGCTAGAAGCATTTGCACCAAATCCCAAATATATATCTTGTTTCCAATACACTAGATTATGTTTTGATTCATAACCAAGAAGCGAATAATTTGAAATTTCATATTTATGGAATCCACTTTCTTCAAGTTTAGAATTTATGTATTCCCTCATTTTGTATTCAGTATCCTCATCACATAGTGATACATACCCCTCTTTTATTAAAAAGTCTAATTTTGTTCCTTCATGTATTTCTAGATTATATACAGATATATGTTTTATATTATATTTATCCTTTAAAGAGATAGTAATATCTATTTCTTTTTTTAACATATCATAAGACATATTTGGCAGCGGATATATCAAATCACAAGAAATATTTTTAAAGCCTACATCATTTAAAATATTTAAGGCATTAATAAAATCAGAATAGGTATGTTTTCTTCCAATTGTTTTTAATACATCATCATATACACTTTGGAGCCCAATACTTATTCTGTTAATTCCGATTTCCTTATATTCTTTGGCTTTTTTATAGCTAAGTGTACATGGATTTACTTCAAGTGTTATTTCTTCTATTTTGTCTTTGCATGTAAGCATGTAAATTGTATCTAAAATTTGTTTTATATAATCTTCATTTATAAAGCTTGGAGTACCACCACCAATATAAATTGTCTTAACATTTTTAGAACTTATCAAATCTGCACTTGATAATATTTCATTACATAATGCATCAACATACATTTTTATTTTTTCTTCACTTATATTTTGATAAGACACAAAATCACAGTAATAACATTTTGAAAGACAAAATGGTATATGAATATAAATAGATAAATTCTCTTCCATATAATTTCTCCTTAAACTAGTTGGTATTATATCATAAAACTTGAATAAAATATACTAAATAAGGAGGATTTATATGATTTTTAAAGGATCAGGCGTTGCTCTTATAACGCCATTTAATGATGATTTATCAGTCAATTTTAAAAAACTTGAAGAATTATTAAATTTTCATATTGAAAATAAAACAGATGCTATAATTATTCTTGGTACCACGGGTGAATCTGCTACACTTACAGACGAGGAAAAATACAAAATTATAGATTTTTCTATAGAAGTTACTAAGGGAAAAATACCATTAATTGTTGGTACTGGTTCAAACGATACAAATCATGCTATAAAACTATCAAGCTATGCTGCTTCAAGAGGCGTAGATGGAGTATTAATCGTAACGCCTTATTATAATAAAGCCTCTCAAGAGGGGTTGTATCTTCATTATGAAAAAATAGCCAAAAGTATTCCTAATACTCCAATAATTTTGTATAATGTACCTTCTCGTACAGGAGTAGATATTAGTATAGAAACCATAAAAAAACTGGCTACTATTAACAACATTGTGGGAATTAAGGAAGCAAGCACTGATATATCAAAAATTGCTAAACTTCAAAGCTTTCAAATAGAGAATTTCGCGCTATATTCTGGAAATGATGATTTAACATTGCCTCTTTTATCACTAGGAGCTAGCGGAGTAATATCAGTATTTGCAAATGTAAAACCAAAAGTCATGCATGAGATATGCAATCTGTATTTTAATGGAAATATTATTGAGTCAAAAAAGGTTTTCTTCGAAAATTTAGAACTTATGCAAGGGTTGTTTTTAGATGTAAATCCTATTCCGGTTAAAGAGGCACTAAACTATTTAGGATATAATGTCGGAGGACTAAGATTACCACTTTGCAATATGGGCAAAAATAAAAAGGAAAACTTAATTAAAAAAATTGAAAATAGCTAGACATGAAATCTAGCTATTTTAAAATATATTTCCTACATGAATTTGTTGTTTTTCTACTATATGATTTATTTTTCTCTGTATTTCACATACAGATGTATAGGCCTCTTCTTCATCTTCTTTATCTAAATAAACATTATATTCTAGCATACTTTTATCCATATCTTCTATCTCATCATGATCAACATATATTGACCATACTTTTTTTAGATCATTCCACGTTGAATTTAGTGCTTCATAATGATCTTTGGCTAGATTATAATTTTCAGTTTCTAGGGCCTGTTTTGAGTAACTTACATCTGTTAAAAGATATCTTGATGTCCTTTCTAGATAGCAAATTTCAAAGATTCCGCCAAAAACAACTAATGCTATAGCAATTATTAATATTAACCATTGTTTCATTATTTCTTCACCTCGCCTTTCAGCTGGAAGATAAAATCATTATTCTCATCGATAGTACCTATTAAAATATCATTTACATCTACATTATTATCCTTTAAGATTCTATTTAAATCATCTTCACTCATTCCTAAGAAATTTAAATGAACATTTGAAATACTACCATCTTCGATTACATTAAGAGGCATTCTATCCATACCATCTGAAAATTTTATAACACTTAAATTTCCGTTTGTTTCAACAATTCCATATTTTACATCCTGTATTTTAAATACATCTCTATCCCTTAAAAGTGTCATGATATCTGCAAGTGTGTATTGGTGTTTTTTAAATTCTTCTTCTACAATCTTTCCATCCCTAATTATAACCGACATAGTACCGCAAACTACATCTTCAATTTTATTTGAAGAATGTGTAATAAGCGAAAAAAGAATATACATTATAAGAAGTGCTATTATTGGAACTATTCCATCAAATATTGAAATACCTCTAGATGACATTGGGGCAGATGACAAGTCAGCAATTACAACAATTATTGCAAGTTCAAATGGTTGAACTTTAGACAACTCTTTTTTTCCCATTAATCTAATTACAATAAAAACTATAGCATACAAGATTAAAGCTCTAAATAAAACTATAAACATTTTTTGATCACCTGAATTTATTTTTTGCATATTTTAGGTTTTATATACAGATAATATTTATAAATTATTTGGAGGAATTAAATGGAAGAAATGTTAAAATATAAAAAAGCAAGTGATACTTTAAGAATCACTCAACTTATTATTAGGTTTATATCATCATTATCGATTTTTGCAGTTACCGTCTTTTTTACCCCAAATTTTCAAATAACATCATTTCCAATACTTATAATTTCAAGTATTGTTATTACATTACTTGACTATTTAATGTCAATTGTAACTGGAATACATGATATTCCAATTGGAAGAGGATTCGTTGGTTTTATATCTGCTGCAATAATAATATATGTAACTCAATTTTTCGTAGATGGATATTACATATCAATTATATCTAGCCTTATAGCAGCTGCAATGTATGGAATAATTGATTCATTATTACCAAATAAAGAATAAAAATAGAGCTTACCATAAAAATTTATGGCAAGCTTATTTTCTTATTTTTTTATAAGTACAATAATTGTACGTTATATAACTTTTATATGATGGTTCTTCTTATTGTATCTAAGTTAAAATTATTTAATTTAGAGTTATCTATATTTCTAATTTGTTTTATTATACGCATCACACAATCTACATTGTCAGGTAAAATATCATAAATATATCCATATTCATCTTTTAATTTGTAATTATCCTTGATGCAAGGCTTAGAACATTTTTTAATACTCTTATCCCTTAAAAAACTTGAAAGTATACAGTATCTTGATGTCATGACAGGTATTTTATCACAAATTATATCTACAGGTAATATTTGTGAAATTTTAACTATATCATCTTCTGAAACTTCAATAGATGGAGTTATAGCATCAAATCCCATAGATTTTAAAAACTCCGCTGAGTATGAGTTTGTAACATTTAAAGAATAATCCGCAATTAATTTTAATTTATCATTTTTCATATTTTCTTTTATTAACAATAAATAAGTAAAGCTTCCAAGTAAAAATCCTTTTATCCCTGATGAAATAATAGCATTTATATTCTCTTTTATAAATTTATCATAATTTTCAAATACTACACTTGGAATAGAAACATAAACATCTAGATCATCATATTTATCCACTATATTTTTTAACTTATTTATATTTCCATAAAAGCTACCAATTTCTATGTAGATTCTGTTTAGTTTTTTATTCTCATTATAAATATTATTAAAAACTTTTTTATAGTCTGAACTATCGCTATATTTATATATATAAAGAGAATTGTTATATTCTTTATGTTCTTTATTATCTAGTGCTGACTTTAAATTTAGTACATCTTTAATTAGTATATTATCTAACTTTTTGTTTACTTTAAATTCATTTATTAACTTCTCATTTAAATTTCTTCTTAATTCATTTAATACAGAAACTGGAACATATATATTATCATCTATAGTATAATCTTTCAAATCAAATTCAAAGAGAAAGTCTTTATTCTTTGAAAGATTATTATTAATATCAAATGCTGTTATACATTTGTTCATAGCACTTGTAATTTTATACTCTGCATCTACTTCTATTTTTTTACCTTTTATACTAGTAATATATTTAGGATGCTGTCCTAATGAAAATATTGCCTCTACATTTATTTTTCTTTTTGAACAATAATCTTTACTATCTATTTTTTCCATTGCCCTCTTATTTAGTGTATAAGAAGAGGTTTTATATATATCATCGCCTGGACTAACCTTATTTTGTACATCACCTAAAAATACGTAATTTCCTTTTTCTATCTTTTCATTTTTAATATTATAAAAATCATCTTTAATACATGTAACAATAGTTGATGCTTTTACGCCATCCCTGCCATATATTTCAATGCCATCATGTAATTCAATATCATTTTCTAATTTAACTTTTACAAATTTTTTATTCTGTAAAATTACTTTTCCAAGGTATAATCCCATATTTTTAGGAGACTTTAATGTTATTGACTCTTCTTTTTTTATACCATCTAAATAATTAGATGACATTCCTCCTCTATTAAAAATTTGAAGTAAATTCATTTCGTCTGCAGGGTCAACGCTTATATCTTTTGGTAATAAATCTATGTACTTTCTATAGGTTGAAGTTGTAATATAAACATATTCAGGTGATTTATTTCTCCCCTCAATTTTTAAAGAGGTTACCCCTATTTCCCTTAACTTATTTACGTACTTTAGTCCATAGGTATCTTTTTTACTAAGTAAATATGAACTAGATATTATTTCTTTATTTTTGCTGTTAAGCAAAGTATATTTCATTCTACATGGTTGAGCACATTTACCTCTATTAGCACTTCTTCTTCCAATTAGTGCTGACATTAGACATTGCCCAGAAAATGAAACACAAAGTGCTCCATGTACAAAAACCTCAATTTCTACATCTGTATTTTTTGTTATATTCTCAATTTCAGAAATTGTAAGTTCTCTTGCAAGAACTACTCTACTAAATCCAAGAGATTTTAAGAAATTTACCTGTTCTAATGAATATACACTCATTTGTGTACTTGCATGCAAAGCAAGATCTGGTAAAACGCTATGTATTTTCATAGCTAGTCCTATATCTTGTACAATTACTGCATCAACGCCTGCAGAATAAAGCTCTAAAACTAAATTTAAAGCTTCTTCGATCTCATCGTCAAACAACAATGTATTAAGAGTTAAATATACCTTTATATTTAAAATATGAGCCTTTAAAACACATTCTTTATAATCATCTATACTGAAATTTTCAGCCATTGTTCTTGCATTAAATATTGGTGCTCCCATATATATTGCATTTGCACCTGATTTTAGTGCTGCTTCAAAACTTTTTTTATTTCCAGCAGGAGCTAATAGTTCAATTTTTTCATTCATAAAAGTTACCCCGATACAATTAATTTTAACATATAATTTACATAAAAACAAGAAAAATAAAATAATATGGAACTATACCCTAAATATAATTCCATATAAAACTTTTTATTTAATGCTTTTATTTTTTTGCCTTACTATTTCATAGATACTAATTGCAGAACTTACAGAAGCATTTAGAGAATTAATCTTTCCTGTCATCGGAATTTTTAACATAACGTCGCAGTTCTCTTTTACAAGCCTTGAAATTCCATCCCCTTCATTTCCAACAACTATACCGATAGCGCCACTTAATTTTTCATCATAAATATTTGAAGCCCCTGCCATATCAAGTCCATATATCCAAAGTCCTTGTTCTTTAAGATATTTTATAGTTTCAGTAATATTAGTTACCCTTGCTACCTTAACGTATGAACATGCGCCTGCTGCCACCTTTTCTACAGTATCTGTTATTTGACATGCGTTTCTTTTTTGTATAATTATTCCATGTACACCCATACATTCGGCAGTCCTTATTATTGCACCAAGATTATGTGGATCTTCAATTTTATCTAATATAACTACAAAAGGCTCTTCATTCTTTTCTCTTGCATAATTTATTATATCTTCAACATCGTAATAGTTGTATTCTGTAACAGATGCAACGATTCCTTGAGAGTTTTTTATTTTTTCATTTTCTCCTGTAATCATTTGATCTAGTTTTCTTTTATCAGCTTCTACAGTAACAATTTTCTTTTGTCTTGCTTTTTTTACTATATCAAATATTTCGTTATTTGATTTTTGAAAGTAAATCTTATTAATTGTTTTATTAGAATTTATTGCTTCTTCAACTGGATTTATTCCATATATTAAACTCATAAATTAAATTCTCCTTTTGTCTATTCGTCTATTTTTAGTACTGACATAAATGCATCTTGTGGAAGTTCTACTCCATAAGGAGCGTTGGCAGAATTGCAATTGCCTGTTACTTTGTTCTTATGCGGATACATGCCTGTCATCAACATGCCTCGTGCCGGTGAAGATACGGGATAGCTGCTGACAGCATTGGTGAAATTCACTCCTTCACGGGCCAGTTGGTCCAGGCAAGGTGTTTTGACAGGTTCTTTTCCGAGACAACCTAAAGCATCTCCTCTCCATTGATCTGCCATGATGAAGACCAGGTTAGGTTTTTCTTGAGCTTGAATCTGGAATACTGGACACAAAGGGAATGCCAGCAAGAAAATATTAAGTCTTTTCTTCATAATCTGCAAAGGGTTAATAGAGGTTTCATCATTCCTGACTGATTGTGTTTTATTGTGTAATTGTCAAAAACTTAATTTAAAAAAGCTCTTATTTTAAGCGTTGATAAATAGCATCAGCAAAACTTCATCATTAAAACAAAGATATTCATATAATGTGAATATGTTATGGGAAGGTAGGAAAACTTTTCGGAAACTTTCCTTTTCCTTCCCATAAATGCTTGTTATTGTTTTGAAAGCTTATTCACCTTCAGGTAAAGTTCCATCATTTCTGCTCCATCCGGGATTCTGATAAATGGTAGAACTTTCATATTCGTTAGAACCCGGAACAGCGGTAGTCAGGCGGAATTGCTTGTTACTAATAGGATACAGGTATTTGCTTGTATTCCAATTTAGTCCACTGAAACCAATATTAGCAGCATTTTTACGATAAGGTAATAAATATTTTCCTTCTGCATATGGGTCGGATTTTGCTGAAATATTGGCTGTCTTGTCTGTTACGCCATATTCTAAAAGTGTTATTTGGGGAATTGGGGTTACAGCGTCTTCGGCTTGAGGGTTTGTATACAGTTGATACATGCTATCCCAAAAATTAAATCCTTGCACATGCACATCTTTTACTTGATCCAAAGCGCGCCAACGTTTTAAGTCTGCCATACGGAATCCTTCTGATACCAACTCGACACGTCGTTCACGACGGATGTTGTACAGAGTTGTGTTTATTTGTTGACCGGCAGAATAACTTCCCCAATCTTGCTTTTCTTTACTTATGTCTGTATTGTTTATGGTCTTTTGATAGTCTGTACTCATACCGGCACGTGTACGAAGAGCTTTCCAGTATTTATCGCAGTTGCCACCTAGATTACCGTTTAATTCGTAGTAAGCTTCTATATAATTCAGGTAGGCTTCTGCTGCACGGAAGATTGGGCATCCTGTATAGGATTCTTTTGTTGACTGCATATCTCCGGATGTATTCAATCCTTTGCGCAGACAGTATCCGGTCGGATTACTATTTTCTTTTTGGGGCTCGAAAATTTCAGGGCGGTAAAAGTAGCCGTATCCATCATTCTTCTTTATCCAAGTAGCAAAATTGGGATCGTCGGATAACAGATCTCCGGTTTTTAAAATCGTCTGTCTCATGCGTCCGTCTCTGTCGGTAAAGATATGTTCGTATGTATCGTCTCCTTGATAACTGGTACTGGCATAAATAGGTAGGCCGTCAGCCATCAGATAAGAATCTACCATGGAGCGCGTATAACCTGTGTTACCTCCGCCATTGCGTTGTAAATAGCTTACAACAAAGTGGAAAGAAGTGGCATCTGAGTTGACACTATATTTACGCCATAATAAAATTTCATCTATTCCGCTTAAATCAATAGAATTAAATAGTGCGGCATAATTGTTGTGCAAGCTATGTCCTTGAGCTACGATATCAGCTGCTTCTATTGCTTGCTGTAGGAAATATTTAATTTCAGCATCGATGTCAAAGCTGAAATCTTTTAAATAATCCATTGAAGCACCAGGCCATCCGGGACCACCAGGAACAAATGCACTTCCTTTATGATATTTTTCCCATGTTGCTTCAAACAGGGCAGCGCGACTTTTTACTAATGCAGCGCAGTCTTTGTTTAACCGATTGCTTACGGGAGCAGTGGGAAGCATATATTCGTAGGCTTTATCTAAATCAGATAAGATAAAGCGTGCGACTTCATTGCGTGGACGCCGTTTGGAAGCTTCACGTATGGCGTTGTAATCATCCGGTAATATTTCAGTCAGAATAGGAAAATCACCTAGATTCTGCAATGCTGTGAGATAAATATAAGCACGGAAGAAATATACCTCGCCAATATAGTGTTTGATATTTGCGTCATTACCGGATATTTCTCTGTTGGTATATCGTTCGGTAACTGTTTGAATAAAATAATTAGCTGCACGTATCTTACGGAAATATTTATGCCATAAGTCATCATCACCGACATGGTACTGTCCTTTTACGAAAAGTTTACTTGGTGAGTCTGCGGTTTGGTCGTCTGTTCCGTTATCTTTTTGGAATAATCCTAAATTATAAGTGGCAGAACCATGAGATGGAAGAATATTGCCATATTCGTCATCTTTTTCGTCTTCACTGTCATTATAAAATTTGGCAGCATAAGCAGCCAGGTCTGTTTCGGAATAAAGATAGACATTGGTGCTGACAGAAGTGATAGGTTCGCAATCCAGATAATCATTGCATGAGGTCGTAAAAACACTTGCAGCGGCTATGAATGTATATAATAGAATCTTTTTCATATGTTTTATTATTTAGAATGTTGCATGTAGTCCAAAAGATATAGTTGTTTGTAGCGGATAAGTTTTTCCGGAATTCCCATCAGAATAACTTGAATAAGTTGTTTCTGGGTCAAAACCGCTAGGTAGGCTAGTGATAGTCAATACATTCTCGGCACTGACATATACACGTAATTTCTGCATATGTAGTTTGTTGATGATTTGTGTCGGGAAAGTATATCCTAGTTGGATATTTTTTAAACGGGCATAGGCGCCGTTTTGCAAGTAACGCGTTTGTACTTTTTGATTCATATCTTTGCTCATATACATTTTGG
>OLPF01001746.1_pt1 | contig 16669 bp, 17 predicted proteins | sample 1673121 | NCBI WGS metagenome assembly OLPF01 (sample SAMEA3136756, study PRJEB25190) | human gut metagenome
TTGAATTTTAATTTTAATGGTATTGAAGGAGTTTTAGTAACACATGAACACATGGGCAAGTGCTTTTTTATAAACCTCTGATTCTCCCTGACTCTGCATTGCCGCTATGAACCGTCCTAACAACTGCTGCTCGTTTTCTTCCCGCAGCCTGTCATAATCATAGTCCTGCCGCAGCGAACAGATCACATCGACCACTGCCTCCTGATTCCTGATCCAGTCTAAATCCAGCTCAGTATCTGCATTCAGTGTCCCCGTCAGAAAAATCTTATACAATTCATACGGTTTCCGGTTCGCAAGAAGATTTTTCACAATCGTCTGCACTGCCATGTTGGTCATCTGTGAGGAAAGCTGTATCGTCTCATGTACATACTGGCATTTTCGCAGCGGGCAGAACTGTACCTGTCCAAAAGCCTTGGTGATCTCTCCTACCCAGAAGCCGTGTTCTCCGGTATCATTACTGTCGATCGGCTCTAACGCCCCTGCCATGACCGCCTGCATCGTTGTGATCTTTCTGTTAGAATCCAACGGTACCGGATTGACCGACATGCCCTCTAATACTCCGCCTTTGTGGATATGTCCTGCCGCAATATAGTCAAATCCGTTCTCTATGATCTTTGCCGGAGAAAACGGTATATGCTTTGCATCTCCGCCATGTGCTAACAGGATGTTAATGGCATCCTGACGCTTTGGCGTTATATGGTCATAGACATCTGACGTCTCTTCCCTGTGCCAGTAACTCATTCCATATACTTCCGTATTCAGCTCCGGGAAATAGACACTTTCTATCTCGTTCTTTTTTAAAAACACTACATTTTTTGCAAAGGAAAATGTCCTGTAATTTGACGCCACCGACAAAAAATCATGATTTCCCGCCACGATCACTACCTGTATTTCCGGAACCTGTTCAAAAATGTAATTGATCTCCCGAAGTTCCCGGATCAGCGGTTGTCTGTGGAACAGATCTCCTGCAATCAGCACCATATCGACCTTGATCTTTTTTGCAACCGCAAATACCTCGGTAAACGTCGTCCAGATATCTGCCGCTCTTTTTTCACTCCATGATTTTCCCGCGTCGGGTACCACACCCAGATGTACATCTGCGATATGTATAAATTTCATAATTACCTGCCTTTTTAACTTGAAAGGGCGAGTGCTGCTACACTCGCCTGTCCTGCACTGCCAGCCTTAACTCTTTCGTTCCCTGTGATACCTGATACCGGTATCCTGTATCTATTCTACTGTTCCATCTGTCTTCCCAAAAAACCTGCTGCGACGGAAACCAGTTTGCTTTCTGTTTCTCCCATTTTACACTTTTCATCCCGATTATACAAGACCACAGAGCCAATTGCATCGCCTTCGCTGATAATTGTTCCAATGCTCTGCTCTGCATAATCACCATTATCATCTAATGTAATTTTTACAAACTCTTTTTCTCCTTTGGATGCCACAACATTTTTTCTGTCTTCGATCATCATTTCTAACTGTTTGCTGATTGGCTTATTTTCAAATTCCCGCTTTCCCTGACCACTTGCCGCGATCACATGATCCCTGTCTGTAATGCACACCAGATGTCCGGTTGCCTGTGAAAGTGACTCTGCATACTCTCCGGCAAACTGTCCCAGTTCTCCGATCGGTGAATATTTTTTTAAAATGATCTCTCCCTCGCGGTCGGTAAATATCTCTAAAGGATCTCCTTCACGGATTCTCAATGTTCTTCTTATTTCCTTCGGCACAACTACACGCCCAAGGTCATCAATTCTTCTTACAATTCCCGTTGCTCGCATATCTATTGCATTCCTCCTGTTTTCCATATCCTGTGGTGTATGGTTATTATGTGGGAAATCAGGGAATTTATGCGTGCAAATTGGAATTTCAAACAGGCTTTCTGAATAGGTTAAAATTGACATAAAACCCTATTTGTGCTATCGTAAAAGACGTTATAGCCATAATTTGGCAAAATTCTACATTTTTATAATTATAGGAGGATCTGTTATGATTAAAGAACGAAGCATTGTTCTGTACATTATTCTCTCCATCATAACCTGTGGTATTTTCGGGTTATACTGGTTTGTATGTATTACAGAAGACACAAATGCTGCTGCTGACGTAGCTGGTACGTCCGGAGGACTGGCTTTATTATTTACCATTATTACTTGCGGTATCTATGGTTTCTACTGGGCTTACAAGTGCGGTGAAAAGCTCGACATTGCAAAGGAAAAACGCGGTATGCCTGCCGGTAACGGAGGAATCCTTTATCTTCTGTTATTCATTTTTGGTGGTATCATCGCTTATGCTTTAATTCAGAGTGAGTTAAACAAGTTTGCCGGAGAAGAGTACAAAACATTATAGGATTTATCATAATGAAACAACGACTTCAAAAAACCATTTGTTACATCCTGTTATTTACAGGTCTTGGATTTTTATATTATAAATGGTATCAGGGAACCGGATTCGCGGTTCCCTGTTTTTTTCATGCCATTACAAAATTGTATTGTCCGGGATGCGGAATGACCCGCTGCCTGACTCATCTGCTACAGTTTGAGATACAGGACGCTTTCCGCTGTAATGTAGCGATATTTCTGCTCTCTCCTGCACTCTTATATATCTTTACCTATTCCCTTTATTCTTATGTCCGTTATGGGAAGGTGCATTTTTCCAAAGTACAGAACATCCTGCTTTTTGGCTGTCTTACCATTCTGATACTCTTTGGAATTGTTCGCAATCTCCCGGCGTTTTCTTTTTTACAACCTGTTTAAGATTAAAAATTTTTTCTTACTGTCCTGCAAAATAGGCATCGATCCCATTGGCAATCCCCGTTACGATCTGGTTCTGGTATGCATCGGATGCCATATTGCTGTCCTCGGTCGGGTTTGTCATATACCCCATCTCTACGATCGTAACCGGAACGCTTGCCCAGTTGATCCCGCTCATGGTATCGGTTTCCCAGACATATTCCTTTCTTGCACCTGTCGCATTTACCAGTCCATCCAATACGGCTGTGGAAAGTGCCTTGCTCTTTTCATAAAGTGCTGCATTGTATGGATTGGATGCGGTCTGACAGATTGTCATCGCACCGCTGACACTGCTGTCGGTAGAACCGTTTGCATGAATCCTGACAAATGCCTCTGCGTTTGCATTGTTCGCAACTGCTGCCCGTTCCGAGTTAGAAATATTGACATCATTGCTTTCTCTGGTCATCTGTACTTCATAACCACGGTTTTGCAGTTCCGTCCTTAACTTTAAGGATACCTGAAGTGTCAGTTCATACTCTGCTAATCCGCTTGTGACACCGGAAGTTCCTCCGGCTACTTTTGCTTTCATCTCGCTTGCTCCCGGACCGATCGGCTCCTTCGTACTGTCACCTTTGCTCTGATGTCCCGGATCGATCACGACTAAATGCTTTGCCTGCTCCGGCTGTGCTGCAGATTCTTCCTTAGTCTCTTCGGCAGGTTCTTCCATGACCTTTGCATCCCTTGCCTCCGGGACACCGCCTGTCGGTTCCGGCTGCTCTGTGTTCTCTTCGTCGGTCGTCTTATTTTCTTTTTTTGTATCTTTTGTTTCTTTCGTCTTGCTGTCTTCTTTGGTATCTTTTGCTGTTTCTTCTGTTTGATCCTGTACCTCTTTGGTGTCTTTTTGTCCACAGGAACAGAATACAAAAGCAGACATTAAAAGTACCAGTAGCAGATAGCCCTGTTTTTTCATAAAGCCTCCTTATAAAATATCAATATGTTCACCTGCTAATGCTTTATTCATGCTGCGTACTGCACAGAATTTTCCACACATGGAACAGGTGTCCTCATGTTCCGGCTTTCTCTCCTCGCGGATGCGTTTTGCTGTCTCCGGGTCAATGGCACATTCCCACTGTGCTTCCCAGTCCAGTTTTCTTCTTGCATCTGCCATGCGGTCATCCATCTCTCTGGCTCCGCGCACACCTTTTGCGATATCTGCTGCATGTGCCGCAATCTTAGATGCGATGATTCCCTGTTTTACGTCCTCTAAATTCGGAAGTGCAAGGTGTTCTGCCGGGGTTACATAACACAGAAAAGCTGCTCCGGATGCTGCTGCAATGGCTCCTCCGATCGCTGATGTAATGTGGTCATATCCCGGTGCGATATCTGTTACTAAAGGTCCTAAAACGTAGAATGGCGCACCACCACAGATCGTATTCTGGATCTTCATATTTGCTGCGATCTGATCCATTGGCATATGTCCCGGTCCTTCCACCATAACCTGTACATCTTTTTCCCATGCCCGTTTTGTCAGCTCGCCAAGACGTACCAGCTCTTCAATCTGGCATACGTCAGATGCATCTGCAAGACAGCCCGGACGACAGGCATCTCCTAAGGAAATCGTCACATCATACTCACGGCAGATGTCTAAAATTTCGTCATAGTATTCATAAAACGGATTCTCTTCTCCTGTCATACACATCCATGCAAATACAAGAGAACCTCCGCGGGAAACAATGTTCATTTTTCTCTTATGGTTTCTGATCTGGTCTATGGTCTTTCTGGTGATTCCACAGTGCAGTGTTACAAAGTCTACGCCATCCTCCGCATGCAGTCTGATGACATCAATAAAATCTTTTGCGGTCAGCGTATCTAAATCTCTCTGGTAGTGGATCACGGAATCATAGACCGGAACGGTTCCGATCATTGCCGGACATTCTCCGGTCAGCTTGCGGCGAAACGGTATGGTATTGCCGTGTGAAGAAAGATCCATAATTGCATGTGCACCCATATGTACGGCTTCCATGACTTTCTGCATCTCAACGTCATAATCTTTGCAGTCTCTTGAGATTCCAAGGTTGACGTTGATCTTTGTGGAAAGCATAGAACCGACTCCCTGCGGGTCAATGCACTTATGATTTTTGTTCGCACAGATAACGACCTTTCCCTCTGCCACAAGCGGGAGTAACTCTTCTACACTCATTCTCTCCTTTTTTGCTACACTTTTCAACTCTTCTGTGATAATTCCTTTTCTTGCAGCTTCCATCTGTGTTGCATATTCTCTTGCCATGTTTTGTTTTTCCTTTCTTTTCTGTTGTTTCTAGATTTTTTTGTTTCTTATATTATTGATCAGGGTGTCAAAAGGCAGTTTCCACCCTAGTGGCTGGCAAATTGCGCAAAACCGGGACTGCTTTTGTGACTTTGGGAGAAAATAGACTCGGTTTTATGCAAGCTACCAATCCCAAGACCTGAAACCGTCTTTTGACACCCTGATCCTATATTTCTTACCAGACCATATGCTCTAACGGTCCGTTGCCCTGTCCGAGATCAAGTCCCGCACCGATGGCTCTTTGCATATATGCTTTTGCCCGCCGTACACTGGTCTCTAAGTCCCAGTCCTCTGCCAATCCTGCGGCAATTGCCGAACTGAACGTGCAGCCTGTTCCATGTGTATTCGGATTGACCATCCGTTCTCCCTCGATCCAGATGCTTTTCCCATTTTCATAGAGCAGATCGTTTGCATCAGTTTTGGCATGACCGCCTTTTAGTACAATAGCGGTTCCATACTCCCGGCTCAATTGCTCTGCCGCCTGCTCCATTTCTTCTCTCGTCTGGATCTTCTTTCCGGTCAGCACTTCTGCCTCCGGTATGTTCGGAGTCAATACCTCTGCTAATGGAAACAGTTCTTTTTTCATCATCTCTGCCGCTTTTTCATCAACTAACGTGCTTCCACTGCTCGATAACATGACCGGGTCCACTACGATGTGTTTTGCCTGATAATGACGCAGTCTTTCTGCAATGATCTGTATCAGTTCTGTCGTTCCCGGCATCCCTATTTTGACTGCATCCGGAAAAATATCCGCAAATACGCTGTCGATCTGTGCCGTGATGCACTCCGCTGATACCGGAAAAAGTTTTTGTACCCCTAACGTATTCTGTGCAGTCAGCACACTGATGACACTCATCGCATAGACACCGTTGGCTTCCATGGTCTTGATGTCTGCCTGTACGCCTGCTCCGCCGCTGCAATCACTTCCGGCTATAGTCAATGCTGTCTTTTTCATATGCCTGTCGCCTCCTTTGTTCTATTTTTCAGTTCCTTTGCTGCCTCTTTGATATCTTCCTGTGCAAAAATCGCACTGATCACTGCCGCACCACAGATTCCGCTTCCTTTCAGCCTGTCTACATTTTGGGCATTGATCCCTCCTATGGCTATGACCGGTATCTGAACTGCCTGACAGATTGCTTTTAAGGTCTCATAATCTACTTCCTGTGCATCATCTTTCGAGCTGGTCGGAAAAACTGCCCCGACTCCTAAATAATCTGCCCCGTGCTTTTCTGCCATGACCGCCTGTTCTACGGTCTGTGCCGATACACCGATGATCTTATCTTTTCCGAGTTTTTTCCGGACATCGCCTGCTTCCATATCACTCTGTCCGACATGCACGCCGTCTGCATCGACTTTTAATGCCAGTTCTACATCATCGTTTATGACAAATGGCACCTGATATTGTTTACATAACTCTTTTAATTCCTGTGCCTCCTGTAAAAAAAGCTCGGAATCTATCTGTTTTTCGCGCAACTGTAAAAACGTCACACCGCCATCTAAGGCTTCTTTTACCTGTTCTTTCAGTGTCCTGCCATGAAGCCAGCTCCGGTCTGTCACGGCATATAACAGCAGTTCTTCTTTAGTACAGTTCATAGTTTGCCTCCCGTTCTAATGTCTCTGCATCCATGTTCGCGATCGCATCAATGATCCGGTTGCGATATGTTGCATTGCCTTCATAGCTTTGCAGATGGGCATATCCGATCTCGCCTGCAACTCCCATCACGCAGACTGCCGCTGCTGCTGCCTCTAACATATGCTTTGGATTTGCCGTAATGTATGCTGTCATCAGTCCTGACAACTGGCATCCGGTTCCTGTGATCTTTCCCATCTGTGCCTTGCCATTGCGTATGACATAACAATGTTCTCCGTCACTGACCAGATCGATCGCACCGGTAACTGCAATAATACTTCCCGCTGCCTTTGCGAAATTTTTCACAAAGTCTATCGCTTCTGTCAGATTCTCTTCGGTCACGGCATCTGCCACATCTGCATCTACGCCGCGCGTACTGCCGCTGCCGGCAGCAAGCGTCTTGATCTCCGATATATTTCCACGGATCACTGAAAAATGAATATCCTCTAACAGTTGTTTTGCCGTATCGGTGCGAAGACTGCTTGCTCCTGCTCCCACCGGGTCTAAAAGCACCGGATGACCTAACTCATTCGCTTTCTTTCCCGCCTTAAACATCGCCGGGATCGTGTGCCGGTTCAAAGTCCCGATGTTGATATTGAGTCCGCCGCAGATACTCGTAATATCCTCGACCTCCTTGGACTCATCTGCCATGATCGGACTTCCCCCACATGCCAGTAATACATTCGCCACATCATTTACCGTTACATAATTTGTAATATTGTGTATCAACGGCATTTTACTATGTACATTCTCTAAACATTCACCAAACTTCATCGTCTTGCCTCCTATTCTTAAACCACCAGCAGCCCTTTTCTTTTATCATTAAACTACTGACTTTCTTTTTGACTTTTGCCCTTTAGCCGTTATCATTCCTTTTTCTCTTTTTCTTCCTTCGGGGCAGTTCGTCTATCCCTGCGCACGGTTTCGAACGGTCCGGACTATGTCCAAAACGTCGCACCTCTTAACACTCTGACATCCCATAGAAATTTCCGTGCAGGGATGCACGGAAAAGATGCAGCTAAGCCATGGATGGCGCATCTGCATCGGTTTCGTCCGTCCCCGATACCCCACACCAGAGTGTTTAGAAGTGCAGTTTTGGGACATCGGAACAGACCGGTCGAAACCGTGCACAGCCCATACACTCACCCCCGAACAACCAAACAACCCCAATCAAACAACTTAAACAAAACACGCAAAACAAAAAAGACTGTATATATACCAATCGTATATACACAGCCTCTATGCTCTCCATATATCCCTACGTTGGCATTATCCAAATCAGGTTTCGGGTCAAAGCAATCCAGCTTAATCTCAGCCTACTTCTGTAAGCACCCCGTTGTCTTATTACCTATATTCTAATCTGCCTGCCGTAGAAAATCAAGTATTTTATTCTTCAAATGGAATAACTGCTCCGTCATAAGTATCGTTGATGTATTTCTTAATGTCATCAGATTTTAATACTTTTACTAACTCTTTGATGCCTTCGTTATCCTCGTTTCCTTCTTTTACTGCAATGATGTTTACATATGTCTTTGCTGCTTCGGAATCGGATTTTTCATAAGCAAGTGCGTCTTTTGCAACTGTATATCCTGCCTCTAATGCATAATTACCGTTTAATACTACAAATGCTGCATCATCTACTGCGTGAGGAACCTGTGCTGCCTCTAACTCTGTAATTTCAATTCCCTTTGGATTCTCTGCAATATCATTTACTGTTGCTTCAAGTCCTACACCGTCTTTTAATTTGATCAGACCGTTGTCCTGTAATAACAGTAATGCACGGGCTTCGTTTGTAGTATCATTTGGAACTGCGATCACATCACCTTTTTCAACCTTGGACAGGTCATTTTTTGTACCCGGATAAATTCCGAATGGCTCATAGTGGATGCCGCCTGCGTTGACAAGGTGTGTACCCTGCTCTTTGTTAAAGCTCTCTAAGTATGGAATGTGCTGGAAGTAGTTTGCATCGAACTCACCGCTCTCTACTACTAAGTTCGGCTGAACATAATCGCTGAATACTTTAATCTCTAAATCCCATCCTTCATCTGCAAGGATTTTCTTTGCCTGCTCTAATATCTCTGCATGAGGAGTTGCGGAAGCTGCTACGGTAATCGTTCCTTTATCTCCTGCTTTTGTATCCTCTTCCTTGCTGTCCCCCTGAGTTGTCTTTGCCTCTTTGGTATCTTTTGTATCACTACCGGAAGAGCCGCATCCTGTGAAAGCTCCGATTGCTAAAATTCCTGCAAGTGTCAATGATAATAATCTCTTTTTCATGTCTTTGTTCTCCTTTTTCTCTTTCCTTTTTCATAAAATTTCTTATTTATTTCTTCTGTCAAGTTTCTTTGAAAGCATCATTCCAAGTGCCTGTAAGACCTGAACGATCAGCACTAAGATGACGATGGTTACCACCATGATATCGGTCTGATATCTGTAATAACCATACCGGATGGCAATATCTCCAAGGCCTCCGCCTCCGACAACACCTGCCATTGCAGAGTAACCTAAAATCGTTCCAAGGGCAATCGTCACACCGACGATCAACGAAGTTCTTGCCTCTACTAACAGTACCCTGAAAATAATGATCCAGGTTCCTGCTCCCATACTCTTTGCTGCTTCGATCACACCTTCATCCACTTCCTGTAAGGAAGATTCCACCATACGGGCAATGAACGGGGCCGCTGCTATGACAAGCGGTACGATCGTAGCACTGGAACCATAGCTTTTTCCAACCAGAAATCTGGTCAGTGGAATGATCAGGATCAGTAAAATTAAAAACGGTATACTTCGGATCACATTTGAGATCACATCTAAGATACGATATACCACTTTATTTTCCCGTATTCCTCCTTTTCCGGTTACTGCAAGGGTCACACCAAGTGGAAGTCCGATCGCATAACCAAGGGCTGTGGAAACCAGTGTCATATAGATGGTTTCCCAAAATCCCGTATAAAGCATTTTAATGACTTCAGATGAAAACATCCTGTTCCACCTCCCCTACATACAGATTTTTTTCTTTCAGATACTCTACCATCTTTCCGGCAATCTCTGTATCTTCCGGAAGCTGCAGGATCATTTCCCCGGCTGCGGTTCCGTTCAAATCCTTTGTATTTGCATATAAAATATTGACCGGAGTCTTAAACTGTAAGGTCATATTTCCAACGACCGGCTCATAAGAGGAATTCTCCTTGAACACAATTCGGATACAGTGTCTTCCACGCATCTCTTTTGCGGTGCTTCCGCTTCCGATGATCAGGCTCTTTGCCTCCGGTGATTTCGGAGCGGTAAATATCTCTGAAACACTTCCTGTTTCTACCACATTTCCTTCATTTAAAATGGCTACCTGATTACAGATCTCCTGCACTACGGACATCTCATGGGTAACTACCACGATCGTAATGCCATAATCTCTGTTGATCTGCTTTAACAGCTCTAAGACGGATTTTGTGGTCTGCGGGTCAAGTGCACTGGTTGCCTCATCACAGAGCAAGATTTTCGGATTATTTGCAATGGCTCTTGCGATTGCAACTCTTTGCTTCTGTCCACCGGAAAGCTGTGAAGGATAAGCTTTTTCCTTATCTGCAAGTCCTACGACTTTTAATAATTCTCTCGCTCTCTTCTTCGCTTCTGCATCCTTAACTCCTGCTATTTTTAACGAAAAACAGATATTTTCCAGTACGTTCTTCTGCATCAGAAGATTGAAGTGCTGAAAAATCATTCCGATTTCTTTTCGCATCTCACGCAGCTGTCGTTCCGACAGCCCGGACATTCGGCATCCGTCTATCCGGACATCTCCGGAAGTTGGATGTTCTAAATAGTTGATACATCGTATGAAGGTGCTTTTTCCTGCACCGGACATTCCGATGATCCCGAAAATATCTCCCTTTGAAATATGCAGATTCACATGATTCAATCCCTGGACATTTCCTGCTTTGGTATGAAATTCTTTGCTGACATCTTCAAATCGAATCATATCGTTTTTCCTGCCTCCTTTGTTTCTGTTGCCATTATATCGACATTTTTCCGTTCCGTCCAATACATAAAAAAAACAGCTTGTTATAGCTTTTTCCTATAACAGAACTGTTTCTCAAATTTCGCATTTGATTTTTATTTCTATTTCTGTCTCTATTCCTTTTTCCGCACTTCTCCTACGACTTTCCCCGATATGCTTCGATCTCTTCTAAGTACATTTTTCCGAGCCTGCTAAGCGGCACTCCCTTTCTCGAAATATAGCCGATCATCATCTCTTCCTCGGAATCCAACGGTATCGCGCAGTATTCATCTCCGTTTAATTCCTCACACACAATCCCGGAACAAAGTGTATAAGCATTTAGTCCTACCATCAGGTTCAAAAGCGTTGCGCGGTCATTTGCCTTGATGATCCGCTTATAATCATAAGTACTCAATACCTCTTCCGCAAAATAAAACGCATTGTGGCTGCCCTGATCAAAGGACAGACACGGATATTCCTCTAAATCCTCAAAAGTGATCTTCACTTTGTTTGCAAGCGGATTGCCTCTCCACAGATAGACATAGGTCTTACACGGAAAAAGTTCGGTGAACTCCAGACTATTTTCCTTAAAGATCTTCAACAGTACCTTCCGGTTAAAGTCATCTAAATAGAGGATTCCAATCTCACTTTTAAAGGATTTGACATCCGAGATCACGTCATAGGTCTTGGTCTCATGCACGGCACACTCGTATTCGTCCATGCCGATTTTTTTTACCAGTTCTACGAATGCTTTTACGGCAAAGGTATAGTGCTGGGTGGAGACGCTGAATTTCTTCTTGATCTCTTTCTTATCAATGTAGCGTTCCTCCATCAGGCGGTACTGTTCCATGACCTGTCTTGCATAGCCGATAAATTCATTGCCCTCCGGTGTCAGCGTAATTCCCCGGCTGCTGCGGATGAACAGCTCCATGCCGAGCTCTTCTTCTAAGTCCCGGATAGAACTTGAAAGGCTCGGCTGCGAAATAAAAAGCTGCTTTGCCGCCTCATTCATCGATGTGCTGTCTGCAATTGTGATCGCGTATCGTAACTGCTGTAATGTCATTTTTTAACCTCGTCTTAATTCAATATCCAGCTTTCGGTCTGTGCGGAATCTTCCCAATGCTTTGTCAATATCCCCATGCGTCAGGATGTCCAGATGACTGATCAGTCTTTTCGGCTCCTCTTTCATACCGCTTTCAATCCATTCTAAAACCATTCCTACAAATCCGTATTTGTAAAAATGTGCAATAAATGCCTTGTCCTCTTCATCCACCACAATGCCTTCAGCCCGTTCATCAATGACCCCTAACAGAAGTTTGTATGTAATATCATAAAGAAATCTCGTAAGGATTTCTCTACCCTCCGAATAGTAAACGTGCTTGATAAAGCTCTTATTCTCCCTGACATAGTCAAAGATCTGCAAATATCCCTGCTGCCATGTCGCATAGCTTCTCTTCCCCGACAGACTCTGTGTATTATCTGTCAAAAATGTCCATTCCACCAGATCATAAATGTCTTTAAAATGATAATAAAACGTCTGGCGGTTGATGGCACTCGCCTCTACGATATCCACTACCGTAACCTTGTCTAAGGACTTCTCCTGCAAAATCTTTTTCAAGGTCTCCGACAATGTCCTCTTCGTTGTATGAGCCATGAAAATCCCCCTCTACCCAGTACATTTTTTCTCCCCTTTTCCCATAATATTTTTTACCATTTCCCTGCTTCTATTATAACTTATCACAATACATTTATACAAGAAAAAAGTGGGCGCACCCACTTCTTCATTAAGCCTGTTTTATTCTAAAAACTTCCATAATACTGTTTAAAATAAAACTCTTTAAATTTTATGCTGCTTTTTCCGTACTCCTGTGTACCCGTCTCCACAGAACTACCACAACTGCTCCGATGACAAACGGCAATACAAAAGTTGCAAAACGATAAAGCAGTGCAACGGAGCCTGCTACTCCGGTTCCTACGATCTTTGCTAACAGCATTGTCAGTACGAACTCCGAAGAACCGATCCCTGCCGGGGCCGGAATAACTGCTGCTAACATCATTGCCAAAGAGGTAACTGCCAGTCCCTGTGACAGTGTCAGCTTTCCTGTCTCTGCTAATATCAAAAACGGGATTCCATACCAGAATGTAAACTTTAACAGATTTTTCAGGATACATCCTGCGATCAGTCCGCCACGTTTTAATAAAGTTGCTGCCGCATCCTCTAAGATAGCACACTGTTCTTCTAACTTCTTCACCTGCTCTGTCAGCTTTCCGCTCCGGTTTAACTTGCGTACGATCCAGAGAAGTACCTCATGGAACTTCTTAGAACAGGCAAATAGCAGAAGTACTGCTGCGATGACAAAGGTGACACCAAAACCAATTAAAAGCGTCATATCATATTGACTGTAATACTTTTGCATATAGCCCCAGTTGAGGATAAAGAAGATTCCCGCAAACAGTGCAATGCTGACCTTGTGCAGCATATACTCAATGGTATAGAGTCCTGTACCTTTTGAATATGGAACGCCTCTCTCATTGAAGTAATAGATTGCTGCTACGCCCGCTCCGCTTCCAAGGGTTGCCACCCGGTAAAAGGCTGCATAAAATGCACATTCTACACCCTGCCAGTATTTAAAATCAGGATTGTACACTTTTGCCAGCGAATAACTGATCCAGCCTTCCACCAGTTCATACATCACAGAAGCAATGCAAATGCCGGCAATGACAAGAAACGACGTCTCTTTCAACTGCGTTAAAATATCTCCTGCCGAATCCTTAAATGTATAGATAATAATCAGGATTAAGATCAGAACAAAGAAAATCTTTCCTATTGTCTTTGCATGCTTCTTAATGACTCTCACCCCTTATTTCTTTTTAAAGTTTGTATAACCACGCTGTCTGTATGGATGTGCAGCCCACAGACGGTCTGCTGTTCCTTTCCACTCTTCTGCATAGTGCTCACATTTTCCGCAAAGATGCTCTACCGTCTCCGGCTGCTGCATATCTGTGGATTTTGCTCCGGTCTCATGTACCATACGCTGTAAAATCTCAGGATTTTCAAGCATCGGACATGGTCTTAACATGTTATCGTTAAATGGCTGGTTATCTCTGTATGCCATGAATAACGGCTGTTTCAAACACTCTAATAATGATTTTTCACGGATGTTTGCTCCTGAATAATGAATGAATACGCAAGGCTCCACATCACCCTTTGGATTGATATGGCAGTAGTTTCTTCCTCCTGCAATACATCCTCCAACGAACTCTCCATCGTTCTGGAAGTCCATAACGTAGATTTCTTTTCCGCCTTCTCTTCCACGAACCTCACGGATTCTGTGGTAGATATATTCACGCTGCTCTTTTGTCGGCATCAGCTCCGGTGAAGCATCCATACCAACCGGCATCAGATGGAAATACCATGCGAAACGGCTTCCGTGCTCGATCAGAAGATCAAAGAATTCATCGGATGTTACTGCATCCATGTTCTTGCGTGTATAACATACGGAGTTACCGAACAGTAATCCGTTCTCATGTAACAGATCCATTGCATGAAGTACCTTTGCATAGACTCCGTCACCACGTCTGAAGTCATTGGTGTCCTCGAATCCCTCTAAACTGATAGATAAGGAAAGGTTGCCGACTCTCTTCATTTCATCACAGAATGCCTGGTCTACTAAAGTTCCGTTTGTGTAACAGTGGAATGCCACATCATTATGTTTTTCACAGAGCTTAATAACATCTGCTTTACGAACCAGCGGCTCTCCACCGGTCATCATGTAGAAGTAAATACCCAGTTCTTTTCCCTGAGTTACAATGCTGTCAAGCTCTTCAAATGTCAGGTTTAATTTATGTCCGTACTCTGCTGCCCAGCATCCTGTACAGTGTAAGTTGCAGGCACTGGTTGGGTCCATTAAGATCAGCCATGGAATGTTGCAGTCATGTACTTCTCTCATCTTACGAATGGTTTTTGTGCCATAGAAGGCTGCCTGATATCCAAGATTTAATGCTGTCATCTTAGCAACGTGTGGATCTGTCTCATCTAACAGACGATTTACATAACGCATCCATTTGTGATCCGGATTCTTGATCATTGCACGCGCACCTTCGTATGCCTCTTTGGTAAAGTTGTCTCCCATGAACTTCTCTGTCAGGTCCACAATCTCTAATAAGCCTTTTTCTCTGTCCTTATTAATTCTTCTCAGTGCAACGTCAATTGCTGCGCTAAACGCTTTTCTTTCAAGCTGCTCTGCTAATTTTGCCATTTTTATTCCTCCACTCTTTTGTTCTAATTCCCTTTTACACAAAAGTATAAAAACTTTCACTTTTTATGAACATATGCAAAAGCGAACTCCTGTATTTTTTCCTTATACAAATTTCTCTTTTTGTATACGTTCTAAAGCAGAATATCCTATCTGTTCACTATGATTTCTACAGATGAAAAAATTCCTTGATCTGCTTTTCTATAATCTTCATTAAGCGGGTTCTTGCTTCCACACTTGCCCATGCGATATGTGGTGTGATCAACAGTTTGTTGCTGTCTTTGATCTTTGCAAGCGGATTCTCTTTGCTCATCGGTTCTTCTTTGAGCACATCTAATCCTGCTGCTGCAATTTCCCCATTTTCCAAAGCCTCGTATAAATCCTGCTCTACGACGATCGGGCCTCTTCCTACATTAATGAAAATGGCAGACCGCTTCATTTTAGCAAAAGCCTCCGCATTTATCAAGCCTAATGTTGCGTCGGTCAATGGTGCATGTACCGAGATAATATCGGATTTTGTCAATAAGGTGTCCCAATCTGCACGCTCATAATCTTTCTGCTGATTTTTTCCGGTTGTGGAGTAATAGATGACGTGGCAGCCGAAAAGTCCTGCTATGTCCGCCACTCTTCTTCCAATCGTTCCCATTCCAATGATTCCCCATGTTTTTCCGTTCAATTCATGGAATGCTTTTTCAAAATGGGTAAACAGTACATCGTCCATATATTTTCCACTCTTTACATAGGTATCATAATAAGGAAGATGTTCCATCAGATAAAACAAAAGTGCAAAGGTGTGCTGTGCCACTGTCTCGGTTGAATAGCCTGCCACATTTCTCCATGCGATCCCCCGTTTTTCCAGATATTGAAGGGCAACGGCAGAATGCTTCAGCTGCTCCCGATAATACTTTGCCGCCAGCTCATTGATTTCCGTCAGGCGGCGCTTTTCGTCCCTGGCCCGCTGCTGCCCCGGGGAAAGCTGCTTTTCCGGCAGGGTCACACCGGCCCGGGCCGCCAGCTTTTCCGCCGCTTCAAAAAAGGACAGATGCTCATACTCCATAACGAAGGTCAAAGCCGAACCCCCTTTTTGGCAGCCAAAGCAGTAGAACATCTGCTTTTCCGGAGAGACGGAAAAGGAAGGGGTATCCTCCAGATGAAAAGGGCAAAGCCCCACATAGTTCCGCCCCCGACGTTTTAAGGGGATATAGGATTCGATCAGCGCCACGATATCGGTGCGATCCAATATTTCTTCGATCAGTTCATTAGGAATATATCCCTGGGTCATAGATGTCACTCCGTAGTCTATACAAAAATGGAAAGATTATGCAAAATTTAAAAATGAAATCCCTTGGGGATAAAGAGATCCTTGTACGTTTCTTCGGCATATTTATCGGTCATCCCGGCAATGTAATCCGTCACCGTTCGCTCAATTCCGTCAAAGCTCAGCTGGGGCTGAAAGTCCGGCGGCAGCTTTCCGGGATGCTTCAAATAGTAGTCATAGAGCATGCCAATGATATCTCTGGCCTTGGACTCCTCGCCCTTCGCCACAGGGTTGCGGTATACCCGCTCAAACATAAAGTCCCTCAGCCGCTCCATGGCGTCTGCAATCTCCGGGTCGCGTTCCATATGATCCAGCCCCTGAGAATGGTGAATAATATCCATCACCAGTGTATTGATTCTCTGGGAATGGGTCTGCCCCAGTACGTCGGTGATATCCCGTGGAATATCACTGTTCTCCAA
>OLPF01001751.1_pt1 | contig 16638 bp, 9 predicted proteins | sample 1673121 | NCBI WGS metagenome assembly OLPF01 (sample SAMEA3136756, study PRJEB25190) | human gut metagenome
AATTATTTATATAATTATTTTAAGTATTTCTATTTTCATATAAGTTTTCGTTTGGCATATCTTTTATTTCATTATTAATTAAGTTATTTTTTCTGTTTACAAATTTGTACTTAATATTTGCAAGTATTAAAATTATAAAACTTGAGAAAATTGCAACAATTATATTGGTATATTTAAAAACGACATCTTCTAGAAAACGTATCATAAATATATTATTTGGAATTAGTGTCGCTGCATATGTTAGTGCTGCAAATGCTAAAACAACTGGAAATTCTTTTTTAGTATTAGTTAATTTTCTAAATATTATAACTATAAAGAATAAAACTACAGAAATATAAGAAAGAAGTGCAAGTATCCAACTAAATACAAATATACCGTCAATTCGTTGAAAAACTTGCCAATAGCTAATATCTCTAGATTCCACATATAAAGAGGAAATTTCATTTATGTTTTCTATATAAGGAAATGAAAGTACCAAAGAAGAAACACTTCCTATTATTAGAATTCCAATTAAAATTGTAGAAACAATGGATATTTTCTTAAAATTTCTACTATCTTTAAGCATTGGCATAATAAAATATAAAATTGCAAGACCACTATAAGCAAAAATATTAGAAGCACCAGTTATAAAGGTTTCTTTTGTTCCAAAACCTAAAATAGGAAAAATTCTGTCTAAAGAAAAGTCCTGAATATTTGAAAAAGCTATAACTAAAATAATAATTCCAACAATTGGAGCAATTATAGAATTACATTTTATAATTGCAGAACTTCCATATTTATATACAAAAACAATACTAGCAATAATTAATAGTGTTAGTACACTAATAGATACATTTTCAAAATATATAATTTCTAGGTCTTGAACAATAATTCTAACAGTAGTAGAAAGAATAAGAAGAAAGTATAGTATATAAATTATTCCTACTATAAATTTTAAAACTTTTCCACCTAAAAATTCCGAAATATCTACAATGTCTTTTCCTTTAAAATTATTAAATAATTTAGTTACAATAAAAACAAGTATAATTGTAACTAAAAAAACATAAAACATATTTAAAATAGTTCCTGTACCTGTTTCAGCAATTAAGGTTCTGGGAGTTCCTAAAACTAAATGGTTTATTACAATAATTAAAATAAGTGCAATAGCTTGAAAATTGCCTATTTGTTTAATTTCCATTATTACCTCCTATTTTATATTTCCATTTCATACTAATACGAGCTTCTTTTTGTGGTCTTTTAGTATTTAAAAAGTCAGGACGTTTTTCTCTATTCCAAAAAGGTGGCATAAAATAGGCTTTGTTATTCTTACTTGTAGCAGGTACAAATGGAGCTAAATATGAAACTCCAAATGATTTTAAAGAACATAAAAGTACTAAATGACTGAAAAGTACAATTCCTATGCCTAAAAAGCCTGCAAGAAAACCAGCAATAATGTATAAAAACCTAACTATTCTTAAGTGAAAACTTAAATAAAAGTCTGGAATAGCAAAAGATGTAATACCAGTTATAGCTACAATAATTATTAAAATTGGGCTTACAATGCTTGCTTCTACAGCTGCCTGACCAAGGATAAGAGCACCTATAATTCCTATAGTAGTACCAATAGGAGAAGGAACTCTTAAACTTGCTTCTCTTATTAATTCAAAAGATATTTCCATTGCTAAAATTTCTACAATTATAGGAAATGGAACAGATTCTCTTGATGCAACAATAGCAAATAATAATTCTGTAGGTATAATTTCCTGATGGAAATTTGTAATTGCAACATATAAACCTGGAAGTAACAAAGTAATAAAAAAAGCTACTAATCTTACAAATTTAAGCAAGTTAGCATATTGAAATTTAAGATTTGGGTCTTCAGCAGAAGAAAGAAAGTCCACAAAAACACAAGGCATTATTAAAACATATGGACTTCCATTTACTATAACTACAACTCTTCCTGAAAGAAGATGATTTGCTGCTTTATCTGGTCTTTCTGTTGAAAGCATTTGAGGAAGACTACATTTACTATTATCTTCAATTAACTGTTCTAGTTGACCAGAAGAAATAATAGAGTCAATATCCAAATTATTTAATCTATATTTTACTTCTGCAACTAAATCGTCATTTGCAATATCTTTCATGTAACAAACAGCACATTGTGTTTTGGTTACTTTACCAATACTAAGACTTTCTATAACTAAATTTTCATTATTTACAAATCTACGTATCATAGAAGTATTTGTACGAATTGCTTCTGTAAAAGCTTCTTGTGCACCACGTATAACTGTTTCGTTTTTTGGAGAGTCTACACTTCTTTGTTTAAACCCCTTAGCATCTATACTAAAAGCAGTATCTATAGTATCTACAAAAAGTAGACAATTTCCTATATTTACATCTGATAAAATATCACTAAACGATTGTTTCTTTTTAACAGAATTTTGAGGAACAAGAGAATTATAAATGTAATCAACTAAGTCAAACTTTTTTACTTTTCTAACAGTAATATTGTTAGAAATCGCTTCAGATACAACTTTTACTTCATTACCATCATAACTGTTAGCTTTATTCTTTAGCATTAAAGGCTCTAAAACAAAGTCATTAATAATTTTTGTATCAACCATTCCATCAATGTAAATTAAAAATGCATTGTATTGTTTATTTCTAGCATTTAAAGTAAATTCACGAACGACAATATCGCTATTAATTAAAGTATTATATTTTACCTTTAAAAAATCTAAATTTATACTTAAACTAGGAAAAACATTTTTTGGATCTTTTTCAGAATTAATTCCATCTATTTTAATATTTGAAGAATTAGTTTCAATTGGCGTTTTATTAGTTTTTGTTAGGATATTTTCACTTGAGTTTGTTTCAGTATTTTCGCTATTTTCTATTTCGTTTTCAGGCAAAGTAAAATCGTAATATTCTTCATTATTAGGATAGAATGTATTTTTTAGTAAAGTAAAAAGTTTATTCATAAAATTATTATGGTATTTTTGAAAAAATAAATTACCATGTCTCCTTTCTATGAAAAATATAAAATATAAAATATAAAATTTATAATTTTATACAATTTCCATAAACTTGTTTTAAAAATATTTTTACCTAAAAAATAAAAAATATGTAAAAAGATTTTTAAAAGGTTATTAAAAATAAAATTTTCAAAAATATATTTAAACAAATATAAGGTATTGTATGTTAAAAATATTAATTAAAGATTGTCTTATTTAAATAGATTCCTATTTGAAGATTGTTTTTCTAAATAAAATGTTATTTTAATGTTATGTCTTGTAAAACATTATGTAATTATTACAGATTAAATAGTGTAATACAATTGTAAAAATGTTGTAAACAAAAAGTAAAATATATAGTATTTACAAATACCTTATTTAAAAGTATAATGATTTTAGAATTGTATAATTTGTCGAAACTTATACATAATAAATATGGAAATTAAAGATAAATAAATTAAGTAGTTTTAAAAAGGTTAAGAAGTAAAAATAGAAAATAAAAAGTTATCAATGGAAAGAAAAAATAAAAACGGAGAGTGAATAAATGAAAAACAGAGGTGTAACATTAATATCATTAGTAGTGACGATAATAGTATTGTTAATATTAGCGGGAATAACAATAGGAACTATATTTGATGATAATGGAATAATAGAGAAAGCCCAAGAAGCAGCAAATGCAACAGAAGAGGCAGCAAAAAATGACCAAGCAGCAATAAACGGACTTTTAAACGAAATGGATAGCATAATAAACGGAATAGGTGGAGGAAATGTACCAGTAATAGGAAGTATAAGTGGAAAAATAACATGGAGTACAGGTTCAGTAACACTAACATTAACAACAGATGTAGAAGGAGTAACAATACAATATAGAAAAAATAGTGAAAGTAATTGGACAAATTATACGAGTGCAGTACCAAGTTTATTACATGGAGATAAAGTATATGCAAGAGGAGTAAAAGGTGGAGAAACAGTAATAAATGAAAAAGAATTTAAAATACAAGATACAATAGCACCAACAGTAACAATAGCAAATGCAAGTAGTACAACAAATAGTATAAGTGCAACAGCCACAGCAACAGATAATGAAGCAGGGATGGGTTCAAGTCCACAATACACATTTTATATAAAGAAAACAGCAGAAGCAGATAGTGCATATACACAAATAGGAAGTAGTGCAAACACAAGTGTAATAAAAGGAGAGTTAGAACAAAATACATCATATACAATAAAAGTAGAAGTAGCAGATGTAGCAGGAAATAAAGGACAAGCAACAAAAGAAATAACAACAGGAAAAATAGCAGATGCAGGAGAAGGACTAGCAAATGGAGCAATAATAGCAAGTAGTCCAGTATGGAGTGGAGGAACAGCGAGTATAACACTATCAACAAGCTCAGGATTAACAATACAATACCAAAAAGGCGGAATAAGTGGAAGTTGGACAACAGGAACAAATGTAACAGGATTACACCATAGAGATACAGTATTTGCAAGACTAACAGATGGAAAAAACTATGGAGGAGAGGCAAGCATAACAATACTAGATACAGTAATACCACAAGCAGCAACAATAAGTTTAAGTGGAACAAGTACAACAACAGCAGGAAGTGTAACAGCAACAGTAACACTAAAAGATAATGAAAGTGGAGTAAACGCTACAGCAAGTAAATGGACATATAACACAAACTCAGGCAATATAGGAACAAATGAAAGCAGTTATAATAATAATTTTAGTAGCAATGGACAAACAATAACATTAAAAGCAACAACAGCAGGAACATATTATTTACATGTATTAACAGTAGATAATGCAGGAAATAAAAAAGAAACAATAAGTAGTGCAGTAACAGTAGAGGCAGCATTAGTAGCAGATGGAAACTATAATGCATCAAAAGGAGTAAACACGCCAAAACTAGGAAGTGGAATGACACCAATAAAATGGAATGGAAGTAGTTGGGTAAATACAACAGGAAGTGATAAAGATTGGTATGATTACACAGGGAAGAAATGGGCAAATGCAAAAACAAGTGATGGAAGTATGTGGGTATGGATACCAAGATATGCATATAGTGTAACAAGTGGATATCATAGTAGTAATGCAGGAACAATAGAAGTAGAGTTCATGAAAGGATTAACAAATGAGACAAGTACAGGAAGAACAAGTTTTAATAATGCAAGTGGACAAGGAAATTGGAATATACATCCAGCATTTAACTATGGAACAACAGTAAGTGGAATATGGGTAGCAAAATTTGAAGCAAGTAGTGTACAAGGAAATAGTAATGGTAGTGGAGATAATGTAACAAGCAAGACATTACAAGTAAAACCAGGAGTAGCAAGTTGGAGATATATAGAAATAGGAAATATGTATACAGTATGTAAAAATTATAATAGTGCATTAAATAGTCATATGATGAAAAATGACGAATGGGGAGCAGTAGCATACTTGAGCAAGAGTAAATATGGAAAGGAAAATGAAGAAGTATGGATAAATAATAGTAGTAGTTATATAACGGGTTCAGCAGGAAATAGTGCGAGTGCATCTCAAGATACAGGAACAACGACAGATTATACAAGTACACAAGGAGTAAAGGCAAGTACAACAGGAACAGTGTATGGAGTATATGACATGAGTGGAGGAACATGGGAATATGTAGCAGGCTATGTAAATAATGGACATGGTAACTTAACAAGATATGGAAGTAGCTTAGTAAATGGAGAAGCAAAAACAAAGAACATGTATAGTAAAGCAAGTACAGATAACGAAACAAATAACTACAATGCGAATTCAAGTAAATATGGAGATGCGGTATACGAGACGAGCGCGAACGGTAATACAAGCAACGGTTCGTGGTACGGCGATTACTCTAACTTTCCTTACACGCTTTTTTCTTTCTTCGAGCGCGGAGGCTGTTGCAGTAATGTTACGCATGCAGGCGTGTTCGCTTTGGAAAAACACAATGGTGTCAGCAGCATTGTTTCGTCCCGTCCAGTTTTGGCCGTACTTTAGAATATAAGAGGAGACTGTAGGGAATATAAAAATATTTTATGTAAATGTGCATAATTTAAAATATAATCAAAGTAACAAAACTAAGAATTTCAAAAAATCTTCCTTATGATAATAAAATATCATAAGAAAGATTTTTTCTTTTGCTCTAATATTGAATTGAAAAAAAATATGTTATATAATCATAAAAAGTCAAAAGAGGAGAAGTAAATATATGGATAATTATGCTGTAAAATTATTTGAAAGTTTGCAAAAGTTAAAAGTAACAGATGAAAACAAAGCAGAAGTGGAAAAAATTAAACAAGATATACGTAAAAAGGATTTTAAAAAGGCTTTAGACAGAATTGAGAAAATTAAAAATAGTAATGTAGAAAAGAAAAATAAAGAATTATATAAAAATGCAGCAGATGTACCAGATGATGACTTTTTTACAAATGACGAAGTGAAAGAAGAAGCAAATACAGAAAGCCAAAAAGAAGATAATAAAGAAGACGGGTATAATAATGATGAAAATTATGACGACAATTATGGTAATGATTATGATGATTATGACGAATTTTCGGAAGATCCTTTATTTAAGAAATTAAAAGCATATAAAGATGAAGAAGATAATTATTCAGAAGAAACTGAAAGATATGATACAGATAATTTTAGTGATGATGACGAAAGTAGTGAAGTAAGCGTAAAAGATACAGAAGATAACTCAAATAACAAAAAAGGAAGAAAGAAAAATAAGTCAGATATTCAAAATAATAATGAAAAAAGCGAGAACGAAGCTAATGAAATAAACGATGACGAAGAAAGTAGCAATGTGGCTGAAAACGAAGATAAAGATGTAGACACAGAAGAAAGTGAAGAAGAAAAAGACGATGAAGAAAATGAAAACTCAAACAATGCAGATGAAATAAATAATATAGAGGATAATGAGGATGAAATTCAAGAGGAAGAAGATACTACTGGAATATATCCTAAACAACTAAAAAATGAAACACTAGAACATATATATTTAGGATTATTACTAACAAATCCTAAGTTAATAGCAAAATATTATGTAACAAAAAAACAATGTTATTTTGAAGATGATAAATGTACAGAAATTTATAAAAGTGTTTTATTTACAGAAGGAAGTAAGTACACTCCAGAAATTGCTAAAGATGGATTTAATTTGCCAAAATACAATAACGAGATACGAGAACTTAAAGACGACTTAATGGCAGAATATATGGATAGTAATTATAGTATAGAAGAAACTTATATAGAACTTAAAAAATTATTTACATTAAGAAAGAGCTATTTGGAAAATCCAATAAAGGAAAATCAAGACAAAATAGTAGAAATAATAAATTATGTTTTATATAAATCTATGTCTGTAGAAGAAGTAGAAAGTGCGGTAAACCAAGTAACAGTTACAGGAAAATTTAAACAGGCTGTTTTAAATAAAGATTTAACAAGCTTTTTAGAGATGGGGGACAACACTTTAACAAATGGATTAGAATTTCCATTTCCTATTCTTTCAGGTGTATTTAAAGGATTAAGAAAGGGAGAAACAATGGCATTTGCAATGCCTTCCAACTCTGGTAAAAGTAGATTTACAATAAACTTAGCAGCATATACTGCGTTTGTCCATAAGAAAAAGGTTTTAATTATATCAAATGAAATGTCAGAAGACAAAATGAAACTATGTTTAATTACAACAATAATAAATAATCCAGAAATACAAAAACTTCATGGTCAAGAAATAAGTAAAACAGAAGGAGAACTTTTAGAATTTAAGTTTAGACCAGATGATACTAAAAAAGTAAAAGTTGATGAAAATGGTTTTGTTGTAAAAGAAGAAAACGAAAGTCAAGAAGATTTTGTTAAAAGATTAACAGAAATTTCGACAGAATTTAACAAGACAATAAAAGCTGTAGAATGGGCAAATAAAGAAATTGACAATTCTATTTATTTTATAAACATTACAGACCATACAAATGACGAACTTAAAAAAGTTATAATGAATTTTTATTACAAAGAAAAAATAGAGTATGTATTTTATGACACATTAAAAACAGATACTGCAAATATTGGTAAAGGAGAAGAAATAAAGAAAACGGCTACAATACTTTCAAATTTGGCTCAAAATTTTAATATGTTTATTTATTCTACATTACAATTAACAGAAAGTACAACATTACCAATAAACTTAGATGTTAACGATTTAGCAGTTAGCAGGACTGTAAAAGAAGTTTTAGATACACTTTGTTTAATTAAACAAATTAATAAAGAAACATATGATGATTATGAGTATTCATTAAAAGAAGTAGATACAAAATATTTTAATTTAAAGAAATACACAGACCCAGATGTTAGGTATTATGCATGTGTAGTTGACAAGAACAGAGCAGGTGCTAAGCCAAAGGTTTTATTTAGGCTAAATTTAGCATATAACAGATGGGAAGAGTTAGGATATTTAAGAATGAAACAGCAAGTAAAATAGGAGAGCATATGGTAAAAAAGTGGGAAGTAAATAAAGTTAATAATGAAGAAGTAGAACAATTTGCAAAAAAATATAAAATAAGTAATTTATTAGCTAGTATTTTAGTACGCAAAGGAATAAAAACAGACGAAGAAGTGGATAAATTTCTACATCCAACAAGAATGGATTTTTACAATCCATTTCTTTTGCCAGATATGGAAAAGGCGGTAAAAAGAATAAATAAAGCAATAGAAAATAAAGAGAAGATAACAATTTATGGAGATTATGATGTAGATGGAATTACAAGTATTACATTACTTAAAAACTTTTTTGCAAATTCTAATATAGATGTTAACACATATATTCCAAATAGATTGGAAGAAGGGTATGGACTAAACAAAAATGCAATAAGGGAAATTTCATATTCTGATACTACACTAATTATAACAGTAGATTGTGGAATTACAGGAATAGAAGAAATTGAGTATGCTAAAAAAATAGGAATAGATGTTATAGTAACAGATCATCATGAACCAGGTGAGGAAATTCCAAAATGTATTGCAGTAATAGATGCAAAAAGAAAGGATAATAAATATCCTTTTAACCAGTTAGCAGGTTGTGGAGTAGCTTTTAAATTAATGCAAGCTTTGGCAACAGATTGGAAATTGCCAGAAAAAGAATATTTAAAATTTTTAGACATAGCAGCAATTGGAACAATTTCGGACATTGTACCACTTGTAGACGAAAATAGAGTAATTGCAAAACTTGGACTTATGTTAGTAGAAAGGACAAACAATATTGGTTTAAAAACTTTAATAGATTTGTGTGGATTTAAGAAAATAGACTCTACAACAGTTTCTTTTGGACTATCTCCAAGAATAAATGCATGTGGTAGGTTAGGACATGCAGATGAAGCTTTAGAACTATTTTTGGCTAATAATAGGGAAACTACAAAAAAGCTTGCAGAAAAAATGAACGAATATAATTCAGCAAGACAGCAAGTAGAAAGAAAAATATATGACGAAGCAGTACAAGAAATTATAATGGAAAAAGATAAACCTGCTATAGTAATTGGTAAAGAAGGATGGCATCATGGAGTGGCAGGAATTGTTTCTTCAAAAATTACAGACGAGTATTTTAAACCAAGTATATTAATATGTTTTGATGGAGATGAAGGCAAAGGTTCTGGAAGAAGTATACCAGGTTTTGATTTACACGAAGCATTAATGGAATGTTCAGAGTATTTAGAAAAATTTGGTGGACATTCAATGGCGGTTGGAATTACAATAAAAAAAGATAAATTTGAAAATTTCAAGAAAGCTTTTATAGAATATACAGAAAGAAAAGATATATCTGAGATAGTTCCAGTAATTAATATAGAAAGAAAGGTAGAATTAAAAGATATTAGCATAGAAAATGTAAAAGAACTGCATCAATTAGAGCCATTTGGAGAGCAAAATAAAATGCCACTGTTTTTAATAGAAAACTTAAAAATAGTCTCAATTAGATCTCTATCAGAAGGAAAGCATTTAAAAATTCTACTAAAACAAGATAACTTTTTTATAGATTCAATAGGATTTAATATGGGGGACTTGACAGAGCAGTATAAAATAGAAGATAGAGTAGATATTGTAGGAACAATAGATGTTAATGCATTTAATGAAAATGAGAATGTTCAAATTACAATAAAAGATATAAGAAAAGCTATATAAATAAGTAGATAAAAGTAAAAGCTATAGCATAAGGAAGTGATTTTATGTCAGAAGTAAAAGAATATACGTTGGATGACGTAATAAAAGAAATGAAAAAGCATAATAGAAAAATAGACACAAAACTTATTAGCAGAGCATATGATTTGGCTAAATCTCAACATGAAGGACAACTTAGAAAGTCTGGTGAACCATACATAATTCACCCTGTTCAAGTTGCATATATATTAGCAACACTTGGATTAGACGACAGTACAATTTGTGCTGCACTTCTTCATGATGTTGTGGAGGACACAAATATTACTAAAAAGGACATTATAGAAAAATTTGGCGAAGAAATTGCAAATATGGTTGATGGGGTAACAAAATTAAGTAAATTAGAGTATGCAACCATAGAAGAACAACAAGTAGAAAACTATAGAAAAATGTTTTTGGCTATGGGAAAAGATATAAGAGTAATTTTAATAAAACTTTCAGATAGACTTCATAATATGAGAACTCTTAAATTTCTTTCAAGAGATAGACAAATAGCAAATGCAAGAGAGACTATGGTTTTATATGCTCCGCTTGCAAATCGTTTGGGTATGTATTCTTTAAAGTGGGAGCTTGAAGACTTATCTTTTAAATATTTATATCCAGAGGAGTATAGAGAATTAGTTGAAGGTATAAATAAAAAAAGAGAAGAAAGATTAAAATTTATTGACCAGATAATGGAACAAATAAAGACAGCATTAAAAAAGCAAAAAATCGAAGGAGAAGTAACAGGAAGAGCAAAACACTTATACAGTATTTACAACAAAATGAAAAGGGACAACATCACACTTGACCAAGTATATGACTTATTTGCTTTAAGAATTATTGTAAATTCTGTTAAAGACTGTTATGCAGCATTAGGAGTCGTACATGAATTGTATAACCCAATGCCAGGTAGATTTAAAGACTATATTTCTGTACCAAAACCTAATATGTACCAATCTTTACATACAACATTAATTGGACCAAAAGGAACACCATTTGAAGTACAAATTCGTACATGGGATATGCATAGAGTTGCAGAATTTGGTATTGCTGCACATTGGGCTTATAAAGAAGCAAGCTTTAGAACACATAAAAAAGCAAATGTTGTAGTAACAGATGATAAATTATCTTGGCTAAGAGAAACTTTAGAATGGCAAAAAGATTTACAAGACCCAGATGAGTTTATGAAAACTTTAAAAACAGAACTTTTTGAAGATGAGGTTTATGTATTTACTCCAAAGGGACAAATAAAAGCACTACCAAAAGGAAGTACACCAATTGATTTTGCTTATACAATACATGAAGCAATAGGAAATAAAATGATTGGATGTAAAGTAAATAGTAAAATGATGCCTATTGTAACAAAACTAAAGAGTGGTGATATTGTAGAGATTTTAACATCAGACCAATCTAAAGGCCCAAGTAGGGATTGGCTTAAATTTGTGGCAAGTTCTACTGCTAAAAATAAAATACTTTCTTGGTTTAAGAAAAACCAAAGAGAGGAAAATATAGAAAAAGGAAAAGATGCAGTAGATAAAGAATTTAAGAAATTAGGATTAAGTCATACAGAAATATTTAAGCCGGAGTTTGTTCAAGCTGCATTAAATAGGTACAAATTTAATAGTACAGACGATATGTATGCAAGTATTGGATTTGGAGGAATAACAGCAGGTAAAGTTGTTACAAGAATATTAGAAGAGTATAAAAAAGAACATAACGAGGCAAACATAGAAAAGAAAATAGAAGAGCTTACAAGTCAAAAACCACATGAAGATAAAAAATATAATGCAGGAGTTATAGTAAAAGGTATAGACAATTGCTTAGTTAAATTATCTAAATGTTGCAATCCAGTTCCTGGAGATGATATAGTAGGGTATATTACAAAAGGTAGAGGAGTTTCTATACATAGAAAAGACTGTACAAATATAAAATCACTTATTTCAGAAGAAAACAGAATGATAGATGTTGAATGGAGCAAGAGCGAAGAGAAAGCATATGATGTTACTATAGAAATTTATGCAAATGACAGGACTGGTATTCTTGCAGATATTATTACAGCTGTAAATAGCATAAAAACAAAGCTAATTGCAATTAACGCAAGAACTACAAAGGAAAAAATAGTTATTGCAGAAGTTACTGTTGAGGTTGAAAATATAGAAGAATTAAACAAAGTTTTAAAAACTTTAAGAAAAGTAGATAGCGTGTATGAAGTTAAGAGAAAAAAATAAAGAATAGAAAATAAATAATAATGATTACTTATTTTTAATAAAAGATTACGAAGGAAGTTATTAAAATGATACTAAAAATAATAAGAGTAAATGGTGGAATACCAGAAAAAACAAATTGCTATATAATTCAAGATGAAAATACAAAAGAAACTATGGTTATAGACCCAGGTGGAAATCCAGAAAAAGTAATAGAGATGTTGGATATTTTAGAGGCAAAAGTAAAATATTTATATTTAACACATTGCCATGGAGACCATATAAGTGCATTAAAACAAGTAAGAGATGCAAAAGGTGGAACCATATTAATTCATAGATATGATGTAGAAGGTTTATATAACCAAAATATTAGTTTAACAGATTATATTGGAATAAATCATATACAAATAGAAGCAGATTCTAGGGTAGATGATGGAGATTTATTACATGTTGGAGACATAGAGCTTAAAGTAATTCATACACCTGGGCATACAAAAGGTGGAAGCTCACTATATTGTGAAAAAGAAAAGTGCATATTTACAGGAGATACAATATTTAGGGGCACTTGGGGAAGAACAGATTTGCCAACAAGTAGTTTAGAAGATATAATGAATTCTATTACTAAAAAAATATTAGTATTACCAGATGATACAATAATTTATCCAGGACATGGAAAGTCTACTATTGTATATGAAGAAAAACCTATATACTTTGACTTAAAACCTAGGCTTGATTAATAGAGAATTAAACTAATATAAGTGAATTCAAATATTAAAAAATTTTATTAAATGTTTAAGTTTAAATAAACACCTAAAAAATAGATATAATGTATATATTTTTTGACAAACATTATTTTAGAATATAAAGCTAAATAGAAAGGGATGAAGATTATGATAGAACCAAGAACATTACCAGGATTTATGGAATTACTACCAAACGAACAAATATTATTTGAGCAAATGAAACAAAAAATAGAAAAAACATATCAAAAATTTGGATTTTTACCATTAGATACACCTATATTAGAACTATCAGAAATATTACTTGCAAAAGCAGGAGGAGAAACAGAAAAGCAGATTTATCAATTTCAAAAGGGAGATACAGACATTGCAATGAGGTTTGACTTAACAGTGCCTCTTTCTAAATATGTTGCTAAGAATTATGGAAATTTAAGTTTTCCTTTTAGAAGATATCAAATTGGAAAAGTATATAGAGGAGAAAAAGCTCAAAAAGGAAGATTTCGTGAGTTTTATCAATGTGATATAGACATTATTGGAGATGGAGAGCTAAGCACTATAAATGATGCAGAAATTCCAAGTGTTATATATAACTTAATAAAAGAACTTGGATTTGAAGAATTTACAATTAGAATTAATAATAGAAAGATATTAAATGGATTGTTTGAATATATAAATCAAAAGGATAATTCAGTAGAAATTTTAAGAATAATTGATAAAATCGAAAAAATAGGAAAAGATGCAGTAATAGAAGATTTAGAAAAAATAGGTGTAAGCAAAGAAGCAATAGAAAAAATTATTAATTTTATAGAAATAGATGGAACAACAGATGAGAAATTACAAAAACTACAAGACTTAAATATAGAAAATGAAACATTTAAATTGGGATTAGAAGAATTAATAAGTGTTGTAAAATATATTAGAATATTTGGAGTTCCAGATACACATTTTAAAGTGGATTTAACAATTGCGAGAGGACTAGACTATTACACAGGAACAGTTTATGAAACATTTTTGAATGATTATAGAGAACTTGGAAGTGTATGTTCTGGAGGAAGGTACGAAAACTTAGCAGAATATTACACAGACAAAAAGCTTCCAGGAGTAGGAATTTCTATAGGTTTAACAAGACTATTTTATAAATTAAATGAATTAGGACTTATAAAAGCAGAAAAGGCTTCTATGTCAGATGTGTTAGTAATTCCAATGGTAGATGATTTATCAAAACCAATAATACTAGCTAATTCTTTAAGAGAAAAAAATATAAACACAGAAATATATTTAAATGATAAAAAGCTAAAAGCAAAATTAAAATATGCAGATAAATTACAAATTCCATATGTAATAATAGTAGGAGAAGATGAGATAAACTCTGGTGTAATTAGTGTAAAAAATATGATTACAGGAGAAGAGAAAAAAGCTAATATATTAGAAGATGGTAAAAACATAAATGTAGAAGAAATTGTAAGTATAATAAACCAATAAAAATTTTACTTTATATATTTCAAAATAAACGAAATAGAAATTTTATGAAATCTGTACAATGATATTATGTTAATGTATTACAATAATAAATGCAGTATTTTTAATTCGACTGTGGACGCACTGCTACTTTAAATTTGTATGCACAAATTTAAAGACCTTGTCTTACTAAAATATTACATTTATTGTTTTTGTATTGTTAATAATAATTAAAACAGGTTATGTATAAGATTAAATTTATTAGTTTGTCATAATTTAAAATGTACTGGCATATATTAGTATATAAGAACTTGGACAAAGGAGAAATATATTAATATGATTAATATGGCAGTAATTAGTTTAAAAGACATTATAAAATATCTAGTAAAAATAACTATAATAATTACTATTGTAGTAGGACTTACTAGATATTTTTTAAGTGTAAAAAATAATAAAGAAAACAATAGCAGTATAGAAAAAAGTAGTGAAGCGGAAGTTATTAGTGAAAATAACAGTAAAGATATAAATAAAAGTTCAAGTGAAGTGAAAAGAGAAAATCAAAGCGAAAGCAAAGGTACAAATGAAGATCAAAATGAAAATAATAAACAATTAGGATTAGAAAATAATTGGCAAAATTTTTTGTCATGTTTAGATATAAGTATACCTGCAATATCACAGATAAATAATAAAGAAAATAGTAGTAGTCCAAAAGAAAATAAAACAATAGAAGATATTTTAAGTGTAAATTTAGGAGTAATAGATAATTTGAATTCAGATAAAAATAATAAGCAAATGGCAGAAAAAGATGCAGAAGATGAAAACACAAATAATGTAGGAAATAATGGGGAAAATAGTAATGAAATTAACAATAAGCCTTCTGAAAATATAGAACATGCAGAAACAGGATTAAAAACAGAAGTATTAGAATCAAATGTAAGTCCAAGATATTCACAAGAATATTATGGAGTGAAAATAAGAAATGAAACAGATTATAAATTAACAAATGAAGTATTAGATCCAAGCAAATTAGAAATAAATAAAGATAATATTATAATTTATCAAACACATTCATGTGAAAGCTATACAGCAAGTGAAAAATATCAATATAAACAAACAGGAAATTTTAGAACAACAGACAAAAATTTTAGTGTAATACGTGTAGGAAGGGAATTAACAGAACAATTAAAATCATATGGATATAATATAATACATGACGAAAACTATCATGATTATCCATCATATACAGGCTCATATACAAGTTCTTTAAATACAGTAACAAAATTACTTGAGGAAAATAAAAACACAGACATAGTTATAGATGTACATAGAGATGCTGTAGGAGACAATAAATATGCGCCTACAGTAAAAATAGGAGATGAATATGCAGCACAAATAATGTTTGTTGTAGGGGGAAATGGAAGTAGTATACCACACCCTAAGTGGCAACAAAATCTGAAATTTGCTATAAAAGTACAACAAAAAGCAAATGAGATGTATCCAGGTTTGTTTAAGCCAATAATATTACGTGAGTCTGGATATAATCAACAAGTATCAAAAGCAGCAAGTTTAATAGAAGTAGGTGCAACAGGAAATACACTAGACCAATGCTTAATTAGTATGAAGTATTTAGCAAAGGTGTTAGATGAGGTACTTAGCAATTAGAAAAATTTGTCTAAATTTTTTAAAATATATAAGCTGTAGTAACTATAAGTAAAAGATATGTGTTTATTTCAATAAAAATTATATTAAAGAGATTACGAATTTTTTATAAGTAATTAAAATGTAATATAAATGTAATGCAAAAGAAATATACAATCTCATAATGAGATGATATAATTGTTCTGCACAAGAAAATATAAAGTAACAAATTATTCCACATTTATTTATTAATCGTATAGAATAAATTAATAAAATAAAACAGTAAAATATAAAAGGAAACAAAAAATAAAACAATAAAACCAGTAAACAAAGTAACAAAAAAGAATAAAAATAAACAAGGCAATAAAAATATGATTAATAAATAAATTTTGTGGAATAATAACAAAAGAAATAAT
>OLPF01001757.1_pt1 | contig 16586 bp, 14 predicted proteins | sample 1673121 | NCBI WGS metagenome assembly OLPF01 (sample SAMEA3136756, study PRJEB25190) | human gut metagenome
TCTGCTTTCCACTGGTTCCATCTATATTCTTCTTTTGCTTTGTTATAAGCCACTTATCTTTTCCTCCGATCTGAATTTTTGTGAAATCAAATCGGAGTGTGGCGGTGATCTGGCTCGTTCTTCCTGTCCACAGGAATGTCCGGCATCTCTGCTGTTTCCCTGCAAACACGGATCTCCTTTGTAATCATATCTTTACAAAGGCACAGTGTATCGGATGCACCTGTCAGTTAACGGTCAGAAACCTGTCAATTGACGGTCAATTTTTATCACCTTCTTTCCAGCACAAATAAAATAAGACGAACAATCTTTTTACGGATTATTCGCCTTACTGCTGTTCGTTTTCATTATTCAATTCAAATTTGTAACCTATATCCCTGACACTGACAATGCAATTCCCGGCACCGTCTTCAACGACATTCAACTTTTTTCTCAATCGCTTTACCAGACACCAGATGATATTTTTAATATCACCAACAGAATAATCTTTCCATACAAGCTGGTAAATCTGTTCAAATGTGTATACTCTCATCGGTGTCACCGCTAATAAGTATAAAAAATTATATTCTTGTCGTGTTAAATGTAACGCTACATTATTCCAAAATACTTTATGTTTCTTATGATCCATTACAAGTTTTCCCTTATTAATCATCGTTTCGGATTGCTTTTGAGTTATTTTTTGTTTATTATTTCGTCGTGCCAATGAAAAAATCTGCAGATCTACTTCTTCTATAGTGCTATTTATATCCATTACACAATCTGCACCAGCGTATATTAATTCTTTTTTCCATGACATACACAATAAAGAGGAAGCATCCGTCAAAATAATAATTGGTATCTGCGTTATTTTTCTAATAGCAGATATAATATTACTTATGTTCTCTTTATAAAGGATCACTCCTATTATAAGCACATCATAAGAAAATAAACTCAAATTATGCAGTAAAATTTGTAGATTTTCTGCATAATCTGAGTTTACCTCATTGAATAGTTTTTGATATGATTGATTGTCAAAATATGCTAATATTTTGTATTTTGTGTCTTTCATATTTCTATTAAAAAAAAGCAACACTTTCTATTTCTTCACAGGAAAATCATCAAATGTATTGTCAATTTTTTGTGAAGCAATCTCTCTCATCGCATGCTCTTTCAGTTTTTGAAAACTTTCATCACTGACTGCATGTTCCATACGACAAGCATCAACTTCTGCAATTTGTGGATTAACTCCAACGGATATAAGTTGATGAGTAAAAAAACAATGGCGTTCGTAAATTTTTTCAGCCATATCCCGGCCAAGTTCTGTCAGGTGCAGATAATGCTTTTCATCCATTGTCAAAAAACCGCCCTCTCGCAAAGTTCCTACTGCATAACATACGCTGGGTTTTGAAACCTCCATGTACCGGGCAACATCCACCGAACGCACCATACCGAGCTTCTTTTGAAGTACCAATACAGCTTCCAGATAGTCCTCCCCAGATGCATGAATCTTCATCTTTAGTCATCCTCAAAGGCAAAGAACTTTTGCAACCGTTCCCGGCTTATTCTGTTCCATCCATCACTCCATAGCACTTTTCCGTTTTCTATAAAGACAAAGTAATTGCAGCACTCCGCAATCAGCTCCGGGTCATGAGTAACAATAAACAAGGTTTTCCCCAACGAACTCAATTCCCGCAAATTCTCTGCCACTTTTTTCATGTGCCGATAATCCAATCCGCTTGTAGGCTCGTCAAAAACAATAACCTGTTTATCAGACGCAATCGCGCTGGCAATCGCTACCCTCTGTTTCTGTCCGCCGGACAACGACATAGGATGGGCGTCTCTAAATTCTGAAATGTGCAGACTTTCCATAATACTTTCTGCCTCATGCGCCGCTTTTTCTTCATCTGAATTATCCAGACTAAGCAAGATTTCATCCATTACACTTTCCGTAAAAAGTTGGTGGTTTACGTCCTGCATAACCATATAGCAGGTCTTAATTCTCTGATTTGCCATATAAGTTTTTCCATTCATGCTCATACAGCCTTTTGCGGTTTTGAGCAATCCGCATAAATTGTTAGCAAAAGTCGTTTTCCCGGCTCCATTGTTGCCGACTACTCCAACCACCGAACCTTGCGGAATCATCAAATCTGATATATCCAGCACCTTCCGCTTTTTCTTCTTACCTCCGGAAGCATTTTTATAAGAAACTTCAAAGTCCCTGATATATAGCTGCTTTGTCGCACACACTGTGCTCTGCATTTTACTAAAATCTTCAGACTGTAAAGTTCTAAGACCCAGCGCGTGCAATTCGCCTGTAGATTTCTTTTTGAAGTCGGAGATGGAAAGGTTTTCTTTTATTTGCCCGCCCTGCATATATAGAATGCGATCTGCAATATCCATCAGGTAATACAGGCGATGTTCCGCAATCACAATCGTTTTCCCCTGTGCTTTCCATTTCCGCAATACATCTTTTAATTCTCTGATTGATTTAATATCCAAATTGGAAGATGGCTCGTCCAGTACGAATATATCCGGTTCCATTGCGGAAACGGACGCACAGGCAACTTTCTGTTTTTCGCCACCGGACAGTGCAAATAAGCTCCTATTCAGTAAATCTTCGATTTTTAACGCGCCTACCGTTTTTTCTATCCGCGAATTGATTTCGTCTGCGTCGATTGCCAAATTCTCACATCCAAATGCAATTTCACTGGTAGTATCCACTGTAAAAAATTGTGTCCTTGGATTTTGAAAAACAGAACCAACCACACCAGACAAAGCATAAAGGGATACATTTTTTACATCTATCCCTTCCACAATCGTCTGCCCGGTAAGCGTTCCTTCGTAATAATGCGGGATAAGCCCATTTATTAAACGTGTGAGTGTAGTCTTTCCGCAGCCGGATTCTCCGCAGATCAAAACAACCTCTCCGTCATGGATAGTCAAATTTATATTTTCGATTTTTCCTTTTGAACTGCCTTGCTCATATTGAAAGGCTACATCCTTAAACTCTATCATTTCAGCCCTCCTAAAAAAGCAGGAACACCAACAGGGCAGCAGTAACAATAATCATAAGCGCAAAATCTTTCCAATGGAAACCGATCTTACAAATGCTTGTACGCTTTTTTCCGTTTCCTAATCCTCTTGTCAAAGCTGCCGCAGACAGGTCATTCCCTATTGTTACTACAGACATCATAAGAGGGACAATTCGATATTCTAATACTGCTTGTGGATTCTTGAAAAAATTTTTCCCCGTGATTCCTCTCATACGCATAGCGTTTCCAATAGATCCCGCTTCTTCGGAAATTGTAGGGAAGAACCGGAACATAACAGAAAACGGGATAATGAATGCTTCTGGTATATGCATACGCTGCATGGCAAGGACAAACTCACTAACCTTTGTAGTCGAGAGAAGATAATAGCCCATCATGGCGCTTGGAAACCATCGTGTTCCAAATTGAGCCAGCAGCGATATTATAATTGTTCCTATTAGTCCCATATACGGAACAAGAAATATGTTCACCATCCATGAAACAACAAAAACAATCAAATAGATGATGGCAACCTTTTTCCTACTGCCCGAAAGCAGGAGGAAAAAGGGTACCAATGCCAGAATCGGCTTTAACCAGAAACTAATACCGTCCGTTTTTCCGTCAATCATTACAATACTGAATATTACCAGCATATATAGCTTTGTTCTTGGATCAAGCCAGAAACGTCGCTCCGAATCAACTGACAGTAATAATTCTGGTTTCATTAAACAATGCCCGCCTTTACAAAATGCTTCTTCAAAATTGCCTTGCCCAAATACGCGCCGATCACTCCGCCAACAAGGCCTAAAACAATGACTACCGGCAGCATCCAGTTAGCGGTAAGGCCCATAACGGCGTTGATGTATTCATCCGTACCTCCTTTGCTTCTGTACGCCTCAAAGAAAGTATCTCTCATAATCCACATAGGCAGCATGGAGCCGACTACCCATTCGGTAAACACGCAATATCCCAGCACAGTATGTTTCCAGCTTTTATATTCGCCAGCCTTGAAGATTAAATCAGCAAGAAAACCGAATACGATTCCAAACGGAATAGAAATCCAGCTTTGTCCCATCAGAAAGCAGAGGACGCTGACCAGCGTACCCATAATAGTTGCTGCACCAAATTTTCCGGTCTTTGTCAGGAACAGCATGAACGGGATGCCGCCCAATATTCCCAGTACAAGTGGAATGATAACTGCAAAGATAGGGATGTAACCCAGCATACCTGTGATAAAGAACATCACAAAGTAGATGACGGTAAAAATACCGATGTTGATAAAGTCTTTTGCGTTCAATTTTTTCTTGTCCATTGTAGGAACTCCTTTCTTTTATGCAAGGCTGTCTGCCTTGATTTTCCAACCGATAGCTTTTTCTCTCATACCAACAAAATCCGCATAAATACCTGCTTGTTTGATAAGCTCGTCATGCGTACCTTGCTGAGAGATTTTACCACGGTCGATAACGATGATTTGATCTGCATTTTTTACAGTTTTCAACCGATGAGCAATCATAATAATTGTTTTTCCCTGTGTCAGCGCCTCAATCGCTCTCTGAAGCTCGGCTTCATTTTCGGGATCAACATTTGCTGTGGCCTCGTCAAGAATAATGATGGGCGCATCTTTCATAATCGCTCTTGCAATAGAAATCCTCTGCTTTTCACCGCCGGAAATGGTTGCACCGCTTTCTCCGATTACCGTCTGGTAACCCTCCGGTAATGCTGAGATGAAGTCATGGCACCTTGCCGCCTTTGCTGCCTTTACGACATCTTCATGGGTGGCGTTAGGGCAGCCGAATTTGATATTGTTCTCAATCGTGTCAGGGAACAGATACACATTCTGGAATACCATGCTGATATTTTTCATCAGGCTGTCCAGCTTATAATCTTTGACATCAATGCCGCCGATACGGACGCTGCCGCTGTCAACGTCCCAAAAGCGTGCGATTAAATTTACCAGTGTTGTTTTTCCAGAACCCGACGGACCGACAATCGCCGTTGTGGTTCCTTGTGGAATTGTGAGCGATACATGGTCGATTACTTTTTTATCCCCATAGGAAAAACTCACATCCTGCATTTCAATGTCCAGCCGGTCTGGGGTCTGTTCTTTGCCGTCAATGTCAATCTGAGGACTCTGGTTGATTTCTTCCACACGGTCAATAGAAGCATCGATCATGGAAAGCATAAAGAACATTTCTCCCGCGCTTTCCAACTGGCTATATACCATGAACGCCGATACTAAGATTATCAGACAATATGTCAATTCCAGCGTGCCGTTTATGAAAAGAGCGATAGAGCAGAAAGCAGCAGCGGCACTGGCAATCCGAAGGACAACCTGCTCGGCAGCTATATAGGGAATCCTCTGTCTTTCAATAAGCTGGTTTTTCCTTTGTGTTTCATCAATGGACTTTTCCAGCGCAGTATTTGACTGCTTTGCCATGTGGAACGCTCGCACAACGCTCATTCCCTGTATGTATTCCAGTACAGCGTCCATAAATTCTGTTTGTGCATCTAACCGTATGGGAGATAATCTTTTGGAGCAGCGCAGGAGCATTGTGTTAATTACCATGAACAAAATTACGCCAGTTAAAAAAATCAAACTGATCTTCCAGCTAAAATAGCTCATGGCAACAGAAAAGATACTTGCGTGGATTACGCCAACCAAAGTCCGTACGATAACAGCAAAGGACATGCTTTCAAGGTCGCTCATAGTCGCTGTTGAAACGGATGTGAGGTTGCCCAGACTATGGCTATTGAAATAACCCATCGGCATATATTTCATACGGTTGCCAATTTGAATCCTCTTATCCTCACACATTCGGTAGCTGCCTTCGCCTTCTTTTCCATGCGCCAGATACCAGAAAATAGCGGTGCCGATCACACTGACCAGCATAATACCGAAGGCTAAAAGCGCAGTCTGTGCGGTGATGTTATCATGGACTAATCCGTCCAGCACTACCAGAAGGGCAGCAAATTGCAGAGCCTCTAAAATGCACCGTATGATTTCATAAAAGAGTCCTAAATACCAGTTTCGGCTCTGGCGGCCCGCAAATTCAAAAAATTTTCTAAAAGAATGTATCATACTGTTTTCACCTCCTTTGCACCCATATGGGCTGTCCACATCGTATGATAAAGACTGCACTCTTTTAGTAATTCCTCATGCGTTCCCTTCGCTTGGATTGTCCCATCCTTTACAACAACGATCTGGTCGGCATCCGTTATTGTGGACAGGCGGTGAGCAATTACAATCAATGTTTTTCCCTTTGTCAATCGGCTGATGGCCTCCTGTATTACCGCTTCATTTTCTGGGTCAGTATAGGAAGTTGCTTCATCAAGAATCACAATCGGGGCGTTTTTCAGCATGGCTCTGGCAATCGCAATCCTCTGGCGTTCTCCACCAGACAAGTGCCCTCCGGCACCGCCAACCACGGTTTCATATCCATGCTCAAGATTCATAATAAACTCATGACAGCCGGAAGCCTTTGCAATCTGTTCCACTTCGGAATCGCTTGCCTCTGGCTTGCCCATACGGATATTGTTGCGCACCGTATCGTTAAATAGATAATTGTCCTGCGATACATAGGAAATCAAATCATTCAGTTGGTCGTTAGAAATTTCTTTTACGCTCTTATCGCCAATCGTAATCAGCCCACCGGTCACATCCCAAAAGGACGCAATCAATTTTGCAATCGTTGATTTTCCGCTGCCGGATGGCCCTACAAAAGCTGTAATTTTTCCCTGCGGAATTGTCAGATCAATTCCTTTCAAGACCTCTTTTTCCTCGTATGCAAAATGGACATTTTCCAGAGCAATATCAAGGTTCTGTAAATCACATTTCCTCTCCGGCCGGACAAGCTCCGGCTGGTTTAATATACCGTCAATCTCACCCATTACAGTGCCTATTTTTGCAATATCATCAGTAAAGAACATTGCGGCTACAAGCGGGCCTGCAATTCCCAACGACAGGACAGTTACCGTAATAAAGGTTGCGGCTGACAGGGAACCACTCATGTAAAACAGACACCCGACGGGAAGTACGCTAATCAACGCCGCGGGCCATACACTCATCATAATCGCCGAATATTTTTGTGTATCTTTCATCCAGTCTAAAATCAGGTCTGCGTTTGCATGGACGGCATCTGTAAATTTCTGATAGGAATTATCTGCCTGATTAAACGCCTTAATGACTTCAATGCCGCCGATGTATTCTACCGTTGTTGCGCTCATGTGATTTCCAGCTTTTACAACTTCCCCATACTTCTTGGGATATTCCTTCATCATTCCCATGTAGCACATCATTCCAACAGGAATGGTAATCAGCGATACTAACGCCATTCGCCAGTCCAGAACGAACAAATAAACGATGATTGCGATTGGTACGAGAAGATTTGAAGTCATTTCCGGGATTACATGAGCAAGGGGAACCTCTAGCTGTTCAATTCGTTCCACCATGCCATTTTTTAGTTGCCCGGACGGAGTATTGAGAATATAGCCCATAGGCACTCTGGTAAGTTTTGAAGCAATTTTTCGCCTTGCCTCGGACAGCACTTCAAAGGTCGCTTCATGGGATGCCCTCGTGGAAATCCCCATCAATATTGCTTTTAGGACAAAGCAGCCGCCGGAAATCAGACACCACACCATGTAAAATGATAAATCCCGATTCCCGGAGAGTAACTCAATCGTCATTCTGGCTGTTGCAAAATAGGGGACGATACCAAAGGCAACTCCCAACACAGCAAGAACAACAGAAACGATGTAGCCAGTCTTATGCGGCCTGGCAAACTCAATAAGTCTGCCAAATGGATTTCCGCCTTGCGACTGATCCATATAAATCCCTCCTTTAGTTAGACTTTGCTAACTCTTATTCAAAAGAATAAGCCGATAATCTGTCATGTGATTTACACAAACAAATTATCGGCTCTGCGTCTTTGCGTCTGGCACTACTGATAATCGTATTTTCATATTGTCAACATCTATCAAACATTCCTGTTTGCATTTCGGACAAAATATGGGAAAGTTCTTCAACGAAGTGTCTGCGCGTATCTTTGTCCGCGTTCTGCATTTACAAAAAGGACAGTGTATCCATCCGCTTTCGTCCACACAAAATTCTTCTGTTTTTTGCATTTCCTTTGCACCTTCTTTCCTATTTTCGGTAATATTCTTTCCAGCCATTCCCATAAAAAGTGCGCAGCTCATTGATATAATTTTTTGCTTCCTTCATCGGCATATCGTGAATGACTACTTCAAATATACCAGAATAAAAAGCACTGGAAACAACGTGTAAGAATCCATCTGTAACTCGTCCTTCCGCCAGGGCTTTACTTCCCACTTGAATCAAGAATTTCTTTGTACAGTCCGTATCCAGTTGTACCAGCCCTTCTAAAAATTCCTGATAGTAGTTTCCCGGCGCTCCGGTAATCAGCAGCTTAAATTCAGAAAAATACTCATAGATATATGCAATCACGGCTTCAAAACCACGATCTGAGTATTCCATAAATTTTTCGTTCTGCTCATGCCCCGTCAAAGAAGAAAAATCACTGAATGATTGCCGCAATAACTCTTTCAGACCTTTAGCCGCCGGTTCCACAAGAAAGCGGAACAATCCCTCTTTATCTGAATACCGCGTATATATTGTGCTGGTGCTGACACCGGCATTTTGAGCAATCGTCCGTATCGAAGCATCCGTATAGCCTTTTTCTAAAAATTCTTCTTTCGCGCAGGCAAGAATTTTTTCGTCAAATCCTTCAACCCTGCTTGCCATCGCTCATCCACCTTTCTTATTAAAACAGTGTTTCCAAAACATCGTATTCAAAACGCTGTTTTAATTATACCAGAGAAAATGGGATTGTCAAGAGGGGCATATGGATTTCGTGTTTCAGCAAAAATATTGACGCAACCAATGAAATTATAATCCATTTGGTTGCGTCAATGCTTTCATATTTTAGTTATTCAATTTTCTAAAATCAGTTCGGAATAAAGGATTTCCTCCACCTGTGCTTTCAGCGTGTTCATCAGCCCCACCCAGCGCATAGGGTCACAGGCTTTCAGTTCCTCCGTGACACCTGCCGCCTCCATCATACGGGGCAGCATGGCGTCCATTCGTTCATGCGCCGCCCGGTCAATCTCCAACAGGTGTGGGTACAGCTTTTCGCTCAAAATCAAGCTGCTGTAAAGGCCGGGCCGGTGTTCCTTCAGGTAGCGTCGCCGCATACGGCCATACTTGCCGATGGGGGCCTCCGGCTGCTCGGAAAGTTTCAGGTCGGGGATGTAGTAATCCCCGCAGCGGGTGTAAGTCAATTCGTTCATGTTTGTCCTCCTTTGCACTGTGATGGTTAAACTGCGGCGCTGGCCGGTAAGGTGGCCTTGCGCGGCTCCTGCCTGGGTAACTGGCTGATGGTGGTAAAAATGCCTTTCTCCATGTCCTCAGCCCGGATCGCGGCCTTTGCCGCCTCCACTTGGGCCTTGCGTTTGGCGGTGTAGCGTTCTTCCCATTCCTTCTGCTTGCCGTTTGCCTTACGGCGTAAGTAGTTCTGGTGAAGCCGGTCTTTGCGCTCCTCCTTCTTCCGCAGTTCTTCCTGTTCCTCCGGGGTCAGGGGAACCGGCTGCAAGGCGGGCGGGATATACCGGCCCACAAAATTGAAATAGATTTCAACCTCCTGCGTAGTGTCTTGGCTGCCTTTGCGGGCGCGTTCATGGACAAGAATTTTCTCTACAAACTCGTTGAGCATGGTATTTGTCAGCGTGTCGAAATTCTCATACTTGTCAATCAGGGCTATAAACTTCTCCGCAGATTTCCGGCTCTGCTCATAGCCGGTAACGGCCTTTTCCAGTTCCGTGATTTCCGCATTGAGAGCGTCCTGCTCTTTGGCATACTGTGCGTCCAGGGCCTCATACCGGGCGTCCGGCAGCTTGCCCAGGGCATTGTCCTCATAGATTTTGCAAATCAGCTTTTCCAGTTCCCCAGCCCGCTTTTGGGCGGCGGCCAGCCGTTTCCGTTTCTTGGATATGTCGGCGGTCTGCTGGGCGGCCTGCGTTTCCTGGACGGTGTGGATAAACTCGGCCCGGTCATTCTTGGAATATTCCGCGATGGCCCGGAGCATATCGGTTATCAAGGTCAGGACAGCCTCGGCCCGGATGCGGTGCTGTGTGCCGCAAAGCGTCCCGCATGGTATTTTGCTGTACTGGCTGCAAGTAAACTGTGGGTCACGCTTGCCATTATTGACGCGATGGACATACATCTTGCCGCCGCAGTCGGCGCAGTACATCAGGCCGGTCAGGGGATGGGCCTCGCCCCAGCCGTCCGGGTAGCGCCGGACATTCGCCCGGATACGCTGCACATTGTCAAAGGTTTCCTGGTCGATGATGGCCTCATGGGTATTCTCGAAAATCGTCCACTCGCTTTCGTCAACATAGTGGCTTTTCTTGTCCTTGAAGTGCTTGCGGGTCTTGAAATTGATGGTGTGGCCCAGGTATTCCCGCTTTTTCAGAATGTTCACAATGGTGGATGATCCCCAGCCGTAGGGGTCTTTGACCGGCTTCGTCCTGTTTACTCCTTCATGAAAGCGTGCCAGATGGACAGCGGGGATTTCAACCTTTGCCTCGGACAGCAGCTTGGAGATTTGATAGGGGCCGTAGCCCTCCATCGTCAGGGAAAAGATGCGGCGTACCACTTCGGCGGCTTCTTCGTCAACAAGCCAGTGTTCCCGCTTCTCGTCCCACAGGTAGCCGTAAATGACAGTGCCGGTCAGGTGCTTGCCGCTCATGCCCTTGGACTTGAACACGGAGCGGATTTTCCGGCTGGTGTCGCGGGCATAAAACTCGTTCATGATGTTGCGGAACGGGGTAAAATCATCATCGCCTTTCAGACTGTCTACACCGTCATTGATAGCGATCAGCCGGACGCCGCGCTGCCGCAAAATCTCCATGACCTGGCCGACTTTCAGATAGTCACGCCCCAGGCGGCTCATGTCTTTGATAACAATGGCCTCCACTCGTCCGGCCTCGACTTCCTCCATCATCGCCAGAAAGCCGGGACGGTCAAAACGGGTTCCCGATACGCCGTCATCGGTGAAGTGGGTGGGGTTTGGAAGCCCATTCCGGCGGGCAAATTCCTCTAACATCTGCTTTTGATGGCTTATGGAGTTGCTCTCGCCCTGTAACTCATCATCGCGGCTCAAACGCTCATACAGTGGGGTGATTTTCTCGTTTCTCATGGCTGTACCTCCTCGAAATGAAAATGCTCTAAGTGACTGCTTCACTAACCATGACAAAAACCATGATTAAGAAGTCACTTAGAGCATACATCTCCCCAAAAGTATAAGTCACTCCTTGATCTGGGATGCGGCCCTGGTATATATGCTGAAAAATTTGCAACATCTGGTTACAAAGTAACAGGAATCGATTTTTCAAAGCATTCAATAGACTATGCGATCAATTCGGCTGCCAGAAAAAATTGAATATAGAATATATTTATCAAGACTATCTCCACATGGATCTAACAAAAAGTTTTGATTTTTCAACCATGATTTATTGTGACTATGGTGCATTATCGTCTACTGATAGAAAGATTGTTTTGGAAACTGTTTACCATCATTTGAAAAAAGGGGGACGATTTTTGTTTGATGTGTTTTCTTTTAATAAATATAAATTCTTTGATGAAAAACAGTGGTGGGAAATTTGCTGTGACGGTGGTTTTTGGAGCAGCGAAAAGTATATTCAGATCAGTCGAAATTATCGTTATTCTGAATGTGTAACATTGGAGCAAACGGCAATTATTCCTCAAAGCGGTACTGTAGCTGTCTATTATATTTGGAATACTTATTTTTCTGTTGAAAGTTTAATAAAAGAAACAGCCGCGGTTGGCTTTACAGTGTGTGATGTATTTAGTGATGTTGCAGGAAAAGAATACCGCGAAGACAGTCCGACCATTTCAATATTGTTAGAAAAGTAAACAGAAATACCAAATCAAAACAAAGGAGTGATCCACATGGGAAGTTTATAATTCTATCCTTCAGTGATGGTGAGGACGCCATCTTTGCAAACATCGTGACGGCTCTTGCTTCTGTCGCAGACTTCTCCACGGTGGCCGCCTCCGCAGACGCCCCGCTGCTCTTTGGCTCTCTGCAAATCGACCCGCAGCGCAGGCTGGTGTGGCAGGCCGACCAGGCGGTAGACCTGACGCCGATGGAGTTCGACATTCTGCTCCTGCTGGCCCGCCGGCCAGGGCAGGTGTTCACCGCCCGCCAAATCTACGAGGCCGTAGCCACGGACTCCTTTGACGCCAGCTGGACAGGGATCTCCAGCATGGTCTACAAGCTCCGGCGCAAGCTGGGCGCTGGTATCATCGAAACCGTGCGGGGTCACGGATACCGGATGAGAATAGAAAAATAGAGGGATACGGCACAAAAGCTATGGCTTTGGTGCCGTATCCCTATCTCTCATTCATGGGGTGCTTGCCCGCATTTTTCCCTTTCTTCAGTTGGAAAACAACACAAATTATTCAATGCATCAAGAATTTTGGCATCTTCTTTAATGATACCGTGGATATCATGGCTGTTCGTTGACGGTCATTTCCAATAAAGCGCACAATCCCCGCCATTCCAGCTTTCCAATATGGCCAAAGTGCATTTTGAAAAAAGAATTTCGCCAGCCATCTTGACAGCATAGGAAAAGCGATGTATTATAACAGTGTTATATTACAGTGTTATGTGGAGAAAGATATGGAAGAAAAGATGAGTGCCACTTTGGAGAGCATACAGCGGGCTGCCATGCAGGAATTTCTTGACAAGGGTTTTCAGGGTGCCTCCCTGCGGCAGATCGTAAAGAACGCCGGGGTGACCACCGGGGCCTTTTACGGCTACTTCTCCAGCAAGGAGGCGCTGTTCAACGCCCTGGTGGAGCCCCACGCCGCCGCCCTCATGGGCAAGTTCATGGAGGCCCAGACCTCTTTTGCCGAACTGCCCGAGGAGCAACAGCCCGATCACATGGGGGAGGAATCCAGCAGCTGCGTCCGCTGGATGGTGGACTACATCTGCCAGCACCGGGAGCCAGTGAAGCTGCTCCTCACCCGCTCGGAGGGTACCAGCTATGAGCACTTCCTCCACAACATGGTGGAGGTGGAGGTGGAGTACACTCTCCAATACATGGAGGTGCTTCGTCGCCTGGGCCGGGACATCCCGGAACTGAGCCAGTCTCTGTGTCACATCATCGCCAGCGGGATGATGAGCGGCATCTTTGAGATTGTGATCCACGATATGCCCCGGGAGCAGGCTGTGCGGGATGTGGATCAACTCTGCGATTTCTACACTGCCGGATGGCTGAAATTGATGGGGGCTTGACCCCTGTCTTTTTTGGATATAAGTTAGCGATAACTAACTTTTTTAACAAGGAGGGATTACTTTGAAGCAAAAGAAACCGAACAGCCTTGCCCGCATCCTAAGCTATGCGGGCGGGCACAAGAACCTAACGTTCCTAGGCTGTATCCTGTCCGCCCTGTCGGCGGTGCTGGGGCTGGCGCCGTATCTGTGTGTCTGGCTAGTGGCCAGAAGCGTGTTATCCACTTGGCCCAGCCTGGACGGGGCTGGGGATCTGGGTCGTTTTGGCTGGATGGCGGTGTGGTTTGCCATTGGCAGCATCCTGCTGTACTTTGCCGCCCTTATGTCCACCCATATCGCGGCCTTCCGCACCGCCCGGAACATCCGGCGCGCCGCCATGACCCATGTGCTGAAGCTCCCCCTGGGCTTTTTTACTGGGAATCAGTCGGGGCGGCTGCGCAAGCTCATCGACGACAACGCCGGGCTCACCGAGGACCTGCTGGCCCACAAGCTCCCCGACTTGGCTGCCACGGCGGTGACGCCCATCGCCGCCATTGTTGTGCTGTTCCTCTTTGACTGGCGGATGGGCCTTCTGTGCCTGCTCACCATGGTGCTGGCCCTGCTCTCCATGTGCCTGATGATGGGCGGCAAGAACGCCGGCTTCTTCCACCGCTATCAAAAGGAAATCGAGCGCATGAGCGGCGAGGCGGTGGAGTATGTCCGGGGCATCCCGGTGGTGAAAATGTTCCAGCAGACGGTCTACTCCTTCAAGGCCTTCTACGCCGCCATCCAGGATTACAGTAACCTGGCCAGCCAGTACGCCATGAGCTGCCGGACGGGCCAGACCTGCTTCCTCACCTTCATCAACGGGGCCTTCGCTCTGCTGATCCCGGCGGCGCTGCTCATCGCTTCCGGCGGGGATGTTCGTACCGCGCTGGTGAATCTGATTTTCTACGCCCTGTTCGCCCCCGCCTGCGGTCAGATGATCAATCGCATCATGTATATGAGCGAGGCGGTGATGGAGGCCGACGAGGCCATCGGTCGCCTGGACGAGATCCTGAGCCAGCAGCCCATGGAGGAACCGAAGGTCCAAAAAAGGCCGGTCAACGCTGCCGTGTCCTTTGACCATGTGACCTTCACCTACCCCGGCGCGGATCGGCCCGCGCTGGAGGATTTGAGCTTTTCCGTCCAGCCCGGTGAAGTGGTGGCCCTGGTGGGCCCCTCCGGCGGGGGGAAGACCACCGCCGCCAGCCTGATCCCCCGGTTCTGGGATGTGGACAGCGGCAGCGTCACCGTGGGCAGCGCGGACGTGCGGAAGCTGGACAGCGCTGCCCTCATGGGGCAGGTGGCCTTTGTGTTTCAGGATACCCGGCTGTTCAAGGAGAGCTTGCTGGAAAATATCCGGGCTGCCCGGATGGACACATCCCGGGAGGAGGTGCTTGCTGCCGCTCATGCCGCCCAGTGCGATGACATTCTGGAAAAACTGCCCCAGGGGCTGGATACGGTGGTGGGCGCCAGGGGCGTCTATCTCTCCGGCGGGGAGCAGCAGCGCATCGCCTTGGCCCGGGCCATTTTGAAGGACGCTCCTATCGTGGTGCTGGACGAGGCCACCGCCTTTGCCGACCCGGAGAATGAGCATCAGATCCAAAAGGCCTTTGAGACGCTGACCCGGAATAAAACAGTGCTGATGATCGCCCACCGGCTGTCCACGGTGCAGAACGCGGATAGCATCATCGTCTTAAACGAAGGAAAGATTGCGGAACAGGGCAGCCACAGTGCCCTATTGGAGAAAAACGGCGTCTACGCCGCCATGTGGGCGGACTATCAACGCAGCGCCCAGTGGAAGGTCGGAAAGGAGGCAGCGGTATGATAAAGAAATTACAACACATCTTCGCCCTCAGCGAGAAGGGAGCCAAAGACCTGGTGAAGGCCGTGATTTGGTGCTTCGTGTGCAATCTGGCTCTTATGTTCCCCATCGGGGCAGTCCTGTTTACAATTCAACACCTGCTTGGCTGTCTGGAGGGCGGCGGCAGTCCCACGGACGGGTTCTGGCTCTATGTGGGCTTTGCCCTGGCGGTGCTGGTCCTACTGTTCGTCCTTCACTGGTTCCAGTACGCCTCCCTCTACATCGCCACCTACCGGGAGAGTGCTAACCGCCGGGTGAGCTTGGCAGAGACGCTGCGCAGGCTTCCACTGTCCTTTTTCGGGAACCGTGATCTCAGCGACCTGACCTCCACCATGATCGCCGACTGCTCCAGCCTGGACCAGATGTTCTCCCACTATGTGCCCCAGCTATTCGCCTCCGTCGGCTCCACGCTGGTGATCGGGGTGTGTATGTTTGCCTGCGACTGGCGCATGGCCCTGGCGGTGCTGTGGGTGGTGCCTGTGGCGGTGGCGCTGACGGCGGGCTCCAAAAAGATTCAGGACGCCTTCGGAACGAAAAACATCCTGAATAAGCGGGCGGTGGCCGACTGCATCCAGGAGGGGCTGGAGACCATCCGGGACATCAAGGCCTGCCACCGGCAGGAGCGGTATCTTGGCGACCTGGAGGCAAAGCTATCTGCTATGGAAGGCAGTTCCATCCGGTCCGAGTTGGCCACCGGCGTGTTTGTGTGCTCCGCCCAGGCCTTCCTGCGCCTGGGGCTTGCCACCACGGTGCTCACTGGCGGGGCGCTGCTGCTGGCCGGGGAGCTCTCCTTCCTCTATTTCCTGGGCTTCCTGTTCGCCGCTGCCCGGCTGTATGATCCTCTGGGGGTGGTACTCCAGAATATCGCCGCCACCTTCAACACCAAGCTGCAAATTGAACGGATGCGCTCTATTCTGGAACAGCCGGTGCAGACAGGAACAGAGAACTTCCACCCCGACCGATACGACATCACCTTTGACCATGTCTCCTTTGCCTACCGGGAGGGAGCAGGGGTGTTGGAGAATGTGAGCTTCACCGCCCGCCAGGGGGAGGTCACCGCCCTCATTGGTCCCTCCGGGGGCGGGAAGTCCACCGCCTGCAAGCTGGCTGCCCGGTTCTGGGACGTCACCGGCGGGAAGGTGCTTTTAGGTGGGACGGATGTGTCCACGGTAGACCCGGAGACCCTCCTGCGCTCCTACTCCATGGTGTTCCAGGATGTGGTGCTGTTCCGGGACACGGTGATGGAGAACATCCGTCTGGGCCGCCGGGGTGCCACTGACGAGGAGGTGCTGGAGGCCGCCAGGGCCGCCCAATGCGACGAATTTATCCGCAAACTGCCCCAGGGCTACCAGACGGTGATCGGGG
>OLPF01001760.1_pt1 | contig 16525 bp, 10 predicted proteins | sample 1673121 | NCBI WGS metagenome assembly OLPF01 (sample SAMEA3136756, study PRJEB25190) | human gut metagenome
GCCTCCGCCGCCGCCCTGCGACGGGCCGTACCAGCCGCCGCCTCCCCCGCCGCCAGCGCCGGTTTCCAAGCCGCCATCCGCCCAATACCAGTCGCCTTGTCCGCCTTGTCCGAAAGACCCTTTATCGCTTCCGCCTGAACCGGGTCCAGTCTGTGTTCCGCCATAGCCGCCGCCGTACCAGCCGCCGCCCTTGCCGCCCTCGCCGTTGGCCTGCCCTGTGCCGCCTCCGCCGCCCGCGACAAGCAGCACCGCCGCCTTGTTGCCGGACAGGTTTTTCAGCTCGCCCGTCTTCGTGGCGATGTGCGTCGCGCCACCGCCCCAACCGGCGTTTCCTCTTCCGCCGCCGTTATAGGGATTGTTGCATCCGCCCACGCAGATGTAGTAGACCTCGCCCTTCTTGCAGAGCTTGTAGCCCACGCTGTACCCGCCTTTTCCATTGGTGTTGTAGTTGTTTCCATAGTTGCCGCTGCCATGCAGCGCCGAGTTCGACCCGCCCGCGCCCCAAACCTCGAATTTGTAAATGCCGTCATGCGGAATGGTGACGCTCTGCATCCCGCCCGTGTAGGCGTAGTCCTGATAGCTTCCCTTGCTCGTCGTAATCGCCATGGTTCACCTCACGTCGTTGTAATGTACAGAATCCCGTTCGAAAGCTGGAACCGAGCGCCGACGGGTCCCGGTTCGCCTTTGTCGCCCGGGTCGCCCTTGTCCCCCTTCGCGCCCGGCTGTCCGCGCTCAACGCCCAGCGTCAGCACGAGCTTCCCGTCGATGTCGGCCATCTGCGCCGTGCTTCCGCTGCCGTATTCCCGCGTCTGCGCCTGAATGTTCATGTTCGCAAGCCGCTGCGCCTGCGTGTTCGCCGACAGCGCCGCCGTGCTCGCTTCCGTTCCGGCCTTCTGCGCCGCTTCCGCCTGCGTCTTCGCGCCCTCTGCCGCCGCGTTCGCCTCGGAAATCGCCGTGTTCATCTTCGAGAGCGTCAGGTTGATTTCCGTCACCAGCGCGTCCCATGCGTTACTCTGGCTGGGCGTGACCTGCGTGCTCGGCGCGGGGCGGCTGATGGGCGTGAAACTCCCCTCGTAACAGGTTTTCGCGCGCGTCTCATCCGCCGTCGCGCCGTAGCTCACATAGACGAATACCTTCACCGCGCCGCTTCTTTTCAGATACACGTCCGGGATGTCCGCCATCCAGCAGCCCGTTTCCGCGTCAAAGGACGCGATGCGCGTTTCCGTCTGGCTGTCCCCCGCGTAGCCGTATTGCGCCTGCACCGTCACCACGTCCCCCGCGAGGAAGTCGTCCATTTCGGCCAGCTCGTCCGGGGTCGGCAGCCCGCGCATCCTGAGCCGCTGCCCCGTGTCGTACTGGTAAACCCCGGCAATGGCCGCGTTCTTGTGCGTCTTGGATTCAAAATTGGCCTCGATCATCTGATTTCGCCCGCCTCCTTCTTTCGCCTGACCAGCTCGGTCAGCACCTGCTTTTTCGCCGTTTTCTGCATGTCCCGAACCGCTTCCATCCTTTCTTCGTCGCTCATTCGTTCCCATCTGCTGCCGCTCATCATCGCGCGCAGGCCGATCACGTCCCTGCCGCTTCCGTTGAACAGCGTGTCCGCGTAGGTGCTGTTCGCCCAGCGCTTTTCCTCGTCCGTCAGGCGGATTTTGAAACCCTCGTACTGGTTAAACCCGACCTTGCCAACCTTGAGTTCCTTGGCCAGTGTCTTGGTGATGCTCACCTCGTACTTGCTCGCGCTGACCATCTCGCCCGGCAGGAAGCTCGTTTCCCCTGTCCGATAGCTCAGGTCGATCAGCGTGTCCAGCGCCGCGTCGTTCTTTTCGCCCAGCGTCGTCCACGGGGTCGCAAAAGCGTTGAGGAAATGCAGCGCCGCGTTTTGGTTCTCCTGTCCCCAGTTGTAATAGCCGTTTTGCAGCGTCGCGTCGCCCGTGATGTCCGTCTTGACCGGCAGCGTCTGCCGCAGAAGCGGCCAGTTCTGAACGATTTGACGGTTGAGGAATTGCTTCACCGCGTTTTGGCTGTACACGTCCCGCACATAGGGGTCTGTCACCTTGGCCAGCGCGCGAATCGCCGAAGGGGTCAGGCGGCTCGCCTGATTCTCCGCGATGTTCTCTGCAATGTTGCTCGCGATGCCTGCCGCGTCGTTGTAGCCGCTGAACAGCGCGCTGAACCCGGAAAGGAACGAGTTGTCAAACAACTGGTTGCCCGTTTCCAGCGCCGAACCGTAGAGCACCGTTCCGATCAGCGCCGGAGCGTTCACGTCGCCGCCCATCTCTTCAAGCGCCCATGCGATCTTCGCGCCGATGTACAGGGGCCCGCTCGAAGGCTGCGCAAAGTCAAGCGGGATTTCCCAGTCGCCCAGCTTGAAATATGTGCTGTAACTCCTGCCCTGCGCCTTGCGGATTACGCCCAGCTTCTTGTCTTCCTCGTCCTCGCGTCCGGGCTGAATCGCGCCGAGGCTGGCCAGCAGCGCGCCGACGACGGCTACGCCGGTTCCCGTCAGGCCGCGCCCGAGGTTCATCACAAACTTTCGCTGGTCGAAGTTCGCGCCGCCGTTGCGCTTGCCGTCCCATAGGCCGTATTGGATGATTGCCCGCGCCAGTCCGATGGGGCTGTACTGCATCATGCGGCTTGCAACGTTTGTCGGCGTTTTGAGGAAGGGCATTATGCTCGTAATCATAAGGTCGATCATCGGGCTTTCCCGCCGCGCGCCGTTGATGGCGCTGACGATGTTGTTGTCCTCCTGAAAAACGCGCTCCGTCGCGCGAACCGCCGCTTCCGTCTTCATTTCCTCAAGCGTCATGTCGCGCAGGACTTTGACCTCGCGTCCGTCTACGCGCTGTGTATCGGGGATTTTCGTTCCCAGACGCTTGATGACGGCCAGCTCCTCCGTGTAGCATTGCTCCCAGAACGGACGGTCGCCCACCTGCATGGCAAAATCCACGATGTTCTTGTAGGCTTGCAGCCATTCGTTGTTGAAGGTGCGGTTGTTGTGGTTCAGGTCAAAGCCGCTTCCGTGGCCGGTGTCCGCGTGCGTCACGAAATAGTCCACCATCGTCTGTCCGATCTCGCCGGTAAACGCTTCCCGGCCGGCCGCCCGCTCCGCGCGGTTCGGCGCGTCCGTCGTTCGGTTGCCCGTCCGCTTGGTGATATATTTTCTTTCAATCGCGCCGCCGATCTTCTCGCTCGCCAGCTCCAGCGGACGAATGAGAATGTTGCTGGAAACGTTCTTGACCCACGTCTTCGTTCCGGATAGCATGTTGGTATATCCGAGGGCATTGACCTTTCCCATCATGCTGTCCTGTACGACGTTGGCCTGCGCGTTATAGACGCGCTGCAGCGCCGTTTTGCCCTCCGTCGTCACCGGCATGCCCTCAAGGTCTGCGCCCTCGGCATAGAGGAATGTGCTCATCTGCCCCGCGATGTAGTTCAGGTCGGCTTCCGTCACCACCGAAAGCCCCTGTTTCATCGCTTCGAGCTGCTGGCAGAGCGTCAAAAGCCCGTCGCCGCGCACATTGTTGTCCGTTGCCAGAATGGCCGCCAGCATGCGTTCCTTCACGGTCGCATAGCTGTATGTGTCGCCGACCAGCTTTGTCCCGTTAAGGCCGTATTGGTCGATGAGTTCCGTCTTCCAGCTTTCAAGCGGCATGTTCCACGGGTTGTCATATTGCACGTCGGAAGGCAGCTTGTCAATCTGCCGCTGAATCAGCTCCGCCGCCGTATAGACCTTTTCGAGCACCGGCGGCAGCGGTCTTTCAATGAAGCTGCCCTGCACCGCGTCGCCCGCCGCGCCGCTCGCGCCCGTCACGGCTTCCTGCGGCAAAACGGAAGTCCTGCCCTTGTTGAACGGGTTGTCCGGGTCGAAATCGCCCGTCTGGCTGGCGTTCTGTTCCGTCTCGGTGCCTTCCTTGCTTCTCTGCTGTCTGTCGCGCCATCCCTTCACCGGCGCTTGGCTGCCGACGGGGATATCGCCGTCCACCAGTCCCTTTTTCGCGTTGGCGTGGTCGGCTTTCTTCGCCGCTTCCACCAGCGCGCCCTCCGCAGTCAGCTTCCCGATGATCTGTCTGGCCTGCAACGCCTGACCGGCATTTGTGCCCTGCTCGTCATAGGCCTTCGCGATCACATAAGCCGTCGTCATCAGCCCTTCGTTCTGCGCCCGGATGCAGGCCACCGCTGCCGCCGCGTGGTCGTCTGCCGTCCATTTGTCCCGCGCCAGCAGGTCGTTCACCACCGCGTCAATGCCGCGCGCGTTGATATCGTCGTTCGCCCGCTGCACCTGCTCCCGGTTGGTCACGGTCTCGTACTGGTCTCCGCGAAGGAATTCCTTCACACTGTCGGTCAGCACGTCGAGCTCCTGCGCCGTCTGGTTGCCGAATTGTCGCGGGGCGACGGCATATTCCACGTCGTTTGGCATATCATAGGGATTGACGCTGGTGTCATTTTGTGTTACACTAGTGTCAGAAAGAGATGCAGCACGGCTATCGTGTGGGGCGCTTTGACGTCCGGCGGTACGCTGCATCTCTTTTTTTGTCATTCCGACAAAATCATAGAGCAGCATCAAGCCGTCTTTCTTCGTCCCAACGACCACATCTGCATCATACAGTTGACCGGAAACATCAATTTGAACATTACCGTGAATAAAATCAACAATGTCGTCTTTTCTTTCATGCGTCAGTTCCTGACTGACATGATCTGTCGATGCCTGCAAAATCTCGTCCGCGTTATTTGCCGCTCGCATCTTGTCGGCATATACGTCTGACTGATTGCGTTTAAGCCACATCGTATCTTTCGAATTGGTGATTTCATTTCGAGATTTGCCGGTGATCTGAATCTGATTGTTCCCGACGGTTACGCCGTTCGGGAATTTTTCTTTCAGCGCCCGCTTGACAGTTCTTGCCCAGTCCTTTTGAGGAACGCCCGCAAGAATGTCCTCTTCAACCGAAACGACGGGCTTTCCCTTTTCATCCCGTCTGATGGCATATTCCATCTCCGTCTGTTGTCCGCGCGTGACCTCCCGCTCTATGGGCGCGGTCTTTCCGAACAGCTCGATGGTCGCGTCCTCGCCGCCCATGCCCTTTTTCCACGTTCCGGCTTCCAGAATGGCCTGCCTGAGCGCATCCCGCGCCCTGACCAGCGCCTCGTAGTTTTCTGCCGCCGCGCCGCCTGCCTTTTGGGCTTTTCGTCTGGCTAAAAACTGCGTCAGCTTGTTGTAGACCCGAATCGGGAAGGACTGCTTCGCGCCCAGCAGGTCATACACCAGCGTCTCGCTGCCCGTCCTGCCCCATGCGCCAAGGGAAGCCATCAGCTTTTCCGTCGCCGCGGCGGCCAGCTCCTTGTTCACGTCGCAGGGGAGACCCGCGTCCTCATAGGTCTTGCGGATTTCCGCCGCGTCTCTGTCCATCGCCTCTGTATCGCCGCGATAGGCCGCTTCCAGCGCCGCCTTTTCGTAGGCCGCATAGTTCTTCGTGCTCTCGATGTAGTGCGTCAGCTCGTGCATGACCACCTGTCGCATCTGTTCGCCCGCGCCGATTCGGCTTGAGAGAATCAGCCGCCCGTTCTCTCGGTCGTAGAAGCCGCGAACCTTGTCTGCCAGCGGCATGACGATCAGCTCAAGCCCCGTCTTCTGTTTCAGGCTGCTGGCTAGCTTCTGCGTCACCGGGTCAAGGTTGCCGCGCGAAACGTCCGCGTTCAGATAGTCTTCCGCGCCGACTGCGCCAATGCTGGCCTCCATCCCGCCCAGCTTGCCTTTCAGCTCGCCGCTCCTGTCCAGCAGATTCAGAATTTCCGTCTCCGGGTGCGCGCTCGCCTCGTCCATCCGTCCGGGGATTTGCGCCGCCAGTTCGCGGAAAAAGCCGCTGTCAAGGTCAACGTCCGCGCTCTTGCGGTTGACACGGAACTGTGTGCCGTATTGGCGGTTCACCTGCGCGATTGTCCGCAGTCCCGTCGTGTGCAGCACCTCGGCAATCTGCTGTTCGTTCAGCCAGATGCGCTTTTTTCGAATGTCCCTGACCACCGGGGCGATCTCGTCCATCTCGCTCTGTGTCTGCTCCCGCTCGGTCTGCCTTCGGTATTCTTCCTGCGCCTGCTGCTCCCGCTCGGCGATTTCCGCTTCCGCCTTCCGGCGCGCCTCGTAAGCCTCTGGGTTTTGCAGCGCTTCCCGGCGGTCGTAAAGCGCCATCAGCCGCGCGCCGATCTCGTTCATCCGCGCGTCGAGCTGGCCAAGCGTTTCCTCGTCCATTCCCATGGCTTCCGCTTCCGTATAGCTCTACGTCGCCGCGTAGAATTCTTCTTCCGCCGCCTGCTGCTGCGCGTCGAGCTGCGCAATCTCGTTGTCAATGGCCTGCATCCGCGCTTCCCGGTCGTCAAGCATGGCTTCCCGCGCCGCCGCGTCCTCCGCGATAACGGCCTTTCTGCCCGCCTGTCTCGCCTCTGCCAGCCGCTGTGCCGCCGCCTGCTGCATTTCGTCCGTTCTGCGCGCGGCGACCGCGCCCTGCTCGTTCGCGGTTTTCTGGTTTTCGCCCATGCGCACGCGCGCCTCGGTCATTTCCTTCTGCCGCGTCAGGTCGCCGTTCATCACTGCGTCGCTCGCTTCCGCGAACTGCGCCCTGCTATTGTCCGCCGCCGTCTGCGCCGCTTCCGCCTGTGCGCGCGCCTCGTCGGCCTGCTGCTTGGCCTTTGCCGCGTGCGCCGCGCTGCCGCGCTCGTCCTTCCCGCTGATGATTTCCTCGGCAACGGCCTTGCTTTCCTTCTGCTGTCGCGCATAGTCGTTGAGCAGCGCGCAGGCCTGTTCGTCGCCCAGCGTCTTTGTCACGTCCATGATGACGTTCTCCACGTCCGTCCGCTTGCCGTTCATCAGGTCTTGCGCCGCCTTCACGCCGCGCAGCGTGCCCACGCCGCTTCCCGCCGCGCCGGATAAGGAGAACAGCACCGCGCCGATGGCGTTCTCCACCGCGCCGCTGACAACACCCTCCGCCGCGCCCTTCACGTCAAGATTCTTGGGGTTCAGCAAGTTCAGCGCCATATTCAGGCCGTCCGTGAACGTGATGTCCTCGCCCGCGTCCACCTTGCGGAAGATTTCGCCCAGCGCGTTGTCCGTCCAGTTTGCCGACAATCCTTCAAAGAATTCGTCGTGAACCACTTCGTCAAATTCGTTTTGGGCAAACGCCTTGCTAAACGCCTCGCCAAACGTTCGAATCGCCGCAAGGCCTCTGCAAGCGCCCGCCGGGTTGCGGATGATCCGGCTTCTCGCGGCTTCCGTCAGCGCGCTCATGCCCGTCATTCTGCCCAATACGCCCTCGAACGTGCCGAAGTTCGCCGCGCAGTCAAGCCCCGTGTTCACCGCGCTCAGATATCGGGCGTAATCAATGCTGTACCCCTTTTGCAGATACTCGTCAAAGTTGTTCTTGAACCCGACGACGCTGTACCCCGTGTTAAAGCCGATCAGGCTGTTGCCCGTCGCCAGCGTCGTTCCCGCCGCCACACCGGCCGAAACCGCGTTGTAGGTCATGCCCTTCACGCGACCGAACCACTTGAATTCATCCTCCGTCGCGTTCGTGCGCATGAATCCTTCCATCGTCGCGATGTCCCGGCGCACCTCCGCGCTGTTTTTGAGGAAATCCCCCTCAAAATCCATCGGGTCAATGCCGAGCTGGTATACGTCCGCCGCACCGGCCAGCGCCTTTCTCAGCGCCTTGGCGTAGTTCTCGTCGAGCGTCCCGCTGGCCAGCGCGCTTTCAATGTCCTTTCGGTACTGCGTCCGGCCATATGCGCCGTATTCGTTCTGGTATCGGTTCTGGATGCGCGCCGCGTTGACGAGCACCATGCCTTGAGAATAGCCCGTGTACAGGCTGTCCTTGAAATCCAGATACCATTGTTCGCCGCCCGCGCGGATGCCCGCGCCGACCGTGTAGCTCGCGCCCACGCCCTGACCGAAGGGAACGTCCAGCGCCGCCATTTCCTCATCGGTGATCGCCGCGCCCTGCTGACTGATGCGGCTGGCCGCGCGCTCGCAAAGCGCGTTCATGTCCACGCCGCCCGTCTTGGCGTAGTATTCGTCCAGCGTCAGCCCCAGCGCAAGCGCCGTCTGCGTGTCCTCTTCGAGCAGCGCGTCCATCTGCTCCCTGAGCTGCGCCTGATAGTCGCCCGTGTCGATCACGCCCTGCGCGTCGAGGTTCAGCTTCACGCTGCTTAAGTCAAACGGACTGACCGCATTTTTGCTCGCGCCCGGCCTGAAATAGTCGTCCACCGCCGCCAGCCGCCCGACGTAGCCCATGTCCGCGTTCAACTCGTCCTGCCCCGCCTGCGCGTTTTGGCGCACCAGCGCGAGCTGTTCCTCGCTCGCCGTTCCCTTGAGCGCCGCCGAGCGCGCGTCGCTGAGCGCCTGCGCGCTCGCCTCCTCCTGCGCCCTGCGCATGTCGGCCTTGTCGGCCAGCAGCTCGTCTCTGGCCGCGTAGATGCTTGCCAGCTCGTCCATCGCGTGTTCGTCCGTGGTGAGCAGGCGCTCCATCAGCGGCAGCTCCGCATCGCCGCCCAGCGTCCCCGCCTGCTCCATCGCCTCGGCCTGCGCCGCCCATACGACCATCTGCGCCATCACGTCGCCCCGCAGCTCGTCCGGGAAGGAATCGCTCTTCATCACGTCGTACAGCGTCTTGACCGTCTGTCCCTGCGCCGCGATGTTCCCGTAGGTCACCGCGTCGGCCATGTCGTTTCCGAGGATAATGCGCTGGCTGTCCGCTTCCGTCAGCGTGCCGATCATTCGCCGCGCGTTCCCGCTCTCTGCCAGCATGCGATCCAGCTCATCCTTGCCCGCGCCCTCGATCCGGTCATACCGTCCCTTGAGCAGCGCGTCCGCCGCCTCGCCGACGGTCTGCGCCTCGTGCATGCGAATTTCCGCGCCTGCTTCATCCGTGCGCTCCCTGCCTCCCTCTTCGAGGGAGGTGTCAGCGGAGCTGACGGAAGGAGTTGCCATCCATTCCGCAAAGCTCATCCCGCCCTGCGCGACGATCCGCTCTTCCGGGGTCATCTGAACGGGGCCTTGCACCTCCGGCGCTTTGCCGCTCTTATCGTTCTTCGCCTTGCCCGCCGTCGGGAAGTCCGGCGCGGTCGATGCCGTCATCGTTTGGGAAACAATCCGGCTCTCTGCCTTCGCCTGCGCGGGGCTTTCGGCCTTTTCCTGTTCCTCTTGCTCGGGCACTTTCCCGGTCAGGCCGCTCCAAAATCCCGGCTTCTTCTCTTTCTTCTGCTCTTCCTCGGTCGCGCGCGCTTCGTCTTCCGCCTCGGCGGATGCGCCTTCTGCGCTTTCGGAAGGCGTTTCCCCGCCCGTGATGCCCGTGTATGCCTTGTCCAGCGCCGCCGTCAGCTGGCTTTTCGCATAGTCGGAGTAGGCGCTTTCCTCGATCTCCTGCCGCGCCTTGAGGTATGCCGCCGCGTCTTCCTCGTCGTGCTTTCCGTCGCCGTAGAATCGGCTCGCGTAGTCCTCTGCCTCGTCCCTGTATTCGTCACGGGTCAGGTTCGCGCTTTCAAGGAACGTTCCCACGCCGTCCGCATTTTCGCCGTAGAATCGGCTGCCCTCGGTCTGCGTCAGCGTCTTAAACGCCTTTGCCGCCCGCGCACGCAGCGTGTCGTCCGCAATGGCGTTGATGCCGCGAATCACCGTCGCCGCGTCCGCCGTATTGGCGTTGATGCTCTGCCCGTCAAAGCCCATCAGGGGCATTTCGGCCAGCTCCAGCATGGCCGTGTTGCGCGCATTGGCGTTCTTCTGCCGCGTTTCCTGCTCGCTGTCAATCTGCTTGTTCAGGCTTTGTTTTAGCTTCGTCTGTCCGGAAATGGTCAGCTCGTTGTTCAGCGCAAGCTTCATGCCTTGAAGGGAACCGCTGGTCTTCCCGGTCATGTCCATGACCGATTCGCCCTTGCTGTTCTTTTGCAAGCCGTATACGCCCGTCAGGCTCGGCTCGTCAAAGCTGGGCGACTGCGCCGTCTTCATCGCCGGGCGTTCGGTATTCGCATATGCTTTTCCGATTGCGCCCGCGCTGTAATCCTTCACCGCCGATTCTTCCGGCTTTTTGATCTGCGCGTTCTGCTCGTCGTCCTTCTTTTTTCGGTCATTCCACTTGCTCATAGGCTCTCCTTATCCGTATGAAATCGCGTCAACGTCGCTGCTTGCCTTTTTCTTTCTGCTGCTTCCGCCGCTCCCCGCGCTTCCCGTCGTGCTCATCGTGTGGCTCGCCGTGTCGGTCGTGCCCGTCGTGTCGGTCGTGCCGGTCGTCTGCTGGGTGCCGGTCGTCTGCTGTCCCATCGCGGCGGAAATGGCCGTCAGGTAGTTGCTGTTGTACTCCCGGCGCTGCGTGTCCTTCAGCTCCTGCACCTTCGCCGCCAACTGGCTGGCAAAGTCCGTGTTCAACCGTCCCTGCGTCTGGCTGTTCTGTTTCGCCGCCTGCGTGATCTGGTCTTGAATCTGCTCGGTCTTGCGCGCGTTCTCGTCCGTCAGCTCCCGTACAGCCTTGGCCAGCGCGTCGCCCTGGTTGGCGAGCGTTTGCAGCGTGTAGCTGCTCCTGCCCATGCCCCGCTCAAGTGCCGCCGTCTCCACGTTCGCCTTGCTCTGGCGGTAGGCGCTGTTCTGCTCGTCGATGGCGCGCGTCAGGTTGGCCGCGAGGTTCGCGATCTCCTGCTCCTTGCTCAGCTTCGTCGTTTCAAAATTCTGTCGGCTGGCCTCAATCCCCGCATTGAGCTGCGGCCGCAGCAGGTTTTCCGCAAACGCCGCAATCTCCTTGTCCGTCATGTTCCCGGCCAACCCGCCGAGAATCTGGTTCAGCAATTCGCTGTCCAGCAGCTTCTTTGTCGTGCTCTGGCTCTGGCTTTGGCTCTGGCTCTGACTGTGCTCTCTGCTGTTTGTCGTCGAGGATTGAAACGTCTCCGTCGTCGTTCTTTTCGCCATGTTCTCACTTCCCTTCCAGCGCGTCTAACCGCTTTTTGATCTTCTCGATCTCCGCATCCTTGAGCCTGTCCGCGTTCCAGCTCGCCATACAGAAATCGCGCAGGAACATCGTCAGGTTTCGAACGTATGCCGCAAGCGTCCCGCCCGTCTCCTGCGGAACTCTCGGTTGCTTAAATGCCATGCTCACACCTCGTCAAGCGAATACTCCGCCTGCACCCCGCCGTAAATCCGCCAGCCCGCCGCCTTCGCGTGGCTTCTGATTTTCAGCTTCATCCGAACGCCGCTTACCTGAATCTTCACCCGGTAGTCCTTCCTCTGCCTTTGCAGCAGAACCACCCGCGTCTTTTCCCTGCGCTCGGTCTTGATCGTCATTTCAACCGGCACGTCGTTCTCGTCCGCGTCGGCGGTAAACCGCAGCACGAAGTCGCGCTTCATATAGGCCTTGCCCAGATCGAGCCACGGCGTTTCCCACAGACATTCCATCGGCGCGCCCAGATAGCCGCCGCTCTCCGGGTCGCCGTAGCGCAGCACCTCAAACGGCTCGTCCGCCTGCGTGAAGTACACCGCCCCGCCGACGGAAAAGAAGTCCTTGACACGCATGCCCTTTCGAACCATGAACGTCCCGCGCTCCGTATCGTATTCGAGCACCGTGTTGTTTTCGCTCAGAACGTCGCTCTCGCTTTCCTTGATGCACATGGCCAGATAGTAGATGTGGTTGCATACGCAGGCTCTCGCCGCGCTGTCCATCCCCTCCATGCGCATCCGCATCGTTTCATACAGCGCGTCCCGGCTGAGCAGCCGCAGCGTGTTTCCGTCGTACAGGCCGATTCCGTTCTGCGACAGGTACAGCATGCTCGTCCTGTCCGTGCAGATGCTCCGCTCCTCGACGGGTCCATCCGTGCCGTAGGCCTCCGTGATCGTGAAGCTGCTTGGGTCGGTGCCGCGAATTTCGAAGATCGTCTGCTCCTTCACCGCCAGCAGATACCCGCCGAAGGGTTCCAGCGCGATAAACTTGTCGCCGTCCCATGTCGGCTGGTTAATCACGCCGCCGCCCAGCTCCGGCGTTTCAGCAACATTCGTCCAGTTGAACGGGTCGTATGGCCGCGAATAAAAGATGCTGTCCGGGTATCCTTCCGCACCCGTTCCCCAGATGCGCTCTGCGTGCCGTCCCAGCGTCGCGAACTTCACCTCGGCGTATGCGTCGCCAATCGTCAGCGCCTTTTTTTCCACCCGAAGGTCGCTTCCGTATACCGCGATCATGCCGTCCTTCGCGTTGGAGAGGATCAGGATATCCACCGTCGCCCCGCCCTCCGTCGTCTCGTAGGTGACGGAAGACCACACGTCGCTCTTGTACCCCTCCGAGCGCTTCACCCAGCCCTCCGTGCCCATCGTGTAGGTGTAAATCGCGCCGCCCGCCGCCGCAACGTACACGTCCGCGTCGTCCGGTCTCGTTCGCCGATAGAACCGCGCCAGCGTCTCAATCTGCGCGCCCAGCGCCGGAAACGCGCGGCTCGTGCCGTAGCTCGAAGCCAAAAGCCCGCGCTCCGTGCGGATGTTCTGCGCAAGGTAGGCGTAGTCGGTGTTGATGTTCGTGTCGCCCGCCGCCTGATAGACGCCCTTCGGCGTGGGGATTGTGAACCGCCCCTGATAATCGCTGTCTGAAATGCTCATCTGCGATACCTCGCGTCCGTGACCTCGTATAGATGCTCAAACCGCGTCACGCTGCCCATGCCCTGTGGCCTGATCCGCTGCATCGTCTGGTAGAAGCTGTTCTGGTAGAACTGCGCCCGGCTCTGCTTGGCCAGATTCCCGCTGGACAGATGGCGGTAACAGATGTAGTCCGCAAGCGCCGCGTGCGCATATTCCGGGATTTGCGGCTCGTCGTTCCCGTCCTCCATCGGGTAAAACGCCACCTCGCATACGGCGCGAAGCGTCTTTCCCGTCAGGTCGTCCCGCCAGACGTGCAGGCCGCGCCCGTCCGGGTCAAGGTCGTAGCCCACGTCGTAGCCGTATTCGTCCCGCAGCTCCACCACGCGCGTGGCCAGCATCCCCGGAACAGGCGCGTTCCCTTCCTCGTCCACATCGACGCAGAACGTCCGACGCGGTTTCAGGTATTCGCGAACCGCGATGTCGTAGCCCATGTTCGCGTAGACCTTGAAACTCTCCTCGTATTCGCTCACGTCCTCCGCGTTCTCGTCCAGTTGACGAAGCGCGTGCGCGATCAACTGTGAAAGCGTCAACTGATCACATCTCCCCGCAGTTTTTCAGGATTTCCACCACCGCCACCGGCATTTCGCAGACCGTCCCGCGCATAAAGAAAAAGCTCACGCCGTTCAGCCCGGCAAAGACCACGTCGTCCCGGCTGCCCGGTGCCAGCGGCAGGCTCACCTTCACCACCTCGCCGTCCGCGCAGCCCGCGTCGGCCATCAGCTTTTTCAGGTTCTCCTGCGTCTTTTTGCACTTACCGGAAAGCATCGCGCTCGTCTTTTTCATCGTTGCCGTCGTATTGATATTTGCCACTCTCTTTTCCTCCATTCTTTGTCAAAACTTGCTCGTTCCCCGTCCCCTTCTCCCCAGACCTCCCTCTTCGAGGGAGGGGGACCGCCCCGTGGGCGGTGGAAGGAGTAAGCAGTCGGCGGAAGGCGTATAGCTTTCCCAAATTAAAATATATGCGTCAAAACGCCGAACCATTCGCGGGATTGCGGCGCATTTTACTTATTTTATATTTAATTCGGCGCGGTCAGTCAATGTCCCTGCCTTTTTCGGGCGGGAACATCCGTCCAGAACGCAAGAAATTTAACAAATCAAACCGTCCGCTCTCCCCGCCGCTGACCGCGTTAAAATTTCTTAATACCCCTGCCCTCTTTTTTCGAAATTCCCTTGATTTTTCCGTCTGCCATCGGTTACAATGACAAATGGCTCAAACGGCTTGTTGATAATTTACCGACGGCGTTTGACCTGTTTCGACCCGGAACAGGGGTTTCCTGTTCAAATACAATGGAGGAGGCATCCAACATGAAGAAACTTTTGACGATTATGCTGGCCGTGCTGCTGGCTGTGCCGGCGGTTGCCGCGTCGGCGGAGGACAACGTCAAGAACGCCGATATCATCATCGTCGGCGCGGGCGGCGGCGGTCTGTCCGCGGCCATCGAGGCGGTGAACGACGGCGCTCAGAGCGTCATCGTTCTGGAAAAGACCGGCAAGACGGGCGGTTCGCTGAACTTCACCTCCGGCTCCATGTCCGGCGCGGAGACGGTGATTCAGAAGATCGACGGCATCGAGGACACCAGGGAGAGCTTTGTTCAGGATATTCTGAATAACGGCGCGCATCTGGGCAACGAAGCGATGATCCGCGCGTTCGTTGACGAGGACGTGGACGCGATTCAGTGGCTGTGGGACAACGGCCTGTCCGAATACAATTTCTCGTCCATGAAGACCACGGGCAAGCATACCGTGTTCGCCCCGGAGCATCAGCTCTATTCCGTGGCGCGCACCTACAAACCCAGCGCCAACGACCCGACCCGCTACAAGGCCGCCGCGCACGAGATCATGGATACCGTGCTGGCGACGGACGCCTACAAGGGCGTGACCATCGACTTCAACACGACGGCCAACCAGCTCGTCGCCAACGAGCAGGGTCAGGTGCTGACCGTGCTGGCGACCGATGAAAACGGCCAGACCGTCCGCTACGAGGCGAAGAAGGCCGTCATCATGGCGACCGGCGGCTACTCCGGCAACGCGAAGATGATGTCCGCGTTCGCCAAGAACGGCGCGAACTATCTGGTCGGCGGCTCCACCGCGGCGGACGGCTACGGCATCTACATGATGCAGCAGGTCGGCGCGAACATCGACCCGACGGCCATGAGCTACATTCCGACCTTCCCGATGGGTCACGAGACCGCGCCGGGCATGGGCGTGATCGCCTCCTCCTACATGTGGAAGGCGGGCGGCATCTCCGTCAATCAGGAGGGCTTCCGCTTCGCCAACGAGAACGACGCGGACGTCGTGGCGCGCGAGACCGCACTGGAAGAGCAGACCAACGCGATTCAGTACGACATCTTCACCGACAAGATCATCGAGGATACCGAGGCGCTCAACGCTTCCGTGTTCTGGAATTTCTATTACGCGCCGGGCAAGCCGTATAACAGCGCCGTGGTCTCTGCGGATTCCCTCGCCGTGCTGGCCGAAAAGCTGGGCATCCCGGCGGCGAACCTCGAGGCGACCGTGAAGAGCTACAACGAGCACGTCGAATCCGGCGAGCCCGACGAGTTCGGCCGCGAGTACACCGAGGACGCGATTAAGAACAATTCCGCCTACTGCGCCGCGATCAACAAGATCGAGGGCGAGCATTATTACGCCATCCCGCTCAAGGCGCTTGTCGTGATGACGCTGGGCGGCGTGAGCACCAACACCGACGGTCAGGTGCTGGATGTGGACGGCGCGGTGATTCCGGGTCTGTACGCGGCCGGCGAGTGCGTCGGCGGCATCTGGGGACGCTTCGTCTCCGGCGGCACGGGCGTGATGGGCCCGATCGTCTTCGGCCGTCTGGCTGCGCGCGCGGCGATGGCGACCGAACCGGCGACCGGCTACACCCTCAAGACCCCGGCTGCGGTCATCACCGAGGACATGTTCGCCAAGGACGCGGACGGCGCGGAGAGCCTGTTTGATATGAGCCAGACCCTTGCGGACGGCGAATACGAGGCCACCGTGGACGGCCAGGAAGGCCCGATGACGGTCAAGGTCACTGTGGCGGATGGCAAGATTGCCGCCGTCGTCGTCGCTGAGAACCACGAGACGCAGGCCGTCGCCGCCGCGGCGCTCGAAAAGGTGCCGCAGGCCATCGTGGACGCCAACAGCGTGGACGTGGACGGCGTTTCCGGCGCGACGCTGACCTCCGGCCGCATCAAGGACGCGGCGGTCAAGTGCCTGACGCAGGCCGCGCAGTAAGCCCTCCCCCATCAACACCCGACTGAAAGGACGAAACACCATGAAGAAGTTTATTCCCCTGATTCTGGCGGCCGCTCTGTGCCTGCCCTTCGCCGCGCTCGCCGAGGACGCGGTTTCCTCCGCCTCCGTCGCCGATTTCTACGGCCAGACGGCGCTCACCGGCGACGACCTGATGAACGCGATCAACTCCGTCTCCGGCTTCTATCTGGTGACCACCACCAACCCGGACAACTCCCCGAACGCCGCGTTCTTCGTCTTCGGCATGGTCAAGCACGAGGATCATTACTACGTGCAGCTCAGCCTCGCCGAGAACCAGTCCCGCAGCAACCTGCTCGCCAACGGCGAGGGCGTGGCCGTGTACGCCGCCACCCCGTCCAGCGAGGAGGGCGCAAAGCCGTTCGCCACGTCCGGCGCGCGCATCCGCTTCAAGGCGATCACCGATGAAGCCGTCGCCGCCGCGCTGGCCGAGAACGCCAACGAAGCGACGCTGTTCTTCGAGGTCGTCGATGTTCGTCCGCTGGGCTAATCCCTAAGGGCATAAAAGAACCCCCGCCGAGAGAAAAATCCCTCCCGGCGGGGTTTTTACGCCTTCCACCGTCTGGGTTACGAACTCCTTCCACCGCCGCGGGCGGTCCCCCTCCC
>OLPF01001761.1_pt1 | contig 16520 bp, 12 predicted proteins | sample 1673121 | NCBI WGS metagenome assembly OLPF01 (sample SAMEA3136756, study PRJEB25190) | human gut metagenome
TAAAATTTTCAATTTTCATAAATTTAGCCTTGACTTTTTATTTGCAGGCTAATTAAATCATCCTAAAGTAAAAAATGAAGTTGGATATGCCGAAACAACACATCCAACTTCACACCTCAGAAAAAAGAATCTTTTAACTCCGACAATCCGAGCCGATGGAGCAAATCGCAGAATTCACTCCAGTTCGGAGGAAAAATATCTCTCCCATCACACGCAACGTGAATCTCGCTTGTTGTAACACTTAAATTCCACGAAAAACCCGGAAAAAGACTTACAAAGCTTTCGAAATGCCTGCAGTTCCATTTATCAATATGCATTTCCTGCAGGCTCTGGCAAAAACCATCGACGTTCTTCGTCACGTCTATCTCGTATATTTCATCGCCTTTCATGCACTCCAAACAGTACTCTTCATTTTTGACATGCAGCAGCAATATCCGATGCTCCGAGCCATATCCAATATATTCGAATTTCAATCCGCTAAGTCCCATCGTCTGCCTCCTCAATACACCTCTTTCAACAATTTCGGTTCATGTTCTTTCTGCGTTCTTATAAAAACAGACAGCGCAATGCCCACCGCTACCGTAACGATTTTTGCCGCAACGGAGCTCCACCAGATCATGATCTGACCTCCGAACAGCGGCGGCAGAATCAGCACAAATACTAGCGTAAACACCGGCTCCGACAGAATCAGCACATAGGACCACACGCTTTTTTCCGTTGCGTAGAAGGCTGCCGATGTCACTCTTGTAATGGCATCCGCCGGGAGGGAAAGCAGAAAAATCGGCATGACCATTATGATTTCCCCATTGACTTCCGGTGACGAACCGAATAACACACCGATTTGGCCTCGAAGCAGATACATCAGAATCCCGCCGATTACCGCGATGGCCATCGATGATTTGTATGCCAGCTTCTTGATTTCCTTCAGATTTTTTCCCTGCCCCGCTCCGTAGAATTGACTCATAAGAGGCTGGCTGCCGTCGCCTACGCCCTGCAAGAGAAGATAGATAATGCAGATGACATAGGAAATGCAGGCATAAGTTGCGATTGCCCGCTGTCCACCGTAGGAAGCGGAAAAGCGATTGATAATCACAAGGGAAATTTCCGGAGCGAGAGTCAATCCGAAGGGTGCCAGCCCAATTTTCACGATTTGCAGCGCCCGTACCCCCATATCGCCGGAAGTCATCTTCAGAAACAATTTCTTTTTGGCGGCACAATAGACCAGCGCCACCGCCATGGTGACCCCCTGTCCCATCACCGTCGCAAGGGCCGCACCGGTCATTCCCCGGTTTAGCACCCATACGAGGACGTAATCCAATATCACATTGGTGGCAAAACCGCATATCATGGCGATCATGGCCCACATCGCGCCGCCGTAATTTCTCATAAAAGGAACCATACCGGTGCCGAATACCTGCAGCACGGCTCCCAGGACGATCACCGTCGTGTACTCTTTTCCCAGAACCAGCAGCTCGCCGTATGCCCCCAGCGCGGAAAGAAGCCGTTCCGACATCACATAGAAGGATCCGGTAAGGAGCACACTGAACAACAGCATCATCCATATCGCCTCGGCGGCGTAATCCCGCGCCTTTTCTTCGTGCCCGCCGGCGTTCAGTATGGAGTATTTGACAGCACCGCCCATGCCGATTCCGGTTCCGGTGGCAACCAGCACCGCAGTAATCGGATACGCGATGTTGATTGCGGAAAGACCCGCATCCCCGATGGAATTGCCCACAAAAAAACCGTCCACGATGGCGTAAATGCCGGAGAGTGCGAAGGACAACACGGAGGGGATTACGTAATAAAAGAAGGTTCGCCTGTTACTCATCCTCCAGACCTCCGTTCCGCTCTTTTTTCATTTGCATTCCGGTGGTGTAATTATCAAAGTATCCCTGAATGTGAATTACCGGTGTTCCCTTATCTCCGGATCCCGATGTCAAGTCGCAGAGCGAACCAATCAGATCGGTGAGTCTTCTCGGCGTGGTGCCTTCCGATGCCATGTTTCCCACAAGGCTCTCCTCCGGCTTATCGCTGATGGCCTGCTTAATCGCTTCTTTCAGCTCATCTCCGGTAAGATTCGAGTATTCGTTATCGGCCAGATACTTCAGCTTCAGCTCATTCGGTGTTCCGTTCAGGCCTTCCGTATATGCCGGCGAAACCACCGGATCCGCCAGTTCCCAGATTTTGCCCACCGGATCTTTGAAAGCGCCGTCTCCGTATACCAGAACTTCCACCTACTTTCCGGTTTTCTTCTTCATGATGGCCTGAACCTCATCCACAAAAGGCTGACAATCTCTCGGGAAGAGCTTTACGCTGTCGTCGGTGGATTTGTTGGTTCTCAGAAGGCCGTACTCTTCGTTGAAGCCGCTTCCGTTTACCGAGGCATTCAGAATCTCATCCATGCCGTAAACATTTGCGCCAAGATCCTTCAGCTTATTTCTGGTTCTGAATCGGGTATGAATGTCGCAATTGATGACATTGTTCGTGTACTCGAGAATCGTCTCCGGCTTGTTGGAGAAAACAATCTCCGCCTCAGCACCGGCTTTCCGAATAATTTCACTGTAGAACTCCACATAATCCACGCCTGTGAACTGATGCTTGTTCACGCCGAACAGTTCTCTGTATTTCTTCTCATCCAGCACATCGGAATACGGATTGATTCCCGCATCCACCACCTGATCGATGGTAAGCAGTGCATTTCCCACTTCATCGGACGGATAGCTGAGCATTACAACAACCTTCTTGGCGCCCATTGCCATGCCCTTCAGGCAGATGGAGAATCTGTTTCTGGAAAGAATCGGCCATACGATTCCGATGGTCTCTCCACCCAGCTTGTTCTTTACATCTTCTGCAATGTCGTTCACACTAGCATAGTTTCCCTGACATCTGGCAACCACAGATTCGGTAATACCGATTACATCTCTGTCCAGAATCTCGAACCCATCGGATTCCGCTGCCTCCAGAACACTCTCCACTACCTGTTCTGCCAGATTATCTCCTTCCCGGAAAATCGGACACCGGATTCCACGGGAAACCGTACCTACACGTCTTTCTGCTTTCATCTAAGCCTCCATTAAATTGTACATAGAATATGCAAGCCCATCTCTTAATAAATCAATGAACATAACAGAATTAGTATACCTTATCCGTTTATTCTTTGTAAACCAAAAAAGCAGTCTCGCCGCTAAATCCGATAATTTCCGTCGGAATCCGTCCGGATATTCGATGCGTAGAATTCCGTCACTGCTTTTACCATATACTCCATATCCTTCACTCCTGCTGTCTCGTACGCCGAATGCATGGCCAGCTGCGGCAATCCGATATCCACGGTATTCATGGACACCTGGGACATGGCTATGTTGCCCAGAGTGCTGCCACCCGCTTCGTCCGACCGATTGGAGAAAAACTGCACCGGCACCTCTGCTTTTTCGCAAATCATCTTAAAAATCGCCACGCTGACCGCATCGCTGGTGTATTTTTGCCCGGCGTGGGATTTGATCACGATGCCCTCGTTCATGTAGACGCGGTTCGTTTCATCGCTCTTCTGCCGATAATTCGGATGTACTGCGTGGGCGTTATCGCAGCTCAGCATAAAACTGCTCGCCACGGCACGGCGGAATTCTTCTTCGTCCTTGCCCAGCGCCTTGTTCATTCGCCACAGAACATCATAAAGGAATGTGGACGCTGCTCCCTGTTTTGTGCCCGATCCCACCTCTTCGTTGTCAAAGCAGGCATAGACATTGATATTCCGATTGTTCTCTGCCGTCAGGAATCCCTTCATAGAGGTAAAAGCACATTGCAAGTCATCCAATCTCGGGCATCCGATGAATTCATCGTCATGGCCCCATCGTACCGCTTCCATTCGGTTGTATAAAAACAAATCCATCCCGTAGATGTTCTCTTCCGATACACCCAGCTCTTCCGCAATCAGTTTTTTAACGGCATCCGGTCCCTTCGCGCTGCCGGATAATATGGGCAGCATGTCCACCTGCTTGTTGAGAGGCCGGCCTTCATTGATTTTTCGATCCATATGAATGGCCAGGCTTGGAATCATCAGAAGATCTCGATCCACTTTCACCAAGTAAGTCTCTAATCGATTTCCGTTTTTTACCATTACTTTTCCCGCAAGGGAAAGGGGCCGGTCAAACCAGGTGGAACAAATCATTCCGCCATACCCTTCGGTGTTCAGCATCGTATATCTTTTTGCGATTTCGATTTCCGCATTTTCTTTCAGCTTAAAAGAGGGGGAATCGCTGTGGGATGCGGTCACATGGAAGCTGTAATCATCCAGGTCGGTTCCGGCCTTGACCGCGATGATGCTGGAATTATTTCTTGTGACATAATATTTTTTCCCGGGTTCAATCTCCCACCGCTCGGATTCATGCAGTTCTTCGAACCCGTCTCGATTCAGGAGATTCTTTAATTCCGCCACCGCATGAAATGCCGTGGGCGCGTGTTTGATAAATGCAGTAAGTTCCGATATAATACTTTTTTCCATTGCAGACCTCTTTATTTCTATTGTTGTAATCCGGATAAATCAACCTCGTATATATACTTCTTCGGCTCTTTCTCCGGCTGATAAAACATACTCATATACCATGGGAAATATTCAATCCCTGATTCTTTCGTTACATTTCCTTTGCAAAATACAATCTTTCTTCCAAAATTCCAATTCCCTACAGCAGCAACTTTATCCAGTGCCAAGTGCCGTTGATAATCATTTCCGGATTTAATTTCAAGAAGATCGATTTTCATCCCATTCTGAATCACAAAATCCAATTCTCCATACTTCTTTGATTCAAAATATGTCAGAGAGAATCCATTCGCCTTTATCATCTGTGCGAATACATTTTCCAGAATGCTTCCCATATTCACGTCCATGTTTCCCTGCAATAATTCAAACTGTATGTTCTCCATACAAGAAGCACACAGAAGACCTGTATCTCCCATAAACAATTTGAACAAATTTCTCTTTACATTAAGCTGCAGTGGAGGTTGAGGTTCTGTCACATTATAGGATGGAAGTGCAACACCTGCATCACTCAGCCATAGGATTGAATCCTCATACCGATTCATTCTTGCATTTTTATCAATCCGATTCAGAAAAAATCTCCTGTTCTTATCGTCTAATTGTGAAGCAATGCTATCAAAAATAGCTTTAATTTTTATCTTTTCTGTATCAGATGAGTACTTGGAGATATCTTGTCTGTATAATTCTAAAATGCTTCTCTGGAGCTGAATTACTTTTCCGATGTCATGTGAGTTCACATAGGTCTGCACAACGTCCGGCATCCCTCCTACAACGATATAGGTCGCAAACAACTTCAACAATGTTTCATGTATCGTCTGTGGAACCGGTTCGTGCTTTTCATAGCATGTTTGTAATATCTCGAACGTCGATTTCTGCACGCCATTCGCAATAAAGTATTCCTTAAGGTTCATCGGATACATATATACGATTTCTTCAAATCCCACGGCATATGATGGTACTTCTTTGTACCGAACTCCCAACAGCGACCCGGATTCTATATAATCAAATCTGCCATCTTCCACAAGAAATTTAATGGCGCATCTCGCATTCGGACATTTCTGAATCTCATCCAGGAAAATCAGTGTCTTTCCCGGCTTTAATTCCTGCAGCTTAAATGCCGTGAGATTCTCAATGATCGTATCTGCATCCAATTTTCCTTCAAAAATCTTCTCCGCGCCTTTATCCAGTATAAAGTTAATTTCGACAAAATATTCATATTGTTCCTTCGCAAACTCTCGAATTGTCGTCGTCTTTCCAGTCTGCCTCGCACCAATAATGCAAAGTGCTTTCTTATTTTTTTGATTTTTCCACGAGATTAATTTCTCCGTAATGTTCCTTTCTAGCATCTCACAGACCTCCCAACACTAGCATTGTAACATTTTTCCGACACTTTTCAATGTATTTTGTAACATTATTCTTCATTTCACGGCAGAACCTGCAACATTTTTCTGATGTTATTCGATGCATTTTGTAACATTATTCCTCATTCTACGAAAAGAAAAAGAGACGACCCGGTCGCCTCCTTCTCATCATATTCATTTGCCGTGCTTTCATTTCTGACGCTCTGTTTCTTTTATTACATGCATCAGCACCATTCGGATAATTGCAGAAAGGGCAATGCACGCAATCAGCAGGCCGCCCCAGAGCGGCCACGTGGTTCCGGCCAAACCAACCCCGATGCCGAGAATCGAATACGAATTGGCAAGTCCGCCCATTCCGGACCCTCCCCAGTTCTTTCCCCACGCATACAAGAAATCCTGCTTGGTCAAGGCTTCCGCAAAAATATACACAAATCCGCATAAAATCGCCAGCATTCCGCCAAAAAAACAGAACACTGTGTCTTGCTGCGTGTCTTGCTGCGAGAACCCACTCATGATTAGCACCACCGTAAATTTAACACAAACGGCAAACGCTGCGGTAAAAGCAACGCCTTTTAGAATAAAGCGTTTATCAATATCTTCATCGACGATATGCCGCAGCTTTTCCGACCATTCCTCTCGATTTCCCGAAAGAACCTCCGGTGAAATGTCAACAAGCTCCATACCTTCTTTTATAATTCTCCTGCAAGACTCCATCCGGTTATCCAATGCCTTCGCCTGAAGGTTCATCTCACTCAGGCGTTCCTCCAAAACCGCTTTTAACTGAACATCTCCATCAAAGAGTTTTTTTATCTCCGGAATCGGAACGTCAAGCATTCGAAGCGTCTTAATGCGATTAATGCTTTTCACATCTTCATCCGAAAAATCCCTGTACCCATTCTCATTTCGCCGAGGATTTATCAATCCCTCTCGCTCGTAGAATTTGATGTTCGCTTCCTTAACCTCGGTAAGCTTCTCAACTTCGCCGGTACGCATATATTCATCCTCCTTCTCATAAGCATTATCCTCTAATCTGAGTATACTGTAAACCCAAAAGTTGCTTACGAGTCAAGAGATTCCTGTCAATTATTGTCTTTTTTTTGTAAAAAGAGTTTCACGCCCGTCGAAGCGTCCAATTTTGACTCTCTTTCTGGAGCTGCATCATGTGAGTGAAAATACCGTCTGCCTGCAAGAGTTGGAAAGAGCAGAGAAACAATCCTTTGTCCCTCTGCTCTCCTGTTCATCTATTTACTTTGAGCGGTTTCACCTTCTGCTAACAGATTGGTCATATTCTTTAGGCTGATGCCCAGCGTAGATCCATTGTGCAGCAGTGCCGAAGTTGTCGGCTGCAGCACGCCTCCGACGCCCAGTGCAATCAGCGACAGGTTAAAGCCCACAATGAAGCGATAACTTCTGTGAATGCGATTCATCAAGGCAACGCTGAGCTTGCGGAGTGTCACCAGTTCGAAGAGGTCCTCCGACGCAATGGTGATGTCGGCAATCTCGCGGGCAATCGCCGCGCCGGTGGAGATTGCAATGCCGGCATCTGCTTCCGACAGCGCCGGAGAGTCGTTGACCCCGTCACCCACCATGATAACCGTATGGCCCTTCTCCTTTTCGCTTCGAATAAAGGCCGCCTTGTCCTCCGGAAGAACTTCGGCATACACGGCATCTACGCCGACCTCTTGTGCAATGGCTTCCGCCGTGCGGCGATTATCGCCGGTCATCATAACCACGTTAGTAAAGCCGCAGTTATGCAGTTCTCGGACCGCATCCCGTGCTTCCGGGCGAAGCGGGTCGTAAATACAGATGACCGCTGCCAGTTCTCCGTCAATACAGAGATAGAGGTGCGAATACGCAGCCGGCAGGTCGTCATACTTTTTCTGTTCTTCTTCCGGAATGCAGCAGCCTTCGTCCTCAAAGACAAAGTGCGCGCTGCCAATGATGACCTTTTTGTCCTCGACCATGCTGGAAATACCGTGAGCCACCACATACTGCACCTGCGAATGATACTCTTCATGGGTTAAGCCACGCTGTTTTGCCGATGCCACCACCGCATTGGCCATGGAGTGCGGATAGTGCTCCTCCAGGCAGGCAGCAAGACGCAGCATCTCGGCTTCATCTCGTCCGCCAAAAGGAACCACTTGTGCGACGGTAGGGGTCGCATTGGTCAGCGTTCCGGTCTTATCGAATACGATGGTGTCCGCATCGGCCACAACTTCCAGAAAGCGTCCGCCTTTGACGGAGATATTGTGTCCGCTGCTTTCCCGCATGGCAGATAACACTGCAATCGGAATGGCCAGCTTCAAGGCACAGGAAAAGTCCACCATCAGCACTGCCAGCATCTTGGTCACATCTCGCGTTACCAGATAGGTCAGTGCCGTACCGCCAAATGTGTAGGGAACCAGTTTGTCAGCCATTCGGGCGGCTTTATCTTCGGCGGTGGATTTCAGCTTTTCCGATTCTTCAATCATGCGAACCACCCGGTCATAACGGCCGCTTCCGGAGGCCTTCTCCACGGTGATGACGCATCGGCCTTCTTCCACAACGGTTCCGGCATACACGGGACTTCCCGGACGCTTAGCAACCGGCATGGACTCTCCGGTGAGAGAGGACTGGTTCACCATGGCCTCCCCTTCCAGCACCTTGCCGTCCAGCGGAATCATACCGCCGGTGCGAATCACGATGCGGTCGCCGGGACAGATTTCTCGGATGTCGGTCAGCACCTCCGCATCTTCTTTTTGCAGCCAAACCTTATCCACATTTAAGCTCATGGCGGAGGCCAGATCGGCCACGGACTTTTTGTGAGTCCATTCCTCCAGGATTTCGCCCAGCCGAAGCATGAACATCACCGAACCGGCCGTAGCAAAGTCTCCTCTCAGCATGGACACCGTTACTGCGGTGCCGTCCAATACGGCAACGGACAGATTTCGATGCCACAATGCGGAAAGTCCGGCCTTGATGTACTTCACCGAGCGAACCGCGGCGATGGCCGATGTCAGCGGAACCGGCAAAAACATCTTCGAAATGCACCGGCGCATGACGGTACCGGCTAGCTGATCCTCAAACTCCCGGTTGAGTTCTCGGGAGGTATGTTCCGGAACCAGATCCATCTTTTCCGCTTTTTCAAAGGCAAATCTCGCCAATGCCCGGATGACGCTTTCCCGCTCCGCAGAATACACTACAATTGCATTCCGGGTGCGGTCATAGACTTTGACGGATTTTACACCATCCACAGCCCGCAGATAGTATTCCAGCACATCCGCCTGCCGCAGCGTCATTCGGCCGCAGCACAGATGGACTCGAAGACGTCCCGGCAAATCATGTAAAATCGTACATTTCATACGTTACTCCGCCTCGCTTCCCTCCGCTTTTTCGGAGCATTCTTCCGCCGCTTCTTCGCAAGGCTCCTCTGTGGAATCGCAGGTTTCCTCTGCATCTTCCTCTGCTTCCTCTGAAGCATCTTCAATGACAGCGCAGCATTCTTCCCCGGCACGCTGTTCATTAATCGCCTGAGCGCCGGCATAGATGTCATCTGCATTCTCCCGCACAGCGGTTACCGTATTCATCACGCTGTCCTTCACTCTCAATGCAGCCGCTGTAGTCTGAGTGTACGCTTTTTTCGCATCCTTGCTGCTCAGTGCCTTGATTCCGGCCGTTCCGAACAACACGCCACCGGCAAATAAACCAATTTTCTTCAAATCCATAATCTTTTCCTCCTAACAAAGAATTAATATTAGATTGCTCTAACCGCATCGTGTGTCAATGTGGTTAGAGCTAGCTAACTTCTGTTAGTCATGTTATACCACGATTCCTTTTGTTTTGCAAGACGTATTGCATGACGGAAATCTCGGATACGTCGGATTTTGTGTACAAAAAAATATACTTTTATGGCTAAAAACGCATTGACATTTTGGTTAGCTGAGTCTAACATTTATCATAAAGAGAGTTTGATATATTTAACTCACCGAAGAGGAGCAGTGCGATGTTTTTAGAGATAAAGGGGATTCGAAAATCTTTTGGCACCGGTGACAGCCGAGTGGATGTACTGAAGGGCCTGAATCTGGAAATTGAAAAAGGAGAATTCTGTGTTCTGCTGGGTCCGTCCGGATCCGGAAAGTCCACCCTTCTCAATATTATCGGCGGAATCGATGTTGCGGATGAAGGAAGCATTATTATTGAAAGGGAACAGCTGGAAGATATGACGGAGAAGAAACTGTCACTGTACCGGCGGAAGCATCTGGGGTATATTTTCCAAATGTATAATTTGATACCGAATTTGACGGTGCGTGAAAACATCGAGGTGGGCGCATATCTCAGCGATCGGTCCCTGGATGTGGATGAACTTATGCGGACACTGGAGATTTATGAACACCGCAATAAACTGCCGAATCAAATTTCGGGCGGACAGCAGCAGCGAACGGCGATTGGCCGGGCCATCGTGAAGAATCCGGACATCCTGCTTTGTGATGAGCCCACCGGCGCACTGGATTACCACACTTCAAAAGAAATTCTGAAGCTCATCGAAACCGTCAATCGAAAATACGGAAACACGATTATCATGGTCACCCACAACGATGCCATTAAGGATATGGCCGACCGAGTGGTGAAGCTTCGCGACGGAATGATTCGAAAGAATTACCGCAACGAGCATAAGCTTACGGCCGCGGAACTGGAATGGTAAGGAGAATTTTAAGCATGAAAAGCCCTTTAAGAAAAAGAATTCCGAGAGAGCTCCGAGCGGAATTCGGAAAATATCTGGTGGTCTTGATTTTGATGATCAGCACCATCGGGTTTGTGTCCGGATTTCTCGTGGCAGACGGCAGTATGATTCAGGCCTACAACGAGGGTTTTGAGAAGTACAATATTGAAGACGGGAATTTCCGCATCAAGAAAGAACTCACCTCATCCCAGAAAAAAGATATCTCGGCCCATAATGTGACCCTGTATGAGAATTTCTACATCGAGCAAGCGGTGGACAACGGAAGCACCATGCGCTTTTTCAAAAACAGAAAAGACGTCAACAAAGTCTGCCTAATGAAAGGAAAATTGCCGACAACAATCGATGAAATCGCCATCGACCGCATGTATGCGGACAACAATCATATTTCCGTGGGTGATGTGCTGACAAGCGGCGGAAAAAGATGGACCGTAACCGGACTGGTGGCGCTGTCGGACTACAGCTGCCTGTTCCAGAACAACAACGACTCCATGTTCGACGCAGTGAAATTCGGCGTTTCCATTGTGACTCCGAAAGCATTTGAAACTTTAAATCAAGATAAGTTACAGTACAGCTATTCCTGGCTCTACGATAAAGCGCCGAAGGACGAGCGGCAGGAGAAAAAACTCGCCGATAAGTTCATGGAAGCGCTCGGCAAAGAGGTTCCCCTGGAAGCTTTTGTCCCGCGATATCAGAACCAAGCCATCAAATTCACCGGCAACGATATGGGCAGCGACCGGGCAATGATAATCGTACTTCTCTATATCATTATCGTCATCATGGCGTTTGTCTTTGGAGTCACCATCAGCAACACCATCCGCAAGGAAGCGGGCGTTATCGGAACGCTTCGGGCATCCGGATATACAAAAAAAGAACTTATCCGGCATTACATGGCACTTCCGATTATCGTCACCCTGATTGGCGCAATTGTCGGTAATATTCTGGGATACACGGTAATGAAAAATGTATGTGCCTCCATGTATTACGGAAGCTATAGCCTTCCGACCTATGTGACGATATGGAATGGGGATGCCTTCCGGATGACCACCCTGGTGCCGATTCTGATTATGCTGGTTATTAATTACGGCGTACTGTGTCATAAGCTCCGGCTGTCGCCGCTGAAATTCCTGCGTCGGGATTTATCCGGCAAAAAGCAAGTCAAAGCGCTTCCCCTCAGTCCTAAGCTGGGAATTTTTCACCGTTTCCGGCTGCGGGTAATTTTTCAGAACATGAGCAATTACGCTGTTCTGTTTGTCGGAATCGTTTTTGCCAACCTGCTTTTATTTTTCGGACTGCTTTTGCCCTCCACCCTCAATCATTATCAGCAGGAGATTAAAAGCAATATGCTCGCCAAATACCAATACATGCTGGATGTTCCGGTCAGTGCGGTTAGCGGCGATGATTCGGAGAATGTGCTGGAACTCCTGCAGTATTACATGGGGACGAAGACGCTAAATGATGATGCGGAAGCATTCAGTGCCTATTCCCTGAACACGCTGCCGAGCAAGTACAAGACCGATGAAGTTCTTTTGTACGGAATTGAGAAAAACAGTAAGTACATCGATGTGGATTTCGATGACAGCGATGAAGTCTACATTTCCGGAGCGTATGCGGAAAAATTTCAGCTGGAACCGGGGGACAAAATCACACTGAAGGAAAAGTACGATAAGAAGAAATACACATTTAAAGTAAAAGGAATTTACGATTACAGCGGTGCCCTCTGCGTGTTTATGCCGCAGAAGCAGCTGAACGATACCTTCGATCTGGGGAGCTATTACTTCAGCGGCTACTTCTCCAATTCGAAAATCACCGACATCAACAAAAAATATATCGGCTCCATCGTGAACCTGGAGGCACTAACCAAGGTTTCCCGGCAGCTGACAGTATCCATGGGCGGCATGATGAATCTGATTAACGGATTTGCCATCGGTATTTTCATCGTCTTGATTTACCTGCTCTCCAAAATCATCATCGAAAAGAACGCGCAGTCCATTTCCATGGCAAAGATTCTGGGCTATACAAACGGTGAAATCGGCAAATTGTACATTTGGTCCACAACGATCGTGGTTGTAATCTGCCTCCTGCTGAGCCTGCCCATTGAGAAAGCGATTATGGGTGTGGTGTTCCGGGAGATGATGCTCTCCAGCGTTTCCGGCTGGATTGCTCTGTGGATCGACCCGAAGATCTACCTGAAAATGTTCCTCATCGGAATCGGCACATATGCGGTTGTATCCCTTCTGGAATACCGCAGAATCCGCCGGATTCCAATGGATGAAGCCCTCAAAAATGCAGAGTAGCTCACGCGAATTCTCCCAATCTGAAAAGCCGGCGGCGGAACAAGGTTTCCGCTGCCGGCTTTTCACCTCAATCACCCTTTCAAATCATTATTCTTATTGATTGCATACGGTCAACTCAAAGTGATTTCGGTTTGTTTTTATCAGACCTTCCTTTTGCAGCTTTGATAATTCCGCGGACATTGCCGCACGATCGATGCAAAGGTAATCCGCCAGCTGCTGCCGATTAAAAGGAATATCGAAGCTCAAAGATGACTGCCGAACGGACTCTGCGGACAGATACGACAACAGCTTATCCCGAGTCGTACGTTTGCCCACATGCGTGATTTTATCGTTAAAAATCAGCAGTTTATTTGCCAGTACACGAACCAGATTTCGGATTAATTTCTGATGATGTTCGCAAGCCGCCGGACAGGAAACCAGAAGCCGCTGCACATTTAGAAAAAGAATCTCGCAATCCTCATCCGCAATCACGCTGATATTCAGTATCGACCCCGGGCTTGCGGCATAGGGTTCAGCAAAAAAATCTCCGGAACAACACTTTGACAGAATGTTCCGATGACCCCACAGATCTTCCTGAATCACCAGAACGCTGCCGGACACCACAAGTCCCATCACTTCCGTAGAATCTCCCGCTCTGAGAATATAGGAATTCCGTTTCTTGGAAATCGTTGCGGCATTGACGCAGTGAAGTACGGACAAAATCTCGCTTTCTGAAAGCCCTTTAAAGAAGGGACTGACTTTTAGAATCGGTAAGTATTTCTCCAAAAAAGTATTCCTCCTGTTGGAAATCAAACATACAAGTTATATCTATAATACTATAATTCAAACAGAAATAAACACGAAATGCGATGAACGGAGGTACTAAAAATGATACGAAAGATTATTCGAATTGATAAAGAAAAATGCAATGGCTGCGGTGCTTGCGCCACTGCCTGTCACGAAGGTGCCATCGATATGATTGACGGAAAAGCCGAGCTGGTGCGAGAGCATTTCTGCGACGGTCTGGGGGATTGCCTCCCGGAGTGTCCTACAGGCGCCATTTCCTTTGAAGAACGGGAAGCACCGGAATACGATGAAGAAGCAGTGAAAGCCGCTCAGATGCCAAAGCGTCCGAACTGGCCGGTGCAGATTAAGCTGGCACCGATTAATGCACCGTATTTCGACGGCGCTAACCTTCTGATTGCCGCCGATTGCACGGCTTACGCGTATGCAAGCTTCCATCGGGATTTTATCCGGAACAGGGTGACATTAATCGGCTGTCCGAAGTTAGATCAGGTGGACTATAGCGAGAAGCTGACGGCGATTATTCAAAGCAACAACATTCAAAGCGTCACCATCGTCAGAATGGAAGTTCCATGCTGCGGCGGTCTTGAGATGGCCGCAAAAAGAGCGCTTCAAAACAGCGGAAAATTCATTCCGTGGCAGGTTGTCACCATAAGCATTGACGGAAAAATCCTGAACTAACCGAATCAGCGTGAACGCCGGAATCCAATAATCCTCGTATAGAAGTACACTGCGGCCAGCAGAGAAATCATGTCCACCACCGGCTGAACCCACATAAGTCCATACAGTGGAGCTATGCGGTCAAACAGAAACAGCAGCGGAATATCGAGTACGCCTTTCCGGAGAATGGAGCAGATCAGCGACTCCTTGATTTTACCCATCGCCTGGAACTGTATAATCATCGGGTAATTGATTGCCACCATCGGCATGGCCACCACCATTCGTCTTAGGAATGCGGCTGCATAGTCTATCGTATCCGCATCCTTGATGAAGATGGCGGCGATATTCGGCGCAAACGCTTCATAGACAATCAGGCACAGTACGGAAAATCCCACTGCAATCCCGCAGCCGTATTGAAACGCCCGCCTCTGCCGTTCTCGGTTGCCGGCCGCATAGTTGTATGCCAATAGCGGCAGCAGGCCGTTTGCTACACCGATGGAAAAATACAGCGGCAGCTGATCGATTTTCTTTGTGATGCCGAAACCCGCCACCGCCGCCGTGTCGTAGCCGGACACAAACTTTGTAATCGCTGCAACCGCAACCACCGTCAGCGCATACTGCACCGCAGACGGAAAACCGATGGAGAGAATCAGTCCGATACGTTCCCGCGTATGTCTCAAATGCGACGGAGAAACAGACAGCAGCGTCTTATTTTTACTGCTAAAAACATAACCAAGAAAAAACAAGGTTGTGGCAAGGTTTGAAATCGCGGTTGCAAGTCCGGCTCCGGCAGCCCCCATGTTCAGAAACTGCGGAAGTACGAAAAACGGATCCAACAGGATGTTCAAGAATCCTCCGGCGGATACCCCGAAGGAGGCGATTCCTGCACTTCCCTCTCCGCGGATCAGATTCGCCAGCAGGATGTTCAGAACCGTCCCCGGCCCGCCGATGATGACCGTCCACATCACATAACTGCGCACCAATTCATATATTTCGGTTGTTGCTCCGCAGACCATCAGAATCGGTCTCATAAAAATAAGTACGACAAATGCAAACAGAACCGATGCCAGCAGACCGAACCAGAATGCGATGGACGATATCTGCGATGCCGTTCTGTTCTCTTTTCTGCCCAGCGCCTGTGCAAAGGTGCTTGCACCGCCCACGCCGAAAAGATTCGAGATTGCCGTGAGCATCAAAAAAATAGGGGCTGCCACCGCTACCGCCGCAGTCTGTGCCGGATCGTTCAAAAGCCCTACGAAATACGTGTCTGCCAAATTGTATATGAGTGTTACCATTTGGCTTATGATTGCCGGTACAATCTGCTTTCTTACCGCAATTCGTACCGGCATTTTCTCGAATAATTCTGTTTTATCCATCGAAATCTTCTTTCTGTTTCTGAATTCTTTTAAAATTACCGCAGCCTTATATTTTCGGAAATCGGAAAATAAAACTCGTTCCAACACCTTCGATACTTTCGACGTGAATGGTTCCATTGTGGAGGCTTACAATCCAGCGCACCATGGAAAGGCCGAGTCCGGTACCGCCATTTTCTCTGGAACGGCTTTTGTCTATGCGATAGAAGCGCTCCCAGATTTTATCCAAGTGTTCCTTACTTATTCCAATGCCATCATCTTTCACTTCACCGACGATCTGGTCATTTTCGGCCTTCAAGATAACACTGATATGTCCATTTGTTTTTCCGTAATTGATGGCATTGTTTATTAAATTCATCATCATACGCAAAAGCAATGTCTGGTCACCGTTCATAAACAGGTTGTCCTGCTTTTGGAGGCTGATCTCAATATTTTTTTCCCGAGCTTTTGTCTGCAGTTCTTCTATTACAAGTTCACTTAATAATCCAAAATCCAGTTTTTCCATCAGATGCTGTTCACCCTGTTCGTTTCTGGCAATCATTAACATTTCGCTTGTCAGTTTTGACATTCGTTTCGCCTGCTTTAAGATGACTGCAATCTCTTCCTTTTCTTCCGCAGCTAAGTTTTCGTTTTCCAATAAGTACTCGCACTGGGAAATGATAACAGCAACGGGAGTCCGCAGTTCATGGGACACATCTGATGTGAATTGACGCTCCTTTTCAAAGGAAAGCTCCAATCGCTCAAACATTTCGTTAAATTTCTCCGACAATTCGTATAATTCATCTTTTGCTTTTGGCA
>OLPF01001762.1_pt1 | contig 16511 bp, 18 predicted proteins | sample 1673121 | NCBI WGS metagenome assembly OLPF01 (sample SAMEA3136756, study PRJEB25190) | human gut metagenome
ATGGGTGGTTGATTTATTATTTATATAGCAATATATATTAGTAAAAAAAATTATGTATATATGCCTGAAGCTATAATTGATATGAGTTTTGCCGATAAGAGCGAGGATAAATTTCCTCGCTCTTAAATATGTTAAATATCTAAATTTTTTACATATTTTGCATTTGCTTCTATAAACTCTCTTCTTGGTTCAATTTCATCTCCCATTAAAATTGTAAAAATTTCATCTGCTTTAATAGCATCTTCAATATGAACTTTAACTAATGTTCTTGTTTCTGGATTCATCGTTGTTTCCCATAATTGTTCTGGATTCATTTCTCCTAAACCTTTATACCTTTGGATTCCTATACCATCTCTTCCTATTTCGTTTAATTTTTGATCCAATTCTTCATCTGTATAACAATAAATATCCTTCATTCCCTTTTTAGATAATTTATATAATGGTGGTTGTGCTAAATAAACATTTCCATTTTCAATTAATGGTCTCATATAACGAAAGAAAAATGTTAATAATAAAGTTCTAATATGTGCACCATCTACATCGGCATCTGCCATAATAATTACCTTTCCATACCTTATTTTGGTAATATCAAATTCTGCTCCAATACCTGCACCAACAGCAATAATAACAGGATTTAACTTATCATTTCCATAAATTTTATCAGCTCTTGATTTTTCAACATTTAACATCTTTCCCCATAAAGGAAGAATTGCTTGGTATTTTCTATCTCTTCCTTGTTTAGCACTTCCTCCTGCTGAATCTCCTTCAACAATATATACTTCGCATTCTTCTGGATTTTTACTACTACAATCAGCTAGCTTTCCTGGTAATGTTGTTGTTTCTAACGCAGACTTTCTTCTTACAAGTTCTCTTGCTTTTCTTGCAGCTTCTCTTGCTCGTGAAGCACTAATACATTTTTCTAAAATTACTTTTGCAATACTTGGATTTTCTTCTAAAAAATTAGATAGAGCTTCATTCATTATGCTCATTACATTTCCAGTTACTTCACTATTTCCCAATTTTGTCTTTGTTTGCCCTTCAAATTGAGGCTCTTTTATTTTTACAGAAATAACAGCCGTTATTCCTTCTCTAATATCTTCTCCTTGTAAATTACTTTCTTTATCTTTTATAAGATTTTTTTCTTTTGCATAATCATTAAATACCTTTGTTAATGACCTTTTAAATCCTTCTAAATGTGTTCCTCCTTCAATTGTATTAATATTATTAACAAAAGAATAAATATTTTCGGAATAACTTGTTGTATACTGAATTGCAATTTCTATTGGAAATTCTCCATCTTTTTCTATATAAATAGGCTTTGTATTTATTTTTTCTCTATTTTTATTTAAATATTCTACAAAAGAAATTAGACCACCTTCAAAACAAAAATCTGATTTTTTTTCTGGCTCTACTCTTTTATCTTCAATAACAATTCTTAATCCTTTTGTTAAAAATGCCATTTCTCTAAATCTATTTTCTAATACTTCATATTCATATTCTAAAGTTTCAAAAATACTATCATCTGCTAAAAACCTTACTTTTGTTCCTGTTTGATTCGAATTTCCTATTTTTGTTAACTTTTGTACAGTCTTCCCTCTTTCAAATTTCATTTGATAAATTTCACCATCTCTTTGAATGGTAACTTCTACCCAATTAGATAAAGCATTTACAACAGATGCTCCAACACCATGAAGCCCTCCTGAAACTTTATATCCACTATCTCCACCAAACTTTCCTCCTGCATGTAGTTTTGTATAAACAGTTTCTGCTGCAGATATTCCTGTTTTAGGATGGATATCTACTGGTATTCCTCTTCCATCATCTTCTACACAAATAATATTTCCTGGTTCTATTGTAATATGAATATTTTTACAATAGCCTGCTAACGCTTCATCAACACTATTATCTACAATTTCATATACTAAATGATGTAATCCTCTTACAGAAACACTCCCAATATACATTCCTGGTCTTTTTCTAACAGCCTCTAACCCTTCTAATACTTGTATTTGTTCTGCTCCATAATTATGTTCAAACTTATCCATTTTCGTCCTCCATTTCTATTGTTTCTTTATATAATAAATTTTTTAATTTATTCTTTTTTCTAATGTTGCAACAGAAACATTAGAAATATATGCTTTATTTTCTTGATTTTCTTTTATTAAAATAAATGATTTTTGCATACTTTCAGAAATATCTATTAATTGATTCCTTTCCTTTAGTTGAAAAAATAATTCTTGAAACTCTTTTGTTTCTTTTATACTATTGATGTCAAATATTCCAATAATATTTTCTGTTTTAATAATCATATTTTTACAAATATGCAAATACATTTTATCACTATCCTTTTAAAGAATTTTTCCTTGTTGTACATTTGCTAATTTTCCAAATTGATTTTCTAATTTTATTTTATCTGTACATGTAATTATAACTTGATTATGTTTTATTTTTTGAATAAAATTTTGAATTCTTAAATCGTCTAATTCTGACATAAAATCATCTAATAATAAAATAGGATATTCTCCAATTTCATCATATATTACTTCTAACTCTGCCATTTTTAAAGAAATAATGCTTGTTCTTTGTTGTCCCTGTGAACCATAAATATTAACTAAAATATTATTTAAAAAAATATTAAAATCATCTCTATGAATTCCATAAACAGTATAACCTTTTTTTATATCAATCTCTCTAGCTTTTATTAACTTTTCTAAATATTTTTCTTTGTTGCTACAATTAGATTGATACTCTATTTTTATTATCTCTTTATTATCTGTTATTTTTCCATGAATTATATTAATTTTTTCTTTTATTTTTTCAATAAATTCTTGGCGATAATCATATATTTTCTTTCCCAAAATAGCTAGCTGTTCATCCCAAATTTCTAAAAGTCTCTGTTCTTTACCTTCTAATTTTATTTGCCTTAAATAATTGTTTCTCTGTTCTAATGTTTTTATATATTGATTATAATTATATACATATCCTGTTCTTAATTGACTAATCATAATGTCTAAAAATCTTCTTCTTGCCGCTGGTCCATCTTTTAAAATTTGAATATCATTTGGATTAAATAAAACTACATAAATATTTCCGTAAAATTTCACTTAATTTTTTTATTTTTATTTCATTTACAAAAAAATTTTTCTTTTCTCCTATTTCTAATTTTATATTTCCAATTCTATCACTTTTTTCATAATTAATTTCAACATAAGCTTTTTCTTTTTTAAATTGTATTAATTCTTTATCTTTTTTAGTTCTAAAAGATTTTCCTAAACTACATAAGAAAATAGCTTCTAAAATATTGGTTTTTCCTTCCCCATTATTTCCATAAAAAACATTTAAATTTTTATCTAATATAATTTCTTGTTCTTCATAATTTCTAAAATTCTTTAATTTTATACTTTTAATATACATATTTTATTGCCTCTTTTTTCGCTGTATAAATTTTTTTAATTTATTCTTTTAATTTAATTGGTAATATCATATATGCATATTCGCCATCATCCACAGGTCTAATAACGCATGGAGAAATACTTGTACCAAAATCTACAAAAATTTCTTCATCTTCTATTACTTTTAAACAATCTAAAAAATATTTTGGATTAAATCCTATTTCTAAATTTTTTCCTTCTGTTTCTACATAAATTTCTTCTTTTGCATCTCCTGTTTGATTTGTACAAGAAATTGTTACTTTTCCTATATCAATATTTACTTTTACTGGGTATTTTTTTTCTTTTTCGCTACTTGATGCAGATATTAAACTAATCCTCTCAAAGCAATTTTGAAAAACATTTTTATTTACCCTAATTCTTGTTTCCCAATTTGCTGGAATAACGCTAGCATAATTTAAAAATTCTCCATCTAAAATTCTTGTTACAATTTTACAGTTTTCCATTTCAAATACAGCTTGATTTTTTGCTACACCAATCATAATATTATCAAAAGAATCTGATATAATTTTATTTACTTCATTTAATGTTTTCCCTGGAATAACCGCACTAAAATTATTTACTTTAGTTGTTAAAAAATTGCTTTTTAATGCTAGTCTAAATCCATCAACAGACACAACATTTAATTTATTTTCTTGTATTTCAAATAAACAACCTGTAAAAATTGGTCTATTTTCTTCTGTACTTACTGCAAAAATTGTTTTTCTAATCATATTCTTTAGTATGTTTTGTTCTAATGTTATTGAATTTTCAACTTCTATTTTAGGTAATTCTGGAAATTCTTCTGCATTCATGGTTGCTAATTTATACAAAGAACCTTCACATTCAATTACTAATAAATTATTTTCATTAATAAAAATTGAAATATCTGTATCTGGTAATTTTCTAATAATTTCACTAAACATAATCGCATTAACGACTGTACTTCCTTGTTCGTAAACATTGCAACTCATAACATATTCTATTCCTATTTCTAAATCATAAGTTGTTAACTTTATTTCATTATCATTTGTTTGAATAAGAATACCTTCTAATATAGGCATGGTTGTTTTAGTAGATGCTGCTTTTACTACGGAATTAATGCCTTTTAATAATAAATCTTTTTCACAGACAATTTTCATTTTTTGCCACTCCTTTTATATAAATAAATAATAATAGTATTATTAGTAGTAAGCGTTGTGGATTGTGTGGAAAACTAATGTAATTGGCTATTTCCGAAAGAAAAAAGTTGTTTATAAATTTGGGGATAACCAATTAAGTTATACACATCTAAAATTTTCTTCTGTGGATATGTTAGTTATTAACAAGTCATTCACAAGAAATTCACAGGGTCTTGTTGATAACTAATCTTGTTCTTCCGTAAGAAAAGATTAAACAATTTTTTAAAAAAATTGTTTGATAGAACAAAAATTTTAAAAAATGTCGAAAAATATTTAAATAATAGCTAATTATCGTCTAAAATGATTTTTTTCACACTTTCCACAATTAATTTTGTATTTGGATTTTCTTTTATTTCTTTTTCAATTTTTGTATAAGCATGCATTACAGTTGTATGATCTCTTTTTCCAAAGTCATTTCCTATTTGAGGAAATGACATAGCAGAAATATCTCTACACAAGTACATCGCTATTTGTCTTGGAAAAGCAATATTATTAGATCGTTTTGAATTTTTTAATTCTTTTTTATCAATATTAAAGTATTTAGCAACAACTTCTTGAATATAATCAGAAGAAATGATTTTTTCCTTTTTTAATACTACTTCATTAATATGTTTTTCAGCAGATTCCATTGTAATAGGACTATGCGTTAAAGAAGAAATAGCAATTAATTTATTTAATACACCTTCTAACTCCCTAACATTTGTATCAATTCTCATAGCAATATTAGATAAAATTTCATCATTAATAATAATATGTTCTGTTTCTGCTTTTTTCCTAAGAATAGCATAACGAGTTTCATAATCGGGTAGAGAAATATCAACAATTAATCCCCATTCGAAGCGAGATTTTAACCTATCTTCTAATAATTGAATATCTCTAGGTGGTTTATCACTAGATAAAATAATTTGTTTTTTAGATTCGTACAAAGTATTAAATGTATGAAAAAATTCTTCTTGAATTCTTTCTTTTCCCACAATAAATTGTATATCGTCAATTAATAATACATCTATCGTTCTATACTTATTTCGAAAATTTTCCATTTTATTATTTTTAATGGCATCAATAAATTCATTTGTAAATCTTTCAGAAGTAACATATAAAACTTTTGCAGATTTATTAGAACGTAAAATTTCATTTCCAATAGCATGCATTAAGTGTGTTTTTCCTAATCCAACACCACCATATAAAAATAAGGGGTTGTAAGAAGAACCAGGAGCTTCCGCAACTGCTAAAGCAGCAGCATGTGCAAAACTATTGTTATTTCCTACAACAAAAGTATCAAAGGTATAATTAGAATTTAAAGTTGCATTAAAATAACCAAGAGAAACTTCTTTTTGTTTTTGAGTTTCTACTATTTCTGGTGTTACTTTATCTTCTTTTAAAATAATAGAAATAGAACAATCTTTATTTGTTAAAAAATTAAAGGTATTAACAACTAAATCTTGAAATTTTGATTCTAAAAGTTCTTTTTGGAAAATAGAATCTGCAATTAAAGTAATAGAATTTTCATTCATACTATCTATTTCTAAAGACTTAAACCAAGTTTGATATGAAATTTCAGTTGTTTCTTCTTTTAATAATTCTTTTGCTTTATTTAAAAGTTCATTTAGATTTGCTTGCATTTTATTATTCAGTCCTTCCTAAAAAATATTAAAAAGTTATCCACAAATTTATCCACAATTGTTGATAACCCCTTATTTTCAAGCAAAAGTTATCCACAAGTAGTTAATTAAATTTCCCAGAAAGCCTTATTTCCCTATTATTTTCATATGATATCAAAAAAGAAAAGAAGAAGTCAATAGAATTCAAAAAAATATTCAAAATAATTTTAAATACTTTTTCTTTTTTGTGCCTATACTATTATTTTGAAATCTAAAAGCCGAAAAAATGAAAAAAATATTGACTTTTACTTAAAGCTTGTAGTATAATAGCTATACTTATGAGAAATAATTTTGTCAAGAAGATGTAATAAAAAAATAATTTAAAGTAATTAAAAGAATATAGGGAGGGCATACCTGTCAGCTCGTTAATTGCAAAAATTACTTCAACAATAAAGGATATTTAGGAGGTGCAAAATGAAAAGAACTTATCAACCAAAAAAAAGACAAGAACAAAAAGAGCATGGATTTATGAAAAGAATGAAAACAGCAGCGGGAAGAAAAGTTTTAAAAGCTAGACGTGAAAAGGGAAGAAAAAAATTAAGTGCTTAAAATGAAGGACCACATTTTTATTGTGGTCTTTTCTGAGATAAATGAGTGAAAAAAATGAAAAAAACAGAAACATTAAAAAAAAATTATGAATTTAAAAATGTAATGGATAGAGGAAAACTTTATCTAGGAAAATATATTTGCGTTTATGTACTAAAAAATAATCAACAAAATAAAATAGGAATAGCAGTTAGTAAAAAAGCAGGAAACGCTGTATGGAGAAATAAAATAAAGAGATGGATTAAAGAAAGTTATCGAGAGAAAGAAGAAAAAATAAAAGAAAACTATAGCCTTGTTTTTTTATGGAAGAAGAATAACGAAAAAAAAGGTATTTCTTTTTGGAAGATAAATGAGGAAATAGAAAAATTATTAGAAAAGGCTAATTTAATAAGAAAATGAAAAAATTTTTTGTTTTTTTAATTAATGGTTACCAAAAAAAAATTTCTCCTATATTTCATTTTTTAGGAATTAATTGCAAATATTATCCAACATGTTCAGAATATACAAAACAAGCAATATTAAAATATGGTATTTTAAAAGGGGGAGGACTTGGAATTTTTAGAATATTAAAATGCAACCCTTTTTCAAAAGGTGGTTATGATCCTTTAAAATAAAAATACTATGTATTTTTTATTGTATAGAAAAAAAGAATATATTTATTTATTGAAGATTACTTTTTAACAAGACCAATTAATAATAAACAAGAATTTTCCTATACAACAAGATTAAATTTCTTTGGTCTGTACCCTTTGCAAAGTCATTTTTTATACATGACTACATTTTGACAAAAAAATTATTATTTAAAAAAGTTTTTTTATTGTATAGGAAAATCGCAGATTTTTACGTATACAACAAGGATAGTTTCTTTGACATTTGTTGTTTGTAAAGTAAACGTGTACATGTGGTAAAGCAACTTTTCTTATATAATAAAGATGGAGGAATTATGATAGAATTTTTTGCAAATATCTTTGGATACTTATTAAATTTATTATATGAGTTATTAAAAAATTATGGACTTGCAATTATATTATTTTCTGTTATTTTAAAAATTATTTTATTACCAATTTCAATTAAACAACAAAAAACTTTAAAAAAATCTGCTAAAATACAAGAAGAAATGAAATTAATACAAGATAAATATAAAGGAAATCAAGAAAAAATTAATCAAGAAACAATGGATTTATATAAAAGAGAAAATATGAGTCCGTTTAGTGGCTGTTTAAGTGCTATTGTGCAAATTATCTTATTATTTGCAATGTTTTATTTAGTAAGAAGTCCTTTAACTCATATGAAAAAAGTAGAACCAGAACTAATTGAAAAATACATAAATGAAATAAAAACAGAATTACCAGAAAACGAGAAAAATATGGCATATCCCGAAATATCTGTTGTAAAAGAAGCGGCAACAAAATTAAATGAAACAAATTTAGAAGAAACTAAAAAAGTAGATTATGAAAAATTATATATTAATATGGAATTTTTAGGATTAGACTTAAGTAATGTTCCAACACAAGATATGTCAAATCCAACGGTATTTATTATTCCAATTTTATATGTAATATCTTCGTTTATTTCTATTAGAATGACATCTAATATGAATCAAGAAAAAAATAAAGAAAATAAAGATACTTCTGAACTAGATGCTGTAGCAAATGCAAACAAAACAATGATGTGGTTTATGCCAATTATGTCTATATCCATAGCATTAATAGCACCTTTGGGATTAGCATTATATTGGTTAGTAAACAATATATTAATGATTGGAGAAAGACTATTATTAAATAGATTTTTAGATGCTAAGGGGGAAAAAGAAAATGCAAAATAGTGTTATTACAGAAGGGAAGACAACAAAAGAAGCAATTGAAAGAGGGCTAGAAATTCTAAAGGTTAATAAAGATATGGTAGAAATAAAGGTACTAGAGAATGAAGAAAAGAGAAGTTTTTTTAGTATTTTAACACCAAGAGTTGTGAAAGTAGAACTAACTATAAAAGATGGAGAGAAAAGGAATAATATAAAGCTAGAAGAAAAAAGATTAGATGCCGAAGATAAAGAAGTAAAAGAAGTAATACATAAATTAGATGTATTTTTGAGTGAAATTTTTTCTAAAATAGGTGTACAAGCAAGTAAAAATATAGAAATAAAAAATAACTATTTATACATTTCTATTTATGGAAATAATTTAAATTTTTTAATTGGATACAGAGGAGAAACTTTAAATGCATTACAAACAATTCTTGCTTCTGTTGCAACAAGAGTGTCAAAAGAAAAAATAAAAATCTTATTAGATATTGAAAACTACAGAGATAAAAGAACAAAAGCTTTAGAAGAATTAGCAGAAAAAATATCTAAAACTGTTTATAAAACAAAAAAGTCTGTAACACTAGAACCTATGACAGCATATGAAAGAAAGATAATACATGCAAAATTACAAAATCATCCATATGTAAAAACATATAGTACAGGAAATGATCCTTATAGAAAAGTGGTTATTACATTAAAGTAGAAACATAAGAAATTTCCTACACAAAAAAAGATTGGAATATCCAATCTTTTTTTGTAAATTAGACACAATATAACAAACATATTGTATTGGTTAAATTAATTTGTGAACTAGAAAAGAAAAAAGTATACATAAAACATTGAAAGCAAGAAATATTTATGATATAATAAAAAACAATTATTTAAAAGAAAGGAAAAAAATAGTATGTCTACAATAGCAGCAATATCCACAGCTCCAGGAGTTGGAGGAATAGGTATTGTTAGAATGAGTGGAAAAGAAGCCTTTTCTATTTTAGAAAAAATTTTTTTACCCAAAAATAATTCACCTATACAAGGATATAAAATAAAATATGGAAAAATTATAAATCCAGAAACTAAAAATATAGTAGATGAAGTTTTAGTTTCTTATTTTGTTGCTCCAAAGAGTTATACAACAGAAGACATGTGTGAAATTAATTCTCACGGGGGAATAGCCATTGTAAAAGAAATTTTAGAACTTTGTTTAAAAAATGGAGCTAATATAGCAGAACCAGGAGAATTTACTAAAAGAGCTTTTTTAAACGGAAGAATTGACCTTTGTGAATCAGAGGCTGTTATTGATATAATTAATGCAAAAACAAAAAAAGAAGCGAGAGCAGCCGCAAATCAACTAGAGGGAACGTTGTCAAAAAAAATACAAAGTATTAGAAAAACAACAATTTCTTTATTGTCAGACATAGAAGCAAGCATTGATTATCCAGAATATGATGTACCAGAAGTTACAGAAAAACATATTTTACAAGAAATACAAAATATTTTAGAGGAATTAAAAAAGTTAGAAAATTCTTTTGAAAATGGAAAGATTTTAAAAGAAGGAATAAAAACAGCAATTATAGGAAAACCGAATGTAGGAAAATCTTCTTTATTAAATGCTATTTTACAAGAGGACAGAGCAATTGTTACTGCTATAGAAGGAACAACGAGAGATATTATAGAAGAAACAGTAGTAATAGAAGGTATACCATTAAAAATAATTGACACCGCAGGGATAAGAGAAACAAAAGATGAAATTGAGCAAATTGGAATAGAAAAGTCAAAGAAAATAGCCAAAGAGGCAGATTTAGTGATTGCTATTTTAGATGGAGAAAAAGAGTTATCTAAAGAGGATGAAAGAATTTTAGAGATTATTCAAAATAAAAAAAGTATTATTGTATTAAATAAAAAAGATTTACCAGGGTTTAATACTAAAATTTTAGAAAAAATACCAAATAACAGTCCAATAGTAGAAATATCTGCAAAAGAGGGAATTGGAATAGAAAAGATTTATGAAGAAATTTCAAAATTATTTCAATTACAGCAAATTGATGTGGATTCCGGTTATTTGGTAACGAATATAAGACATAAAGATTTAATTTATAAAGCAAAACAACAATGTAACAAAACAAAACAAGCTATTTATGACAAAATGCCAATTGATATTATAGCAATTGAAATAACTAATATTTTAAAAACTTTAGGACAGATAACAGGTGATGATGTAACAGAAGATGTAATAAAAGATATATTTTCTAAATTTTGTTTGGGAAAATAATATTGTCAAAAAGTTTACAGAACACTTTTTTTATGTTTCATGAAAAACAAAATAGGAGATGAAAAAATGTATAATGCAGGAGAATATGATATAGCAGTAATTGGTGCTGGACATGCGGGATGTGAAGCGGCATTAGCAACAGCAAGACTTGGAAAGAGGACATTACTATTTTCAATTAGTCTAGAGGTAATTGCAAATATGCCATGTAACCCTAATATTGGAGGAACGTCAAAAGGACATTTAGTAAGAGAAATAGATGCACTTGGTGGAGAAATGGGAAAAAACATAGATAAAACATTTATCCAATCTAGAATGTTAAACACTTCTAAAGGACCAGCAGTTTATTCTTTAAGAGCACAAGCAGATAGAAAAAAATACCAAAGTGAGATGAAACATACTCTAGAAAAACAAGAAAATTTATTTTTAAAGCAAGCAGAGATTGTTAATATTGGTGTAAAAGATGGAAAAGTGGAATTTGTAGATACTAATATTGGTGCAAGATATTATGTAAAAGCGGTTATTCTGGCAACAGGAACCTATTTAAAAGGAAAAATATTTATTGGAGAAAATTCTTTTGAGAGTGGACCAGATGGAGTTTTTCCTGCCAACCAATTATCAGAATGTTTAAAAAAATTGGGAATTGAATTGTTGAGGTTTAAAACAGGAACGCCAGCAAGAGTAAATAAGAATAGTATTGACTTTACTAAAATGGAAATTCAAGAAGGAGATAAGGATATTGTTGCTTTTTCTTTTGAAAATACAATAGAGTCAAAAGAACAAGTTCCTTGTTATCTAACCTATACAAATGAAAAAACCCATCAAATTATAAAAGAGAATTTACATCGATCACCATTATATAGTGGCAAAATAGAAGGGACAGGTCCTAGATATTGTCCTTCTATTGAGGACAAAGTTGTTAGATTTAGTGATAAGGAAAGGCATCAGATTTTTATAGAACCAATGGGATTAGATACTGATGAAATGTATGTACAGGGAATGAGCTCTTCTTTACCTGAAGATGTTCAAATTGCAATGTATAGAACAATTCCAGGATTAGAGAATGTAGAATTTACAAGACCAGCTTATGCTATAGAATATGATTGTGTAGAGCCATCACAATTAAAATTATCTCTTGAATGTAAAAAAATAGAAGGAATGTTTTTTGCAGGACAAATTAATGGCACATCAGGATATGAAGAAGCTGCAGCACAAGGAATTATAGCAGGAATTAATAGTAGTTTAAAATTAGATGGAAAGGGTCCTCTTATATTAGATAGAGCAGATGGATATATTGGGGTTTTAATTGATGATATTGTAACAAAAAGTACAAATGAGCCATACAGGATGATGACATCAAGAGCAGAGTATAGACTTTTATTAAGACAAGATAACGCTGATTTAAGATTAACTCCTAAAGGATATGAAATTGGATTAATATCTAAAAAAAGATATCAAAGTTTTTTAGAGAAAAAAGAAAAAATAGAACAAGAAATAAAAAGATTAAAAAATACAAATATAAAACCAACCAAAAAAGTAAATAATTTTTTAGAGGAAAATAATTCTTCTCCTATTCAAGTTGGAATAAAATTGTCAGATTTATTAAAAAGAACAGAATTAAATTATCAAAAACTTAATAAAATTGATGAAAATAGACCAATACTTTCAAAAGCAGAAGCAGAAGAAGTAGAAATACAAATAAAATATGAAGGATACATTAAGATGCAAGAAGTACAAGTAGAAGGATTTAAAAAATTAGAAAAGAAATTACTTCCAGAAAAAATTGATTATAGTGAAATAAAAGGACTATGTTTGGAAGCAAGACAAAAATTAAATCGCTTTAAACCAACTTCTATAGGACAAGCAACAAGAATATCAGGGGTTTCTCCTGCAGATATATCAGTGCTTTTAATTTATTTAGAACAACAAAAAAGGAGTCATTTAATCTAAAACAATATAAAGAGATATTTAAAATAATAGAAAAGGATAGGAGAAAAAGCATGAATAAAGTAGAATTTTCTGAAAAATTAGTGGAACAACTAGCAAAAATAAAAATTTCTATTACAGAAGATAAAATAGAAAAGTTTTATATTTATATGCAGTTATTATTAGAATGGAATGAGAAAATTAATTTAACAGCCATTATAAAGCCAGAAGAAATTATTACAAAACATTTTGTAGATTGTTTGACAATTTTACCAGAAATTCCCCTTAATAGTAAAGTAATTGATGTTGGCAGTGGTGCAGGTTTTCCAGGAATACCATTAAAAATTATAAGAGAAGATATAGATATTTTATTACTAGATTCTTTAAATAAAAGAATTCAATTCTTAAATGAGATAATCTATCAATTGAAATTAAAGAAAATACAAGCAGTTCATAGTAGAGCAGAAGATGCAGGAAAATTGGTACAATATAGAGAAAAATTTGACATAGCTACTTCCAGAGCAGTGGCTAATATGAATACATTAGCAGAGTATTTATTGCCTTTTGTAAGTCTGGGAGGAAAAGCCATTTTTATGAAGGGAAATAATGTAGAAGAAGAAATAAAAAATTCTTCTTTAGCAATTTCTATATTAGGTGGAGAAACAAAGGAAATTCGAACAATTAACTTGCCACGGAACAGAGATAAAAAGAAATATTATTGTTGTAACCAAAAAAAATACTACTTCCCTAAAATATCCTAGAGGGCAAGGAAAACCAAGTAAAAATCCACTTTAAAATAAATTGATTTTATAAAAAGTTCTATTTTTCATAGTAGAGCTTTTATATTGATGCCATTATAATATAAATTTGAATTAAAAAATATTAATATTTTATATTGACATTTTTTAAATGTTTTTGATATGATATTTATATCAAAAATTTGTTTCAAGAGGAGATGTGTAAATTGGGAAAAGTAGTAGCAATTGCAAATCAAAAGGGTGGAGTAGGAAAGACCACAACGGCAGTGAATTTAAGCACTTGTCTTGCAAAAGTAGGTAAAAAAGTTTTAATGATTGATGCAGATCCTCAAGGAAATGCAACAAGTGGTTTAGGTATTGAAAAGTCAGTTGAATTTTCTGTTTATGATGTAATGATTAACGACATATCTATGGAAAAAGCCTTAAAAGAGTCATGTGTTAAGAATTTAAAGGTATGTCCATCTAATATTAATCTTGCCGGAGCTGAAGTAGAACTTGTTTCTATGATGTCTAGGGAATATAGATTAAAAGAAAAAACAGATGAAATAAAAGAAAAATATGATTATATCATTATTGATTGTCCTCCTTCTTTAGGATTAATTACATTAAATGCTTTTACTGCTGCTGATAGTGTTTTAATACCAATTCAATGTGAATACTATGCATTAGAAGGATTACGGACAATTAATAAATACAATTAATTTAGTAAAAAAACATTTAAATAAAGACTTTGAAATAGAGGGAGCTCTTCTTACTATGTATGATGCAAGAACAAACCTCTCGAATCAAGTAGTAAAAGAAGTAAAGGGGTATTTTGAAGAAAAAGTTTATAAAACAGTTATTCCAAGAAATGTAAAATTAAGTGAAGCACCAAGCTATGGAATGCCAATAACAGTTTATGATCCAAGATCGAAAGGATCAAAATGTTATGATAAATTTACAAAAGAGTTTATTAAAAATAACCAAGTAGCTAAAGCAAAACATATGAAAGATTAAAATAAAGAGGAAGTGTATCAAAATGACAAAAAAAACTGGTTTAGGAAAAGGATTAGATGCATTGTTTGCAAATAATATTCCAGAAGAGGAAAAAGTAAAAGAAAATGAAATTGTACAAAATTTAAAAGTAATAGAAATAGAGCCAAATAGAAATCAGCCAAGAAGAAAATTTGATGAAGAAACATTAGAAGAATTGGCAGAATCTATTAAAAAGTATGGTGTTATTCAGCCAATTATTGTTACCCAAAAAGGAAAATTTTACGAAATTGTAGCAGGAGAAAGAAGATGGAGAGCATCTAAAAAGGCAGGATTAACAGAGATTCCAGCAATTATTCGTCAAGACGACGAAAGAATTAATAAAGAAATTGCATTAATAGAAAACATACAAAGAGAAGACTTAAATCCAATAGAAAAGGCTAAAGGGATAAAGTCTTTAATGCAAGATTATCAGTTAACACAGCAACAAGTTGCAGATATTTTAGGAAAAAGTAGAAGCGGTATAGCCAATACAATTCGAATATTAAATTTAGACGAAAGAGTAATAGAATTAGTATTAGAAGGAAAGTTAACAGAGGGACATTGCAAAGCATTATTAACAGTAGAAGATAAAGAAAAACAGTATCAAATGGCATTGTACATGATAGAGTCAGGAGATAGTGTAAGAACTGCTGAAAAGAAAATGAAATTACGTAAAAACATGCCAAAGAAAAATCAAAAATATGAAGCTGTATATAGAGATATTGAAAATACTTTTCAGGTTTTTTTTGGAACAAAAGTAAGAGTTGATGCAAAACAAAATAAAGGAAAAATTATTATTGAATATAATTCAAATGATGATTTATCCAGATTACTAGACCTTATTAAAGAGGAATAATATTTTAAAAGTATGATAAGAAAGAGTTAATACAGAGGAGGAAAACAAAATGGAAACCATATTAAACTTTTTTAGAACAGAAATGTTTTTATATTGTATGGCAGGAGGATTAATTATATTATTAACTTTGTATATTATTAATTGCATAAGATTAGGAAAAATAAGAAAAGATTATAAAACTTTTATGAAAAAATTAGGAAATGGAAATAATATAGAAGAAATGTTGAAAAGTTACATTTATAAAGTGGAAGATATTGATGTAAAGAATCAGGAAATACAAGCTTACTGTAACAAATTAGACAATGATATGGCAAAATGTATACAAAAAATTGGCATTGTAAGATATAGTGCATTTAAAGATATGGGAAGCGATTTAAGTTTTACACTTGCATTACTAGATGAAAAAAATGATGGTGTAATTCTAAATGGTATTTATTCGAGAGAATTATCAAATATATATGCAAAACCAATAAAAAATGGAAAATCAACATATACATTATCAGAAGAAGAAAAACAAGCAATTGATTTAGCAATGAAGACAGAAACAACACATAAAGTAAGAGAATAAAAATTTCCTTGAATTTACTATTGACAAGACACTCTAAAAATGTTAATATATAAACTGTTATAGTAAAAAGTAATAGTTTATGGAGAGGTGGTCGAGTTGGTTTAAGGCACCAGTCTTGAAAATTGGCGTAGGCTAATACCTACCGTGGGTTCGAATCCCACCCTCTCCGCCAAACTTATTTAACAATCAAAATGAAAAATGAGAGTGAAAAATACAATAAAGTCAAAAAAAATAAATAAAAGGCATGTTTGTACTTTTCATTTTTTAATGTTTATTAAAATATGGAGACGTACCCAAGTGGTTGAAGGGGGCAGTTTGCTAAACTGCTAGTAGTCGCAAGGCTAGCGGAGGTTCAAATCCTCTCGTCTCCGCCAAAAATAATACAAAGTTATTATAGACTTTGTATTATTTTTTTGAATAAAAATAATACATAAAGTTTTATAAAGTATAGAAAAATAATTAAATAAAAATAAAAGAATAAAGAAAACAATTATTAAAATAAAAAA
>OLPF01001769.1_pt1 | contig 16468 bp, 12 predicted proteins | sample 1673121 | NCBI WGS metagenome assembly OLPF01 (sample SAMEA3136756, study PRJEB25190) | human gut metagenome
GACAAGATTCAGGCATTGGTTGATGCCGGTGAATATCCTGCCAAGTTGTTCTAAAGAAGTACTATTGGTTAAAATAGAAAGCAGTCATTCTGATGAGTGGCTGCTTTTTTTGTTTTTCATAACGTGCCATACTACTCTGTATCCAATAAATATTCATTATCTTTGCAGTTCAAAATCGTATAAATCAGAGACAGAAGTGATTTCAGTAGAAGGATTATCAGTAGAATTTAATGCGACGCCGCTTTTTGAAGACGTCAGCTATGTTATAAATAAAAAAGACCGTATTGCACTGGTCGGCAAGAATGGTGCAGGTAAATCAACAATGTTGAAAATATTGGCAGGTTTGCAATCACCGACACATGGAGTAGTGGCTACTCCGAAAGATGTCACGATCGGATATTTGCCGCAGGTGATGATTCTCGCCGATAACCGGACGGTGATGGGAGAGGCGGAACTGGCATTCGAACATATTTTTGAACTTCAGGCGAGACTGGAGCGGATGAACCGGGAACTGGCAGAACGGACAGACTATGAATCGGAAGAATATCACCAGTTAATAGACCGTTTTACGCATGAGAATGATCGCTTCCTGATGATGGGCGGTACAAACTATCAGGCGGAAATAGAACGGACGCTTCTAGGATTGGGCTTCAGCCGTGAGGACTTCGAACGCCCTACTTCGGAATTTTCCGGTGGTTGGCGTATGCGTATCGAACTTGCGAAGTTGCTGCTTCGCCGTCCGGACGTACTTCTGCTCGATGAGCCGACCAATCATCTTGATATTGAAAGTATTCAGTGGTTGGAGAACTTTCTGGCGACCCGTGCCAATGCCGTTGTACTGGTCAGTCACGACCGTGCCTTTCTTAATAATGTAACTACCCGTACGATTGAGATTACTTGCGGGCAGATTTATGACTATAAGGTGAAGTATGATGAGTTTGTCGTTCTCCGCAAAGAACGTCGCGAACAACAACTCCGTGCTTACGAAAATCAACAAAAACAAATACAGGATACGGAAGACTTTATCGAACGCTTCCGTTATAAAGCAACGAAGGCAGTACAAGTACAAAGCCGTATCAAGCAATTGGAAAAGATTGACCGTATCGAAGTGGATGAGGAAGATAATTCGGCATTACGTTTGAAATTTCCTCCTGCCAGCCGCAGCGGTAATTATCCGGTGATTTGTGAGGATGTACGCAAAGCGTATGGAGACCATGTCGTTTTCCACGACGTCAATCTGACTATCAATCGGGGAGAGAAGGTCGCTTTTGTCGGCAAGAACGGTGAAGGTAAGTCTACCTTGGTAAAATGTATCATGGGTGAGATTGACTTCGACGGTAAGTTGACAATCGGGCATAATGTGCAAATCGGATATTTTGCCCAGAATCAGGCACAAATGTTGGACGAAAATCTGACGGTATTTGATACGATTGACCGTGTGGCAACGGGGGATATACGTTTGAAAATACGGGATATATTGGGAGCCTTCATGTTTGGCGGTGAAGCCTCGGATAAGAAAGTGAAAGTACTTTCCGGTGGAGAACGTACCCGTCTGGCGATGATTAAGCTTTTGCTTGAGCCTGTAAACTTCCTGATTCTCGATGAACCGACCAACCATTTGGATATGCGCTCGAAGGATGTGTTGAAAGAGGCGATCCGTGAGTTTGACGGTACTGTGATACTTGTCAGTCACGACCGTGATTTTCTGGACGGACTTGCGACTAAAGTATATGAGTTTGGTGGCGGGCATGTAAAAGAACATCTCAGCGGTATCTATGAGTTCCTTCAAAAGAAAAAGATAGAGAACCTGAATGAACTTCAGAAAGGAGCATCTTTATCTTCTTCGCCTACGGCTTCTGCCAAGGGAAGTGAGCAAGAGCCGGTACAACCTTCGGAGAATAAACTCTCTTATGAGGCACAGAAGGAGTTGAATAAAAAACTGAAGAAACTCGAACGCCAAGTGGCTGATTGTGAGGCTTCGATAGAAGAGACGGAAGCGGCAATATCTATTGTTGAAGCACAAATGGCAACTCCCGAAGGAGCCTCTGATATGCAACTCTATGAGCGGCATCAGAAATTGAAACAGCAGTTGGATGCTATCGTAGAAGAATGGGAACGTGTCTCGTTGGAGCTGGAAGACGCGAAAAAATGATAAATTATTATGTATGCAATATGAAAGTAACTAAGTATTTACCAATTCTTGCCGTATGCCTTATGACAACAGGATGTAACAGTAAGAAAGAGGCCGTGCTAACATCCGGTATCGACCTTGCTAATCTGGATACCATGGCTATGCCGGGTACAAGTTTTTATCAATACGCTTGTGGCGGTTGGGTTGCAGCTCATCCGCTGACTGACGAGTATTCACGTTTCGGAACATTTGATATGTTGCGTGAAAACAGCCGTGAGCAGTTGAAAACATTAATCGCCGAACTGGCTGCAAAGAAAGACAACGCACCGGGCAGTGCCGCTCAGAAAGTGGGTGATCTTTACAATATCGCCATGGATAGCGTGAAACTGAATCAGGAAGGGGTTGCTCCAATTAAAGCTGAACTGGAAGCGATCGACGCCCTCCAAGATAAAGGTGAAATTTATACGTACATCGCCGAAATTCAGAAGAAAGGAATTAATCCTTATTTTAGCCTCTATATCGGTGCTGATGATATGAACAGTTCGATGAATCTGGTTCAGACTTATCAGGGAGGTATTGGAATGGGACAACGCGATTATTATCTGGAGAATGACGAGCAAACAAAGAATATCCGTGATAAATATCAGGAACATATTGCCAAGATGTTTCAGTTGGCTGGTTATGATGAGGCTGCTGCACAAAAAGCTGTAAAAGCGGTGATGAATATCGAAACTCGTTTGGCCAAGTCAGCCCGTTCGCAGGTAGAGTTGCGCGACCCTCATGCTAATTACAATAAAATGGATATGGAGACGCTGAAAAAGAACTTCCCTACATTTGCCTGGGATGTTTACTTCACTACATCAGGCTTAAATGGTCTGAAAGAAGTGAATGTTGGTCAGCCGGCAGCTATGAAAGAAGTGGCGGACGTTATTAATACAGTATCCCTCGATGAGCAAAAGCTATATCTTCAATGGAATCTGATTAACTCGGCAGCTTCTTACTTGAGTGATGACTTCGTAGCGCAGGATTTTGATTTCTACGGCAAGACAATGTCCGGCAAAAAAGAGATGCAACCTCGTTGGAAACGTGCTGTAAGTACGGTAGACGGTGCTCTCGGTGAAGTAGTAGGGCAGATGTATGTCGAGAAATACTTCCCGGCTGCTGCCAAAGAACGTATGGTAACGTTGGTGAAGAACTTACAGACTTCTTTGGGCGAACGCATCAATGCTCTTGAATGGATGAGCGAACCGACCAAAGCAAAGGCACAGGAGAAGCTGGCTACCTTCCATGTCAAGATCGGTTATCCCGATACCTGGAAAGATTACTCAGCCTTGGATATTAAAAACGATTCTTATTGGGCAAATATCGAACGTGCCAATGAATGGGGGTATGCCGAGATGATTTCCAAAGCCGGCAAACCGGTAGATAAGGATGAATGGTTGATGACTCCTCAGACCGTTAATGCTTATTACAACCCGACAACCAATGAAATCTGCTTCCCGGCAGCTATCCTGCAACCTCCATTCTTTGATATGAATGCTGATGATGCAATGAATTACGGTGCTATCGGAGTTGTTATCGGTCATGAAATGACACATGGATTTGATGACCAGGGACGTCAGTATGACAAAGACGGAAATCTGAAAGACTGGTGGACGGAAGAAGATGCCAAGAAATTCGAGGAACGTGCTCAGGTAATGGTGAACTTCTTTGACAGTATTGAGGTCGCTCCAGGAGTACATGCAAACGGTAGCCTAACGCTGGGAGAAAACATAGCAGACCATGGTGGACTGCAAGTTTCTTATCATGCTTTCAAGAAAGCAATGGAAACCGCACCGTTGGAAGTTGTTGACGGATTTACACCGGAACAACGCTTTTTCCTTGCTTATGCAAATGTGTGGGCGGGAAATATTCGTCCGGAAGAAATTCTCCGTTTGACGAAACTCGATCCTCACTCATTAGGAAAATGGCGCGTGGACGGTGCATTACCTCATATTGCCAACTGGTACGAAGCATTCAATATCACCGAACAAGATTCCATGTTTGTACCAAAAGAAAAACGAGTATCTATCTGGTAATAAATTCTGAATATAAACTGTATGCGCAAAGAAGCGTTGGCTTTTCCTCCGGAAGAGTCAACGCTTTTTTTTATTAATTCACACCTTATTATTACGTACGATAAACAATATTTCGTAACTTTGCGCGTCAAATACTTAATAAGCAATTCAATGTCAGAGTCTAAAAGAATAAAAACTGCATTGGTATCTGTATACCATAAGGAAGGTTTGGACGAAATTATTACCAAACTTCATGAAGAGGGAGTAGAGTTTCTGTCAACGGGGGGAACTCGTCAGTTTATTGAATCACTAGGATATCCTTGTAAGGCAGTGGAAGATTTGACCACTTATCCTTCTATTTTGGGTGGTAGAGTGAAGACATTACATCCGAAGATCTTCGGAGGTATCCTTTGTCGTCGCGGTCTGGAACAAGATATGCAGCAGATTGAGAAATATGAGATCCCTGAAATAGATCTGGTAATTGTTGATTTGTATCCGTTTGAAGCAACTGTTGCTTCCGGTGCATCTGAAGCGGATATTATTGAAAAAATAGATATAGGCGGAATCTCTTTGATTCGTGCCGCAGCCAAGAATTACAACGATGTAATTATCGTAGCTTCTCAGGCTCAGTATAAGCCATTGCTGGATATGTTAATGGAGCACGGAGCCACTTCTTCACTCGAAGAACGCCGTTGGATGGCAAAAGAAGCGTTTGCCGTTTCTTCTCACTATGATTCGGCTATCTTCAATTATTTCGATGCCGGCGAAGGTTCTGCCTTCCGTTGTTCGGTGAACAGCCAGAAACAACTTCGTTACGGTGAAAATCCACATCAGAAAGGTTATTTCTACGGAAACCTGGAGGCAATGTTCGATCAGATTCACGGAAAAGAAATTTCTTATAACAATCTTCTTGATATCAACGCTGCCGTTGACTTGATCGACGAGTTCGAGGATCTTACTTTCGCTATCCTGAAACATAATAACGCTTGCGGCCTGGCTTCCCGTCCTACTGTGTTGGAGGCTTGGAAAGATGCATTGGCAGGTGATCCTGTATCTGCTTTCGGTGGTGTACTGATTACTAACGGTGTCATTGACAAGGTAGCAGCAGAAGAAATTAACAAGATTTTCTTCGAAGTGATTATCGCACCGGATTATGATGTGGATGCACTCGAAATCCTGGGACAGAAAAAGAACCGCATCATTCTTGTACGTAAGGAGGCCAAACTGCCGAAGAAGCAGTTCCGTGCTTTGTTGAACGGCGTATTGGTGCAGGATAAAGATACTAATATTGAAACGGTAGCCGACTTGAAAACAGTGACCGACAAGGCTCCTACTCCGGAAGAAGTAGAGGATATGCTGTTTGCTAACAAGATTGTCAAGAATAGTAAATCAAACGCTATTGTACTGGCGAAGGGTAAACAACTGTTGGCAAGCGGTGTGGGACAGACTTCACGTGTGGATGCATTGAAGCAAGCGATTGAAAAAGCTAAATCATTCGGTTTCGACCTGAATGGTGCAGTAATGGCTTCGGATGCTTTCTTCCCGTTCCCTGACTGTGTGGAAATTGCCGATAAAGAAGGAATTACAGCTGTAATTCAGCCGGGTGGTTCAGTGAAAGATGATTTGTCTTTTGCTTACTGCAATGAACATGGCATGGCAATGGTGACTACCGGTATCCGTCATTTTAAACATTAAAAACAAGAATCAAGAATGGGATTATTCTCTTTTACACAAGAAATAGCAATGGACTTGGGTACAGCCAATACCATTATCATCACGAACGGGAAAATCGTGGTGGATGAGCCTTCGGTTGTAGCCTTGGACCGCCGTACGGATAAGATGATCGCCGTAGGAGAAAAGGCGAAGTTGATGCATGAAAAGACCCACGAAAATATACGTACAATTCGTCCGTTGAGAGACGGGGTAATCGCTGACTTCTATGCTTGCGAGCAGATGATGCGTGGTCTGATTAAGCAGGTAAACACCCGCAATCATCTTTTCTCACCCTCTCTCCGTATGGTGATCGGCGTACCGTCGGGAAGTACGGAAGTTGAACTCCGTGCTGTTCGCGACTCTGCCGAGCATGCTGGCGGACGTGATGTCTATCTGATTTTCGAACCGATGGCTGCAGCTATCGGTATCGGTATTGACGTGGAAGCTCCGGAAGGAAACATGATTGTTGATATAGGTGGTGGCTCTACGGAGATTGCCGTTATCTCTTTGGGAGGTATCGTTTCCAACAACTCTATCCGTATTGCCGGTGATGACTTGACTGCGGATATTCAAGAATATATGAGCCGTCAGCATAATGTGAAGGTCAGCGAGCGTATGGCGGAACGTATCAAAATTAATGTAGGTGCGGCTTTGACCGAACTGGGTGAAGACGCTCCGGAAGATTATATCGTTCACGGTCCGAACCGTATTACTGCCCTTCCTATGGAAGTGCCGGTATGTTATCAGGAAGTGGCTCACTGTCTGGAGAAATCGATTTCCAAGATTGAAACGGCTATCTTGAGTGCATTGGAGAATACTCCTCCCGAACTTTATGCGGATATCGTTCATAATGGTATCTATCTGGCCGGTGGTGGTGCGTTACTCCGTGGTTTGGATAAGCGACTGACTGATAAGATAAATATCCCGTTCCATATTGCGGAAGATCCTTTACACGCTGTTGCCAAGGGGACAGGGGTAGCATTAAAGAATGTAGATCGTTTCTCTTTCCTAATGAGATAAAATCACGGACTCTGATTCATGCGGAATTTAATAAACTTCCTTTTGAAATACAATTACTGGTTCCTCTTTGTCATATTGGAGGTAGCCAGTTTTGTTTTGTTATTTCGGTTCAACAATTACCAGCAGAGTGCTTATTTCACTTCTGCCAATACAGTTGTGGGGGCGGTTTATGAAGTTTCGGGAGGTATATCTTCCTATTTCCACCTGAAATCGGTCAATGAAGACCTGCTGGACCGGAATATGTTATTGGAAGAGCAGATCAATAATTTGGAAAAAGCGTTGAAAGAACGTCAACTCGATTCTATCGCGGTGAACAGTATCCGGAAGATGCCTCAGAAAGATTATCAGCTGTTTAAGGCACGTGTGATTAAGAATAGCCTGAACCTGGCCGATAATTATATAACGCTTGATAAAGGTTCTTCTTCCGGCATTCATTCCGAAATGGGCGTGGTAGACGGAAACGGGATTGTGGGAATTGTTTACGAAACATCTCCTTCCTATTCGGTGGTGATTTCTGTACTGAATAGCAAATCAAACATCAGTTGCAAGATTGTAGGAAGCGATTATTTTGGTTATCTGAAGTGGGAACACGGAGATTCGCGATACGCTTATCTGAAAGATTTGCCTCGTCATGCCGAGTTTAATCTGGGAGATACCGTAGTGACAAGCGGTTTCTCGACTGTATTTCCCGAAGGAATTATGGTGGGGACGGTGGATGATATGTCCGACTCTCATGATGGATTATCCTATCTGCTGAAGATCAAGTTGGCTACCGATTTCGGCAAGCTTAGTGATGTGCGGGTGATAGCGCGGAACGGTCAGCAGGAGCAGAAAGAACTCGAAAACAAGACAACGAAACAATGATTATTACCTATATACATAGAATCGGTTGGTTTATCGGGTTGGTGCTTCTTCAGGTGCTAATTCTGAATAATGTGCATATAGCCGGATATGCTACGCCTTTTCTCTATATTTATTTTATTTTGAAGTTCAATTCCGGCACTTCCCGGAATGAACTGATGTTGTGGGCCTTCTTTTTCGGGCTTACCATTGACGTGTTTTCCGATACTCCGGGAATGAATGCAGCAGCAACCGTGTTGCTTGCTTTTCTTCGTCCTTCTTTATTGCGTTTGTTCACTCCCCGCGATAATCAGGACAATCTCGTACCTTCTTTCAAGAGTATGGGAATCACTCCTTTTCTGAAATATACTACTGCAAGTGTTTTTATACATAGTCTGGCTTTACTCTCTATTGAGTTCTTCTCGTTTTCCGGCATTTGGCTGTTGCTGCTGCGGGTGGCATTGTGTACCGTTCTGACTGTAACTTGTATTGTAGCTGTGGAAGGCATAAGGAGATAGCGATGGCAAAAGATTATAGACTGGAGAAACGGAAATTTGTTATCGGGGGAATTGCACTGTCTATTGTGCTGATTTATCTGATCCGTCTTTTTGTATTGCAGATTACTACCGATGATTATAAGAAGAACGCCGATAGCAATGCGTTCCTGAATAAAATTCAATATCCTTCGCGCGGAGCTATCTATGACCGTACAGGTAAGTTGCTGGTTTTTAACCAGCCTGCTTATGATATAACGATTGTCCCGAAAGAAGTAGAGAACTTGGATACACTCGACCTGTGCCAGTCGTTGAATATTACTCGTGCTCAATTCCTGAAAATCATGAGCGACATGAAAGACCGTCGCCGGAATCCGGGATATTCCAGATACACTAATCAATTGTTTATGTCGCAACTTTCGGCGGAAGAATGTGGCGTCTTTCAGGAGAAGTTGTTTAAATTCCGTGGCTTCTATATCCAGCGGCGTACGATTCGCCAATACTCTTATGATGCTGCCGCGCACGCCTTGGGTGATATTGGAGAAGTCTCGGCAAAAGAAATGGAAGCCGATGAAGAAGGCTACTACATTCGTGGCGATTATGTCGGCAAGTTGGGTGTAGAGAAATCGTATGAGAAGTATCTGCGTGGAGAGAAAGGCATTGAAATTCTGCTTCGTGATGCGCACGGACGTATTCAGGGGCATTATATGGACGGAGAATATGACCGTCCTTCCGTACCCGGAAAGAACTTGACACTCAGTTTGGATATTGACTTGCAGATGTTGGGTGAACGGTTACTGAAAAATAAGATCGGAAGTATTGTTGCTATTGAGCCGGAGACAGGAGAGATTCTTTGTCTGGTATCTTCGCCGAATTACGACCCGCATTTGATGATTGGCCGTCAGCGTGGAAAGAACCATCTGATGTTGCAGCGTGATAAGATGAAACCGCTTCTGAATCGTGCATTGATGGGAGTATATCCTCCGGGTTCTACTTTTAAGACGGCACAGGGATTAACTTTTTTGCAGGAAGGCATTGTGACTGAGCAGGCTCCTTCTTTCCCTTGTTCGCGCGGTTTCCATTACGGCAGGCTGACGGGGGGATGTCATGCCCACGGAGCACCGATACCACTTATTCCTGCTATTGCTACATCGTGCAACTCTTATTTTTGTTGGGGACTGTTCCGTATGTTCGGCGACCGTAAATACGGTTCACCGCAAAACGCAATTACAGTCTGGAAAGATCACATGGTTTCCCAAGGCTTCGGTTATAAGTTAGGTGTTGATTTGCCCGGAGAGAAACGTGGTTTGATTCCGAATGCACAGTTCTATGATAAGGCTTATCGCGGCCATTGGAATGGACTGACGGTAATCAGTATTTCGATCGGGCAGGGAGAAATTCTGGCTACTCCTCTCCAGATAGCCAATCTGGGTGCAACGATTGCCAATCGCGGATATTTTATCACACCGCATATTGTGAAGGAGATTCAAGATAATCAGTTGGATAGTATTTATCGTACGCCACGTTATACTACAATTGAGAAACGGCATTATGAATCGGTGGTGGAAGGGATGCGCGGAGCTGCCACAGGCGGAACTTGCCGTATGTTGTCGGTAATGGTTCCGGACTTGGAAGCTTGTGGAAAGACAGGTACGGCACAGAACCGCGGACATGACCATTCTGTATTTATGGGCTTTGCGCCGATGAACAAGCCGAAGATAGCCATTGCTGTGTATGTGGAGAATGGAGGTTGGGGAGCTACATACGGAGTACCTTTCGGGGCATTGCTTATGGAGCAGTACTTGAAAGGCAAACTATCTCCCGAGAATGAATTGAGAGCAGAAGAATTTAGTAACAGAGTGATATTGTATGGTAACGAGGAACGATAGTTTGTGGAAATCACTGGATTGGGTAACGATTTGCATTTACCTGCTTCTGATTGTCGGCGGGTGGTTCAGTGTCTGTGGAGCCAGCTATGACTATGGTGATCGTGACTTCCTCGACTTCTCTACCCGTGCAGGCAAGCAATTTGTCTGGATTATCTGTTCCTTCGGTCTCGGTTTCGTGTTGTTGATGTTGGAAGACCGGATGTATGATATGTTCGCGTACATTATATATATAGGAATGATAATTTTGCTTATCGTTACTATTTTTATCGCGCCGGATACCAAAGGCTCCCGTTCTTGGTTGGTAATGGGGCCTGTCAGCCTGCAGCCAGCCGAATTTGCCAAGTTTGCTACCGCATTGGCATTGGCCAAATATATAAACTCCTATTCATTCAGCATAAAGAAAGAGAAATGTGCTCTGGTACTGGGTTTTATTATCCTCCTTCCGATGTTGTTGATTATCGGTCAGCGGGAGACAGGTTCTGCCTTGGTCTATCTTGCTTTCTTCTTGGTGCTTTACCGGGAGGGAATGCCGGGTGTGGTACTTTTTTCGGGGGTATGTGCGGTCATCTATTTTGTGGTAGGCATCCGCTTCGATGAAGTATTCATAGCCGATACACCGACTCCGTTGGGAGAGTTTATTGTGTTGCTGCTGATCTTATTATTTGCCGGTGGCAAGCGGTGGGAACCTGCCCGGAATATTATCGGAGGAAGTTTGATTGTCTTGCTTATCGCTTATCTGATATCCGAATATTGGATCCATTTCAGTCTGGTCTGGGTGCAGTGGGGGCTTTGTGTCGTTGTGGTAGGTTATTTGATTTACTTGGCATTGAGCGAGCGTCAGCGCTCTTATTTCCTGATTGCTTTATTCTCAATCGGCTCCATTGGATTCTTATATTCCAGTAACTATGTCTTCGATAATATATTAGAGTCGCATCAGCAAATCCGTATTAAAGTAGTATTGGGTTTGGAAGAAGATTTAACCGGTGCCGGCTACAATGTAAACCAGTCCAAGATTGCTATCGGTTCCGGCGGATTGACAGGGAAAGGCTTTTTGAACGGAACGCAAACCAAATTGAAATACGTCCCTGAGCAGGATACCGACTTCATTTTCTGTACGGTGGGAGAGGAACAAGGGTTTGTAGGTTCGGCCGCGGTCTTGCTGGCTTTTCTTATTTTGATATTGAGATTGATATTCCTTTCCGAAAGGCAACCGTCTGCTTTCGGTCGCGTATATGGGTATTCGGTCGTGAGTATTTTCCTCTTTCACCTATTTATCAATATAGGGATGGTGTTAGGCCTGACTCCTGTAATTGGTATCCCATTACCCTTCTTTAGTTACGGAGGTTCTTCTTTATGGGGATTTACGATATTGCTGTTTATTTTCCTGCGGATAGATGCAGGGCGCGGCAGGAGACTCTAGTTCGTTTATTTTCTAATTCTCCTGTCTTTCAATTCGGATACCAATGTCATTGATTCCGGACAACTTCTCATCTTTCATCCCGTTCATAATTTTGAAGGTGTAATTAGCAGGATACAAAGGACGTACGGATTTGATAAAGACCGCTGATTGATAGATACTTCCCCAACCATTTCCGATCCACCTTCCCGTGGAATCAGCCAGGTTTATAGTAATAGTATCCGTCCGCCATACCGTAGAGTCTTGCAGGTTTTGACTGATAAATAGATGCAGGTTATGATAAGGGTAATCTGTTCTGTTGCGAACCTCCGCGAATAATCTGAGTGTAGGCGGAATACTGTCGGTGACAGGAATCAGAAAAGAGAGTGTATCACTCTTTCCCCACCCTTCGTCGGGAAGGGACTGATAGGAGTGATACACGGTATTCTCATTGCAGGCAGCCATTAGGCAAATACCGAGCAGACAGAATAAACTATTCCTGAGAAGGCTTTTCATTATTTTGCGGTTTCGCTTGATTTGGGTATCTTTCCGGTCTGGGTTCTGGTCTTGCAGGGCGTTCACGTTCCTGACCTTGCGGGCGTTCCTGGTTTTGTGGCCGTTCCTGTCTTCTCTCCGGACGTCTGTTCTCATTATTCCGTCCCTGGTTTTGTCCTCTGTTCCGGTTGTTATTATTATTTCTTGGTCTGTTTTCCCGATCTCCTCTGTTTCCGTTTTCCGCAGGTTGTGGACGACCCTCGTTTTCCCGTTGCGGTTGCTGCGGACGATTAGTCCCTTCTACTTGTTGTTGCGGTCGGTTGTTGTTGGGAGTTCCTTTTTTCTTTTTCTTGTTTCGGTTGGCGTTATTGCCTTCCTTACTGTTATTACGGCTACGGTCGAAACGGGTTACACTTTCCTGTTCCAACAAGTCTATCGGTTTCTTCGGCTCCGCTTTCCTTTCTTCTTCAAGCAGGCTGTCCGGTTTCATACCCTTCTTATTCATGCCGATCACTTCAAAAGCACGTTTCCCGCTAATAGTGACTAAGTTGGCAGGGAAGTTCTTATCTGTAGAATAAGAAACTTGGTTGCTGAGGATGTCGGCCTTGAAGAAATAGAAAGTACCATCCTTGGTTTCCAGCTCAATCTCTTTAGAAGGCAGACGTTTCTGTGCTTCTACGTAACAGTCTACTTCGTAGTTCAGGCAGCATTTCAGTTTTGCACACTGTCCGGCAAGTTTCTGGGGGTTGAGTGAGATATCCTGGAAACGTGCGGCGCTGGTAGATACGGAAACAAAACTCGTCATCCAGGTAGCACAACAAAGTTCACGTCCGCAAGGACCGATTCCACCGATACGTCCGGCTTCCTGACGGGCACCGATCTGCTTCATCTCGATACGTACTCGGAAAGCTTCGGCTAATACCTTAATCAGTTGGCGGAAGTCTACCCGTTCGTCGGCGATGTAATAGAAGATAGCCTTGTTACCGTCTCCTTGATATTCCACATCTCCGATTTTCATGTTCAGATTCAAGTTCAATGCAATCTGGCGTGCACGGATCATGGTAGCGTGTTCTTTATCTTTTGCTTCGTTGAACTTCTCCATGTCCACCGGTTTGGCTTTCCGGTAGATTCGTTTGATTTCCGCATCCGCTTTGAAGTTGGCTTTCTTCATTTGCAGGGGGACAAGTCTGCCGGTAAGGGTTACTACGCCAATGTCATGTCCGGGGGCAGCTTCAACGGCAACAATGTCTCCCTTTTCCAGTTTGATTTTATTGCTGTTGCGATAATACCCTTTGCGGGTATTTTTGAATTGTGCCTCTACCATATCACTTTCTTCCGCATTGCCCGGTATGTCTGCCAGCCAATCGTAGGTGTTCAGCTTTTTATCTTGGCGGGAGCATCCTTTGCAACAAAGGCTGCCGCTCCCATTATGAAGTTTATATTCCATAGTTTATATATTTATTATTGCTTCAACAGTACGATCATCTTCAATGAGAAGTCGAAAAATACCATTTTAGCATTTACATTCTGTTCAATATGCAGTTGTGCTTCGCTTAGCTCGTCCATGATACCCATGACGTTACGTTCGTTGACGAAAGGAGCAAAGCGGATTGCAAAATTCTGTTCGTTGATAGTCATATAAGTAAGGTCGCGTTGATGCAGGTTGAAGATAAAGTTCTCCCGGATCATGCGCTGGCAATATTCCAGAAAGTTCTTCTGCCGTTCGCGTCCCATACCTGCCACTTGCTCGCTCCACATCTTCATCTCCCTGATTTTCCGTTGATAAGACAACCGCATCAGGCTGACGAATAAATCAAAGAACTGTTGGTTCTCCTCGTTCAGATGAATTGTTTCAAGCGCTTTTATAAAATTACCGTTTGCCAGGTGGGCAATGGAAAGACTGTCGGCAGGCTGAATGCTATATTTTGACTGTAATATCCGGTCGATACTGGCTTCGTCAATCTTCCGAACATTCATACGCTGTGTACGGCTCAGAATAGTCGGCAGAATCATATCCGGCGCTTCCGATACAAGCAGGAAAACCGTCTTCTCGGGTGGTTCTTCCAGTAATTTCAGCAATTTATTGGCACATACCGGGTGCATTTTTTCCGGTAGCCATACAATCGTAATCTTAAATCCGCCTTCACTGGATTTCAGACTGAGCTTCTTCAATATCTCGTCACTCTCTTTGGCATAAATCAATGCTTGCGAGTTTTCGGCGTCCATTTCGTTCAGCCAGTGATTGAGATTGAAATAGGGATTGTTGATAACAAACGGCCGCCAGTCGGCGATATAATCATCGCATACCTCCTTTTTCCCCTTCGCACTTTTGACGATAGGGAAAACAAAATGTACGTCCGGATGTACCAGCTTATTGAATTTTACGCAGGACGGACAGACGCCGCAAGCATCAGTCTCGCCCCGGTTGGTGCAGCTGATATAACGTGCGTAAGCAATAGCTAACGGCATTTTTCCGACTCCTTCCGGGCCGCAGATGAGCTGGGCGTGCGGAATCCGTCCCTCTCTCACTTCCTGAATGAGCCGTCGCTTGATTTCTTCTTGTCCGATTACGTCTCTAAAAAACATATCAATAAATGATTTTGGCTACTTCTTTGATACTGTCTACTGCTCCGATAGAGTAGAAATGAATACTTGGGACTCCGTGGGACATCAATTCCTTGCATTGTGTCACGCACCATTCGATACCGACCCGTTCGGCTTCAGCATCGTTTTTGCATTTTAAGGCCTCCTTTACTAAATCTTCCGGCAAGTCCACTTTAAATGTCTTAGGAATCATGCTTAATTGGGATAGTTTTTTGAAAGGTTTGATTCCCGGAATGATAGGGATGTTGATACCCGCCGCCTTTGCCTGTTCCACAAATTCGAAATATTTCTTATTATCATAAAATAGTTGCGTCACGGCATATTCTGCACCTGCTTCCACTTTCTTTTTCAGCCAATAGAGGTCGGATTCTATATTGGGAGCTTCTTCATGCTTCTCCGGATAACAAGCTACGCCATAAGAGAACGGACTGGCGGTGACTTTCATCTCCGAACCGTCTACAAAGATTCCCTTATTGAAGTTGTTGATTTGCTCCTGCAATTCAATGGCGTGGTGGTATCCGTCGCCTTCCGGAGTAAATACAGACTCATGCTTCGCCTTGTCTCCGCGCAGCACCAACAAGTCGGTGATATTCAGAAACTGGAGATCAAGCAGTACATATTCAGTTTCTTCGCGTGTGAAACCACTGCACAGAATATGCGGAACTACGGTGATATTATATTTGTTCTGAATGGCAGCAGCCACAGCGACAGTTCCCGGACGTCTTCTCAAACGGTTCCGTTGAAACAGGCCGTTGCCGAGGTCTTTATATACGTATTCGCTGCGATGCGTGGTGATATTGATATATTTCGGGTCAAATTCCCGGAGCGTATCGACTGTTTGATATAACTTTTCAATCCCCGTACCCTTCAGTGGAGGGAGGATTTCGAAAGAAAAGGCTGTTTTTTTGCTGTTATTTATTAAATCAATTACTTTCATTCTCTTCGCAAATGTTCGTTACCTATTTGGATTAAACGTGCATATTGGGACAAAAATACGAAAAAAGAAAGATTTCTTCTTGATTTACTCTAAAATAGTTTTGTTTTTATCGTACTATATACATAAAAGAGGGTATATCCTGTAAATGGATGCCCCTCTCTTACCTAATCATTATTAAATTAGAATTTACTTTTCGAGAAATGATTTCTTCATTCTGACAATATCCGTCAGATAATCCTGCAAATCCTGTTCATGTTCTTCTTCTTCAGCAAGAATATGTTTTGCGATGTCACAGGTGGTAAAATCTTTCCCGTTAGTAAAGTCGGCGATTTCTTGGTAACGAATGATTGCACAACGTTCGGAAGCCACATTGTCTTTCAATAAACTTACTGAATCAAACTCTTGCGGAGCATCATATTTGCATCTGGCTAGTTCGAACCATTTTTGAGGGTCCAGTACCGGAACTCCTTCTAACTCGATGATACGGTTGGCGAGTAGTTGTGCATGGCGGCGTTCCTCCTCGGCATGTTCCTCGAACTCACTTTGTACATCGGCACGCATAGCGCCTTCCACTACTAATGCACCTACCCAATACTGGTAGTATGCTAACCATTCCTCAGCTAATGCTGCGTTCAACTGTGAAATCAAACTTTCTACATCCAATTTCCCTTGTAGGATTTTTACACTTTCTCTAGCCATAATTTTTATGTTTAGGTTAATATGTTTAAGTTGCCTATGTAACAGCTGGGGGATATTTTTGTTTATCGCTTGTGGAGGTTTTAACAGAAAGAATAATTCTTTGGTTTCTCGTCTGATTCATGTAGTAAAGGTTCTTTTTCAGATTTGGTGGCAAAATTAATTAGGAAAATAATAATTTGATAATCGATAGTAT
>OLPF01001780.1_pt1 | contig 16390 bp, 7 predicted proteins | sample 1673121 | NCBI WGS metagenome assembly OLPF01 (sample SAMEA3136756, study PRJEB25190) | human gut metagenome
CCTAGGAACCCCATAACCCCCATTGAAACGAGCAGGGTTGCGACCCTGCACCCGGGGTTGTATAAAAGGCTTCGAGAGGGCGCGCGAAGGGGCTTAGGGGCGCGCGATGTGCGGGAACTCCTTCCACCGCCTGCGGGCGGTCCCCCTCCCTCGAGGAGGGATGTCTTGGGGAGAGGGAACGAGCAAGTTTCTTCGTGAGGGGGCGAAGGGGAATAGGGGCGACCGCAAAGCCCCTATAGGCAATCGACGACAAGGCCGGAGGCCTTGACTGGCGGGTGAACCCCAAAGACAGGAAAGGAGGAAAAAACCATGAACGAAGTGGGCGACAGGCGGGAGGCCGCGCGCCGATGGGATGCGGCGGAAAATCAGCCGATTTCCGAACGGGAAAGGGCGCTGGTTGCGCGGGCTTACGCGCTGTTTGACTGCTTTTACGATCAGCTCGGGGAGGAACACGAGCTGATGCGCAAGGCGCGCATGCTGCGGGCGCGAAAACCCGACGAGCAGAGCCAAACCGCGCCGACGGGCAACACGCTGGGAAGCTGCGTGGATAACATGATCGCCGACCAGATCGACAACCTGCCGGAAGCCGTCATGCTGCCGGAGCGGGAGGAGACCGCGCAGAGCGCCGAGGAAATGGACGACGTGGTGAGCTTCGTGCTCTACCGCGCGGGCTGGCCGGGCAAGTATCAGACGCTGATGGAGGACGCCATCGTGGCGGGCACGGGCGTGGCGCAGGTGTTTTGGGACGAAAATCTGGAGGAAGGCGAGGGCATGGTGAACGTGCTGGCGTGGCATCCCGAAGATTTCTATCCCGATCCGATGTACGAGGATATTCAGGACGGGCGGGGCTGCTTCAAGGCGACGCACACGAGCGTGGCATGGGTGGAGGAGCACTATCCGCAGGCGAAGGGCTATGTGGCGGGCGACCGATACGCAAGAGCGGACGAGGACGATGCGCAGACCCCGGAGGGCGATACGCGGGTGACGCTGCTGGAATTCTGGTACAAGAAATACGACGCGCAGGCGAAGAAAACGCGCGTCCATATGGCGCAGGTCGCGGGGCGGGCGCTGCTGTTCAGCACGGAGACGGGCTACGGCGCGGAGAGCGAATACCCCGAAGGACTGTATGCGCACGGGGAATATCCGTTTGTGCTCTACAAATACCGCGACGCATGGCGCAAACCGTTCGGCACGGGGCTGATCTACGACTACTACGACACGCAGACGGCAATCGACCGATACGCCAAATACATCGACGACAATGCGCGGGAATCGAGCATACAGCGGCACTTCATCCGAAGGGGGAGCGGCGTGAATCCCGACGACGTGGCCGACATGCGCAAGACGATCATCGAGTGGGAGGGCAACGACATCCGCGAGGTGATGCAGACGGTGCAGGCCGCGCCGATCAACGGGCAGGTATACGAGATGATGCGCTATATGGCCGACACGATGAAACAGGACTGCGGACAGAACCAGTTCACGCGCGGCGAGGGCGGCCTGAACGTGACGGCGGGCACAGCCATCCACTATTTGCAGGAGGCGGGCGGCAAGATCACACGCTGGCACAGCGAACGATTCAAGGACGCTTTCAGGCGGATGATCGAGCAGATTCTCTGGGTGCTGAGCGAATACATGGAGCCGGGACGCAAGCTGCGGATCATCGGCGGGTGGAACTCGGCCGGCGGGATGCGAGAGCGAATCATCGAGCTGGTCGCGCCGGACAGACGCGGCGGCGCGCTGCCCAGACCCGCGTACACGGTGCGCGTGCAGGTGCAGCGCGGAAATCCCAACCAGATTCAGAGCGACAACGAATTCCTGATGCAGGCGGTCAAGATTTGCGCGGACGCGGGGACGCCGCTGCCGCCGGAGACGGTGATCCGGCTGATGGAGGGATATCGGAGCAAGGAAGGGGTGCTGAGAGCGATTCGGGAGAATGGTTCGCTGTAAACGGGATGAGAAGGGGGAACTCCTTCTACCGAGTGCGGGCGCGGAACTCCTTCCACCGCCTGCGGGCGGTCCCCCTCCCTCGAGGAGGGAGGTCTTTGGGGGCTTCGCCGGTCAAGGCCTTCCGGCCTTGCCGTCGATAGGATATAGGGGCTTTGCGGTCGCCCCTATGACCCTTCGCGCGCTCCAAGAATCGTTTTGATAACATCGGTCTTCAACCACCATTTCCGTTGATTTCCTGTTTTCTGTGAGAAAACAGTTGAATCTTGTTTCTGTTTTTTGCCCGACAGGGGAGAGGAGGATAGGGGCATCCATCGGTTGCGCTCCGCGGCGCAGAGGATCGACAGGCCGCTGGGCGAACGAATCCGAACATACGAGGGAGGAATTATTTTATGACCGGTATTCCGTTGATTATCGCCTTTTTCATCATGGTTGTCGTGATGATCGTCGCCATTTCGAAATTTAAGATTCATCCGTTCCTGTCCATCATGGGCGTGTCGCTGATTCTGGCGCTGCTGGCGCTGCCGCTGGCCAAGGTGCCGGGCACCATCGGCGCGGGCTTCTCGGGCACGTTCTCCTCGCTGGGCATCGTCATCATTCTGGGCGCAATGATCGGCTTCTTCCTTGAAAAGACCGGCGCCGCGCTCACCATGGCCGATTGGGTCATCCGCCGCGTGGGCGACAAGCACCCGGAATTGGCCATCCTGCTGATGGGCTGGATCGTCTCCATTCCCGTGTTCTGCGACTCCGGCTACGTCATCCTCAACCCGATTCGCAAGGCCATCGTCAAGAAGACCGGCGTTTCCGCCGTCGCGATGGCGGTTGCGCTGAGCGCCGGCCTGTATACCTCGCATGTGTTCATCCCGCCGACGCCGGGCCCGATTGCCGCGGCGCAGTCGCTGGGGCTTGAAAGCCACATGCTGATGGTTATTCTGGTGGGCTTCCTGGTCTCCATCCCGTCTCTGGCGGCGGGCTACTTCTACGCGCGCTACATCGGCAAGAAGGTTCACGCGGCCGATGAGGACAGCAACGAGACGACCAAGAGCTATGACGAGCTGAAGGCCGAGTTCGGCCAGCTTCCGGGCGCGGGCATCTCCTTTGCGCCGATCGTCATGCCGATTATCCTGATGGCCGTCAAGTCTATCGTGGATATGGCCAAGTGGACGGGGCTCTTCGCGCAGATTCTCCAGTTCCTGGGCACGCCGATGATCGCGCTGACCGTCGGTCTGATCATCTCCGTCGCGACGCTGTTCTCGGCGGGCAAGGGCAAGGAATTCTACGCGCTGGCGGATGAGACGCTGCGCACCGTCGGCCCGATCCTGTTCGTCACCGCCGCGGGCGGCGTGCTGGGCAAGGTCATCTCCGAGGCGGGCATCGTCACCTACATCACCGAGCATGCGTCCTTCCTGTCCAACGTCGGCATCTTCTTCCCGTTCATCATCGCGGCCATCCTCAAGACGGCGCAGGGCTCGTCCACCGTGGCCATCACGACGACGGCGGGCATTCTGGGTCTGTACTCGGCGGAAGGCTCCCTGATGAGCGCGCTGGGGCTGACCTCTCCGTTCGCCGCCGCGCTGACCGTCATGGCCATCGGCGCGGGCGCGATGACCGTTTCCCACGCCAACGATTCCTATTTCTGGGTCGTCACCAACTTCGGCGGCATGAAGGCCGAGGACGGCTACAAGACCCAGACGATGTGCACCCTGCTGATGGGTCTCGCCAGCATCGTGTTCATCTGGATCATCTCGCTGTTCTTCCACTAAAAACGCTTCTATCTGCAACATGAGGCGGGATGGGATGCTGTCCATCCCGCCTTTTCATCCTGCTTTCATCCAAATACAAGGAGGTCGTCATGCATATGACGGAAGATGCAAAACGCATCATTGACGATTCGATTCGGGCGGTTCTGCCCGACGCCGCCGTTTACCGCGCGCTGGAAGGGCGGTGTTTTGACCGCCCCGTTACCGTGATCGCCATCGGAAAGGCCGCGTGGCGCATGGCGAACGCGGCGGCAAAGGCGCTGGGGGAGAACCTCCGCGAGGGCATTGTCATCACCAAATACGGCCACAGCGAGGGCGATATCCCGCGCATGACCATCTACGAGGCCGCCCACCCGATTCCGGACGAGGCCGGCGTGGCGGCGACGCGGGCGGCGCTGGCGCTGGCGGATCGCATGACCGCGCAGGACGAGGTCATTTTCCTGGTCTCCGGCGGCGGCTCGGCGCTCTTTGAGCAGCCGCTTGAAGGCGTGACGCTGGACGACTGCGCGGAGATCACGCGGCAGCTCCTGGCCTGCGGCGCGGATATTGTGCAGATCAACACCATCCGCAAGCATCTTTCCGCCGTCAAGGGCGGCCGCTTTGCCCAGCGCTGCGCGCCCGCGCATGTGCTGGCCATCGTGCTCAGCGACGTGCTCGGCGATTCGCTGGATTCCATCGCTTCCGGGCCGTGCTATCCGGATCGCTCCACCTGCCGGGACGTCGAGCAGCTCATCGAGCGCTATCATCTGGTCATCCCGCCGCACGTCCTGCCCGCGCTGCAAACGGAAACGCCCAAGCAGCTCCATAACGTGGAGACGCAGATCACCGGCAACGTCCGCGCCCTCTGCGACGCGGCGAAGGCCTCGGCCGAGGCGCTGGGCTATCGCACGCTGACGCTGACGACGACGCTTAACTGCGAGGCGCGGGAAGCGGGCGCGATGCTTGCGTCCGTCGCGCGGGAAATCCGCCAGAGCGGCCAGCCGCTCGGCGCGCCCTGCGCCGTGATCCTCGGCGGCGAAACCGTCGTGCATTTGCGCGGCAAGGGCAAGGGCGGGCGCAATCAGGAGTTGGCCGCCGCCGCGGCGGGGATCGACGGCCTGCCGAACACCCTGATTTTCTCCGTCGGCTCGGACGGTACGGACGGCCCGACCGACGCGGCGGGCGGCCTTGTGACCGGCGAATTTGCCGCGCGCTGCCGCGAAAAGGGGCTTTCCATCGAAAAGACGCTGGCCGATAACGACGCTTACAACCTTCTGCGCCAAACGGACGGCCTGATCGTCACCGGCCCCACGGGCACCAACGTGTGCGACCTGACCATGCTGCTGGTGAAGTGACGGGCGCGGAAAGCGACTGAAACCGCGAGAAAAACAGAAAAAACAGCAAGACTTCGTGAAACGTGAATTTCGCGAAGTCTTGTCTGCGTTATGGCGGTGGGATGGCTTCCACCGAGAACTCCTTCCACCGCCCTGTGGGCGGAGCACGCGCTCCGCTAGGCCTAGGGGATTAGGGGGAGATTTCGATTTCTCCCCCTTAAATCCCCTAGGAACCCCATAACCCCCATTGAAACGAGCAGGGTTGCGACCCTGCACCCGGAGTTGTATAAGAATCTTCGAGAGGGCGCGCGAAGGGTCATAGGGGCGACCGCAAAGCCCCTATATCCAATCGACGGCAAGGCCGAAGGCCTTGACCGGCGACCCCATACTTCCGGAGGTATGGGGAATCAGCAAAAAGACGGCGGGTGTAAACCCGCCGTCTTTTTCTTTATTCCGCTGTCTGCGTCAGCGTTGCGCCGACGATGGCCTGCGTCCACGTCTGGTTTTCCGTCACGCGGTAGTTTTGCAGGCGGGTCGTGTAGAAATCAAAGTACACGTTGGAGTAAACCGGGATCGCGGGCAGAACCTCCGTCCAGCGCTCCTGGAAGGCGACCCACTTCCGGCAGTAGCTCAGCACGTCGCCCGGCTCCGTCTTGCGCATGTCCACGGCGAGCTGGGCGAGCTTCTTATCGCGAATGCCCGTGCGGTTGACGGTCTTCACGTAGGCCTCATCCGTCGAGTATGTCGTGCTCGGGTCGAAGACGGTGCCGAAGTTCGTCGCCAGATAGATCATGTCGCAGTCGCGCTCTGCGCGGCGGTAGTAGATATCCAGCAGCTCGTTCATCGGAACGGCCTTGACCGTCAGGCGGACGCCGATGGACGCGAGGTTTTCCGTCAGCGTCGCGTTCAGCGCGTCGCCCACGGCGTTCCCCTCCGGATAAATCAGCGTCAGGTCGAGCGCGACGGTCTTGCCGTCGATCTTCTTGGCGCGGATGCCGTCCTTGCCGAGCCGCCATTCGTCCTGATCCAGCAGCTTGGCCGCCTGATCGAGGTCGAGCGGGTAATCCTTGAGCTTGTCGAGGGACAGCGCGTCCCACTGGGCGACGGTCTTCTCGTAAGCCGCGATCTCCTTGGCGGTCGCGTTGGCCGGAAGATCGGCGACGGGCGGCTGAATCGTGCCCGCGGCAAGCTGATACATCCACTGGCCGATGCCGAAATAGCCGTTGGCCTTCAGGCCGAAGTTGCCCGTGTAGGCCTTCACCAGCGCGTCGCGGTCGAAGCAGCTCGCAATCGCCTGACGAACCGCCTTGCCGGAGACCGTCTGGCGCTCGCAGCTGAAGCTGATCATGCTCAGGCCGCTGCGCGGGTAGTTCGCCACGGAGAACGGCTGATCCGCAGTGGATTGAATCCCCTTGCTGATCGTATCGGCGGCCACCATCTTGTTGAGCAGATCGACTTCGCCGCTGAGCAGCAGGTCGATGGCCTCGTCGTTGGCGACCGTGCGGTAGACGATGGTTTCGATGGTCGGCTTTTCGCCGTCCTCGTTGCCCTTGTAATACGGGTTGATGGCAAAGCTGGCCGTGCCGCTCTGCGCGTCGTAGCTCGTCAGGGTGTACGGGCCGCTGACGACGGACGGGTGGCTCATGTAGCCGGTGGCCGCGTCCAGAATCGTCTTTTGAAGCAGGCCGGCGGTGAAAATCGCGGCGCCCGTGCCGCCGGCATTGACAATGCCCACGCCCTTTTCGGTATCGACCACCTTGCAGCCCGGCGCAAGGACGCTGATGGGATACGGGCTGTAATCAAACAGCGCCATCTCGTAGAAATACGGCTCGTAGGCCTTGCTGATCGTGATGGACATCTGCGTGTCGCTCAGCAGGCGAACGCCGCGCAGGACGGACGACTTGCCGGACTGGTACGCATCCATCCCCAGAATCGCGCCGACGGCGGCGGACTGCCCGCCCAGCTTCGCCAGCTCCGGCGAGGCCGTCAGCAGGATGGAAAACGCATAATCCTTCGCGGTGATCGCGCTCCCGTCGGAGAACTTCAAATCGCCGTAGAGGTCGAACGTGTACACGCGGTTATTCTGCGCGTCCCTGGAGACGGCCATGCCCGCGACCACGCTGTCGTTGATCTGATATGTGCCGGTTTCGTGATCCCAGCTCATCAGGTTATAGCCGTGCAGCAGCGCCCGAACGTCTATATCCGCGGTGTTGCTGCCAAACAAATCCGTGAAGAACGCGCCGCTCATCGCCGTTGTGCTGCCGACAACCAGTTGATTTCCCGCCGCCATCGCGACGCAGCCCGTCAACATCCACAGAGCGAGCAACAAGGTGAGGATTTTTTTCATGGCCTTCTTCCTCCTGTTGTTGTAGTACGGAGAGACCGCATCCGGCGGGCACAGCGCGCGCCGGATACGGTGAAAGGGTTACTCGAAGCAATCGCCCACGTTCATGGTGATGTTGCCCAGGCCGAGCGGCACACCGTAGTCATCCAGATTCACGCCGTCGGCGGTGTAGATGACCGTCACCTTGATATCGCGGTTATAGATCGTGCCGCTGACCACGGTTTCGGAGGCCGTGTAGCCCGCGATGACCGGGGACGTGATATCAAACGTTTCGCCGTTCTTCAGACCGCCGCGGTTGTAGGAAGCCGCCGCGCGCTTGCCGTTCTGATAGACGTAGTTGATCGTCAGGTTGAACGTGCGCCGCGGTTCCGGCTTCGGCTTCTCGGTCACGGTCAGCGTGCCCACGGACAGCGCAATGCTGTAGTTGGCCGCGTTGAACGCGCCGGTCGTCGTATACTGGATGGTGTTCGGGGTGCTGCCCACCTTGGTGATGGAGCCGGTTGCCTCCGCCTTCGCCAGTTCGCCCGGAACGAAGCCGTCGCCAGTGATCGTCACGGCCGGGCGGGTCAGCGCCGAGCCGTCATACGTCTTGGTCGCGGACTGCGAGGAGATCAGCACGCTGCGCTTATTGATAATCAGCTTGCCCGGAAGAATGGTGCGCGCGTACATCTCGGAAACGTCCTTGTTGTTCGCATCGACAATCTTGATCTTTTCCGGGTCGAGGGTCAGTTCATAGCTTCCGGCGTTCACGCCGCTGCCAATCACCGCCGCGGAGAGCTTGTGGCCTTCCAGCAGCTTGCCGGACGTGATTTCCACATCCTTGCCGGTGATCGCCGCGCCGTTATAGGTCGCCGTCACGTCCTTCGGCTTGATGGTGATCGGGGCGAACGTCTTGATTTCCACCTCGTCGCCGCCGTTCGGCTCTTTCGGCTCGTCGCTCTTCGGGTCTTTGATTTCGTCGCCCGTCGCCGTCGCCGTGTTCAGCACAGAGCCTTTCAGCACGTCCGCTTCGGTGACGACGTATTCCGTGGTGAACGTCTTGGTTTCGCCAACGGCCAGCGTTTCAATGGTCGCGGTCAGCTTCGTCAGCGGGTCTTCGACCTTCACGTTCGTATACGGCACGTTGCCCGCGTTCTGAACCTTGATCGTGTAGGTGATCTTCTGCCCCAGCGCGGCCTTCTGCCCGTCCGGCACGTTGGAGGTCTTCGTCACGATGAGCGTGGTATCCAGCTTAGCCGTTTCGACTTCATCTTTCGCATCCCAGCTCTTGTCGCCAAATGTGGCCGTGACCGTGTTGTAGAAGACGCCCGCCAGAATATCCGCCGAAGTGATCGTGTAGGTCGCCTCAGCCGTCACCGTCTCACCGGCAGGCACATCCTTAAACACGATGACGTTCTCGCCGTTGCTGAATTTGACGTTTTCCTTTTCGGTCAGCGTGATCGTCTTCGGCGTGTTGTAGATGTTCTTGACGGAGATCGTGAAGGTGACCGGCTCGCCCAGGTTGTAGCCCATGTCCTTCGGGATATGCGTCTTGGTGATGACCTTGGCAGGGTCAACAGGTTTTTCTTCTTCTCCCGTGCCGTCGGTGATGGTCAGGGTGCCCGGAACGAATGTGAAGTTGTAATTCTTCAGCTGCTTGCCTTCCTTGGGTATAACCCCCGTAATCAGGCTGGCACTGCTTCCAACCAGCGTCTGGCTGCCCGTTAGAATGACCGATGCAAAATCATCCGCAAAGTTTACGCCTTCCAAATACGAGTGGCCAAACTGCGTCGCTTCCAGCGGCGTTCCGTCGTAAGACTTGCTCGCGATGGGCGCTTGCAGCGTAACCGGGGCGGGCGTGATCTCAAGCGCGCCGTCAACAACCACAAACTCGACGTTCGTGAAGTTCGCGTTGGTGTTCTTGAAGTCGCCAGCCACAATGCCTACCGGATATTCGCCAACGTTCGTTCCCTTGGCCGCCCACATTACGGTCGGATTTTCCTCCACGCTGTCCTCGTCATACAGCGGATTGTCAGCCGTTATGCTCTTGTAGCCCGAAACGATATGTTCCTTGCCGTCATACGTCGCAGTGCCCGATTTCTCCGTGATCGTCACCGTCACTTTGGCCGTGACAGGATTGATCGACAGCTTGCCTTCGTTCTTTTCGATTGTGTAGTTGTCCGCCTTGAACTTTTCGCCTTCCGTGTAGGTGATCGTGTTCGTCACTTCACCCTCGGAAACATACGTCACGCTGCCAGTCGCCTTGATATCCGTCACTTCACCGGCAACAAAGCCCTCGCCCGTTACCGTCACGTCGGGCTTTGTCAGCGGGGTGCCGTCGTAAACCTTGCTTCCGCCCTCGCTCGTCAGCGTCACCACGCGCTTCTCGATCTCGAGCTTGCCGTCGTTCACAACAAACTCAACGTTCGAGTCCGAGAAGTTGTTGTTCTTGTTCTTAAACTGGCTCTTGTTCAGACCCATGTCGTAGGTGCCCGCGTTGGTGGCCTTCACCTCTGCCTCGCCGGTAAACGTGAAGTCGTCTTCCGTGTACAGATCGTTGTCGATAGACACAGTGTAGCCCTTCGCGGTCTTCTCGCTTCCGTCATACGTCTCGGTAACCTTGTTGCCCGTGATCGTTACCGTCACTTTGGCCGTGGCCGCAGTGATCGACAGCTTGCCTTCGGTCTTCTGGATATCGTAGTTGTCTGCATTGAACTTTTCGCCTTCCGTGTAGGTGATCGTGTTCGTCACTTCACCCTCGGAAACATACGTCACGCTGCCAGTCGCCTTAACATCCGTCACTTCACCGGCAACAAAGCCGTCGCCCGTAACCTTCGCAATCGGCTTTGTCAGCGGGGTGCCGTCGTAAGGCTTGCTGGCCGTTTCGGAGGTCAGCACCACGCTGCGCTTGCGGATCGTCAGCGTACCCGGATTCGCCTTCGTAACGATATATTTTTCTGTCGCGTCAACCGTGCCAACCGTACCTTCCGCAAACGCTGCCGTATATGTTCCGACATCCGTTCCCGACGCGCCAACGGTGATATTTCTGAAATCAGCATCCACCGGCGCACCGGTAAAGCCGGAAACGCTCTTCTGCGTTCCATCATAAGTCTTCGTGTCGCTGTTCGCCGTCAGCGTGACGTTCTCATAATAGTAGAAATTGATCTCGTTCGTTCCCGTCCCAATCGTGATCGACTTCTTGTCATTCGATACTAGCGTGTAGCCATCGACCGTAATGGGGGATTTCGTCACAGTCTCGCCGAGCGGCGCAGTATCATTTTTAGAATCTGCAACTTTAGTCGTTGTTCCGTTCAGATAATAGTTTACCGTGTAAGCGGCAGTGTTCTTTTTATAGTAGAACGTCAGCGTATCCGTTTGTTTTTCAAACGTGACTGTCTGCGTTTGGGGGTGACCATCCACAGGCAGGAAGGAATAGGAATATTCATCATCCTGCCAGGAAGCCGGGGCTGTAATGTTCTTATAAGGTTTCTGCCCCATATAGCCCGGCTCGTCATACGAACGGATCACTTTTTTAGTATCATAATCGACATATTGTATCGTATAAACGGAAGGAACCTTTCGAATATCAATCTTTCCGTTCATGTGCCATGTTAACGTTCCCGCCTTCACATAATCATCCGCGCCATTGTCAATATAGAATTCCGTCCATGTAATATCGTCTGTATTTATTTCTTGATTATATTTCCAACGGGTAAAATTAGTGCTTAATACGGTTTGATGCGAAACGCCTACATCCCCAAAAGAATAAGACCTTATCGCATACTCAGAAGGATTTCCCATTCCCGGAACATTTGCGGACATTCCGATGGTAAACCATCCGCTCGAATTTATCGTTAGGTTTGCTATCAATTCTGGATCGCCGGTTGCTTTAACGTACACATAAACGTTAGCAGCCGGCTTCGGCGTCGGCTTCGGCTCCCACGGCCATCTGTTCTGCACCGAATTACTAATCTTTACCCCTTCCGCCAGCGCCCCCACCGGCAGCAGATTGACGAGCATCAGCGCCGTCATCAGAATGGATATAAAGCGTTTTACTTTATCCCTCATTGTCTTATCCTCCTGTTTCATCTCGAAGCGGCATTACCCTTGCTTCCTGATACGATCAAAGCGAATCTGCGGCCAAACGGTGCGCCGCCTCAAGAAAAAGATTTCGGAAAAACGGGCGCGTCACTCCTGCGCGGCCAGCTCGGTCGGGAGCGTCTTCCAGCCGAAAATCTCGGCGCTCACGCGCCAATAGCATCCGGCGTTGCTCTCGTCGAGCTGGACGACCAGCGTATCTCCGGTCGCGCCGGAAACATCCGTCCACGTCGCGTCGTCCGTGGAGAACTGCCACTGGAGGGCATAGTCGATGTTGTCAAATCCGATCAGGGTCGCGCGGAGGGTCATCACGTCCCCGTCATACTGGGGTTCGCCGATCACCACTTGCAGCGTGCTGAAATCAATCTCGGGGATTTCGGGTTCAGCGTCTTCCTCGGGCAGCTCGCCCTCTTCGGGGAGGGTGAAGTCTTCGTCGAGCTCGCCGTCTTCCTCGGGCTTGTCGGCGTTGGCTTCCTCGCCCTCAACGGGTGCTTCGGCGGTTTCGCCCATGTCGATCACGGTGCCGTCTTCCGTCTCGGTGACGGTCGGGATATTGCCTTCCGGGAGCTCGGCCGGGTCGCCGTCCATCTGATCGTCGATGAGGTTCTCGTCGTCCGCGGCGGGCTGCTCGTCCACGACGGGCTGCGCGGTGCAGGTGTAGGTCACGGTCAGGCCGCGAACGTCCTTGTCGTAATCGGTCACGTCGTCCGCGTCAACGGAATAATAGATGACTTCCGCGCCGCGCTGAGTCGTCAGGTCGGCGAAGGTGTGCTGCCAGCCGTCCTTTTCGGCGAGGGTCGCGGAATAGGTCTGGCCGTCGGAGCCGCTGAGGGTGACGGCGAGGGTCGTCGGGCGCAGGCCGAGGGCGTTGTCCTCGTCCTCCCACTCGATGCACACGGTGATGTTTTCCTTCTTCACCTCGTCGGCGGCGGGCGCTTCTTCGGTCGGCTGCTCAACCTTGGTGACGGGGACGGTCGGCTGCTCGACGGGCTTCTCCTCCGGCTTGGGTTCTTCGGTCTGGGATTCTTCGGCCTTCGGTTCCTCGGTCTTAGGTTCTTCGGCCTTGATTTCTTCTTCCTTCTTGGTTTCGTCGGCCTTGATGTCTTCGGTCTTCTGCTCGTCCGATTCCTCGACCTTCTGCTCCGGCGCTTCGGCCTTTTCCTCGGTCTTTTCCTCGGTCTTTTCGCCGTCCTTGGTTTCTTCTTCCTTCTTCGGCTCCTCGGCCTTCGGTTCTTCAGCCTTCGGCGCTTCCGGCGCGGGCGCGGGTTCCGGCTCCTTCACGGGTTCCGGCGCGGGCGCAGGCTCTTCCTTCGGTTCTTCCTGCACCGGCGCGGGCTCAGGCTCCTGCACGGGCGCGTCCTCCTTCGGAGGTTCTTCCTGATTCTGCTGCTCGACCACCTCGACGATTTCGGTGTTCTCGTCCGTCTGCGTGTCCTCGGCAAAGCCGGTCACGCCGCAAGAGACGCACAGCGCCGCCGCGAGCATCAGCGCCACAACCTTGTTCCAACTGTTTTTCATCTTGAAAAACCTCCTTCAGATTGGTTTGTATCTATCTTCTAACGTTCCGCGCGCCTTTCCGGGCGGCGCTTTATCGTCATGGGGAAACGAAATTGTTTCGCGCCCGTCACATTTGCGTGCTCCGGCGGCGCGGCTTCCGTCCGTCCTTTTTCTGCGTTTGATGGGGATGATCCGGACAGAACATATTGTTTTCCGTTTGAAAAAGCGCGCATCCGCGCGGCTTCTCGCGAAAAACGTTCATTTTTTCAGTTACACATGATGCGTCGTTATCTTACGTTTTCGCGCCCGCTTTCCGGGTTTTCGTCACATTTCTGTAACACTTATTTTCGGGACACATTGTCCTCTTTCCCGCCGCTTTTTTCCAATTATAGCATAGCATTTCGAATTTGTGAATCCTCCAAATAACATTCAAAACGGTTTTTTTATTCCTATTTCAATTTTTTTTAGCAAAATCCGGAAACTAACCGTTTTTTTCGCGTAACCCTCACACCCCGATTATACCACAATCTGTCCGTCTGCGGATGGGGCGCGGCCGGGTCATTCGTGCCGAAAACCCGCCGTTCGGCCAGTTCGGCCTGCTCACTCCAATTCTTCGGAAACAAAAAAAATCATATGCCCGACGCACGCGGCGCATGTCGGGCATATGATTGGGGATTTGATGGGGGCTTACTCCTTCCACCGAATGGGTTACGAACTCCTTCCACCGCCTGCGGGCGGTCCCCCTCCCTCGAGGAGGGAGGTCTGGGGGGTTCGCCGGTCAAGGCCTCCGGCCTTGCCGTCGATTGAATATAGGGGCTTTGCGGTCGCCCCTATGACCCTTCGCGCGCCGTCCGTGGATGGATACGACGTGAGAACCGGCCGATTCTCGTCGTATATCGCCATGAGCACGCTTTCCTTGTGCGGCGAAATGCCGTGCCGCCCGCTGACGCTGCTGTATTCGCCGTTCTGGTTGAACATGTACAGCTCGCTGTACTGCCAGCGCGCCGCCTTGTCCCTGATGACCGACCACGCCTCTTCCGACGTGAGATCGTAGAACTGGTTGGGCAGATCGCTGTCCCACTCGTCCAGCAGCTTCCAGTTTCGCTCCGCAAACAGGGCGAACGTCCGCGCCACCTGCGCATAGCTCGCCTGCAAATGGGAGACGTTTTCCTGACGCATCAAGCTCCGGTTGATATAGCTGTATCGCGCGATTTCAACAAAAATCAGGACGAACGCGCCGAGGATGGCCAAATATAGGGGGGTGCGCTTTTTCACGCTGCCACGTCCTTTCAGATGATGGATAGGCGCAGGGACGGCGCTTGGCAGTCCACTCCTGACATTATAGTATAACAGACCATCTGTTTTTTTACAATCCTTGTGTTCGAAAATGGGGTTGAGCGCCTTCCGGCGCCTGATAACTCCTTCCACCGCCTGCGGGGCGGGGCACGCGCTCCGCTAGGCCTAGGGGATTAGGGGGAGATTTCGATTTCTCCCCCTTAAATCCCCTAGGAACCCCATAACCCCCATTGAAACGAGCAGGGTTTCGACCCTGCACCCGGGGTTGTATAAAAGGCTTCGAGCGGGCACGCAGCCCCCCAAGACCTCCCTCCTCGAGGGAGGGGAACCGTCCGCAGACGGTGGAAGGAGTTCGTACCCCATGCGTTGAAAGGCGTTCTCGCCCGCCGTCCGCTCGAAAAAACCTTTTTCAAACTTCATATGCTTCATATGCTTCATATGTCCGACACACATCAGGCATATGATGTTTTTTTCTCTTTTTCGAGCTATTGCGTCCTTTTTCCGCAGACGCAGCCCTCAGAACAACCCTTCTCCCGCTCAGCCCTTCTCAGTGAAATAATTGAACATCGGGTAATATTCAAACTCGATCTTCTCCCCGACGCGGCCGTTCCGGTTTTTCAAAATCACGGCCTCGATCTGCCGGGGATTTTTCTTTTTCGCCTCCGTCGGGTCGAAGGTCGCCTCGCCCGCGCCGCGAAGCTGCAAGCCGATCAGCACGTCGCTGGAATACTCGATCGCGCCGGATTCCTTGAACGCCTCCATGCTGATGCGCTGGCCGTAGCTCATGCGGTTCAGGCTGGAGACGGCGATCACGGGCAGCTTGAAATCGCGGCTGATGCGCTTGAGCTCCAGCACCGCCTTGTCCATGTTCTGCTTGTCCGTCGCCCGCTCGTTGTAGGGCGCGACGATTTGCAGATAGTCCACGATCACCAGCGGGGTTTTGCCGGTCATGTCGATGTGGCGGGCGATGCGCTCGCGAATGGCCGTCACGCCGATGTCGCCCACGCCCTCGGCGATGAACAGATGCCCGGCGTATTCCCCGTAGCGCGTCACCGCGTCGCGGATGACCTCGCGCTCCCGCTCGCCGTACTGCGCGTAGCGGCGGCCGTCCGTCACGCCTCTGGCCGTCTTGGCGCAGGCCGTGCCCCACTTGCGCGCCAGCGCGAGGGTCAGCGTGTGGCGCGAAATCGACTTGGCCATCAGCTCGGCGCGCGCCATCTCCAGCGAGAAGACGAGCACGTCCTGCCCGCCGGAAGCGATCTGGTCGCCGATCTGCGTCACCAGCGTCGTCTTGCCCAGCGAAGAAATCGCGCCGACGATGTACAGCCCCTCGTACAGCCCGCCGTCCAGCGCCCGATCCAGCGCGTCAAACCCCGTGGGCAGGCACGGCGTGTTGACGCTTTCGGCGATACCGTCCACAAAGGCCTGTAAATGCCCCTGTGCGCTCGTCTGCAAGTAGGTAAGCCTTTCTATCTCGGGCAGGCGTTCACCGTCTCCTACCCGCCTTAGAAACGATTCTGGGGCCATTTGCAGCGCTTCGTTCGCGTCCTTACAGTCGCCGCACGGGTTGTAGACGAAATACGGCAGGCCAGCGGCGCGCAGGCCGTCTTCCAGCTCGCAGGAGGCCTTCCGCCCGCGCTCGTCGTTGTCAAGGGCGAGGATCAGCGGCTGCGCGGGCTTTTTTTCCGCGAGGCGCTCGAGCAGCAGGCGCACGTTTGACGCGCTGCCCAGCCCCACGGCCTCGCCGCCGGCCTCGACGATGCTCATCGCGTCGATCTCGCCCTCGACGATGAAGACGGGCTTTTCCGCCGTGTCGAGCGCCTCGGCGTTGAACAGGCGCGTCTTGCCGACCTTGACCTTCGTGTATCGCGCCTCCTGCTCGCTGAGCTCGTCCTTGCCGCGCACGTCGCGTGCCAGATAGCTGGTGCGGCCGGTCGGGATAATCAGCCGGGGCGAGGGCGGCACGGTCTCCGGCGCCTTGGGGTTGCGCCACGCGGGGTCATACCCCAGATGGAACCGGGCGCAGGTCGCGGCGGACAGCCCGCGCCGCTGCGGATAATCCGTCTGCGCAAGGCGCGCCTGCGCGGCCTTGAAGAAGGCGGTGCAGTCCGGCTCGGGCGCGGCCGGGCGCGCGGCGGCGCGCTCGGCCATCCGGC
>OLPF01001782.1_pt1 | contig 16384 bp, 14 predicted proteins | sample 1673121 | NCBI WGS metagenome assembly OLPF01 (sample SAMEA3136756, study PRJEB25190) | human gut metagenome
TCGGCCATTTCATGGCACTTTGCCTGATGAAACGTCTGCAGATGGCAGGCAACCGCCCGATTGCACTTCTCGGCGGCGGTACCGGTATGATCGGTGATCCGTCTGGAAGAACAGATATGCGTCAGATGATGACCAAAGAAACCATCCAGCACAATATTGACTGCTTCAAGAAACAGATGTCCCGTTTCATCGATTTTTCCGATGGTAAAGCACTGATGGTCAACAATGCAGACTGGCTTCTGAATCTTAATTATGTAGATCTGCTTCGCGATGTAGGCGCGCATTTTTCAGTAAACCGTATGCTGACAGCCGAATGCTACAAACAGCGTATGGAAAGAGGATTAAGCTTCCTTGAATTTAACTACATGATCATGCAGAGTTATGACTTCTATATGTTATACCAGAAATACGGCTGCAATATGCAGTTTGGTGGTGATGACCAGTGGAGCAATATGCTCGGTGGTACAGAACTGATCCGTCGTAAGCTCGGCAAAGATGCATATGCAATGACTATTACCCTTCTTCTGAATTCTGAAGGCAAGAAGATGGGCAAGACACAGTCCGGTGCTGTATGGCTGGATCCGAATAAGACTTCTCCGTTTGATTTCTATCAGTACTGGAGAAATGTGGATGATGCAGATGTCATCAAATGCATGCGTCTTCTTACATTCCTTCCGCTTGAGCAGATTGATGAAATGGCAACATGGGAAGGCAGCCAGTTAAACAAAGCTAAAGAAATCCTTGCTTACGAACTGACCAATCTTGTTCATGGCGAAGAAGAAGCAAAGAAAGCACAGGAAGGTGCAAGAGCGTTGTTCTCCGGTGGAGTCGACACAGCACATATGCCCAGCACAGAGCTTACAGATGAGGATTTTACAGAAGATGATACGATTGATCTGATCACTATGCTGATCAAAGCAGGTCTTGTTCCGACACGTTCTGAGGGACGTCGTGCGATTGAGCAGGGTGGTGTTTCCATCGATGGTGAGAAGATTACCGACATCAAACATACTGTAGCAAAGGACAGCCTTACAGGTGATGGTGTTGTCCTCAAACGAGGCAAAAAGAAATTCAACAAAGTTTTTGTTAAATAAGTATTTGTTATAGAATACTTTTAGGAGGAAATAATCATGAAGAAATACGGAGTAAACGAACTTCGTCAGATGTTCCTTGATTTTATGGAGAGTAAAGGACATCTCGTAATGAAAAGCTTCTCTCTGGTACCACAGGGAGATAAGAGCCTTCTGCTGATCAACGCAGGTATGGCTCCACTGAAACCATATTTTACAGGTGCAGAGATTCCGCCAAGAACAAGAGTCACCACATGCCAGAAGTGCATCCGTACCGGTGACATCGAAAACGTCGGTAAAACCGCACGTCATGGTACATTCTTTGAAATGCTCGGTAACTTCTCTTTTGGTGATTACTTTAAGACTGAAGCGATCCACTGGTCCTGGGAATTCCTGACAGAAGTAGTTGGTCTCGATGCTGACAGGCTGTATCCTTCTGTATACCAGGATGATGACGAAGCATTCGACATCTGGAACAAAGAAGTCGGCATCCCGGCTGAGCGAATCTTCCGTTTCGGCAAAGAAGACAATTTCTGGGAGCATGGCGCAGGTCCTTGCGGTCCATGCTCTGAGATTTATTATGACCGTGGAGAAAAATACGGATGCGGTAAACCAGGCTGTACAGTAGGCTGTGACTGTGACCGTTACATGGAAGTATGGAACAACGTATTTACCCAGTTTGAAAACGACGGAAATGGCAACTATACCACACTGAAACAGAAAAATATCGATACAGGTATGGGTCTGGAGCGTCTGGCAGTTATTGTTCAGGACGTTGATTCTATCTTTGACGTAGATACAATCTGTGCCCTTCGTAACCTTGTCTGTGAAATTTCCGGCAAGGAATACGAAAAGAATTATCAGGATGACGTATCCATCCGTCTGATCACAGACCATATCCGTTCCGCTACATTTATGATCTCCGATGGTATCATGCCCACCAATGAAGGTCGTGGATATGTACTCCGCCGTCTGATCCGCCGTGCAGCACGTCATGGACGTCTTCTGGGAATCAAGGGACCTTTCCTTGCAAAACTCAGTGAGGAAGTAATCAACGGATCCAAAGCCGGCTATCCGGAGCTGGAAGAAAAGAAAGAATTCATCTTCAAAGTCCTGACTAACGAAGAGAATCAGTTTAACAAAACAATTGATCAGGGTCTTCGCATCCTTGGTGACATGGAAGAAGAGATGAAAGCAGCCGGAGAAAAAACTCTTTCCGGTGAAAATGCATTCAAACTTTATGATACTTACGGATTCCCACTTGATCTCACTAAAGAGATTCTTGAAGAAAAGGGATATACCATTGATGAAGATGGTTTCCAGAAAGCAATGGAAGAGCAGAGAGTCAAAGCGCGTACTTCTCGTGAAGTAACTAACTACATGGGTGCAGATGCTACTGTATATGATGAGATTGATGTCAACGTAACTACAGAATTCGAAGGATATGATCACCTTACCTACGATTCAGAGATTACTGTTCTTACCACAGAAAAAGAAATCGTTACCTCACTGATGGAAGGTCAGAAGGGAACTGTATTTGTAAAAGAAACACCATTCTATGCTACCATGGGCGGTCAGGAAGGTGACTGTGGTGTGATTGAAACTGCAAACGGCAAATTTGTAGTAGAAGATACAATCAAACTTCGCGGCGGCAAATTCGGTCATGTCGGATATATGGAATCCGGAATGCTCTCCACAGGAGAAACCGTTTCCCTTAAAGTCAATGAGCAGGCTCGTCGTGATACAGAGAAAAACCACAGCGCAACACATCTTCTCCAGAAAGCACTCAAAACTGTCCTTGGCTCTCATGTAGAACAGAAAGGTTCTCTGGTAACACCGGACAGACTTCGTTTTGACTTTGCACATTTTCAGGCAATGACTCCTGATGAAATTGCAGAAGCAGAAGTTCTTGTAAACAAAGAGATCCAGGCAGCTCTCCCTGTTGAGACAAACATTATGGATATCGAAGAAGCCAAAAAATCCGGTGCTATGGCACTGTTCGGTGAGAAATATGACCAGAAGGTACGTGTTGTATCCATGGGAGACTTCTCCAGAGAGCTTTGCGGTGGTACACATGTAAAAAATACAAGCTCCATCATGCTCTTCAAAATCGTATCTGAGGCTGGTGTTGCAGCCGGTGTACGTCGTATCGAAGCACTGACAGGTAACGGTGTTATCGAATACTATAAGAAACAGGAAGCCATGCTCCATGAAGCGGCCAAAGCCCTCAAGGCACAGCCGGCAGAAGTTGCAGAAAAAATTGCACATCTTCAGGCAGATGTCAAAGCTCTCCAGAGTGAAAACGAATCCCTCAAAAGTAAACTTGCTCAGGGATCTCTCGGCGATGTCATGAACCAGATCGTAGATGTCAAAGGTGTAAAACTCCTCGCATCCAAGGTAGAAGGCATTGACATGAACGGACTTCGTGATCTCGGTGATCAGCTCAAAGAAAAGATCGGAGAAGGTGTTGTTGTCCTCGCAGCTGTAAACGGAGGTAAAGTAAATCTTCTTGCAATGGCTACTGATGCAGCACAGAAAGCCGGAGCACATGCCGGTAACCTGATCAAAGGTGTTGCGGCAATCGTAGGCGGTGGCGGCGGCGGTCGTCCGAACATGGCACAGGCCGGCGGTAAAAATCCTGAAAAAGCTCAGGAAGCAATCGACGCAGCAGCCGGAATTCTGGAACAGCAGATTCACTAAAAATCATGCATTTTTCGGCAAAATAATTTTTTCCTAAATTTAGCCAAAAAATGTTGACGAATGTCACAGCTATGTTATATAATAACACTCGTGCAAGAAAAATACCCAGACAGTTGTATTTTAGCACAATCTACAACTGGAGGGAGGTTAGGTGTGAGTCTATGTCAAACGTTATCGTAAAAGAAAACGAGACTTTAGATAGCGCTCTTCGCAGATTCAAGAGAAGCTGTGCAAAAGCAGGTATCCAGCAGGAAATCCGCAAGAGAGAGCATTACGAGAAACCAAGCGTTCGTCGTAAGAAAAAATCTGAAGCCGCAAGAAAACGTAAATATAATTAATTGTGCGCAAAAATCCCTGACGACAATTCCGTCAGGGATTTTTAAGATTATCAATCGTCACCTATTTAACAATACTGTATAAGTAAACTAAAGGGAATTATATGCATCGAATTATTCATACCTTCAAGAAAATTTTACAGTTATTATTCAATCGAATTTTCTATGTTGCCGTCGCCCTGATGCTTCAGCTCGCATGGCTGATGATCACCGTCTGGAGACTGGCAGCATATTCTAAATATATTTCAAACGCGATTGCTATCATCAGTGTTTTAGTTGTGCTCTGGATCGTAAACAAAAAAATCAATCCGTCCTACAAACTCGGATGGACGATCCTGATTCTCGTTTCCCCTGTTTTCGGTGTTATGCTGTATCTTCTGTTTGGTAAATCACGAATCGCTCAGGCAATTCAGAATAAATATGCTCAGGTACAGAAAGAAAGCATTCCGTTTATGGAGTCTAAAAAAGAAACAATCAGACATCTGGAAGCTGATTCACTGTCTGCTGCAGTACAGTCCAACTACATTCTCCGATATTCCAGTTTCCCGGTACACGAAAATACCACCGCAGAGTATTTTCAGGTGGGAGATGATATGTTTCCTGTTCTTGTCCGCGAACTTGAACAGGCACAGCATTATATTTATATTGAATACTTCATCATCAACGATGGCGTAATGTGGCGTACGATCCTTGATATACTGGAACGCAAGGCATCAGAAGGAGTTGATGTCCGTCTGATTTATGACGGTTTCGGCTGTCTGACCACTTTACCATATCATTACGACCGTTTTCTGAAAGAAAAAGGCATTCAGTGTCGGATATTTAATCCATTCCGCCCTCTGCTCAATATCGTACAGAATAACCGTGATCACCGCAAGATCTGCGTCATTGATGGACATACCGGTTTTACCGGCGGAATCAACCTTGCCGATGAATATATTAATCAGAAGAAGCGTTTCGGTCACTGGAAAGATACTGCCGTCATGTTAAAGGGAGAGGCTGTCTGGAATATGACTGTCATGTTTCTGCATATGTGGAATGTGATCAACAATTCCAGCGAACCGATTGACCATGAAATACACATGCCGCACAGGTTTCATCAGGAGCCATTTGCAGGCAATGGATTTGTGCAGCCATACAGTGATACCCCTCTGGATGGAGAAATCGTAGGTGAGAATGTTTATCTGAACATCATTAACCGTGCACGTAAATATGTCTATATCTGTACCCCTTACCTGATTATTGATAATGAAATGATGACAGCGCTCTGCCTTGCTGCCAAAAGCGGCGTGGATGTCCGCATTATGACACCTGGAATTCCTGATAAGAAGATGGTCTTTTTACTCACGCAGTCTTATTATGAGCAGCTTCTGGAAGCAGGCGTCCGCATCTATGAATACCAGCCTGGTTTTCTGCATGCAAAATCTTTTGTGTGTGACGATGAGATAGCAGTCGTAGGAACAATCAACCTGGATTACCGAAGCCTGTATCTCCATTTCGAAAATGGGGTATGGTTCTATAAGAACAAAGTCATTCAGGATATCCTTGATGATTTTAACCAGACTTTAAAATACTGTGATCCGGTCAGCATTGACTTCTGTAAGAACAGAAATATTGTTGTCCGGGCATTTCAGAGCATCTTACGGCTTTTTGCCCCTTTACTCTGATCAGTCAGGAAATAATTGCAGAACATTTTTCATGAAGTATATTTCTCATGGAAGATGTTCTGTTTTTGTTTATTCATCCCTATATAAAAGGCATATTTTTTATAAGCTGTCCCTACAATAATAACAAGCAGAATTTTGTGAGGTCACTATGAAAAGAAAACAACTGCGGATCACAGGATTTTTATTGACTATCTGTATGATTCTGGGAACAATATTTCCCGTCTTAGCAGAAGCCGAAAATACTTCCCTTGAAATTTCAGCAGCCAGCGGAATTCTGATGGAAGTCGAAACAGGCAAAATCCTTTATGAAAAGGACAGTAATACCAGAAGAAGTCCGGCGAGCGTCACAAAAGTCATGACGTTACTTCTGATTTTTGAACAACTCGAATCCGGAAAATTGTCTCTGGACGATATAGTCACCACAAGCGCACATGCAAAATCTATGGGTGGATCACAGGTCTTTCTTGAAGAGGGCGAACAGCAAAACGTTGAGACCATGATCAAATGCATTGTCATTGCTTCCGGGAATGATGCCAGTGTTGCAATGGCAGAACATATTGCAGGGAGTGAGCAGAGCTTTGTGGACCGAATGAATCAGCGCGCTTTGGAACTTGGTATGAAAAACACACATTTTGTCGACTGTTGTGGTCTGACTGATTCTGATGCCCATTATACAACAGCCTATGATATTGCGCTTATGAGCCGAGAACTGATTCGAAATCATCCTCAGATTTTTGAATATTCCTCAATCTGGATGGAGAACATCACCCACGTTACTGCACAGGGAACAAAGGAATTCGGTTTGACAAATACCAATCGTCTGATACGTACATATCCGGGGTGCAAAGGACTCAAAACAGGCAGCACCAGCAAAGCGAAATTCTGTCTTTCAGCAGTAGCAGAGCGTGACGGACTTTCCATTCTCTCAGTTGTAATGGCCGCCCCGGATTACAAGGCACGTTTAAAAGATGCCTCCGTTCTTCTGGATTACGGTTTTGCCCGCTGCAGTCTGTATATTGATGAAAACCCTGAGCCACTCCCTGAGATCACGATACAAAAAGGAACAAGTTCAAAAGTTTCCTTAAAATATGCTGATACGTTTCGATATGTAAGTACAGATGGAGAAAAAATAACAGCCCCCAAAAAGGAACTTAAACTTCCTTCCAAAGCAGAAGCGCCTGTTACAGCAGACTGTCAGGCAGGAGAACTGATCTACCTTCATCCCCGGAGCGGACAGGAACTCGGACGAATTCCGGTACTATATGCAGAATCAGTTGCACGTCTTTGCTTTTCAGATTGTCTTTTAATGACTTTTGATGCCTTCTGCCTCTGACAGCTTCAGGGACTGTCCGACAGCTCTGAAATCTTTTGACAAGATTACGGATTACGAGGTATAATAATCTTCAAATGTTTATTCTGAAATGTATCTGAAGACAGGAGCGTGAAGAACAAATGAAAGAAATCAAAACCGAAAATGCTGTAGGACATGTATTATGCCATGATATTACGCAGATCATCAAAGACGAAAAGAAAGGTGTCCTTTTCAAGAAGGGGCACATTGTAAAAGAAGAAGATATTCCGCTCCTTCTTTCTGTAGGTAAGGAACATCTCTATGTATGGGAAAAGCAGGAGGGTATTCTTCATGAGAATGAAGCTGCGGAGATTTTGTATCGCATCTGTGCCGATTCCCATATGCACGGAAGTGATATCAAAGAGGGCAAGATCGAACTGATTGCAAACTGTGACGGACTTCTCAAAATCCGCCGGGATGCACTTGTAGCAGTCAACAGTCTCGGAGAAATGATGATTGCCTCAAGACATGGTGATTTCCCGGTAAAAAAAGGTGACAAAATCGCCGGTACGAGAATCATTCCCCTTGTCATCGAAAAAGAAAAAATGGACCGTGCAGTGGAAGCGGCGGGTAATGAGCCTGTTTTTTCCCTGCTTCCGTTCCATACAAAAAAAGCCGGTATCGTTACAACCGGAAGCGAAGTACAAAAAGGGCTGATCAAAGACACTTTTACTCCAGTACTGAAAGAGAAGCTTTTCGAATACAACGTTCAGGTGATCGGGCAGACACTGCCGGGTGATGACCGTCAGACGATCACATCCGATATCCTGCATTTGATCGAAGAGGGCGCTGATCTGATCCTGTGCAGCGGAGGGATGAGCGTAGATCCTGATGACCGCACTCCGGGTGCCATCAAAGATACCGGTGCCGATATCGTCACCTACGGAGCACCGGTACTTCCGGGTGCCATGTTACTGCTGGCATATTATCACAAGGATGGCAAAACCATTCCGGTCATCGGACTTCCGGGCTGTGTAATGTATGCCCGCCGAACTGTTTTTGATCTGATCCTTCCGCGCATCATGGCAGATGATCCGGTCTGTGCAGAAGAAATCTGCGCTTATGGAGAAGGTGGACTTTGCCTGAACTGTGATGTCTGCACTTTTCCGGCCTGCGGATTCGGCAAATAAATTTTCTAACAGAGGATATACATGAAAACATTCAGAACAAGCACATATAGCATACCCTGTGCCGGCCTTACCGGGCATCGCAAAGTTACTTTTGCAGTCCTTGCCGATCTGCACGGGCTTGTATTTGGTCAAAATCATCAGACACTGTACAAAACAATCATCGACGCAAACCCGGATGCTATTCTTGTCGCAGGTGACATGGTCGTTCACAGATCGCTAGAAACTCTCGAAGCAGCAGCCGGACTTTTTCTGCGTCTGTGTGAGATTGCGCCTGTTTTTTATGTTCTTGGCAATCATGAATACAAGATGTATCTGAATCCGGATACCAGAAATTTATATCTGAATTATGAAAAACTGCTGACCAGTGCCGGAATCTGTTTTTTGCACAATGAACATATGGCAGTTGAACTTCAGGGAAGCGACTTTGTTTTTCACGGACTTGAACTTCCGATCGAATATTATCACAAGCCCAATTCCCCTGCGCTCAGTCTTACCACTATGGAAGAGCTCATCGGTATGCCTTCGCAGCCGGGAGTCCACGTACTGCTTGCACACAATCCCAAATACGGCAATACGTATTTTTCATGGGGTGCCGATCTGATACTATCCGGTCATTATCATGGTGGAATTCTTCGTTTTAATGAAAACCACGGACTTACCTGCCCGCAATTTCTTTTTCTTCCACCTTACTGCTGCGGAAAATTTACCAGAGGCAGTCAGCATATGATCGTCAGTGCCGGACTTGGAGAACACACGATTCCAATCCGCATCCATAACCCGCGGGAACTGATTCTTGTCGATCTTGTTCCTGACCGAAAGCACACTGGAAATCCACACAAAAACAGAAAGGTACACGGAAATGGCAATTCCCGTTAAAATCAACGTATTTGAAGGTCCGCTTGATCTTCTCCTTCACCTCATCGAAAAAAACAAAATTGACATATATGACATCCCGATTGTCGAGATCACTGACCAGTATATGGAGTATTTGCACTCTATGGAAAAAGAAGACCTCGGTACCATGAGTGAATTTATGGTCATGGCTGCAACCCTGCTTGACATTAAATGCAAAATGCTTCTTCCGAAAGAAACGAATGATGAAGGAGAAGAAGAGGATCCTCGAGAAGAACTCGTTCAAAAACTTCTTGAATATAAAATGTACAAGTACATGTCCTACGAACTGAAAGATTATATGGATAATGCGGCTGGTGTTTTTTTCCGTGCACCCGATCTGCCGGGCGAAGTTCTGAAATACAGAGAGCCGGTAGATCCTGCCGAACTCCTTGAGGGTCTTACTCTCCAGAAGTTGAACAGCATCTATCAGTCTATTCTGAAACGTCAGGAAGCCAAGATTGACCCGATTCGAAGTAAATTCGGTACGATTGAAAAAGAAGAAGTCAGTCTTTCGGACAAAATGCTGTCCATGAAAACTTATGCCACGCAGCATCGTAAATTCAGTTTTCGCCAGCTTCTGACCAAACAGTCTTCCCGTGTGCAGGTGATTGTAACCTTCCTGTCTATTCTGGAACTTATGAAAATGGGATATATTCACATCTGTCAGGAAGAACTTTTTGATGATATCCAGGTAGATGTTGTGCAGGATCCGGAGACCTGGACACATCTGACAGAATTTGCCGACGAATAAGAAGAAATTGAGGATAAATATATGGAAATAAAGAAATTGGAAGCCGCGATCGAGGCCATCTTATTTACCATGGGAAATTCCGTTGAACTTGCACAGATTGCAGACGCGATCCAGCAGGATAAAGAAACAACACGGAAAATCCTGCAGAATATGATGGACCGTTACCAACAGGAGGATCGTGGCATTCAGATCATAGAACTTGAACAGTCCTATCAGATGTGCAGTAAAAAAGAATATTATGAGTACCTGATACGTCTTGCCATGCATCCCAAAAAGCCTGCGCTTACCGATGTTATGCTGGAGACGTTGTCTATCATTGCGTACAAACAGCCTGTCACAAAAGCTGAAATCGAGAAGATCCGCGGAGTAAAGTGTGACCATGCCATCAACAAGCTTGTTGAATACGAACTGGTCAGAGAACTCGGACGACTGGATGCACCGGGACGCCCGATTCTTTTCGGCACCACCGAAGAGTTTTTACGTTGCTTCGGTGTACAGGGACTGGAAGAACTGCCTTCTGTAGACCCTGTACGTCTGGAAGATTTCAAGGCAGAAGCAGAAGAGGAGATTCAGCTTCGTCTGGATGTCTGAACCTTCATAAACAACTCTATAAAACTGAAAAACCTGTAAAAAAGAAAGGATGAGTCCCATGCCCACTACCTATGCCCACGATTTATTCGGTCAGAGAGTATACACTTTTCTGACACCTGAAATCAAACAGGTTATCCGAAAAAACAAAAATCTTTTTCGTATCGGTCTGCATGGACCGGATATTCTTTTTTATGACATTCCAAATTCCAAAGTCACCCGCACCGGAATTGTCATGCACCGTGAAGTGGCAGCTCCTTTTTTTGAAAGAGGAATGACTCTTGTCCGTCAGAAACATGACGAAAAACTACTTGCATATCTTCTGGGATTTGCATGCCACTATCTGCTCGACAGTACCTGTCATCCATACGTATATGAAATGGCAGAAAAAGAAGTGATCTCACATACGCTCCTTGAAAAGGAATTTGACCGTACCCTGATGCTTGAAACCGGCAAAAATCCTTATCGTTATTATCCGTCATGTGGCGTTATACCACACATCACCTATGCATGCGTGATTCACAGGGCAATTCCGAAGATCCGTACCCGCGAGATCCACACTTCTCTGAAACTCATGAAACTAATCACCAATTGCCTTGTTTATGATAATCACGGCAGAAGGAAAAACCTTCTTACCTTTTTGTCTCGCATTGCAGGCAAAAAGCTTTCTACTGAAATGATGGAATACTTTATGGAAAAAGATCCCATTCCCGGAAGCGCTGTACCGGTCCATAAATTACACACACTGTTTGATAAGGCACTTCTTGCCGCATCGGAAGAGCTTACTGAACTGTATCAGCTTTCCATACACGATCAGCCACTGTCAGACCGCTGGTATCATACTTATAACGGATAACAGTCTCCGGTAATAAAGCCTGCCTGTCTGCATAAAATAGTCCATATAAGTGAGGTGGACTATGAAATTCAGATGCAGTGTGTTTATCTATGTAATTCTTATATGTAATCTGTGTTGTCAGCTTTCGGTTCATGCCGGGTCTCTGGATCATTCAATTCTGATGGTGCCGCAGCTTTCGGATGATCTGTATGCACTGTCTGCCGTTCTGATGGATGCAGACTCAGGCAGGATCCTTTATGAAAAAGAGGGGGAAATGCCCCGTCCGAATGCCAGCACAACGAAAGTCCTCACCTGCATTCTTGCACTGGAAAACGGTGATGGTGATGACTACGTACAGGTATCTACCAATGCAGCTTCTCAGCCGCAGGTAAAACTCGGCCTTCAAAAAGGTGAGCAGTATTATCTGGAAGACCTTTTGTATTCTCTGCTCCTTCAGAGTCACAATGATTCTGCCGTAGCAATTGCAGAACATATCGGTGGTTCCGTAGAGAGATTTTCCGACATGATGAATGCCAAAGCACGTGAGATCGGATGCATGGATACACATTTCATTACGCCCAACGGACTGGATGCCGAAGACAGTGATGGGACACATCACACAACTGCATCGGATCTTGCCCTGATCATGCGTTATGCCATCAAAAATAAGGTGTTCTTAAAAATTGCACAGACAAAAGAGTATTCTTTTTCTGATCTGAGCAAAAAACAGACTTTTTCCGTTCACAATACAAATGCACTGTTTTCCATGACAGACGGAGTGCTTGCCGGAAAAACCGGATTTACCGGTGATGCCGGATACTGTTATGTCTGTGCCGTTCAAAAAGATGACCGTATATTTATTATTGCACTTCTTGCTGCAGGATGGCCCGGACACAAGACTTACAAATGGCACGATACACTAAAACTTCTGGATTACGGCAAAAACAATTTTTATTATCGCAGTTTCTGGCAGGAGCCGGATCTGTCCTATATCCCGGTAAAAGACGGCATCCCGGAGAATACTTCCCATACAGATAATCTTTTGCCGGATGGCAGCATCTACATCGGAGGTCAGGTCAAAGCTACTGAAGAGGAGAAACAGCAGAAGATCCTGCTGAAGAATGATGACCGTCTGCAATATCAGGTACGTCTGAAAGACGAATTGCAGGCACCGGTCAGAAAAGGAGAGCAGATAGGCAGAGTTGTTTATATGCTCAATGGACAGAAGATTGCATCTTTTCCGATACTTGCCGTACAGAACGTTGACAGAATCACATTTCTGTATTGCGCAGAACTTGTTTTCAGAAATTTCTTTCATTAATAAACATCTGAAATCCAGAATAAAGCGTCAAAAACTTCTCTCGGGCCGGGAGAAGTTTTTTTGTAAATATATCGATAGAAAAGTGAATACTGTACATTAAACGAGACAGGAAGTTAAAATTTTAACAAAAAAACATGAAAAATGTTGAAATCTACTTCAAAAAAGGTTACAATTATAATCGGCTAAAATTTTGGTTATATTTAAAATTTTATAAAATGGAGGGCAAGAAAGAATGAGTAATGCAACACAAAGCTTAGCAGGCACAAGAATCACTTCTTTGCTTGACGCAAACAGTTTTGTTGAAATCGGAAAAAGTGTAACAGCCAGAGCCACTGATTTCAATTTAACTGAAACAAAAGCGCCTTCAGACGGTGTTATCACCGGATATGGTGTAATTGACGGAAATCTTGTATATGTATACAGCCAGGATGCTTCCGTATTAAACGGAACCGTCGGCGAAATGCATGCCAGAAAGATTACTGCTCTGTATGATCTTGCAATGAAGACAGGAGCTCCTGTAATCGGTCTTGTTGACTGTGCAGGTATGCGTCTTCAGGAAGCAACTGATGCTCTTGAGGCATTTGGTTCCATTTACCTGAAACAGACACTGGCTTCCGGAATGATTCCGCAGATCACAGCAGTATTCGGTACATGCGGCGGCGGTATGGCAATCATCCCGGCACTTACAGACTTTACATTCATCGAATCCAAGAATGGCAAAATGTTTGTAAACAGCCCGAACGCACTGGACGGCAACTACACTGAAAAATGTGATACAGCCGCAGCAGCATTCCAGAGCGAAGAGACAGGTCTTATCGACGGCACAGGTTCCGAAGAAGAAATCCTCGGACAGATCCGCCAGTTGATCGGCCTTCTTCCTTCAAATTTTGAAGACAATGATTCTTTCGTAGAATGCACAGACGATCTCAACCGTACATGCGATGACATAGCAGCATGTGTTGGAGATACGTCCATTGCACTTTCCAGAATTGCCGATAACGGTATCTTCTTCGAAACAAAGAAAGATTACGGCAAAGACGTTGTTACCGGTTTCCTTCGTCTGAACGGAGCAACTGTCGGTGCAGTAGCAAACAGAACAGAAGTATATGATGCAGAGGGCAACAAAGCCGAAGAATTCGACGGAACCATCTCTGCAAGAGGCGCAAGAAAAGCAGCCGGATTTGTAAAATTCTGTGATGCATTTGATATCCCTGTTCTGACACTTACAAATGTTACAGGATTCAAAGCAACTCTCTGCAGCGAAAAAATGATTGCAAAAGCAGTTGGTGAAATGATCCATGCATTTGCTGATGCAACCGTTCCGAAAGTAAATGTTGTGATCGGTAAAGCATATGGCACAGCATATGTAGCAATGAACAGCAAATCCGTAGGTGCAGATCTTGTATATGCATGGGACAATGCAGAAATCGGTATGATGGATGCTTCTCTCGCAGCAAAGATCATGTATCCGGGTGAAGAAGCTTCCGTTCTGAACGAAAAAGCAGCTGCATACAGAGAACTTCAGTCCAATGTAGAATCCGCAGCAGCAAGAGGCTATGTTGACACAGTGATTGCTCCGGCTGATACACGTAAATACGTAATCGGAGCTTTTGAAATGCTTTTCACAAAGAGAGAAGACCGTCCATCCAAAAAACATGGCACAGTCTAAGTGAGGTGAGCATATGAATCAGATGTTTAAAAAAGCTTCCTCCGTCCTGACAGCAGTTGTATGTGCCGCATCCATTACATTTTCCGGTGCATCACTGGTTCTGGCAGACGGTGAAATTGACGATCAGACAAAAACAACTATCGAAACAACCGCTGAGGGACTGACCGAAACCATTATTCCGCTGACTGATAAGCAGATTGAAGCATACATGGAATCCGGTGACGACTTTACAGAAAATGCTATGACTGCATGGAATGGTGCAAAAGAAGAACTCGGCGATATGAAAGAGACAGGATCTGTTGAAATTGAATATTCCAATGATGAATATACAGCAACCGTACCTGTTACTTTTGAAAAAGAAAATGCTGAATTCATTTACGTATTCGACAAGAACCTGACACCTACATCACTTTCTGTAGATGTGAAATATTCATTTGCTACTACTATGAAAAACGCAGCACTGAACACAGTTATGGGACTTGGAACCGTATTTGTAATTCTTATTATGCTGATTTTCCTGATCTCCCTGTTCCAGTTTATTCCGGGATCCGGAGCACAGGAAGCAAAAGCAAAGAAAAAAGCAGCAGAAGATGCAGCAGCAGCTCCGACACCGGCTACGGTTGCAGCAGCTCCTGTACAGGAAGCTGACAATTCAGAACTGATTGCCGTGATCGCAGCAGCTATCGCAGCATCCGAAGGAACTTCAACAGACGGATTTGTTGTTCGTTCCATCCGCAAAATCAACCGCAAAAAAAGGTAATTGACAATTAGGAGGATTTAAAATGAAAAGTTATACAATCACTGTAAACGGAACAGCATATGAAGTTACTGTAGAAGAAACAGGCAGCGTTTCCGCTCCGGCAGCAGCACCGGTTGCAGCTCCTAAGGCCGCTCCGGCAGCAGCACCAAAAGCAGCAGCTCCGGCAGCAGGTGCAGGCGCAGTCAAAGTTACCGCTTCCGTACCGGGCAAAGTTCTCAAAATCGTAGCATCTGCCGGACAGGCAGTAAAAGCTGGTGACAATATCATCATTCTGGAATCCATGAAAATGGAAATCCCGGTTGTTGCTCCACAGGATGGTACAGTAGCCAGCATCGATACATCCGAAGGTGCATCCGTAGAAAACGGAGATACTCTGGCTACAATGAACTAGGACGGGAGGTAATCAAATGTCTTATGTAACAGAAACCTTGTCCAACCTGATCCATCAGACAGCATTCTTCAATCTTACATGGGGAAACTACCTGATGATTGCGGTGGCGTGTGTATTCTTATTCCTTGCTATCAAGAAAGGATTTGAACCGCTTCTTCTGGTTCCGATCGCTTTTGGTATGCTTCTGGTAAACATCTACCCGGACATTATGGCAAATCCGGAAGACATGTCCAACGGTGTTGGTGGTCTTCTGCATTACTTCTACCTGCTTGATGAGTGGAGTATCCTTCCATCCCTGATTTTCATGGGTGTTGGTGCGATGACAGACTTCGGTCCGCTGATTGCCAATCCGAAGAGTTTCCTTCTCGGAGCAGCTGCACAGCTTGGTATCTACGTTGCTTACTTCCTTGCAATCTTCCTTGGATTCAACGGAAAAGCAGCAGCAGCAATTTCCATCATCGGCGGCGCAGATGGTCCTACCTCCATTTTCCTTGCCGGAAAACTCGGACAGACCACATTAATGGGACCAATCGCGGTGGCGGCATATTCTTATATGTCACTGGTTCCGATCATTCAGCCACCAATCATGAAACTCTGTACTACAGAGAAAGAACGTAAAATCAAAATGGATCAGCTTCGTCCGGTAAGCAAACTGGAAAAAATTCTTTTCCCGATCGTAATCACTATCGTTGTATGCTTACTTCTTCCTACAACAGCTCCGCTGGTAGGTATGCTGATGCTCGGTAACCTGTTCCGTGAATCAGGTGTTGTTAAACAGCTTACAGAAACTGCATCCAATGCCCTGATGTACATCGTAGTTATCCTGCTTGGTACATCTGTAGGTGCTTCCACAAGTGCAGAAGCATTCCTTAATATTGACACTCTGAAAATCGTTGTTCTTGGTCTTGTAGCGTTTGCATTT
>OLPF01001784.1_pt1 | contig 16373 bp, 23 predicted proteins | sample 1673121 | NCBI WGS metagenome assembly OLPF01 (sample SAMEA3136756, study PRJEB25190) | human gut metagenome
CAAAATTACAGAGTTAACAATAGCCGGAATCAACGTTGGTAGAGAGCTTGAAATGCCTTTAACCAATGCAACTATGATTTGAATCGCTGCTATTAATATTTGAGGTAAAGCGTTAATAAGAGCTGTTGCAAGTGTCGTAATAATTTGAACCGCAGTAGTCGCAAGTTGTGGCCCTGAATTTGTTAACGCATTAACTAAACCTGTAATGATCTGAACTGCTGCAGTTGCAAGCTGTGGTCCTGCTGTTGATATTCCATTTACTAAATTAGTAATTAAATTTACAACCATAGTCGAAATATCCGGTAAATATTTTGCAAGTTCAGGAATTATAGCTGTTACCACTTTAATCAAATTTTCAAGCATTGGTCCAAGTCCTGAAATCAATGTTGTTACAGCATTACTTAACATTTCACCAAGTTGCACTGTTTTTTCTTCAATATTTTCAGTTGTTCCTGAAGCTATATCGTCGATCAAACTGGTACAAACTCCTAAAGCAGGTGTCAATGCAGTTGTAAACGGAGTTAAAACACTTGCACCTAACCTAGAAAAAGCAGCTTTTACGTTAGCACTTGCACCTTCAAAAGTTTGTCCCATAGTTTTAGCTGCTCCACCCATACCTTTTTCGATTGCTGCTTGAAATTCTGGAAATCCTACTTTTCCGGCACTGACAAGTTTTGTGACCTCTCCTGCCGATACATTCATTGTTTCAGCTAAAAGTTGAGTTATTGGAATACCTTTTTGATTTAACTGATTTATTTCTTTTGCAGAAATTTTCCCTGCTGTAGCGACTTTGTTAAAGATACTTCCCATTTCATTCATATCAGTCCCAGCAATTGCTGAAGCATCTGCTACAAGTTTAAGAGTTTTCTCTAAATCTTCACCTGGCTTTATTCCAGCTGCAACCGCTGACGCTGCTACTGTTCCAGCTTCATCAAGTCCATATGCAGTTCCTTTTACGGATGCAAAAGCATTTTTCATTATTGCATCGACATTTTCAGTATCATGACCAAGACCTTTTAATTTAAATTGTGCTTGTTCTATGTTCATAGCTCTATCAAAACCTGGTTTTAAAATAACATCGCCTATTGCATTAGCTACACTTTTTATTCCACTTACAAGACTCGAAAGGCCTGATTTTATCGCATCTGAAATTAAATTAGCTTTAATTATATCGCCCATTTTTAATGTTTTTTGACCGGCATTATCAGCTGAATTTCCAAACTCTTTAAGAGATTTTGAATTGTTGTCAGTTTCTTTGCTGCCTTTTTCCATTGCATCTTTGTTATCTTTGAGCTCTTTTTCCATCTGATTAAGTTCAGCTTCTGCTTTATTTAATGAAGTTTTCCAGTTGTTTGTCTTTTTGTCGTGTTCGCCATACTTTTCAGCTGACGCTTCAACTGCGCTTTTTAATGTTGCAATTTTTTCTTTTTGCTTTTCTATTTCGCTTGTTAGAACTTTATTCCTAGATGTCAAATGATCTACAGATGTATCATTTTTTGAAAACGCCGAGGATACTTTTCCCATTTCTGATGCTAAAACTTTTAGTTCTGAATTTATCTGTGAGATTGCACTTCTATACGCTTTTTCTCCTTCGAGTTTTATTGTTCCTCCAAACGTATTTGATCCTGCCATGTTTTTCCTCCCTTCTTTTCTGCGTACAAAAAAAGCACCTCATTTCTGAAATGCTTCTTAATATTTAAATCATTTTTTGCCAATTACGATTACCTTTTATTATTCTCAATATGCCAACATGTTTTTTCTCTTCATTTATTTTGAAAAATATGATACATCCATTAACTATTAATTTTCGGATTCCTATCTCTCTTATTATTTCCTCTTGTACCAATGGACACCTATATGGATAATCTTCCAAACTTAGTATTGCTTTATCTATTTTAGAAACAAATTGGTTAGCAATATTCGGCTCCAACAGATTAAAAGAAATATACTCTGATAATCCTTTTAAATCCTTTTCAGCACTCTTAGAAACAAATACTTCATATTTAGGCATCTAAGATTTCATTCCTAATCTCTCTATAAGGCTTTATGTTTCCAGATTCAAAATCATTAAGCCCTTCATAGAGTTTTTTATAAAGCTCTATTTTTTGAAAAATTTCTTCATATTTTTCTATACTTAAAACAGCTAAATCACCTTGACCATTCTTAGTAATAAATATAGGCTCTTGTTTTTGATGGCAAAATAGTGACACATCGTTGTACTCGTTTCTTAAAATTGTACTAGAAACTATTTTTGGCATAAACATCACTCCTTCTAAAGATATTATACTATAATTTCTTTAGAATATCAACACCAAAAATTATCTTTTAAGGTAACCACTCATCGCCACTATGTTGCCTAACAAATTTTTCTTCTTTAAATAAACTCTTTTGCATACAAAAATTGTGATAGGTCTTGAAGTGATTAAAAAGTTGCATCCATTTTTTAATTGTCATATGTCCAACTTCTTTTTCAGAAAATCCCAGCATTTTAGTTCCTACGAATAATAACCATGCAAAATCGCATTTAGATTCAGTCGATTCAGAATAAATGCCCACTGAATTGTCAGCGGGCTTTGCTAGTTTTTTTCTGAATCTTCTGGACTTACACTGGAAGTTATTGTTTCCATGATCGTGTTGGCAGCGCCAGATAATCCTACTTCTGTCAAAATTCTTCCAGCTTTTTTCAATGTAATCGGCTTTTTCTTTTCACCTGTTTTTTCATTTTCGATTTCTATCCCTTCATTTATTGCTTCCGTTATGAAAAATTTTAAAGCCTTAATATCCGGTTCGCCTTCTTTTTGGACTAGATTTGACCACTTTTCAATACTTCCATATTCCTCTTGAATTTTCTCCATTACGTTTAATGTAAACATTAGTGGATACTTTTCATTTTCAGTCTCTATGAAATTCATTTTATTTAGCATGAAATTTCCTCCAACTAGTCTTCAATTGTGACTTTAGCTACGTTACTTACTATGCTTTGAGCGCTCGGATGGCTCACAATACAATAGTAATATTTAGGACTATCCGATGTAGTTAAAGTAGTTGGAATCGTAAAGCTCTGTGATGTCTCTCCAGTAAGCTCTGTTCCATTTACATTAGAGTAAACTGTATTTGAATACCACTGATAGCTTACATCGCCAGATGAAGCAGATGCTACAGCTGATAATGAACCTGATATGTTACCTTCGGTTACTGTTGCATCTTGAGGTTGAGATGTTATTGTTATTGTTACTAGATTTTGTCCAAACATTGCGTTTAATGCATTAACCGCATCAGTTTCTGAATTATAAACACCGTGTTTTTCCCAGATCCCATCTTCGTTTTCAAAAATTGTCGCTTCAACTGACGGTGTTGTAAATTCTAAACTATCGCCTTTAGTTTTTGTATCCGTCATAAATGGTTTGAATTTTACTTTCGGGAAAAATTCAACTTTGTATTTTTTTACTCCATTTATCATCTTTGGCACTATGTGTCCAAAACCTACATAAATCGGATTGTCGCTAACTTTCGATATTACAATGCCTGTCGCTACATCTTTAGTTTGTCCTAAAAGTTCCGCAAAAACGGTATCGTCATCATCGTCAATTCCTGCTGTTAAAGTTCCGTTTTTAAATATCGATACTTGTTCTTTCAACACGTCATCAGCAAAAAGTGTCGCTTCTGATAAATCAAGCGACACCTTGCATTCGATTGCTCCTGCCAAAGTTTTAACTTCTCCATAAGTTCTTCCATCGCTATTTAATACTGCATATCTAAAGCTTTTTAAGCCTATTCCTGCCATATCGTCCTCGTCTCCTTCATGTTATTCGTTTTGCCGTTTTCCGGCAAAAGCTCAATTATTTCGGGACTCGTCCTCTCCCCAAAAAGTCACGCTCTTGTTCACTAACAGCTTGTAAACGCGCTGTTTTTACGTTCACTTGCGAGCTACCAACTTTTCGGGGGCCCCGTTATTTTTAAATTTCTAAATAAAAGTTTACTGGGACGTGATAATAACCGGTTTCTCTGTAGAAATCTTCAGGGCCGTTATCAGTCCAAGTAAACCCATTTTCTTTTAATTTTTGTTTTACTTTCGATAATATATTTTTAAAATTTTCTTTTGAGAAAATATCGATTGTTCCGTAAGAGATCTCAGCGTGATATTCATCATCATAAAAATTATCAGGTTTTTCAAACCACGTGTAATAAGTTAAATACACGTCGCTTTTGCCCGTATAACTTAAAAACGAAATCGGAATTACTTTTCCATTAACTATAAAGTTATTAAACGCTGTCTCTATTTTTTGATTTATATTGATTTTTCATCACCTTACTTTTTAGCTACTTGATCAAATGCTTTTTGCATTGCAGCTTTCACTGCACTTTCACAACTTTTTATCGCTGGCCTCACAAACGGTTCTGCTTTCTGATGGACAGTCCCATACTCGATCCACAACCCTTTGCACCAGTTCGGCATATTATTTTTATCTTTTCCGTAAAACTTAACTCTTCCAACGGCGTCACCTTTACTGTTAATGACAGGTTTTGAGCACTTTACTGAATTTACAAGGTTACCAGTTCTTCGATGTTTTGAAGCCGCACTTTTTATTGATTTTTGCATGACTTTTTGTCCAGCTTGTATCATGTTCAAAGCAAGATTTTCATCCTCAATTCCTTTTGGAAACACTTTATCAAGATCCATCAAAAAACTAAACTCCGCCATTTTAAATTTCTCCATTCTTAAAAGTTTTTGAGGTCCAGGAACTTTTTTCAAAAAGTTCTTGCGTCGCCGTCCGCAGACGTCGAAACACTTTGCCTTTGAAGTGTATTTTTGAAAGTTTGAAAACTTTTTACAAGAAAAAAAGTTTTCATTTTTCAATCAATTTCGTCATCATTTCAGTATATTTTCTGTCGTAGGAATAATCGTTGATATACTTGATTTCATAGGACTTGCCGCCAAACTTGATTATCATATCTTTAGTAAGATCAGCTTTCGGCGTCCTAATTAAAAACCTTGTACTTATTTCGGAAAAGTCTGAATTTTGCTTTATTAGCTCTGTGCCTCTGGTATTCGTAACTTGTGCCCACGTGCTTAAAACCGTTGTTTCAACTTTTGTTTCGAACCCGTCTGAATCTTTTATCAATGTAAATTCTGCTATATTTATCTTTTTATTGAGTTTTCCTGGATTGAATTGCAAGTTTATTCCTCCATTTTCATAAAAGATTAATTGAATGCATATCCAGAATCATTGAAACAACGCGGTTTAAGTTGTTTTTGTCGACATAATACGTTCGATTATCGTACATATCTTGCACCAAAACGTAAATCGCCACTGTTAAGCTTTCGTGCTCGTCTATTTGCGAAAGCGTAAGGCCGGTATAATCAATTATAAACGTCTCTGCGGCATTCAAAAACGCCGCTAATTCTAAGATTTCCTCTTCATCTAAATTTTCATAATCAAGCTTTAAATAATCAGCTAAATTTTTAACTGTTATGTCACTCGCTACCATATTTTAGCCTCCTCGCTACGAATTTTCCGAGTTTGCCTCCATCAAGCCTGCTGTCTTTAATTTCGCTAATAAATCATTAAAATCACTTTTTAAATCAGCAATTGTCGTAGCTGCGCTATCGGCTTGATTTGCAGCTTTTGGAAGTCCTGTTAATGTCGCTCCATCTTCAATCTCTAAAGTTCCGCCAATAACTAATTTATCACCGTTTTCTTGATAATTCTTCGTGTTGTAGCTCAAGTTGATCCCTCCTCATTTTCTGAAAATTTGTTAGACAGATGCAGCCATTTTTAAGCCTGCGATCATTTGATTGTTTTGGATCTTGTAGTCGCATTCAGCCCAACCGACGATGCCTATTGCGTTTTTGTCGATGTATTTTTCACGCATTAATTGAATCTCTAAGTTTTGTGAAATTTTCATTGCCATACCTGCAAAGTCGCCATAGAGAACAGGGATATTGTTAGCTGTAGTAGCTGCCGGCATATTATCAGAAATGTAAACTGGTTTGCCGAGAAGTTGCCAATCAAAGCCTTCTGTTATGCCTTTTCCATAAGCTAAGTAATAGTTGCCGTTGCCGTCCTTTGCTTTTCTAAGCTCACTAAATACAGCTTTATTCATGATCCACATTGCATTCTTTTGATATTGTTGTGGAACTGCAAGTTGCAAGTTGATGAGGTTATCAATTTTTGCAGCATTTGCAGCTGTATATGTTGTGTTTCCTGTTGCTACTAAGTTTGTTGTTGAAATAGCACCGGTCATGTGATTGTTTGTTGAGCCAGTACCAACTAAAAGCTCTTTTTCCCAGAATTCTGCGAAAGCTTGTGCCATTTTGTTTGTTAAGAAATTTGTTACATCGACATCCTCGTTGTTTAGAAGTTTGCGGCTAATTACTGATAAAGCTCCATGTGAATAGCCTTTTAACTCAACAGATGTGAATTTGCCTTGACCTGCAACTAATGCTGTGAATTCGTCGCCCTGATATGCTACATTTACGTCGCCCGTAGGGGAAGTAGCATCTGAATCCGTGTCATAAACCGGGATTTCCAAAGTTCCCTTCGTTGTGAATTTTTCGACTTTGTCGTAAATGGGGGATAACTCTTTAACTTTTTCGATGATTTTCTTTGCTATGGTTTTTGGAACGATTGCTCCGTTGCTGCCATAGGACATCCCTGGGCTATTTGCTCTTTGCTTGCCACTTACTATGTATTCAGCAAATGCCCTTTCTTCTTTTTTCTCGTCTTCTGTTGCTGGCTCTTTTGTTTCTTGATCTTCTACGGTTTCTTTCTCTTTGTTTTTCTCTTCGATATCCATCTCTCTTGACTCCTCTTCTGCTTTTATTGTTGCATCGATCTCTTCGATCAATTTTTTGAGTTCATTGAATTTTGATATTTCATCCTCACTCAACGCTCTCTCTTCTTTTTTAGCTTTTTCTAAAATTTCTTGCATTTTGTTATGGTTTTCTGCTCTTTGTTCATCTAAATACTTTAAATTCATAATCATTTCTCCTTTTAATGTTCTTTGATTTTTTCGAGCACCTGCTCATATTCTGAATAATCGATTTTAGGCGGTGTTTCTAAGTCTATAATTTTAGGAACAAAATCTTCGCCGCGATATTCGATTTTAGAATTTTTGTCTGATCTTGTTTCGATGGACGTTCCCACATAACATGGTATTTTTCGGTCATCGATAATTGATACTTCCAATAAATTCATCTCATCTACAAACCGCCTTTTTAAGTTATCATTTAACTTTTCTTCGTGTTCCTTAACTATTTCAAACCCAAAACTCCAACCTCTAAGTTTGTTGTTTTTGGCTTTTTCGATTACTTCGCTGTCAGTAATCTTACAAATTGCTCTAAGGCCAATGTTATCTTCGAAAAGCTCGATATTGCCTTCCTTTGTCGAACCTAAAACCCTCATGGGTTCGTGATTCAAAAGGCAAAATATATCTTCATTTTTCTCAAGCGCTCTTTGAAAAGTCTTTGGAACGATTTGCTCAACAAACTTTTCTCCATGTTCATCTAACATTGGCCTTGAATCTCTTGCTACTGCATTAACATATCCGTCCAGTAGCACACTGTCATTTCGAATCTCTATTCTCATCTATACCACCTCCCTTCACGTACGCTGTTTGATTGGTATTCGGCGTGTAAATTTCCTTCGTTTGAGGGTTAAATAAGACATCTTGAAGACCCAATTTGATGAAATTTAAGCCCAATGGTTCAAGGTTTTCAAGGTATCTTACTTCATCGATCTGCATTAAATTAGAATCAAGTGCCGTTTTATACGCTTCAAACCTTGTCTTAATGTCTCCTTTAGTTATTTCTTTCGTATCAAATGCAAAATATAAATGAGATTTTTCTTTTTCAAGCAATAAATCCTTATTTAAAGCGCACTCAATAGCAGTTAAAACCGGCATAATTGCGGTCTTTATAAACGTATCCCAATCCCATTTAACTGGCACTGAGAAGATATCTAAGATAGATTCTGCCATTGCTTTTTTCGTTTCGTTTAATTGTAGCTCAACACTTGTGTTACTAGCTTCTTGGAAAGTTAATCCATCGTTTAAAATGATCATGTTTTCGTCACTATTTGAATATAGCCGTCGCCATGCGTCTTTAAGGCTCTCCAAAGCTTCTTTTGATAATCTGTTTTTTGAGTTTATAAACCCTTTTTTATTGCCACCAGTTGAGATTTGATTTTGCTCAAATTTCAAAGTTGTATAAGCGATATTTAAAAGCTCGCTGTTCTCTTCAATAATTCCAGTTCCTTTGGCTCCGTTTTTTGTAGCTCGAGTAATTTTCAAAAACTCAAATGGCTTGTAGGCTTTGCCTTGAACTAAAATATTGTAATCTTTGAAAATTGGATCAAAGTTTTCATTTATCGTGACTTTATCACAATCGACGTAATGAATGGATTTGACTTTATTTCGGCTTTTATTTATAAATGCATAAGCGTTACCGGATAATAGATAATCTCTCACTATTGCTCTTTTAAATTGAATCCCATCTAAAGTATCAAGAGTATCATAGTTTAACAAATCACATCTCGGATCTTCAATTTCATTGATTTTTCGCTTACCATCGATAAATTCTTCGCTATAAAGCTTGATTGGAATCATTGCCACAGTTTCCGAGATTAAATTGACGCATTTGGCTACTGCTGCAATATTCATAGCTTGATCTTTGGTAATTACTTGACTTGTCAGAAATGAGCTTAAAAGCACGTCGTCTGAACTTGATATTACGTTTTCTTCACTTCTTTTTTTAAAATTAAATAACTTCATTTTTTCCTCCTTAATATTGGACTGCCCAGTTATTGTCATCAAATAAAACGTCTTGTTGCAAAAGATAAACAGCATTAATTAAAGCTACAACCATATCGACTTTCCCACGGGACTTTTTCTTTGTGACATAACGGTTCATGTTGGTGCTGTAGGTACACCGAGCATTTTCAAAATTTATTTCTAAAAGATTATTTTTCTCATATTCAAATTCTCCGTTTGTGATTTTTTCAGATAAGAGTTTTGTCGGTGGGTGCAGTGTATCACTGTGTTGACGAATTTCAACGGTGTTATACTTTTGGTTCCACTTTTGAGCACTTGAGATCGCGTTATACCTATCGTAGCCAATTGCCCGAATTGTTACTCCATATTTTTCTTCTATAGAAAATACAAAGTCTTCAACAGCTCTGTAATTGATTGTTTTGTTGCCGCAAGCAATGCATTTCGAAGCTGCAATAAACCTGTTATAATCTATCTTTTCAAATTTATTCTTTTCTTCGATTCGCCCTTCCGGCACAAAACAAATTACATCGGCTAAGATTTTGCCGTTTTCTTCGGCACACATGGCAACTGCCGTATTATCGTTTGTCATTGATAAATCAGCACCTAAATATACTTCTCGGCCTGTCCAATCGATTTTGTTCACTCTACAAGCTTGTAAATCTTTAATGTCGATAAAACTTTCTGTCCCAGCACCTTGATATATGATATTGCAGTGTTTTGTTAAGAAATTTTCACGAGATGATTCAACAGCTATAGCTCTCGCTCTTCTTTTTAATAGATCTTCCCAGATTTCAGGAATTTCAAGAGCTACGGGATTTGCATGCTTTAAGACTAAATCATCATCGACCCAGTTATCAGTCTTATCCGGCTCATAGAGTAAAGAGAAAATTGTCTCGTCTTTCTGAGTCCCATCTAAAACCCTTTTAGCGTAATTTACTTCATCTTCAAAAGGAGGATATTTCGTCGAAATAATACATCCAAGCTTATTTAAAATATTGAGCTGGCCTGACCTCATGGCTTCAATAGCGTATGAGTTCGGCAATGCTCCAACTTCATCGGCTAAAAAGACATTTGGAAGTTTTCCGTCCATTCTGCTATTTGAGTAATTAAGTGGCACATATCTATTCTCGTTTAAATTGCATTCGATGTAATCTCTTAGAATCTTAAATCTTGGTCTATCAGCGTGTAAGTAAACAAGCGGACTTGATTTTAAAATCTCTTCAATGGCTGTTTTAACTTCTCTTGACAAAGCCCCGTCCGGTGCGACGGAATAGAATTTTGAAAATTTTGGTTCCAACAAAAATAGCAACACAAAAATGGTTGCTATCGTAAATGTTTTGAAATTTTTTCTTGCAATCTCTAATATTGCAGTTTCATATCGCCTTTTATCAGGATTTTCTCGATACATAATACAAAGAATCGAAGCATATAAAAGCCATTGATAACCACAGGAACAAAAATAGATACTACTTCCAGCTTTAAGTCCTCGAGGCATTACTAAAAGCTTTAAAATATCATCGATTTGTTTTAATTTAATTTCTGATAAAAAGTATTTGTCAGTCTTTTCATCACATATCTTTAAAAACTCTTCACATTGCTTTATAACGTACTTAGGAGCTGGACTTTCTTTGTTTATAACCTTTTGAGCGTAGATATAACTTTGATGTAGTCTTATCATTTTAATTTACCTGATAATATTTCAAGCAATGCATCAGGCTTATCATTATCTTTTTTACTTCGAAGAGTTGTTATTATCCTCATCAAAGTAGCAACAGTTTTATTTGCACTATCTGTCGTTCGATTAAATTGAGTTAACGCTGGGTGTGAATATAGGTTTGTAGATCCTTTTACATACGTTTTGTCTACAAAGCAACCTTCTTTTTCCATCGTATTTTTGAGTTCATCTAAAATTTTCAATTGTATTTGATATCTCTCAAAAGTTGTTGCGAAAAATAGATTTTGCTCTATCCCATATTGCTGCGCTAACTCCAATATTTTCTTCGCTTGTGAATTGTATTCTTCTGTCATTATCTCACCTCTCAAAAAAAATACACGTAAAAATTTTCCTCGGTGTAAATGTAAGTGGGCTGTCGGTGGAATTGGTCGATCGTCGAAAGCCTTGGCATGACTGGGGGGATAGCCTTTCCGGCTCTCTGCGGTTATTTAAGTTTGGTTGTTTTTTCTTGCTCGTCGATTATCTTTTTTACTTCATCGAATGGAATTTCGCCACTATCGCACATTTGATGGTGCATTGGACAAAGAGTTAATAGGTTGCTACTAGCAAAACTCAAGCTTTTATCAGCTTTTATTGGCACTGCATGATGTACTTGAAGATTTTCAAAATTATATTGTCTTCGAGTTCCGTATAAATTTCGAATACAGATCTGACAAAAGTAATTGTCTCGCCGCTTTATTTTCTCCCTCATATTCTTCCAGTCTGCAGTATTTCTTATCCTTACAGCATCATCTATCTTCTTTTTTACAACTGGTTTCTTTCTACAAATATAATCTTCTTCATGTATCCTACCGCAATACTTGCAGCTATGCAGCGTCTGATCACCTCCAAAAATATTTTAAATTAAATATACATAATGTATTTACAATATGCATATAATGTAGTATAATATTATTATTGAATTTGAAAGGAGTTTTATTATGGCAAGTGTAAGCATGAATATAAGGATGGATAGTGATATTAAATCTAAAGCTCAAAGTCTATTTTCAGAATTTGGTTTAGATATGACAACTGCTATCAATATGTTTTTAAGACAAGCTATTCGTGAAAATGGGATACCTTTTAAACTTAATCTTGATTCACCTAATAAGGAAACTTTGAAAACAATTAGAGATATCAATAACAAAAAAAATCTTAGTAAACCATTTTCAAGTATCGACGATTTAATGAGGGACTTAAATGCTTAAAGTTATCTACTCTAATAAATTTAAAAAAGATTTTAAACTCATTAAAAAACGTGGATATTGTATTTCAAAGTTAGAAGAAATATTTAGACTACTTGCAAGTGAATCTGAGTTACCTGAAAAATATCGCGACCACGCCTTAACAGGAGATCTCATCGGATTTAGAGAGTTGCACATTTCTCCAGATTGGTTACTTGTTTATAAGGTTGAAAATACCGATTTGATTTTAGCAAGAACCGGCACCCACAGCGATCTTTTTAGATAATCATAACAGCTCTAATTTAGGGCTGTTATTTTTTATATCTCTCTAAGTTTATTTACAAAAAACTTTATAGCATCGGAAAGCAATATCCCAAATGCCACTGCTATCGCTTGTATTATCATGTCTGTACCTCCTTAATTTCAACGTAAAAGAACACATTCTCAAGTGTGAGATGTGTTCTTCTACTTTTATTTTAAAGCATATTGTCCCAATACTATTTTACTATATTACTTGGGGAATTTCGGGAAAGTTTTTGTTTTTATTCATTTTTAATTTTATTTGCGTACTATTAAATTAAATTTATGTAAAATAGTGAGATTTTTGTGAAATTCTATTGCATTTTGGAATTAATTGTAATATGATGCAAGAAAAAGGATGATTTTAACGATTTCTTGCAAGAAAAATAAGAATATTAAAAGGGGGAGTTTTTAATATTAACTTATTTTAGATAATGGTTTTAAAAAATCATTCTAAAAATATATTAAATTTTGGAGGTAATATTATGGAAGCAACGAAAAAAATTAGGGTTGGAACATTAAGAAAAAGTTTTGGGAATGGAAACGCAAATAATATTACGTTTTGTGTTACGGAAGAGTGTAATTTAAGATGTAAATATTGTTACATGGTCCATAAAAATAATTTTAAGAAAATGAGTTTTGAAACAGCCAAAAAAGCTGTAGACTATGCTTTAAAAGCACGAGATATTTATTCAAAAAAGTCTGTTGTTTGGGATTTTATCGGTGGTGAGCCGTTTTTAGAGATTGATCTTATCGATAAGGTAAGCGATTACATAAAAGAGCAAATGTACCTGACTAAGCATCCTTGGTTTGATGATTATATGTTCAGTTTTTCAACAAATGGATTACTTTATGGAACTAAAAAGGTTCAAGATTACATAAAGAAAAATAAAAGGCATATTTCTATAGGTATCAGTGTTGATGGCAATAAAATAAAACATGATATGCAAAGAGTTTATCCTGATGGAAGAGGCTCTTATGATGATGTCATGAAAAATGTACCGTTATGGCTTTCGCAATTTCCTAATCATGGAACTAAAGCTACTTTTTCACATGGTGATTTGCCGTATTTAAAAGACAGTATCATCCATCTTTGGAATATCGGGATAAAAGAAGTTGCGGCTAATGTTGTGTTTGAGGATGTTTGGGAAGAGAAAGATCCTGAAATATTTGAAGACCAATTAAAACAATTAGCGGACTATGTAGTTGATAATGATATTTTTAAAGATCCAGCCTATACCGTTAGATTTTTTAATCCGTCAATTGGGTTGCCCTTGTCAAAAAACAGGACAAAAAATCCTTTTTGTGGAGCAGGCAAAATGCTTGCGATTAATTGTGATGGAAATTTCTTTCCGTGCATAAGGTTTCTCGATTTTTCACTAACTAAACAAAAGGGATACCCTACAGGAAATGTAAATGAAGGTGTTTATAAAGATAGATTAAAACCTTTTGAAGAGTTATCTATAGGCGCTATGAGTGATGAGGAATGCAAAAATTGTGAAGTGGCAAGTGGATGCGCAATGTGTACAGGCTTTTGTTATGACGATGGTGGAACAATTTTTAAACGCACGAAATATATTTGCAAAATGCATAAAGCAAATGTCAGAGCAGCCAATTATTTCTGGGATAAGGTTGGTAAAAAATTAAAAGATGAAGAAAATCCACGAAAAGATGAGATAAAAAAACATAGGGCGAGTTTTAATAAATATCTCATAATTTATACCGATAGCAACGCTTCGCCACATTGTGGGTATTTTAATACTTCAAATATGAATAATGAAAAAACGTCTGATCATATGTCTGAAGAAACGATAGAAAAGGCCTTGGCTTTTGCGGATTCAAACATGATGACCCCAGTGTTTGTTGGGGCAGTCCCGGAAAAATACTCTAATTATACTAAAATGATAGACGCTTTAAAAGCTACAACGGGCAACAATGTTATTGCTATTTTTGACAATCACTGTGATTCTAATCAAAAATTTAAGATTTGTAATTTATTGGTTTCTTCAAAAAGCCTTTCAAAAATGTTCGATATGGTTAAAAAAATATTTGAAAATAATGAGCCCCACAGAGTAAACATTATCTTACAAGATATTTGGAACATCAAAGATTCTGATGTCCAAGTGTATAAAATGCAACTCCAAAAAATATCAGATTTTATCTTGAATTCGGACAGGCATATTGTTGTAAATTTATTAAACGGATTTAACGCTTTCAATGACAAGCCTTACGGGTGCGAATGTGGCACAAATACATTTACTGTCGCCCCAAATGGCAAACTGTATACTTGCCCCGCCTTTTACTTTGAAGATAAAGATTATTTTTGCGTAGGAGATTTAGATAATGGTTTTTCATTTGATGACGCAAGAGAGTTTAAGATTGAAAGTTCAAAAAAATGTAATGCTTGTAAAAATTTGTCCTGCAATCGTTGCGTTTACATCAATAAAAAAATGACAAATGAATTCAGAGTAAGTCCGGAAATTCAGTGTGAGTTAAGCTCAATCACTCAAAAAATTGCAGACGACCTAAAAGAAAAGTTAGATGAAAAAAATGAAGCTTTAATTAAGGAGATGGTTAATCTATGACAAATGAAGTTATTGTAAAAGTTGAAGATTATGAAAGAAATAAGATTTATCGTTTGAACCGAAGACTTAGATAGCCTTAATGAGTTGTTAGAAATGTTAGGTAATACACAAATTCAAATTCCGAATAGCGATAGTTTATCTGAAAAAATAAATCGTGATATCATCGATTGCAAAAAAAGAATCCAAAAATGGTGGAATATAATAGCCAATAAATACAATTTACGCGGAAAAATGATAGTCAGCTGCGAAACAGGAGAAATCACCAGAAAACAGTAAAGGAGGTGGTGTGTGCCATTGTTTTAATAAAAACAAATTTCAAACAAGGAGGTGAAAAACATGACGCAATTTGATTGAAGATGAATTCCAAAATATTTTATCTAATGATAATTGTAATCCTGCTTGTGAAGATGATGGCTGTTCTAAAAGATGCGAAGATTCTTGTCATGAAGAGTGTGGAGAAAGTTGCTCTGGTACTTGTGTCAATTGGAGTCTACATATATATTGATAATCCTTGTGATTACCAAGCTTTGTGTAGCTGTTAGTAAATTATTGAAGATGTAGATTTTGAATCCACAGGGTTTGAGAGTGATAGTTGTTTTGCCCAATGTGAGGATTATTACAGGTGAAGCTGTAGTGGTTTACTGTACTAAAGTGTGTGGAAGTAAGTGTAGCCAAAATTGTGAAAGCAGTGCTTATTCTTAAAAAATGAATAATTAATAAAGGAGGTGAAAAACATGATACATTTGATTGAAGATGAATTCCAAAATATTTTATCTAATAATGATTGCTATCCTGTTGCTTGTGAGGATTCATGTGCTTATGATGGTTGCGATCAATATTGCACCGCCTATCACATGGATTTTTAGTCAATACGGTTACCCAGAAGGTTGGAAAAGTTAATCTCCTTAAATTTGAAAATTAAACTAAGGAAGTGAAAAACATGACGCATTTGATTGAAGATGAATTCCAAAATATTTTATCTAATGATGATTGCTACGATTGCGAAGACGATTGTTCAATTGCTTGCATTGAAACTTGTGAAGGCGATTGTCTTGGTTCTAGTTTATAAAATGTTCATAAATATTTAATTGATGCAGGATAAAAAATAAGGAGGTGAAAAACATGACACATTTAATTGAAAATGTAAACCTTGAAAGCTCATCTTCGGATTGTAGCTATTGTAGTATGAATTGTTATGCGAGTTGTAACGATAGCTGTAACTATCGCTGTTTTGGCGGTAGTGGCGACGATTGAGGCTTAACCGATGAGGGAGATGGTTGGCACTTTAGTCGCTAATCTAGTATTGGAGGATGATTTTGCATCCTCCAATGCTTGTAAAAGAAGGAATAAAAGCTCATGAAAAAATTTAAATTTATAAAAGTAATTAATGGATATAAATTTGTATTTAAAGAAATAAAAAATGCAGGAATAACCATATTTCTGCTTTCCTTTTTTGCTGTGTTGATTTCTGGTTCGGCCTCCGTATTCACATCGTACATATTAAAAAATATAATATCTATAACCGAAAATATTTTGAAAATTCAGTCTGAAACGCCATATATTTATTTATTTTCATTTATACTAATTTATGCCGCTTTTAATATTTTCCGCAGCACATTGCATCGTTTCAATATGACAGCTAATCGCATTTTAGGCATGCACTTATCGCAAAACATAAAAGAAAAAATCGTAAAAAAATATGCTAGAGGTAAAGGAGATACTGGTTCTCCAGAAGTACAAATAGCTTTATTAACAGCTAGAATAAATGAACTAAACGATCACTTAAGAGTTCATAAAAAAGACCACCATTCAAGAAGA
>OLPF01001785.1_pt1 | contig 16370 bp, 18 predicted proteins | sample 1673121 | NCBI WGS metagenome assembly OLPF01 (sample SAMEA3136756, study PRJEB25190) | human gut metagenome
CCGGGCGCTTTTCTATCGGTTGCGGGCACGCTCTGCGTTGACGGGCCCGACCGGATCGCCCCCATGAGTCGATGCGGCTCGGCCCGGCGGTTGTATCGCGCGCCGACCCGCGTGCTTGCGCGCATTCCATGCCATGAAGAGGGGAACTATGATCGAATTCAAAGACGTGTCCAAGGTGTACGGCAACGGTACGCGCGGCCTGGACCATATCCAGCTGACGATCGGCGACGGCGAGTTCGTCTCCATCATCGGCCTTTCCGGTGCGGGCAAGTCGACGCTTCTACGCTCCATCAACCGCCTGAATGACGTGACGGAGGGCGAGGTCGTCGTCGACGGCACCTCCATCACGCGCGCCGACAAGCGCGAGCTCCGGCGCATTCGCCGTCGGATCGGCATGATTTCGCAGAGCTTCAACCTGGTGAAGCGCTCGACGGTGCAGAAGAATGTGCTCTCCGGACGCTTAGGCTATTACTCCACCTTCAAGAGCATCTTCGGGCTCTTTACCGAAGAGGACTACAAGAACACCGAGAAGGCGCTCGCTACCGTCGGCCTCCTCGACAAGCTGCACTCGCGCTCGGATGAGCTCTCCGGCGGCCAGCAGCAGCGCGTCTCCATCGCCCGTGCGCTCGTGCAGCGAGCCGACATCATCCTCGCCGACGAGCCGGTGGCCTCGCTCGACCCGGTAACTACGCAGACCGTTCTTAAGGACCTGGAGCGCATCAACAAAGAGGAGGGCAAGACCGTCGTGGTGAACATCCACTCGGTCGAGCTGGCCCGTCAGTTCTCTACCCGCATCATCGCGTTGCGCGCCGGGCGGCTTGTGTTCGACGGCACGCCCGACGAGCTCACCGAGGAGCGCCTCGCCGAGATTTACGACAAGGATGCTGCCGAGCGCGAGGCGAAGGGGGCGGCCGCCTGATGAAGATCTCCGAGACCGTACATTTCGACTGGTACAAGAACCTGTTCGTGGTGCTGGTGCTCGTCGCGTGCGTGGTCGCGAGCGTAACGGTGACCGATGCAGACTTTGCTGAGGTCATCCAGGGCGGTCCACAGGTCACCGCATTCCTCGAGCGCTTCATGCAGCCGGACTTCTCCTACATCCCCACGCTCATCGACCCGATGATCCGCACCATCAAGATGTCTGTCCTGGGCACGGTGATCGGCTTTGCGGTCGCGGTGCCGCTGGCGTTTCTCGCCACGACCGTGGTGACGCGCAACCAGGTGGTCACGGCCATCTTCCGCTTCATTCTCGATGTCGTTCGCACCATTCCAAACCTGTTGCTTGCCGCGCTTACCGTGGCGATCGTGGGAATCGGTGAGTTCTCCGGTGTGATTACCATCGCCGTCTTCACGCTCGGCGTGGTCTCGCAGCTCATCTTCGAGACCATCGAGACGGTGGACGAGGGCCCCATCGAGGCCGCGGAGGCCGTGGGTGCCACGCGCGTGCAGATTGCGTTCTGGTCGATTGCCCCCCAGGTCATGAGCCAGCTCGCAAGCTATCTGTTCTATGCGTTCGAGATTAACGTGCGCGCCTCGACGGTGCTGGGCTATGTGGGCGCCGGCGGCATCGGCGTTATCTTGAACTCGTCGCTCGGACTTTTGCGCTACGACCGCGTGTCGGTGATCATTCTTATGATCTTCGTCGTGGTTGCCGTGGTTGACTTTCTGAGCGAAGCGGTGAGAAGGAGGCTCGCATGAGTGAGACGACTGCGCCCGCGCGCCGCGGGCTGTTTGCATCCGAGCGCGCGCGTACCATCGCGATCTCGGTCGTGGTGGTGGCCGTGGTGGCCTGGTCTGCAATCGGGCTCGACTATTCCGGGCTCGCGACCTTCAACCCCTCGCTCGCACTCGAGGCGCTGCGCGGGTTGCTCAGCCCTGATTGGGGGTATGTCTACGACGGCTCCGGCGAGGACCTGATTAGCCTTCTTTTGCTCACCATAGGCATCGCGTTTCTGGGCACGGCGATCGCGACGGTGCTCGCCATCCCCTTTGCGCTCGTGAGCTCGCGCACCCTTTGGCACAACCCTGTGGTGCCGCGTGTGGGCAAGTTCGTGTGCAATGTGCTGCGCGCGTTCCCCGAGCTTGTGTATGCCATCATCTTCGTGCGCGTGGTGGGGCCCGGTCCGTTTGCCGGTGCGCTCGCCATCGGCGTGCATCAGATCGGCATGCTCGGCAAGCTCTTTACCGAGCAGATCGAGGCTATGGACGAGGCGCCCGTTGAGGCCGTGCGCGCGGTGGGCGGCAACTTCTGGCAGTCGCTTTTCTACGCGCGCCTGCCGCAGCTCATGCCCATCTTCTCGTCGCTTTCGCTCAACCACTTTGAGATCGCGGTCCGTTCTGCGTCCACGCTTGGCCTGGTGGGCGCCGGCGGCATCGGCGCACCCCTCATCTTTGCCATTCAGGCGCGCAACTGGGCAACGGTGAGCATCATCCTCATCGGCGTGGTGGTGGCCGTGTTCGCGATCGACCTTTTGGGCGGAGCCATCCGCAAGCGGTTGCGCTAGAGAACCGTTGATACTTGGCCCCGGCGGTGCCCTCACGTTCGCGATTGCAACTTTTGGGCACTTCTGGGCGTCACGGGCAAGTACAAGAAGGTAGCCAGCAGAAGAAAGCGCAGCTCAGGGGGCCGACGACCTCTGGGTTGTTGCGGTTCTACCCGAGGCTCGTGCGGGCAAGTGCCCAAAAACTGCAATTGCGGCCGGCTCTGGTAGATACATCAGCGTTTTCCTAGGGTATAGCGAGGTGGTTCATGCGCGTTTTGCATCTGTCGGACATTCATTATTCGCTTGGGGCGAAGGATGCTTGTAGGGGAGCGGACGGCTGCGGTGATAACGCGCATGGGGCGGTTGCCGAGGTGGGCGACCGCCCGCTCTCGTTGCCCGCGGCGGAGTTCTACCCCGCTATGGTTGACCGCTTGGGCGACGCGCTTCCTGCATTCGAGGCGTGCCTGCGCGAGGGCCTGGCCGCGGACGACGCGGGCGAGCGTGTTGGCGCCATCGTGCTGACGGGCGACTTCGTGGAGCGCGGCGGTGTGGCGGCGTATCGTGCGGTGGGCGAGGCCGTTCATCGTGTATGCCGCGAGGTCTTGGGTGCCGTGGTGCCCTGCATCGTGACACCGGGCAACCACGATGACCGCGCGGCGCTCCGTGCGGGGTGGCCGGAGGCGTTGCCCGGCTTGGGCGGAGAGCTGCTGCTCTATGCACAAGAAGTTGCGGACGTGCGCCTCATCTCGTTCGATACGAGCGAGCCTGGGCATGCGGACGGCTATGTTGACGCTGAGCGTCTGGCGTGGCTTCGCGGGGAGCTCGAGGTGGCGGCGTCGCGGGGGCAGATGGCCCTCGTTTGCACGCACCATCATATGGACCCGAGCCAGACGGATATGCCGGCATTGCCCGGTGCGGTGGAGCTCCTCGAGCTGCTCAGGCGCCCGGGTGTCGCGGTACTCAACGGGCACACGCACCATCAGGCGCACCGTGTCTACGAAGGCGTGGAGTACCATACCGCCGATGCCACCTCGTTTCAGGCAGATCCGTGCGACGTACGCCCGGCGGGCGGGGCGCCCGTGCGCGCGGTGCGCTTCCGGCGACTGAGCGGATACAACGTGTACGATGTGCGGGATCGCCGCATCGTGCGTGCCTGCTCGGTGACGTATGATGGTGGCGAGGTGCTCGGCGACATGCTGCTCGGGTAGCGCTGGCGCCGCGTTCCGGGTGCCTGCGCGGCGGCCTCGGTCCGAGCGCTTCGCTTGGCCGCGCTTCATGGTGCGCCGCCATCGTTTAGTAAAGGAGTTTCCATGCAGCTCGTTGTCGATTCCCATACCCATACGCTTGCAAGCCCCGACGGCTTTTCTACCGTGGACGAGATGGCCGCTGCCGCCGCGCGCGCGGGGCTCGAAGGCTTGGCCATCACCGACCACGCGCCCGAACTCATCAACTGGACGCCCATGCTCCATTTCATGGGGTACGGCAAGTTGCCGCGCGAACTCTCGGGTGTGCGCATGTTCTACGGCGTGGAGCTCAACATCATGGATTTCGACGGCCGCGTCGATATGCCCGAGGACATCCTGGCTCGCCAACACGTGGTGATCGCGAGCTTCCATACTATGTGCACCAAGGCGGGTACCTGCGAGGAGAATACCCGTGCGTACCTGCGCGCCATGGAGAACCCGTACGTGAACATCATCGGGCACCCGGACGACGGGTTCATTCCCATTGATTTCGAGCGGTTCGTGCGGGCGGCCAAAGAGAACCACGTGCTCATCGAGGTCAACAATTCCTCGGTGCGCACCGTTCCGTACCGCCTGAACACGGCGGAGAACATCCGCGAGATTCTCCGCCTCTGCATGCGGTACGAGACCCCCGTGGTGGTGGGCACCGATGCGCACCACACGAGCGGTGTGGGGCAGTTTGGGGAGGCGCTGGCCGCTCTTGAAGACACGGGGTTCCCGGAGGAGCTTGTGGCCAATACCTCGCTCGAGAAGTACGAGCGGCTGCTGGAGGAATCGCGGCGGGCGTAGGGGCCTTTTCTGGAACGGTCGTATGCCGTCTTGGGGTGGCTCGGGCAACGTGTATGATGGATGGGTATGCGAAAGGCGCGCATGATGGCGCGTACGGGCGGGTGCCCGACCTCTGCGAGAAAGGACAGCCTGTGGCTCAGAACGGGTTCGACCAATCCAATCAGAAGGTGTTGGTGTTCGATTTCGGCGCGCAGTACGGGCAGCTCATCGCTCGGCGCGTGCGCGATTTGCATGTGTATTCGGAAATTGTGCCGTGCGATATCTCCGCGGCGGAGGTTGCCGAGATGGCTCCCTCGGCCATCATCCTTTCCGGCGGCCCGGCAAGCGTGTATGCCGAAGATGCTCCTTCCATCGATGCCAGCATCTTCGAGCTGGGTGTTCCGGTGCTGGGATTCTGCTATGGCCATCAGATCATGGCGGTGACGCTCGGCGGTGAGGTCGCTCATTCAGAGGTGGGCGAATACGGGCCGGCGACGCTCGCCTGCGATAACGAGTCTGCGCTCTTCAAGGGTACGCCCATGGAGCAGACCGTATGGATGAGCCATCGCGACGCGGTGAGCCGCGTTCCGGAGGGTTTCGTCGTGACGGGCAGGACCGATGTGTGCCCCGTGGCGGCGATGGAGTGCCCCGAGAGGAAGCTCTATTCCACGCAGTTCCACCCCGAGGTGCGCCATACGGAGCATGGCCAGCAGATTCTCAAGAACTTCCTGTTCGGTGTCTGCGGTTTGGTTGAGGACTGGACCATGGACAATCTGGCCGAGCAGAAGGTGGCCGAGATTCGCGAGCAGGTGGGTGAGGACCGCGTGATCCTGGCGCTTTCTGGCGGCGTGGACTCCTCCGTGGTGGCGGCGCTCGGCGCGCGCGCCATCGGCAAGCAGATGACCTGTGTGTTCGTGAATCACGGGCTTTTGCGTAAGGGCGAGCCCGAGCAGGTGGAGGAGGTCTTCACGAAGCAGTTCGATGTGGACTTCATCCACGTGCATGCCGAGGACCGCTATGCTGAGCTCTTGGCCGGCGTGACCGACCCCGAGCAGAAGCGCCGCATCATCGGCACGCAGTTCTGGAATGAGTTCTTCGCCGTGGCGAAGCAGCTCGAGGAGGACGGACGCCCGGTGAAGTACCTGGCGCAGGGCACCATCTATCCTGACATCATCGAGAGCGGCGCGCGCAAGACGGGCGGCAAGGCGTCGACCATCAAGAGCCACCACAACCTGATCCCGTTCCCTGAGGGTGTGCATTTCGACCTGATCGAGCCCTTGGACCACTTCTTCAAGGACGAGGTGCGTGAGCTTGGTCTGGCGCTGGGTCTGCCGGAGCACATCGTGTACCGTCAGCCCTTCCCGGGGCCGGGCTTGGCGATTCGCATCATCGGTGCCGTGGATCCCGAGAAGCTCAGCATCCTGAAGGACGCCGACGCTATCGTGCGTGAGGAGCTCGACGCGTACAACCAGCGTCTGTTCGAGGAGACCGGCGAGCGCAACAGCGAGCATAGCTGCTGGCAGTACTTCTGCGTGCTGCCGGACATCCGGTCGGTTGGTGTGATGGGCGACGAGCGTACCTACGCGCGGCCTGTGATCCTGCGCGCCGTCGAGTCGAGCGATGCCATGACTGCGGACTGGGCGAAGCTGCCGTACGATGTTCTGGCGAGGATTTCCAGTCGTATCGTGGCGGAGGTGCCGGGCGTGAACCGCGTCGCGTATGACATCACGTCGAAGCCCCCCGCGACGATCGAGTGGGAATAGAACAGACGTTCGATAAAATAATATAGTATCAGATAGCGGGCACGGTTTCAATCGAATCCGTGCCCGCTGCTGTATGTGTGTCCTTGCACGCCCAATACGCGCCGTGAAAGCCGTCTTCTTCAACATCAAAGTGAATGCGCTTCTTTTTTGACTCTCAAAATCTTATTTTCACGATTTGCATTTTCATCCCGTTGTCACCGACCCTTGCGAGAAACCGGAAAAAGCCGCTAACAGAAGGGTCTCTCAAATCGTTGTAACCCAGCATATAGCCGCGACTTGTGACCTGCAGACGGCTGTTCCACGTGCCGATTTCCTTGGCGGCATCCGAAACCGCAAAATATGCCCCCACATCCTTGATTTTTGCAGTCTTAAGCCATGTTTTTGCGATCATCTTCACTGCCGTCCGATTGGCAGCATCAAAGACCAGCACACCGCCGGGGAAAGCGTCCGCCATCCCCCGCACCAGTTCCCGGACCTGCTGAGCCAGAAAGTAGTAGAACACCCCGGAGGCAAAGAACACCGCCCCGCCGGAGGCATCGATTCTGCCGAACCATGCGGTGTCTTTCAGGTCGCAGGGGATATTTTGCTCCCGATCCCCGGCGGGCAGTAGCTGCTGCCGCAAGGCAATCACATCCGGGAAGTCCAGATTGTAGATCTTGCATCTACCGTTGTCGCAGGTTCTGCCGGTGTTGTCCAGCCCGCAGCCCAGGTTGACCACCGCCGCATCGGGGTGGACTTTCAGGTAATCCCGCACCTCGAAAGCAAGATCACCCTGCCGCATGGCCACCTCCAGTGCACCAAAGCGCTGTATCAGGCTGCGGGAGTTTTTCTCTGCCTCTGAAAAGTCGTAGTCGATCTGGTCGAGCAGACGAACCGCTGTTTCATCCCTGTAAAGGTTCGGGTACAGCTCCGTACACAGCTTCCGGGAATACAGCGGGAGGATCAGCGTCTCCTGCACGGTGTTTTTCTCAATTTTACATTTCATAGGTTCCTTCCTCAGTGAATAAAAACTGTCATAATTGCCGCCAGCACAGCCGCTATGACCGTCATGCCTATCGCCATGTGCAGGATGGATGCAAAAATGCCCGTGCTTGATACCCCCACTTCCGCGCCGTGACGCAGAGCCACCTTTTCTTTTTGCGTATCTGCACCTCGCGAAAACCCGCCTGCTCCAGACACGCCTTTAATTCAATGTCCTTGTAGATGGTCATGCCGCCGATGATCCGCGTCCACCTCTCGTCCTTGTCCGTATCGCCATTGCTCTCGTTGCAGATAAGAATTGTCCCGCCTGGCTTCAGCGTCCGCCAGACCTCACGGAAGCATCGGGGCAAATCAGGCCAAAAATAGACGGTCTCAAAGGCCGTGGCGGCATCGAAACAGCTATCCTCAAACACCATATCCGCCACACTGCCTTGCAGAACGGCGCAACGCCCCTCCTGAATTGCAGTTCGGTTGAGCTTTCTAGTCTTCTCCACGCTGACGGGCGAATAGTCGATGCCCTTGACGACGCCATGCGGGCATTTTTTCAGCAGCCGTTTTATGTTCGCCCCGCCGCCGCAGCCGCAATCCAGCACCTTGGCGTTTGGCGCAAGTCGCAGAAATCGAAGTCCCCACCGCGCCACAGGGCCGTGGCCCAGATTCATCATGGCAACCATAAGTTTTCCGCCGAGGCCCACGGGCTTGCGGGTGTTTTCAAAGAACGACATCTGGCCCCTCCGATTTCGTGCATTCCGCATAGGTCAACGGGAACGAGGCCTTCAGCACCGCGCTTTTCTGCACCGCCCAGCCGTTTTGGCGCAGGAAACACAGGTATTCCTCGCTTGCCCACCTGCTGTGGAGGGGGAATCCCGCCATACTCATGAAAAAGGCTTTTGCCTTGCCGGAAACCGAGTTCCCCGCGTGGGTGAAGGTTGGCGCGATGAGCACGCCGTCGTCCTTCAGCACCCGCCTGATTTCTTGCAGGGCCTTTTCCGGATGCGGCACTATGTGAAGCGCGTTGGACGCGATCACCACTTCGAAGGACTTCTGTGCATAGGGCAGGCGGAACATATCTTGTACGGAAAAGTGCAGCTTCGCGGATTGATTGTCCCGTTTTGCTTCAAGGATCATCTTTGCAGAAGCGTCCGTAGCCTCGATGCGCGCCGCCGCATCCACGATGCTCTTTGCGATAAGCCCCGTGCCGGTGGCAACCTCCAGCACGGTCTTTGCTTTCACCACCGGCCTGATCAGCCCATACATCTTCTCATACGCCGCCCGGTCCTTTCGCATGAAACGGTCGTACCGACCGGCATTCTTGTCCCAGAAGCCCTTGCGGTCGTGCATGGCTATCGCCCCCAAACAGTTAGATGCATCTAACTATAGCACACGAATCATGCAGTAAGATAAGGCTAACCTTATTATCTTGGCAAAGACGCATCTCTTCGGTTTTCGCCTATAACAGCGCGAGTCAGATACTAGGCTGGAGCTGAAGAAGGAGCTTGGCGGACAGGTAGGTCGATACTGGTTCCCGGAACGGTGATCCAGCCAATAACACCAGGGCTCTAGTCATGCAGGTAAACCCAATCCATGACGGGAAATAGGTCCTTTTCTCTAGCTCGACGTCTTTCGCGGGCGACGGGTTAATGTGGCTGGCGGGATTCCCTGCACGAAGCCGTTGTCGCCACCGCCTCCAGGCGCGGTTCACTCGGCAAGATAGGCGACTACGAGGCCGTGCTCGGCGAGGTCAGAAGATCCGATATGATGCGGGGCTTCTGGTCCTCTTACGTCTCGGCATCACCCTATGCGGAAGGCGTCGATTTCGAAGAGGCGGTCGATCGGCCATCGAGCTCGCAAGGCTTTCGGGGCTTGACGATTTGGACTGATGGGAGGCGAGAAGTCCCTCACCGCGCCAATACCAGACGATTGCGCTATAGGCATCTCTCCGACCCTTTGAACCACCCCTCTTCACGCCACCCGCTACGACCCCCTGCGGAAACCCGGGAGTGATTAAAGAGGCGACCCGCGGTTTCGCGAATCATTCGAGTCGTTCCCGAAATCGCGAATCAGGGGCCCGATTCGCTCAAATTGCGCATGAATCAACCCCTCGGCGGCATGACACGGCACATATCGGCAGCACTCGTACTGGAATAGCGGGAACTGGCTTCTGAACTCGCGTTTTGGTGCTGCCGAGTACCGCCTGATGCTGTTTCGGCATCGCCGCAGAGCAAAGCCACCAGCGAAATAACGAGAATAACAGCCCTCGAACCCTCTAGTTCGGAGGCTTTCTTTTTAAGCGCCCACGTGTGAAAAACGTCGCGATAAATCGCGCGTTACTCGTCGCCCGCCCGCGCCGCCGAGAGCAGTGTGCCCAAATCGGCCTGAATCGCCTCCGCCTTGCTTCTAAGCTGCAACGGAGCCGAGCCGCCCGAGATGTTTACGCTCAGCAGGTGCGCATCCGGCAGCTTTGCGGTCATGCTCCAGAACGGGAGTGTGATGATGCCGGGGGTCATCTCGCCCACGCCGAGCTCCAGCAACAGCACGCGGCAATCGCTGCGCTCGCGCACGAAGCGCTCATATCGTTCGATACTCTCACGCCATGCAGCGCCCTGCAGAAATGTGTCATCGCGCACCCACGGCACAAGCTGCCAGCCGCAATGCGGGCATCGGGGGACATCCTCGCTGCGGACCTCGAACCCCGCCATGCTCGCGAGCATGCGCTCGACGTAGGGACTCGCGTCGAAGAGCTCGTCGCAGCATGGCTGCTTGCATTGAAGGTGCGCGAAGCTTCCCTGGTAGTTGCAGATCCTCTCAGCAGGAAACGTCTTCTCGACCTGGGTGTCCACATTGGTGCTCAGAATGAAGTAGTCCTTATGGTCGATGAGGGACCGCAGGTCGAGATAGGGCCGTGAGGCCGGCTCGCGCAGCATGAAATCGATGTATCACGCGTAGTATGCCCATTGCTGCTCGAGGCTGGGGTAGAGGTGGTAGAAGCCATCGAAAAGGCCCTTGAAGCCAAAGGCCCGCTGCCAGTCCTCCATTCCGGCGCGCGCCATGCCCGCGCGGTCGTAATGGTTGAACCCGGCGGCGCTCGACATGCCCGAGCCGATGCCGACGATGATGGCGTCAGCATCATCGATAAGGCTTCGAAGCCTATGTGCTTCTCTTTCTAGAGACGGCATCGGACGACTTCCTCGAAAGCCGGGGCCATATCGCCGTCAACGAGAATCGTCTCGCACGAAGCGTCGGGCGCCATGGCCTGGCTGTAGTTGAACACGATGTAGGTGGCGTGCTCGCAGGCGTTCGCGATTTGGGCGAGCATGTGCTTTATGACGCCGTTGCGCAGTCCCACGCCAAGTTCGAGGATGGCGACTCTGTCGTTGCGATGGGTGCGCACAAGGCGCTCGAGCTCCTCGAGCTGGGCCATGGCGAGGGCGTCTGGATGGGCGAGGCGCCTCTCGTCGACCGACGTGCGCGTGCTCCCCTCCGTCTCGAGCACGCGGTCCTCGTCGAACCCAGCGCGTGCGAAGTGCCCGTCGATGTTGCATGTGACCACGAAGGTGTCGGCGTGCTCCGTAAGACGCCGCAGCCCGTTCATGAGCGGGCTGGGCTCATATTCGAGATATTCCTTTTGATGGAACTGCTTGCCCCATCGGCTTCGCAGGCTGGCATCCGGGGAGGCGAGCCCCTGCAGTATGCAGCCGATGCCGTCGGCCTGGGCGAGGTCGCCGTACGCCTCCCAGAAATGGGCGTCGGCGGAGAAGAGGTTGAGTCCCTCCGCCATGTCGAACCCGTTGCTGGCGCCGATGATGACAAGATCCGCCTCGGAAAGCGCCCTGCCTATGCGAACTGCTTTTGCCGTCTCCATGTGCTACCTCCCCAGCGTCTTGCGCACGTCGGCGAGCACGTCGGCGATGTCGGCGCGAACGGCGAGCCCCCGATCCTCGATTGCGCGGGGGAGAAACTGCGTCTTGTCGTTCACGGCGATATAACTAGCCTGCGGCAACTGCGCCGCGAGGGCCCAGAACGGCTCCTGGATAAACGCAGGCGTTATGCGACCCACGCCCAGTTCAATGAAGAGAATCTTCTGCTGCGCGTGCGCGTCGAGCCAGTCGGACACCTTGCGGTACTGCTCCTCGTAGAGCTCGCCCTGCAGGAAGTTGCCGTAGCCTCGAACCCAGGGGAATGCCTCGGCCCCGCAGTGCGGGCAGCGCGGCACGAGCTCTGTTGGAACCTCTAGGCCGTCCCCCATGGCCTCTATCATGCGGGAGACCGGTTCAATCGCATCCCACACCTCGTCGGTGCAGCAGCGGGAGCACTGGAAGAAGCGGTGGTCGCCTTGGACCTCGGCCACCTTCTCCCAGGGGTAGATCTTCATGAACTGTGTGTCTTGGTTGGTGGTGAGCACAAAGAAGTCCTTCTCAGCAAGAATGGCGTCAAGGTCCTTGTAGGGCTTGCGCAGCGGAGCGTTGAGCGTGGTGTCGAGGAAGGTGGCAAGGTAGCCCCAGCGCGCCTCAGCGGTGGGCCAGCGGTAGAACGACCCCTCGAAAGCGCCCTTAAAACCGTAGCGCTCGGCGAACTTGCCGAAATGCCTGCGATAGGTCGCGTTGTCCTCGTAGTAGAAGTCGCCGCCGCCCGCCGCGGAGAGCCCGGAGGCCCCGCCCACAATCACGCAATCGGCCTCCTCGACCATGCGGGCGAAGTCTTTGATTTGCTGGTCGTAGGACTCGGGCTCGCGCTCACTCAGGTCATAGGGCGTACCGCCGTTTCGATAGGCTGCCTGATGGGAAAACGATCGGTTGGTGAGCTCGATAACGAGCTGCTCGTACGGAGTCACTTGATACCCTCTTTCAGCTATAATAAACAGGTGTCTATAAACAGTACCAGTGTCGATTCGCATGAGAGCAATGAACAGCTTCGAAGCGCTGTCGATAAACGAGCAGCTGCTGGATATTGTTGAGCGGTGCAATTGGGGGAGCCATGGAAGAGAGGAAAATCGATCGTCGCCGACGCTATACGCTCTCGGTCATACGGGAGGCGTTCTTCGCGCTGCTGGCCGAGGTCGGCTTCGCGAAGATGACGGTGGCGGATATCTGCCGCCGCGCCGATATCAACCGCGGCACGTTCTATCTGCACTACGAGGACAAGTTCGCGCTGCTCGACGCGCTTATCGACGAGGCCCTGGCGACGGCGCCCCCGCTCGAAGGAACGGAGACGGAGGCCCTCTGCCAGCGCCCGCCGGCAAACGATGACCATTATCTGCTCTACTCGGATGACGACGCGTACGCCCGCGTGGCACAGCGCGTCGTCGAGCGCGGCGCTGAGCAGATGGTTCCCTCGATTATGGAGAAGACCGGGCTTTCGCGCGAGGACGCCTATCTGCTCTTCGTCCACAACGTCCAGGGAAATCTCGCGGTCAACCGCCTGCTCGGTTGGAAGCGAGGGCCCAAGTTCGCCCATGCGCAGGAGCTGCTCGTCGCCTATTCCGAAGGAGGCTTGCAGGTGCTTTCCGCTCTTTGCGATTCTCATGATCCGTCGTGCTCTTTGGGACAAAATGAAAACTCAACGCCCTGAGTTCGAAATGATTTTTTGAAACTGTCTTGGCATGTGCAATTGCTCTTCAGGTGAAAGCATCTTCTCTCCTGCGATCCTCAGCAATGTGCCAACCCATAATACTTATAAAAGCAGACTATCAAGCACGTTCGGCCAGAGTCGCACAAATGCCCACCTCGATGCGAAAGACTCCCTCTTCGAAGAGTTCATTGCAAGCAGCATGCAATATTTCTCATGTAAGGCCATTGCCGCAGAAAACATCAGACCAGAACAGAATCAGAGCCGAGAGACGGAACACTTCTCATGAAAATGTTCCGCGATTCCGCGGCTGGACACTTCTCCCTATGAGCGTGGCTAGAATCCATTTTGCCATGAACGATTGTTAACGTTGAGGGGGATGTGCTGTGGTATTTGACGTCGTACTGCATACCATGCTCATCTTCTTTCTCATTCTTGCTACCGGCTATGTGGCAGGCAAAACGAGTATCGTCAAGCGCTGTTTCTTGCCAGAGTTCGCCCGACTCATCACGAGAATCCTCCTGCCATGCCTCATCTTCCATGCCACCGTAACCGGCTGTACGCGTCAGGCGATGCTCGGCAATCTCTCGATGTTGGCATTGGCGGCGGGTTTCTATACCGCAATCTCGCTGCTCATGTTCTTCTTGGCGAAGATGACGAGACTTTCCGGTGACAAGGCTCGTACGTTTATGCTCTGCTTCATCTTTGGCAACACCGGATTCGTAGGCATCCCACTTCTGACAACGCTCTTCCCGGACTATGGCATGCTTTACATGTCGCTGTTCAGTGTCATCGACACGCCAGCGTTCTGGACCTTCGGCATTTGGCTTGCTACGGCCAAGGAGCGCAGATGCGAGCACGCCGAAGGTCCTGTAGAAGAAGGCGGAGGTGCGGTGCACAGCATCCATCACCATCTTCACAATCTGAAAGCAGTGCTGCTTACCCCCAACGTCATCGCTATGGCGCTCGCCTTTATTTTCGTTCTGGCGGAGATTCCCGTACCGGAGCTTATCGACAGCACGCTCTCCACCATCTCGGGAGCGACATCGGCTCTCTGCATGATCTACCTTGGCGCGCTCATATGCTTCTCTAATGTGAAATCGGCCCTCAAAAGACCAGAACTCTATATTGGAGTCTTGGTCAAGATGATAGCGTTTCCTTGCGCCATAGCACTGCTCTTGCATGTCACCCCGTTGCCGGACGACATGGTAGCGTGCATTACTTTATTGGCGGCGCTTCCCACTATGACGATCGTTCCCATGATCGCAGCGCAACGGGGCAACTACGGCGACTATGTTGCGGGCATCACCGTGGCCACACTCATATTCTCCGTCACCACCATTCCTCTTGTTGCATTCCTCGTGCTGTGAAGTCCTTTATGCAAAAGGCTTGAGACTCGAGAATGGGGGTGTTTTGCGAGGGACCCATCCCCATCGCCGGGCTGGCTTTGGGATTCGTTTCTCTGGGCAGACTGCTCGGCGCATGGAGCGTTGTCGCCCAGCTCCTGCCAGTACTCTTGGTCATGGTCATCCTCGAGCTCCTTTCGTCTCGAGGCTCCCTCGCGTGCCCGGCCGCGGGCGGCTCCCGGGGCGGTCGCCGCCGTCATTTCCTGCCGCTCCTCGACCCGATGTAGGCGTCCACGGACGCCCTCGACACCAGGAGCTTCCTGCCGAGCCTGTACGAGTCGATCTCTCCCGACCAGATGAGGTCGTACGCCTTGCTCCGGCTCGCCCTCATGTACTCCTGCATCTCGATTACTGTCATCCATTCATTGCGGCCCTGATTGCCCTCGGGCGCGGCGCATTCGGCTATGCGCGCCATGGTTCTTCCAATCTTCCCGTGCGGCACCGCGCGAGGACACCGCACGACACCGTGTGCCTTTTCGTCTGCGCGACGATTGAACCGCCTGATAGCGTGCTGCTCGCCCGACGGGAGCGGAGACGGGTCGAGGTGGGTCGAGCTGGTCGGGCCTTCACGAAACGGCCATAGGCCGTGTTCCTTAGTTCGCAGCTAAGTCCCCGAAAAGAAAAAGGCGTCCATGCGGGCGCCTCCCTAGGAGCGATGTTCGTTCGGTTGTGGTCGGAATGCTCGTCTTCCGCGGTGCTGTCGTCCGGGGTCCGGCATCTGCCGTTCGCCTCTTCTGCCGTGTTTGCTGTTGCGTGTTCTGCGAGCGACCTTGCGCGGACCCGCCGGCCCGTTGCCCCAGGTGCACCCAGGGAAATGGTACCCATGCGTTGGGACACGGCCTGTTGTAGTTGGCAATTCGGCTGAGTAGGAGCAGATGAACGGCGCGGGCATTCGCAAAGGACGCCTCGTAAAGCTTGATGGCCTTTGCATAGTTTTTTGAACCCGCCGGCTATAAAAAATTCCCTTGCTAGGCTGGGTTCTTCTCCGCCATTGCTAGATGGCGAATCCCCAAAGCCGGCGCGTCACGCCGCGAGCGGACCTTCTTATCGAGCGGAACAGAGAAAGAATGGACTCGTCGCTCTTCTCGGAAGAGCCGCTTCTCGTCCCCCTAAGCAGGACGGCATCGTCGGTCCCGAGGATGTAGCTCCAGTAAAAACCGTCGTAGATCATCCACGGGCTTTCCCCGCGCTCGCCATAGTGGACGCCTTCGCCGATGGTGGCGTAGGGCGCGAGCTTGGCCGCGGCAACCCTGAACCTGGCGGCGGGAAGGTCGCGTTTCCTGGAGACGTACTCGATTTCGCACCAACCCGTGACCAGATCGCAGCTCATGTCTATGTTGCCCTCGAGGGCAGGCCCCCACGTCCAGAATCGCGCCCACGTCGCCTTCTCGCCGACGCCTCCCGCAAGGGGCTCCTCACGGGAGACGGGCGCGGGGAGAAAGCCCACCTTGGGTTCGCCGTCGGCACCGACGTACCATCGGGCGTAGGCGAAGCGGGTCCCGTAGAGCTTTGCGACCTGCTCGTCTTCGCGTGCCGCGAAAAGGCGCTCGAACGGTTCCGCCTCTACCTGCGGGACGAGATAGCCCCAAAGGTCGGGGCACACGACGTCAACGAGGCTCTCCGGCCCGTATTCGGTCGGGTAGAACGTACTGTCCGCCTGGCCCTGAAGAACCTCAATTGCGTCGAGGATTGCGTCGTCTTCCCAAAACCAGCCGTCGCGTAGCCCCAGGTACACGCCCACGACTACTCTTCCCGCTGTTTGACGGGAAGGATGTAGATGTTTTCAGTGTCCACGGCAATCTGCGTGGGTCGGTTGTGAAGGGCGTCGATCTCCATCACGCTCTGCCTGAACGGAGCGACATCGGGCGTCTTTGCTTGGAGGAGCTTCGCCATGAGCTTCTCGGACTGCCTGTCGTTGAAGCGGCCGATACCATCGCCGGCGCCCTCGAGTGCCTCGTCAATGGACGTTCGCTTGCCGACGGGCGTCGCCGCGATGGCGCGGCCGATCACCTTTCCCGCGGACGCGATGCCGCCAAGCATGGCGGCATCAATCGCACCCACGGTGCTCGCCTCGAGCGCGTCGTAGCACTCGGTGTAGAGCTCGCGGTAGGCCAGCGAGTCGGCCTCGATCTGGCGGCAGATCTCCTCGACCGAACAGCG